>SMTZ1_10011680_pt1 | contig 19496 bp, 20 predicted proteins | sample DeeMarSWOR136_30_FD_25667 | JGI IMG/M metagenome (IMG submission 25667)
AAATCTACGTCCCTCTGCGACCACCTGCCTTCTTCCAACGGCTCGCTAAGCACGGTCAACATCGGCGCCATACAGATGCGGTTCTTTATCTCTAGCTTGCCAATCTTGCCCCGCTCAAATAGCTTCATTATTTCAAAGCCTCCTTTCCTTAACCGACTTTATCTTGGATCCCTGCCTGCAAGACGATCTGCAAAACACAAAAGGTGCTCTTGGGGATTTATGCTAGCGACAAGCGCCCAGGAGCGATAGGTACTCTGGTTACTTCGTCCGTACTTCAAAGTCAGTGTCGGGATGTAATCAAGGAAACCGATACTCTTGTAGTACTCTTTAATGCCGATATATACAGTAAAACATAAATTCTGGAAAGTCAATCCCCTGGTTTTTGCACCAGGAATCTTATAACCACTAGTGTTATCACGAAGTCTTGGGCAACGTTGATCCGCTAATGTATACTCCGGCAGGAAGAGCGGTATTCTTGCTGGAGGAAAGAAGACAAAGCAGAAAACATTTCAAGTTAGAAAAGAGCATGGCCGTAGGTTGAAGAGTCTTGACAAGGGTAATTAAACCAGTTAATGTGAGGTAGCGTAGACTTCTCCCGCAATGTCGCTCCGGAGTGGATAGAAGATGACCAAAGATAAAAAGGAGGCGCCATTGGCTATTTCGGAATACGGGGGTAAGCGGATTAAAGCGAAGGTATCACTTACTGAGGCAAGGCAGGCAACTGCGGACCAGGCACTTAAAAGCTTACTGTGCTCAGCCAGAATCACATTGATGGGTGAGTTAGATATGACGGAGGTAAACAAGCTGCGGAAAGACCTTGTCGGCCGAGCAAGTTTTCTTGGTACACTAGTCACACATACCGACTTGGTGATAGCCATCGTAGCCCAGACTCTCAGGGAACACCCTGCCTTTAATGCAAGTCTGATAGGTAATGAGATTGTTTTATGGGAGGACATCAACATAGCAGTTGCCATGCAGACCAAGGACAGCCTAGCTCGACCAGTGGTGAGGAATGCCGACTGCAAGTCTCTGATTGAAATAAGTAAGGAGATGAAGAGCTTGGCTGATAGAGGTGGGTGTGGAAAACTAACGGCAGAGGAAATGATGGGTGCTACCTTCACTATTGCCAGCGTTGGAGCTGAGGATAGTGGCTATTACTTTGAGAGATTATTTATGAACCAACCCGAATCAGCAACATTCTGTACCAGTGGTATTACCGACAGGGCAGTGGTAAGGGATGGTCAGGTTGTCATACGGCCGATGATGACCTACAGCCTGACCTACGACCACCGGGTTTTGAACGGACTTGATGCAAACGAGTTCGTAAAGACACTCAATGACCTATTTGAAAATCCCAGCCGTTTTGTTCTTTGAGAGTACTGAGCTGACGTGAGCATGGGCTGGATTGATGCCAAAGTTCTACCTCACCTTGACATTCTAGCCTACGCTGTCAGGTAGCGGTCGGGATACTCTGCCACCATCGGGCAAGACATCGGTTAGTTTTTCATCGGTATGCTTTACGCTTATACTCCCGATATTGTATGCTGTCACTGAATCGTCTCTAGCTAGGAGTTCCGAGTTTTGGTCTGGTTAAAGTTTGCTGCCTGCCTGGCTATTATTCTATTCTCCGGGACAAAGCTAGCCCGTTATGGGGATGCTATTGCCGAGAAGACGGGGCTGGGACGGATATGGGTGGGTCTGATTCTTTTAGCCGCCATCACTTCTATGCCGGAGTTAGTTACCGGGGTGAGTGCCGCGGCTCTGGTCAAGCTCCCCGATCTAGCTGTCGGCAACCTCTTGGGTAGTTGCCTGTTTAACCTTGCCCTCTTAGCTTTACTGGATGTCATGTCTCGTCCAATGCCAGTCTTAAGCCGGGCCAGCCCGAGACATATGATGTCGGCTAGCTCTGGCATAGTGCTGGCTGGGGTTGTTGCCGGGGGTATCTGGGCTGGCTCAAGATTTCCCGGCTCAGCCCTGGGATGGGTAAATGCTCCGGGTATTCTACCGCTTGTCTTTTACGTCATGGGGATATGGTGGATATCCCGCTCCGAGCGAAATCAACCGTCGCAGCTAACTGGAGTCGTCTCTTCACACTACGAGAAATTGTCGCTGAGAAAAACCTATCTAAGATTTGGCTTAGCCACCGCAGCTGTCATTGGTGCCGGGATATGGTTATCCCTCATTGGCGATGAAATTGCGCTAACCTACAGCTGGCATGCCAGCTTTGTGGGCAGCCTGTTTCTGGCCATTACCACTTCGCTTCCTGAACTGGTGGTTTCGGTGGCTGCCCTCCGTTTGGGGGCAATAGATATGGCGGTAGCCGATATCCTGGGTAGCAATATGTTTAACCTGGCCCTTATTACCCCGGTTGACCTTGCCTACCGGCGGGGGCCGGTTCTCGTCTCGGTGTTAAGCGCCCATTTTGTCACGGCGGTGGTGACCATAGCCATGAGTCTTATCGCCATCGCCGGTCTCAGATTCAGGCGGGGGCATAAAACGTTCTTTTTCATTAGCTGGCCAGCGGTAGCGCTCATTGGGCTATATGTCTTCGGGATGCGTTACATGTTTCTCTCTGGTGCTAGCTTAGGGTGAGCCGGTGTTATAGCTGGGGTTTACTTTAGAGGGGAGGTTTGCTATAATCTCAAGGATTGGCTAGACGAAATTACTTAGGCAAGTTTGATTGTCAGAGTTAGCATTGACTGGTAGCGTGGTCTTCCTAGCAGAATCCCGGGGACGGTAGGGAAAATACAAACGTACGGTATGTCCTTATAAGTGCCAGCCAGTTTGGGCAGCGTCCTATCATAATATTTGATGTTACGGATGAGTCGCTGTATGCTGATTAATGCATCTAGCGTAGCTGGGTTGGGAGAATACCAGCGAGTGTTACTGTTAGTCAGCGGTAAATTCCTCTCGTGTCTGAGCTCCACAATTTCTCGGAAAGAGGTGCGTCATGTCGGCTAAAGAAATCACGAGTAGTGTTGAGACTATCGAGGGCGAAGCGGAAAAGATTCTCGAAGAGGCAAGAAAGCGGGCTAGTGAGATTGTCCTTAAGGCTAAGGAGGAGGCCGCTAGAATTCTCTCTACCGAGGTATCCTTGGATGGAGTAAAGAAGGAACGCAAGCAGATTATAGATGAGGCTGAGGAGAAGGCTAAGCGGGAGATTGAAGACGCCAAAAAGAAGGCAGCTGAGATCAGACAGAGTGTCGCTAAGAAGACTGGGAAGGTTGTGGAGCGCATCGTGAGTATTGTCGTCGGGACCGAGGTGAGATGAAGCCAGTAATCCTCAATGTCCCGGAATCGATGACCAGGGTTAGAGTAGTCACCTTAAGGGATTACTCTGAGCCGATCCTGAAGGCTTTACATAGGGTTGGGGTACTTCACGTTGAGGAAGGTCGAGAGTTAGCGCCGGTTGACAGGGTGGCTATTGAAACTCAGCAGAAGGAAGTAAGTGAGCTGCGAGCATTCGTGAGTGACATGCTGAGTTACATCGCCGAGAAGGAGCAGGTTGAGCTGGGGGAGGATGTTGAGGTTATCTACACCCGACCCTTTGGTGAGATTACCAGGGAAGTAAGGTCACTTTACGCTGACTTTGCTGAGCTAAGTGAGAAGACCGCCAGAATTAACCGGGACAAAGAGGAACTAACCGAGCAGAGAAACCACCTTGGGGCTCTCTCCCAGCACCTGGATGTTAGATTAAAAGACCTGAAATTTTCCGGAGATTACCTCTTCTCACGGGTTTTTGTTCTGCCTAACGAGGCATACGAAGGTTTGCGTGATGAGCTGGCAGGGTATCTGTTTGAAAGCACCTCGGCTAAGGTAGGTGGTGAGACCGTTCTCTACGCTCTCGGTAAGCTGAGTAACCTGGAGGCGGTAGAATCTCTGATTGGTGGTGCTGGGGGCGAAATTCTGCCCTTACCCGACGAGGATTTGACGCTAAGGGAGTTCCTCAAGAAAACTGAGGACAGGATTAATGAGCTTGAGGGAAGGCTAGCCGAGCTCTACGATGGGCTCAGCAGCCGGTCCAGGGAAGAATTACGCAGGATAGCTCTTCTGAGGGGCGTGTTAGTCGCTGAAAGCCAGCGGCTCGCCGTTTTGGCTAGGGCTTGCGAGGCCAAGTACGTAACCCTGATTGAAGGGTGGGTTCCGGATGGTAATCTTGAGTCACTAATCACGGAACTTAAGACGAACATCGACTACGTGTTTATTGATACCAGAAAGCCTGAGTCATCAGAGGAACCACCAACCAAGTTCAGGAACCCCACTGCCTTCAGACCGTTCCAGGTTGTGGTCAACCTGTTTGCTACCCCAAGGTATCGAGAGTGGGACCCGACGCCGATAGTAGCCTATTCCTTCGCCACCTTCTTCGGTCTGATGATTGCCGATGTCGGCTATGCTGTTGGCCTGATACTGTTTGCCAGGTTCCTGATGGCTAGGCTGCTTGGTGGCGCTGGCTCCGAAGGCTTTAAGCTGTTTCAGAGGTTAATCTATATTTCAAGCGGAGTCGCCTTGGCTCTAGGGCTCTTAAGCGGAAACTATTTCGGTGATATCTATGTCTTCTTTGGCTTTGAGAACCTGGGTTTGGTCGCCGGCGTTCAGCAGATGCTGCAGTCCCCGCTCACCTTCATCATACTAGCCATCTTTATCGGCTGGGTACATATTAACATTGCCCACATAACCGCTTTAGTTAAAGCCATAAAGGGGAAAAACCAAGGGGCAGTGATCAATAAGGTTGGGCTATTGGTCATTCAGTTTGGGGCGTTCTGGCTGCTGCGGGCTTTGATGAGTATTGATATCCCGTCGGTGCTCGATCATATTATGGCATTTCCTGCGGTGGCTCCCGTCGTCTACAATGTGGCGATGTACGGTACACTTGCCGGCGTTGCCCTGATAGTCTTTGGCGCTTATCGAGAACGCGGCGGCATTGGGGCTTTACTCGGGGTCTTTGACATCACTGGTCTACTGGGCGATGTCATGTCTTACTCCAGGTTAGCCGGCGTCGGTCTGGCGACGTTCTATCTGGGTCAGGCGTTCAATATCCTGGCGCGCGTCATCTCGGGGATGATACCGCTTTCCGGTGTTGCCGGCGCGGTTGTTGGGGCTATTCTGGCCGTGGTCATTATCGTCTTGGGGCATGCCATCAATCTGCTGCTTGGCTTTCTTACCGGATTTGTCCACTCCCTCAGGTTGTGCTTTGTCGAGTTCCTGATCAAATTCTATGAGGGGGGCGGTATCCACTATAGCCCGTTTAAATTAAGGAAGCGGGCATCAATGCTAGTTGGGCAAAAACCATGATAGAAAGGAGACGCCAAAAATGTTAGTTGAACCAAGTTCGCTAGCGGTACTGGGCGGTGCCATTGCCCTGGGTGGGGGCTTACTGGGTTCGTCTATAGGTATCGCTACTGCTGCCTCGGCGGGGGCGGCTACCATGTCGGAAGACCGGGGGCAGTTCCGGAACGTCATCATCTTGGCATCACTGCCGATGACGCAAACCTTCTACGGGCTCATTGTAATGATAATTATGCTGGTTTTGCGGTGCTCGCTATCGGGATAATGACCGCAGCGGCAGAGTGTTTTTCGGCGATACACCAGGGTAACGTCTGTGCCTCCGGTATCTCACTACTGCCCAAGACCAAGGGACAGATATTTACCAATGCTGTAATGTTAGCTGTGTTCGTTGAGCTAATCGGAGTCTTGGGCCTGGTGTTCTCGATAATGGCACTGAATTTGCACGGGCTTATGTAGAGGTGTTGCATGGCAGGAATGGAGAAAATAGGCGAAGCTATCTTGGATAAGGTCAGGGCTGAGGCGGCTGACATGATAAAGGATGCTGAGGATAAGGCAAAGCAGGAGGTAGCGGAGGCAAAAAAACAACAGGGAGCCAGACTGGAGGAAGAGAAGGCTAGGATGCTCCAGGATGCCGGGGAGGAGGCTACCCGCATCGAGGCTCAAGCCATGGTTCAGGTGCGCCAGGAGCTGTCGCGAGCTAAGGCTGAGGTGATTAGTGAGGTAATCAGCCGGGTAAGGGAGGAACTGGCGGGAATTTCAAGTGACCAGAACTCGCTCATCGGTCTGATTAAGGAAGCTTTCGATACGCTTGGCGTTAGTAAGGGGCGGCTCTATGTCTCACCCAAAGATATAACCGTGGTGCGGAAGCTTGTGGATAAGGATAAGGGACTAGCCGCTAAGGTGGCGGAAATCAAGGAGCATAGCACCAGCGGTGGCATTATTGTTGAGGATATTGAGGGCAGGGTCAGGATCGATAACACCTTTGAAACCAGGCTGGAAATGTTACTGCCCAGGTTACTGCCTGAAGTAGGTAAGGAGCTCTTTCAGGCTTAAAGGAGTTTAGCTTTGCCCAGCGCGAAATATGCTTTCATGTCGGCTTACCTGAAGGGTGCCGAGTCTAAAGTGCTGACCTCGGAGCACATCGACCGGGTGTCCCGGATGTCGGTTGTCCCGGACGTAGCGTCCAACGTGCGCGAGGTGCTGGAGATTATTAAAGACACTGATGCCGGTAGATACCTGGAGGAGGCGCTGGTTAAGACCTTTGATGACTCAGATAGGTACTTGTGGTACTACCTCAGCGAGTGCCTTGAGCGTCTGGGTCGGTTAAGGCTGGTGCCGGATGAGGTGCGCCGGGTGCTTAAAGCCTACACGGTGAAGTACGATGTCATCAATATCAAGGCGGCTCTGCAGACTATCGCCGCGGGTAAGAAGGCGAGCTTGGTGCCGGTGGGCATTATTCATACTCAGGGACTGCTGGACGAGCTCTCCCGTGCCGAGGGTGTTAGCGATGTTATCGGGGTGTTGAGGGAGTGCCGGCTGGGGAATTATGCCGATATTCTTACTGAGTACTCAGCGGAGGATAAGAAGTCTAAATTTCTGACTGAGGCTAAACTGGATGGGGCATACCATGATAATTTACTCAAGGTATCGCGGAATATCCCGGATGGTGCTCTGCTGACTAAAGCCTTCAGCATAATCATCGATATGACCAATCTGGCCCTAGTAAGCAGGGCCTTAGTTGAGGAAATAGGTTCGCTAGCCAGTGAGGTCGTAATTAAGGGCGGCTATATGATTTCAGATAGGGTGGCCAGGGAGTTACTCGAGCATAAGCTGGCTGACCTGCCCGGTGCCTTAGGCATCACTCAGTACCGGGAGATAGCCGAGGAAATAGTCGCGGGATACGGCAGGACGAAGAGCATCACCGTCGTTGAGGAGACCGTTGACCGGCACCGGTTCCGCCTGCTTAGGGAGATCCTCTCCCCGCGGGTGCTGACGCCTCTGGTGCTCGCCTGGTACTTAATCGTTAAGGAGCTTGAGGTAAGAAACCTAAGGCTGATCTTAAAGGCAACCTTTGACGCCGTACCCGTGGAAGAAATAAGGGAGTATCTTGTTTCGGCGTGATGAAGATTAGGCAGCTGGAGATAGCGGTTATCGGTGATGAGGACCTAGTGAGCGGGCTCAGGCTGGCTGGTGTGAGCCGCTACCGGATAACGGAAGAGGGTAATAGGGAAGAGATTAGGCAGGCGATTACTGAGTTTATCGATGAGCCTGACGTCGGCATCATCGTGATACTGGAAGACTATATGAGACATGTTCAGGATTTAGTCGCTCAGGCTAATGAGAAGAAGGCTTCGCCTCCGGTAGTTCTTGAGGTGCCGTCAAAGTATGGGACTCGCTATAAGGATGTCACTCAGTACTATAAGGCTTATATTCGGAGATTCATCGGCTTTGATATAGAAATCTAATTGTATTTCCTGGAGGTGGCAAGCTATGGGTAAGATATGGCGCATTTCCGGGCCCCTGGTTATCGGAGAGGATATGAAGGGGTCTCAGGTTTACGAGATTGTGGAGATAGGCAGTCAGGGGCTGGTCGGTGAGGTCATCGGGCTTGAGGAAGATAGGGCGATAATCCAGGTGCATGAGGATACCCTGGAGCTTAAGGTCGGCGAACCGATTCGGGGGACGGGATCCATTCTCACCGCTGAACTGGGCCCGGGGATTGTCGGCTCCATCTATGATGGGTTGCAGAAATCCCTGACGGTCCTCATGGAGCAGAGTTCGTTTATTGAGCGGGGGGCCAAGGTATTTCCCCTACCGCGCGACAAGAAGTGGCCGTTTACGCCCAAGGTCAAGGTCGGGGACAGGGCAGACGAAGGTGACATACTGGGGACGGTTCCGGAGACCCACCTTCTGGAGCACCGGATTATGGTGCCAGTGGGTATGAAGGGTGTCATTAAGAAGATAGATGAGGGTGATTATACTATTGAGGAACCGGTAGCTCAGATAGCGGTTGATGGTAAGGTAAAAGAGGTTACCATGATGCAGAGGTGGCCGGTAAGAAAACCCCGACCCTATAGGCAGCGGTTTGCCCCCTCAAAGCTGCTGGTTACCGGCATGAGAATTCTTGACTATATGTTTCCTCTGGCTCTCGGTGGTAAGGCAGCTATCCCGGGCGGTTTCGGTACCGGGAAAACGGTGGCCCTGCAGCAGCTGGCTCGCTGGGCTCAGACCCAGCTCAACATCTACGTTGGCTGTGGTGAGCGGGGTAACGAGATGGCTGACGTGCTCTATAGCTTTAGACAGCTGAAGGAGCCGACTACGGGCCGACTGCTTCAGGAGAAAGAAGTGTTTATTGCCAATACCTCCAATATGCCGGTGGTGGCTCGTGAGGCCAGCGTCTTCGTCGGCATTACCCTGGCGGAGTACTTCCGGGATATGGGCTATGATGTCCTCTTGGTCGCCGACTCAACATCAAGGTGGGCGGAGGCGATGAGAGAGATTGGCGGTCGGCTTGAGGAGATACCGGGTGAGGAAGGCTTCCCAGCTTACCTCGGTTCGCGACTCTCTTCGTTCTACGAGCGGGCCGGGAGGGTGGAGTGTCTGGGCAGCCCGAAGAGAGAGGGTTCGGTGACGGTGGCTGGGGCGGTAAGCCCCCCGGGAGCCGACTTTAGCGAGCCGGTAACGCAGAATACGCTGCGCATTGTGGACGCTTTCTATGCCCTGGATACGGCGCTGGCCAACCGGCGGCATTTTCCGGCGATAAACTGGCTCACCAGCTACAGCCTGTACGTCGATGACGTTAAGGGCTGGTGGTCGGAGGTCAGTCCGGAGTGGGAGACAACCCGGGCGACGGCTCTAAGGCTTCTCCAGCAGGAAGCTGAGCTGGAAGAGATTGTCCGGCTGGTGGGTCCAGAAGCTCTGCCCGAGGACGATAAGCTGGTGCTCCTGGCAACCAGAATGATACGTGAGGATTTCCTGATGCAGAGTGCCTATCATGAAATCGATACCTACTGCCTGCCGCTTAAGGCACAGCTCATGCTGCGGACTGTAATCAGGTTTTACGAGCTAGCCCAGAAGATGGTTGATTCGGGGGTGAGTGTCGCTGAAATCCGCTCATCTCCCCTGGTGCCGCGGGTATCCCGGATGAAGGATATCCCCAACGATGATATCGAAGCGAGGGTAAAGGACCTGTGGGCTGATATGGAGGCTAGCCTAGTAGCCCATAAAGGAGGCGCATCATGACCCAATCTTCACTCTATGTTAAGGAAACGCAGGCAATCAGCCGCACCAAGGGGGCTCTGCTGATTGCCGAGAGCATACCCGATATCAAATTCGGTGAGATTGTTGATGTCATCCTGTCTAACGGTGAGGTGAAACGCGGTCAGGCAATAGACATCAGTAAGGAAGTAACCGTAGTCCAGGTATTTGGTGGTGTCAGCGAGGTTGACCTCGTTGGCAGCCGGGTGCGATGTAAGGGCGAAACCCTGAAGCTGGCAGTATCGCTGGATATCCTGGGCCGGGTCTTTAACGGTCTCGGTGAACCGATAGATGGTGGCCCCGAGGTAATCCCGGAGGACTACCTCGACGTTAACGGGGAGCCTATCAATCCGGCCAGTCGTATGCCCCCGGCTGAGTTTATTGAAACTGGTATCTCGGCTATCGACGGGCTGAATGCGTTGGTCAGGGGGCAGAAGCTGCCCATCTTCAGTGGCTCGGGCTTGCCGCACAACCGAATTGCTGCCCAGATAATCCGGCAGGCAGCAGTTAAGGGTACCGAAGAGCAGTTCGCCATGGTCTTTGCTGCCATTGGCGTGAGTTACGATGATGCCGCCTTTTTCATGAAGAGCCTGGAACAGACCGGGGCTAGAGGCAGAACTGTAGCCTTCATTAATACCGCCTCCGACCCGGTTATCGAACGCATATCAACGCCGAAGCTTGCCCTAACGGCTGGTGAGTATCTGGCCTGGAGGCAGGGCATGCACGTCTTGGTGATATTGGCCGATATGACTAACTACTGTGAGGCCCTCCGCGAACTCTCGGCGATGCGGGAAGAAATACCGTCGCGGCGAGGCTACCCGGGCTACATGTATACTGACCTGGCGACGACGTATGAGCGGGCCGGCCGGATTTTGGGGAAGGATGGCTCAGTGACCATTATGCCTATCCTGACCATGCCCGATGATGACATCACCCATCCCATCCCTGACCTGACTGGCTACATAACGGAGGGGCAGATCGTCCTCTCCCGGGAGCTGGAGAGAAAGGGGATATACCCGCCGATAGACGTTTTCCTGTCGCTGTCGCGCATGATGAAGGAGGGTATTGGACCGGATAAGACCAGAGAAGACCATAATAATGTCTTCATGCAGCTCTATGCTGCCTATGCTGAAGGGTGTAGCCTTAGGGAGATATCAACCATCATTGGAGCTGAGGCGTTAGGCGAGCGGGATAAGATATATTTAGCCAATGCCGACCGATTTGAGAGGGAATTTATATCTCAGGGTGAATTTGAAAAGAGGCTGGTGGAGGAAACCCTAGACACGGGGTGGCAGTTATTCTCCACCTTACCCGAGGAAGACCTGAAGCTGATTAGAGAAGAACTGATCAAAAAGTATCTTCCCAAGTACGTAAAAGAAGATTAGCGGGAAATTAACCCACAGTATTAATGAGTAAGGCTTTAAGTAAGAATGCCGCAGCAGATTATTAAGGTAACCAGACCGACCAAGATTGAGCTGATAAGGCTAAGGCGCCGGTTGGTCCTGGCAACCAGGATACAGAAGATAGTAAAAGACCGGGTGTCAATACTGATCCTGGAGTTCCTGCAGATCGCCAGGCAGACGGTAGAAGCTAAGCGGAAACTGCTCGAGGAGTTCTCCGGGACCTACCGGGCATTATCCATTACTGCTGGCTACCATGGCTATATCGCCCTGGAGAAGGAGATGGTGGCTACCGAGCGGGATTTGGGTATCGCCGCCGGCCTGCGGAATGTCGGTGGGGTGAGAATTCCGGCCTTTGAGTTAAAGGAAGCCGAACGGGAGCCGGGAGGGTATAGCCTAAGTGATACCTCTTCCTGGTTAGACCGGGCGACCGAGCTATCGACAGAGTGCCTCGAGACCATTGTTGAGCTGGCTGAGCTCCAGAGGAGCCTGGAACTGCTGGGTCGGGAAATAAACCGGACGAAGAGGATACTCAATGCCCTGGAGTACCTGATAATCCCGGCTTTAAGCACCACCATAAAATACCTGTATATGAAATTTGAGGAACGGGATAGGGAAGAGAAGTCGCGGCTGAAACGAGTTAAGGTACTGCTTGAGCAAAAGTAAGATGGTTAACAATCTACCGTATGAAAAGCTGCTTCAGGAGAGCCTGAAGAGCGAGCTTAGGGTAATAAATGCCCATCTACCCACTAAGCCAAAACCGCTTTCCGATTTGCTGGGTGAGGAGTATCCCCATGTGGTGTGTAAAGACGGCAGCACTCATCTTTTCCGTCGTAAGGAACTCAAGTATCTGGCTAGTTTAATCGATGCTAGCGAGCAAAAGGCGCTGCTGTTACCGATGTTGATAGAGATAAGTTCTGGGCAGGGTGAAATAGCGGTGGTATGTACTGGGGAGGCGGAGGTGAAGGTTATCGCTAAGGTTCTTGATATGGCCGTGAGCTTAAGGCAGAGAAAAATTACCATATATAAACCGCAGCTAGCCGTAATACGAAAACTGCTCAGAACCACCACGCAGTATATTTTCCCTCCCCGACCCTAGCTGTAAAATCTGCTTCCTAGTTATTGGCAATAGGTTAATATGGGCTTGCATGATTGTGGTAAAAGTGTTAATATGGTGTTGCGTTTATAGCTCAGGTAGATAGAACACCAGCCTCACTTTGATCGTAATCAGTTTTTCCAGGCTACTAGGTCGGTGGTGCGTGTGGTTAGGAGTGTCGTGGAGGGTAGGTTCTCTGGGTAGCTGGTGTCTTGGCGCCAGAATGTTATTTAACAAAAGCGAGCAAAAGTGCTAGCATAGGGTAGCCCCTGTAGCTCAGGTGGATAGAGCGCCAGCCTCCGGAGCTGGGTGCGAGCGTTCAAGTCGCTCCAGGGGCGTTTTTATGGTAATAATTAGGAGACTTGGTAATTAATACGAGTGGACTGACTGAGATTAGGTGGCACGGTCGTGGTGGCCAGGGAGCGGTTACCTCAGCTGAGCTCCTGGCACAGGCAGCCATAAATGAGGGTAAGTATGCCCAGGCCTTACCTGCCTTCGGTCCCGAGAGACGGGGCGCCCCAGTTATTGCCTTCGTCCGGATAGACGATAGCCGTCCCATCAGGATAAGAGCTGAGATTACGGAGCCTGACATTGTAGTGGTGCTTGACCCCGGTTTATTACGGGTGGTCAATGTTGCTTCTGGTCTCAAATCTGACGGGATTCAGGTGGTTAATACCCCTAGAGAGCCGGCTGATATCAGGCGGGAATTTGGCGTCACGGGTTCCCTGGCGACTGTTGATGCTACCAAGATTGCCCGGGAGCTACTTGGGGTTCCCATTGTTAATACGGCCATGATCGGGGCACTGCTTAAAGCTGCTGGGGTGGTTAAGTTAGAGTCCCTGATTGAGCCCCTGAAGGAGCGGTTTGGGCGTTTGGCGGAGAGGAATATCAATGCCATGCAGCGGGCATATGAGGTAACTGTGGTGAGGGAGCAACATAAGTGACCAAAGCCGGGAATGAGTTAAGCTGGAAAGACCTTGAGGTCGGCTCCATAATAACCGAGCCGGGAAATGCTAGCCAGTATCAGACTGGGGACTGGCGGACACAGAAGCCGACCTATGAGCACAGCCGGTGTATAAAGTGTGGTCTTTGTTCCATCTTCTGCCCTGAGGGGTGTATTGAGCCGAACCAAGAGGGATTTTATGAAGCCAATCTGTTCTATTGCAAGGGGTGTGGTATCTGTGCTCGCGAGTGCTGGACGAAGGCTATTATTATGGTGGAGGAGGCATGATGGCACAGCGGATAGGTATCGAGGTTTCACGTGCCGTTTCGATAGCTGTTAAGCTGGCTGATGCTGACGTCATATCTGCCTATCCCATAACTCCACAGACCCATATTGTGGAGGACCTGTCTGAGCTAGTGGCCAATGGTGAACTAGAGGCATCATTTATTCCGGTTGAATCGGAGCATTCGGCGCTGAGTGCCTGCCTAGGGTCAGCGGCAGTTGGTGCCAGAACATTTACGGCTACGGCGTCTCAGGGGCTGGAACTGATGCACGAGGTGTTATATGTGGCTTCGGCGATGCGCTTCCCGATAGTGATGGCAGTAGCCAATCGGGCAGTGGCGGCGCCGATAAGTATCTGGGGTGACCACTCTGATGTCATGTCCACTCGTGATACCGGCTGGATTCAGATATTCGCTGCTAACGGTCAGGAGGCCTTCGATACTGTGCTCTGTGCCTTTCGTATTGGCGAAGACTCCAGGGTCCTACTGCCAGTGATGGTTAACCTTGATGGCTTCCACCTGACACACGTGATTGAACCGATAGCCATAGCGGAGGTGGATGTGGTCAAAAGGTTTATCCCGCCATGCAAATACCCATTGCCGCTAGACCCGGATAGACCGGTGAGTATGGGGGCTGTTGGTCCGCCCTATATATATCCTGAGGCAAAAAAGGCGCAGCAGGTAAACCTGGCGGCATCTAAAGAGGTAATCCTGCAGTGCTGGCAGGAGTTTGGGGACCTCTTTGGACGTTACTACTCTCCCCTGGAATGCTACCGCTGCGAAGGGGCTAAGGCGCTCCTTTTAGCTATGGGTAGCTTCAGCGAAACAGCCATAACGATGTGGGGCTAATCAAGCTCCGCTTATGGCGTCCCTTCCCCTTCGACGAGATTCGCCATGCGGTTAGGGATGCCGAGGTGCTCGTTGTCCTGGACAGGGCTCTTTCCGCCGGCGGACCGGGTGGCCCGGTCTTTTCTGAGATCAGGTCGGCCCTCTATGACTTAGATAAAAAGCCCAAGGTGGTTGGCTTTGTTGGTGGTCTTGGGGGGAGAGATATTTCTGCGGAAGGTTTCACAGAGATGATTAAGCGTGGTATGGAGATTGCCCGAAAGGGTAGTGAGCAGGAATTTGAGATGTTTAAGGTCAGGGAATAAATGGAAAAGTACTCTGTTTATGTACCTAAGCTGGTAACTAGGGCAGAGAATTTTGCCCCTGGTCACCGGGCATGCGTCGGCTGTGGCGAGGCTCTGGCGGTGAGGCAAGCCTGTAAGGCGCTGGGGCGGAATGTGATTATTGTTAGCGCTACCGGTTGCATGGAGGTTGTTTCTTCGCTTTTTCCGGAGACTGCCTGGCGGGTGCCCTGGATTCATACCCTGTTTGAGAATGCGGCGGCGGTGGCTTCCGGCGCCGAGGCTGGCTTAAAGGCGATGGTAAAGAAGGGTAAGCGTCCGGCTAAGGGGATAAACGTCGTGACGCTGGCTGGTGATGGTGGTACCGCTGATATCGGGCTTCAAGCACTGTCGGGGGCTCTGGAAAGAGGCCATGATTTTCTCTACATCTGCTTTGATAATGAAGCTTATATGAATACTGGGATACAGCGCTCTTCGGCGACTCCTTTCGGCGCGGCAACGACTACTTCGCCGGCGGGGAAGGTGAGTATCGGGCAGGTTACCTGGAAGAAGAATCTCCCGGCGATTGCCGCGGCTCACGACATTCCCTACGTGGCTACGGCCTGTCCCAGCTATCCCTTTGATTTGATGGCTAAGGTGAAGAAGGGGGTAGCCATACCCGGACCGGCTTATATTCATATCCTGTCGGTCTGCCCCACCGGTTGGAGATGCCCCGCCGATTTAAGTGTCAAAATAGGTCGTCTGGCGGTAGAAACCGGGATATTCCCGCTCTATGAGATTGAAAATGGCAGCTACAAGCTAACTATTGACCTATCTGAGTTGAGACCGGTTCAGGACTATCTGAAACTGCAGGGAAGGTTCCGGCATCTATCCGAAGAGGTAATTAAAGAGATTCAGGATAGGGTAAACAAGGAACACCTTAAACTCAAGGAGAAGGTAGCATGTGCCCCGCAGGGAAGAAAAAATTAGCCGAGCAGGTTGAGTCAATACTGGACAGTCATCAGCGTGATAAGGGCATGCTGGTGGCTATCCTGCAGGATATTCAGGCGGAACATAATTACCTGCCTCGAGAGTCTCTAGAGGAGGTCAGCAAAGGTCTCTGTGTTCCGCTGAGTCAGGTCTATAGTGTGGCCACCTTTTTTAAGGCTTTGAGTCTTGAGCCGCGGGGGCGCCACTTAATCAATGTCTGCCTGGGCACTGCCTGCCATGTTAGGGGTGCGGTGAGGGTCTTGGAGGCAATGGAGCGCGAGCTGGCTATTAGCTCTGGCGAGACTACTAAAGACCTCAGGTTTACTTTAGAAACGGTTAACTGTGTCGGGGCCTGTGCTCTGGGGCCGGTGGTAATTGTCGATGGGGAATACCACGGGCAGATGAAGGCGGAGAAGACTAAAGACGTATTAGCCGATTATGCTTGATCATGAGAAAGGGTTAGCTGTTGAAGAGATTAGGTTCTCCTAAGGAACTCGAGACTCTGAGAAGATCGGTAACAAGTCAGAGAGACCCCAAGAGGTTGTGCATAACCATTTGTAGCGGCACCGGATGCCACGCCTATGGCTGTGAAAAGGTAACCGCTACTTTTACCGAGGAGATAGGGAAGCGGGGGCTAGAAGGCAAGGTTGATATCCGGGCTACCGGCTGTCATGGTTTCTGTGAGCGGGGGCCACTAGTGGTTATCAGGCCGAAGGACATCTTCTATCAACGGGTAAAGGTAGAGGATGTCCCCGAGATAATCTCCGAGACCGTTCTTAATGGTAAAATCATTGACCGCTTACTCTATGCTGATCCAAATACCGGCCAGAAGATAATCTCCGAGCACGAAGTACCGTTCTATAAAAAGCAGAAGCGGTTCGTCTTTGGTAGTAACGGCTATATTGACCCCACCTCGATTGATGACTATCTGGCGGTTGGCGGCTACTCAGCACTCGCTAAAGCGCTTTTCAAGATGTCCCCGGAAGAGGTGATTAGCGAGGTTAAGAAATCCGGTTTGAGGGGGCGGGGTGGTGGTGGCTTCCCCACTGGGGTTAAGTGGGAGTCCTGTCGCCAGGCGGATCGGAGTCTGGTGGAGGGTGACCCGCATAGCGTCATCGAGGGGATGATAATCGGGGCTTATGCCATCAGTAGTCACCAGGGTTATGTTTATGTACGCTACGAGTACCCGCTGGCGGTGAAGAATGTGGAGCTAGCGATTAAGCAGGCTGAAGAGTATGGGCTGCTGGGTGAGAATATTCTAGGCTCCGGTTTAAATTTTAGTATCAGGATAAATCGGGGTGGTGGGGCTTTTGTTTGCGGTGAGTCATCGGCGCTGATGGCTTCGCTGGAGGGTAAGCCAGGTGAGCCGAGGGCAAAGTATATTCATACCGTGGAGAAGGGTTTGTGGGGTAAGCCCACTACCCTGAACAATGTCGAGACCTGGGCTAATGTCCCACTGATTATAAATAAGGGTGCTAGCTGGTATGCCGAGACGGGCACCGAGAACAGTAAGGGCACCAAGATCTTCTCTCTGGTGGGTAAGGTCAATAATACCGGTCTCGTCGAAGTGCCCATGGGGATAACCCTGCGGGAGATTATCTATGATATCGGCGGTGGTATTCCCAAGGGCAAGAGGTTTAAGGGCGTCCAGACGGGAGGGCCCTCTGGCGGGGTCATCCCGGAGAGCCTGCTTGACCTGCCGGTAGATTTTGACGAGCTGAATAAGGCTGGTTCCATGATGGGCTCCGGTGGCATGATTGTCATGGATGAGGATAACTGTATGGTGGATATCGCCAAGTATTTCATCAGGTTCCTTGAGGGAGAATCATGTGGTAAGTGCGTTCCCTGTCGTGAGGGATTAAAGCGGATGCGGGAGGTGCTTGACGATATTACCGATGGTAATGGCAAAGAAGGGGATATTGAGCTCTTGGAGCAGCTTTCGGCGGCCTTGGTTGATGGCTCGCTGTGTGCCTTGGGCAGCACGGCACCCAATCCGGTGCTGTCGACCCTGCGCTATTTCCGTGACGAGTATCAGGCTCACATTAAAGACAAGAAGTGCCCCGCCGGTGTCTGTAAGGCACTGATTACCTACCAGATTATTGAGGAGAAGTGCCCGGGGTGTGGACTCTGTATCAAGGCCTGCCCCCAGGAAGCGATAACCGCAAGAGGGAAGAAGCAGCCGGTAGTCCTGGACCAGGAGAAGTGTATTAAATGCGGGGCCTGTTACGATGTGTGTAAGCTGGAAGCTATCGAGGTGAGATAAGGATAGGTAATCATGGTAACACTGACCATTGACGGGCGAGAATTCAGGACAGAAGAGGGGAAAACGGTTCTAGAAGTAGCCGGGGAGAATGGTATTGATATCCCAGCGCTCTGCCATCACGAAGAGGTATCTCCTTATGGTGCCTGCCGTCTCTGCATGGTGGAGATTACCACCCGCCGGGGGCGCACTAGGCTGGTTACTTCGTGTCTTTACCTGGTGGAAGAGGGGCTCATGGTGAAGACCGACACCGAGCGGGTAAGGAACGTTCGCCGCATGGTGATCGAGCTACTTCTGGCGCGGTGTCCCGATTCCGAGGTGATACAGGACTGGGCCCGTAAGCTGGGTGTGAGTGGGGAGCGCTTTAGATCGGAGGAGGGTAACCTTAAGTGTATCCTCTGTGCCCTGTGTAACCGGGTGTGCCAGGAGGTGGTGGGCGTCTCGGCGATTAGCCTGGCTAACCGGGGTGTTGAGCGACGGATGACCACCCCCTTTAATGATTTCTCTGAAGCCTGTATTGGCTGTGGTTCCTGTGCCTATGTCTGTCCCACCGGGGCGATTAGCTTTGAGGATGTTGGTGATACCAGAACCGTAGCTATGCCTCACGTAAACATGGAGTTCAAGCTGAAGAAGTGTGCTAAGTGTGGCAAGTACTGGGCTCCAGAAAGGCAGTTAGAGTACATTGCCAAGATAGCTGGTTTGTCTCCAGAAGAATTTGAGGTCTGCCCCGATTGCCGGGAGTAAAGCCCTAGCTAGCCACTGTCTTGACCCTAGGAGGGTGGTCTGTTATATTTTCCTTTGGGCGGGGTGTGGCGCAGTCGGCTAGCGCGCAGCGTTTGGGACGCTGAGGTCGGAGGTTCAAGTCCTCTCACCCCGACTCTAAGTCCATCTTGAGGTTATTGTTTTCTGATCTGTGAACAACCTTACCGAGTCCATTCGAGATTTGGCTGTTCCAAGAGAAGACTCCTTCTTTGACCCTAGTGGGAAGAATGCGAATGGCTGAGGAATCCCTACGTTAATGCCAACATTTCCTACCTCAACTTCATAGGCAAATTTTCGCGCATTCTTACCGCTCGTAGTTAATATGCACGCGGAGTGTCCCAGATTGGTCTTCGTATTAATCCACTCTATAACCTCGTCTAGGTTGCTTGCTCTCATTAGATTGGCAACAGGACCAAAAGCTTCCTCTTTGGCAATCGTCATATCAGGGTTGACATTCTCAAAAATCGTTGGTCCCAAGAAGTATCCGTTGGGATAACCCTTCACTTTCTCATTTCTACGGTCAAGTATGATCTTGGCCCCTTCCTTAAGCCCTGTGTCGATCCAATCAATAACCTTCTGTCTACCTTGCTCGGTAGTCAGGGGACCTAACTCTGTTTCCTCATCAAGTCCATAGCCAAGCGTCATCTTTGCCGCAGCCTCTACAAATCTGTTTTTAAATTCTTCATACACGTCCCCGACTACAACAACGTTATCTGTGCCCAGACAGCGCTGGCCTGCCATGCCAAAACACCCTCTTATTAAGTAGCCAGTTGCCTTATCCAAATCTGCGTCAGGCATTATAACTACATAATTCTTCCCATTTCCGTTAATTGATGCTCTTTTCCCCAATTCCCCGGATAATCTATATAATGCTTCGTTGTTGTGCCTTCCTCCGTGAACAAGGTTATACGCACCAGGCGGAAGTCCAACCTCTTCCGCTACTTTAGAAATCCAATCGCTAGACACTGCGCAGTGCCTGCTTGGGCTCACGATCACAGAGCAACCACAAGCAAGCGCATAAGGGACAAAGGATGACCAAGCATGCATCGGAATATTGCTTGGAGTAATAATGAGAAAAACTCCCAGTGGCTCCCAGACAAGGGTCTGATCAATTC
>SMTZ1_10003270_pt1 | contig 19489 bp, 11 predicted proteins | sample DeeMarSWOR136_30_FD_25667 | JGI IMG/M metagenome (IMG submission 25667)
TTCGCGCTCCTGCTCCTTGCTTCAAACAGGAAACATAGACTGGGTCTGGAACTCCCGACAAAAGAGGCTCAGGCCATGGCAGACGCCTCTTCCTAAAATTCTCTTTCTAACGCATTCATGTCTGCTATAACCAATCCATATGGAACCCATTTATAGCCTTTCTCTATAGGAATAACTTACTATTATTAAAAATAGTCCCAATTTCCTATTTCAATACTCCCTCTTCAAAGCTATTATCAATATCGAACACAAACAATCGTATTGAAGTGAAAATAATGCTGGGAAGAATAGTACATTGGCTTGTGATTCGGATCAGGGATATCTCACGAGTACAGAATTCTATCCAGAATCTTTCGAGAGGTAAACGATATGCAGCGGCCATAGCCATGGATAGAAATTTCTGTCTGTTGAATTGGATTGAACTCACAAAGCTTCCCGGGCATAAGGAAAATTAAACAAGGAGATAAAGAATGAAAAAGATCATTGTACTTTTAGTTGTCTTGGTTGTTCTCATTTTTTCAATTTTTGTTTTGGGTGATATCGAAAACGAAAAAGCTGCCATTAAAAACGCGACCCTGGACTATCTTGAAGGCTGGTATGACGGAGATGCTGTACGGATGGAAAGGGCGCTTCACCCTGAATTTTTCACCAAACGAGGAATCCTCATCCATCCCAACACAGGAGAAATAGCCACGCCTCACCTCAATGCGGAGACGATGATCGGTTATGTCAAACAAGGAGGCGGAAAAGGCTTTCCCAGAGAGAAGCTCAAAAATGAGGTGATTATCTTAGACATCTACAAGAACACCGCCTCCGTCAAAGCCATATCCGCTCAGTTTGTTGACTATCTGCACCTGGCGAAATTCGGCGGGAAATGGATGATCGTCAATGTCTTGTGGGAACTGAAGACAGAGTAGATTATCTGTCGTATCAATATCTTTTTAAAGGAACGGAAGAAAACGATGTCTACCCGGAATCTCCTCTCTTCTTATTGTTTGAATGAGTGGGAGTGAATGAACAGAGGGGGCTTTCCACGTTTAGCGTTAGCCACATAAGCTAAAAACCTTACGGCTTATGCTGGTTTCTGAGAAAAAAGTTCATTAACTGAAATCTGCTTCTGACTTCCAGCTTCTGGAAGAGGCTGTGGATGTGATTCTTCACGGTATTCGGGGCAATATACAGTGAATCCGCTATTTCTTTATTGCTCTTTCCTTGTATCAGGAGTCCTGCGATATCTCGCTCCCTCTGGGAAATGCCGTATCTGTCATAAATCTCATCCAGATTCACCTTGTCCATTAGGAGAGAGGGCACACTCCAGTATTTCTGGAGGTACTGTTTTATCCAGAGGAACGGAATAAGATTGAATAACAAATGGAGGCCCAGGTATGAGAAAAACCGTATGGATTCCGGGAAAGCGGTTGATGCAAAAAGAAGGGTGTATCCTGACACATAAAAAATCCCAAACGCATTGATGATCTTTGATTTATTCGGGTCCTGAAGCTTTTTAGAATAGATCAAAAGCCGGATTAAAAAGAGATAAATCAGGATGAGGAGAGCCGTCATCACAAATATGTTTATGATTATTATTCTGTTAAGAAGCGTGTTTTGGGGCGAAAACAGGATTTCAATCCCGTAGATCACCATCACAGAGGCTGTACCCACTGCAAAACATAGCTTTGAACGAGATGACATCCGTTTATCTTGGAGTTCTTGTGTGACTTGAATCAAAGTATAGGTCACTGCGATATAGAAAAAATAGCCGATGATGGAGATGATTCTAATAATAAGGGGATATTGGGATGTATTCGAATCTCCTGCGAGGTTAGTATAATAATAATTGGCTGTCAGATCAAAAAGGATGGATATGTTGAAAAAAATGAGGAAGACCATGTAGGGTCGCAGAAAAGGATATTTGTAGGTCTTGTGGGTTTGATAGGAATAAAAAACAGCCAGAGCTCCGATGATCAAAGCGATGATATTGAAGAAAATTCCCGCGTGTCCCATTTGTTTATGGTGTGTAGAGATTCATTTGTCGACTGTGTTTAATAGGCTGATAAAACCTCTACTCAGATAATGCTTGCATTATTCTATCAAATAAAAGATTAAATGAATATACTACTTATCAGCATTTTAAGAAGCGAAACTGAAAATTTTAAGAAACTTGGAGCAAGACCAAAAACGAAATTCCTATTAAAAAAAAGAAAAGCTGAACTGGTAGGCAAGGTTGTCGACCTCTCGGGGGATGATTATACCTACATGGAGCTGATGTTCGCCTCACTCGGGTTCTCCGGGCTGGTTTTCGCGCTCCTGCTCCTTGCTTCAAACAGGAAACATAGACTGGGTCTGGAACTCCCGACAAAAGAGGCTCAGGCCATGGCAGACGCCTCTTCCTGACGATGTAAATCCCCGTGAAAACTGTGATCAAATTGATCGGGGCCGAGACCAGAACAAGGATGAGAAGAAGCGGAAGAGCGATTATGCCCAACACTACTTTCTTCCGGACGACCAGATGGATCACGACCAAAAGCGCGATGAATATCAGGAAGAGATACAAAGAAATCCATTTTTGACTGATCATCTGATAAAGATAATAAGCCATGATCCCGATGGCCGTTCCTATCCCCTTTCCCCCTTTAAAGGACAGATAAAAGGGAAAGACATGGCCGGCCACGGCCGCTGCTCCGGCAAGGTGGATAAAAAGCAGGCCTGCTCCCAGCAGGGAGGCCATGCCCACGGCCAGCAATCCCTTGGAGACATCGATAACGATGACTGCTATCGCTGCCTTGAGTCCCAGGACTTGATAGGCATTCGTCCCGCCAGCATTCCCATCCCCATGCTCCCGGATATCGATGCCTTTGAGCCATTTGCCCAGAAAATACGAAGGAGAAAAGGAGCCGACCAGGTAGCCCAGAGGAATGCTCAACACAGAGATAAGAGTCATTTGAGTTCTCTTTATTCCTTACAAAAAGTAGACATAAAAATCAATCAAAAATAATATATTTCCAAGCCATGCAGCTACAGCTATTGCAGCCATCATTTTCCACGATTGAAAAGGCTATTCAGAATGAAAGCTCATAACGAAGTAAAGCCGCTTCCTTAAACCAATCTTTAGCTTTTATTATTGCGGAAAAAAGACACTGACTTATCTATTCAACAATCAAGTACGATACAGACCAAGTTCCCGGCCCGGTGGCTGTCGCGATCAACGGGGACATCTCAACCTGCCATATTTCCTCGCACTGGAAATTCTCTTTCAATCTGGTTGTTACAAGGTCAGAGATCGTCCTGTTGTCCACATCATTCACAAAACACTTGATTTTTCGAGCCTTGAATTTTTCCAGGTCGGACTTTATCTTTTTTAAGATCCAGTTTATAGCCTGATTATGGGTCAAGGTTTTTCCTGCCGGAACAAGTACCCCTTCCTGGGCCGTTATGATGGGTTTGATGGACAGGGTCGTGCCTAAAAGAGCAGTAGCTTTGCTGATCCTCCCTGTCCTGGCCAAATACTTCAATGTCTCAAGGGTGATGAACACTCTGCTTCTCTTGCTTATGGAATAAATCTGCTCGAGAATCTCATCAACGGTTTTTCCTGCTTCAGCCAAACGGCAGGCCTCAAGAGCCACCAAACCCAATTTACCCAGAATACTTCCTACATCGCATAATTCGATCCTGATACTTTTAAACTTCTCTCTCAATTGATGAGCGATGTTATAGGTCTCTGTCAACTGCGAGGGGATCATCAGGTAAATGATCTCGTCCGTTTCCTGGCTCAAGCGTCTGAATTTTTCCTCAATATCCTGAGGGGCTGGATGGGACGTTCCCGGCCAATCCTTTGCCTGGCGCAGCTTTTTATAAAAGACCTTCAAGTCAAAGCTCGGATCCTCCCTTATGCTTTCCCCCTCGAAATTGACATAGTAAGGGACCAATTCTATCCCTAAATCCTCGGCTGTTTCCCAGGGGATGGTGGATATGGAATCGACCATGATCTTGATTTTGGACATCAGACAATCCCGACTATAAAGTGATAATGAAGCTGGCCGCCATAATACCATTGAATCTCTCTCTCTGAAAAATGAGACGCGATCAAGCTCTCTATTTCGGTCAACTTATCTTCCCTTACTCCTTTTCCTTGATAGATCATAACAGCCTCGTCCTCAGGCCCGATCATCTTGTTCAAAAGTTCCAGAAGGGCTGAGCCCAGGTCATCAGCTTTCACCTGAATCTGGCCATCATAGATACCTATATAGTCATTCCTGCCTACTGAAAACTCCGGAGTTGCGCAGGGTCGGACAGCCCGCGCCACAGCTCCGGATTTGATCTGGGAGAAACTATCCTCCATAAGTTTTAAATTAGCGGAGAGTGAATTCTGCGGATCAAAACTCAGCAAAGCGGCTATCCCTTCCTGGACTGTCTTCGTCGGCAGAACTTTGATTTCTTTGGGAAGCATCCGAGATGCCTCCAAAGCGGACGGTAAGATATCGCTGTCATTGGGAAAGAGGATCACGGCGCGACACTCAACCCCTGCACAGGCCTCCAATAACTCCTCGACAGAGGGTTTGGACTTGGCAAAAGTCACCACAGCATCCGCTCCACTTTCATATAAAATTTGAGAGAATCCTTTCCCAGGAGAGATAGCCACGATTCCAATTTTACTTTGGGCCAGTAAGGCCTTCTGCTGGGCCAGCATGTCATCTTTAGCCACAAGAGTGAACTTTCCGAATGAGGCGGATTCTCTCTCTACTTTTTCAGGAAAATCGGTATGAATGTGCACCCTGACCCTGTTCTCTATCTGACTGACAACCAATGAGTCTCCCAAGCTGGCTAGAGACGAGCCAATTTTTTCTGCGGATACTGAATCTCCTTGCACAAAAAACTCATGAGAAAACCTGTAATGAGGACGGTTATTGCAGGCGGAATAATCTACAGGAGGTAAAGATGACCTATCTCTCTTAACAACCTTCGCTTTTTTTCCTTCTGCAACTGAGAGAAAAGCTTTTAATATGCTGAGGAAACCCTGTCCTCCTGCATCCATGACTCCAGCCCGTTTCAGCTGAGGAAGAAGTTCAGGTGTTTGCCTTTGGGCGTGGTCTGCTGTTTCCAGTATCTTTTTAAAAAAGGTATTCAAGCTTTCCTTTGAAGATATTTCATTGACTTTTTGAGCCACAGCATTCATCACAGTAAGAATCGTTCCTTCAACAGGATTTCTGACCGATTGATAAGCTTTCTTTGTTCCTTCTCTGAAGGACTGGGAAAAATTGCTGATATCCAGTCTATCATTCAATTTCATACCCTGGGCAAAACCTTTGAAAAAATTGGCCAGGATCATTCCTGAGTTACCTCTCGCTCCCAGGAGACACTGATCAGCGACCAAATCCGAAAGTCCGGATATAGTGGAACACGGATTGCGACTCAAGCCTTCAACAGCCGCTTTCATCGTCAAGGTCATGTTCGTCCCGGTATCTCCATCCGGCACCGGAAAGACATTCATGGAGTTTATGTACTCTTTTTCAGCGTCCAACACCGTGTAAGCAGCATGGACCATGTCTTTGAACGCACGGGGAGAAATCTCTTTCTGTTCTTTTCTCACTCTCGATCTCTCATCGATCAGATAGTCGGCTTTTTTTATCTGTAAAAGTGGCTGATTTTGTTATATCCAGCGATGAAAAAAAGCAAGGGATATAATCCCATTCTCAAGCGGCCCGGAAATCCCTTATCCCGAATAAGAGATTCTTCCATCAATTTTTCCGAATTTATCTTTTATTTTCCCCTAAAGGTAGTAATAATTACCATACATCAGGAAGAGAGGTCAATGCCTGAAAATTAAGCGCAAGCATCTCTCTTTCCATGACAGTTAATAATGAAGGTGTAATCTTGTAAAGCGACGGTCCTCTCCATCCTAGCCAAGACCCTCCCACTCTCCACCATAGGCTTCGGATGGAGAGGAACCATCGCTGCACTTTCCCCTTAGTTCAGATATTCCTTTTATCATGGAAATTGAGATGCGTTAAAATCAAGCCAGTTCTTTTATCTGCCATAGTCTTGCGGGAACCAAAGAATTTCATTCCCGGATGAACTGAGTAGAAAAGCTTTTGTGTTTGAGTGGGGAATAGATTATCATAAAAGAGATAATATTATATAAATTATATAGAAATTATCAAAAAATTACGGAAGAAAATGCAACTGTTTTCGTCTAAAGTATGGTTTTAAAGTACGATTCTATCCATTCCAAAAGAATCGTGCAGATAAAAGGCCGTTCGGAAAGTGGCCGGATTGATCGATCCGGGAACAGGAAACGTTCGGCAGGAAAAAATGAACCGACTATCAATTAGGTGAGTGATCATGCGCAAAATATCCGTATTTATCCTGATTATGTCCCTGGTCCTGGCTGTAGGCTGTGGAAAATCCGGCGAAAGCGATACGGACAGGGGCGCGAATCCGGGGGAAAAGCCGCAAGCCGGAAAGGCTTCGATGAAAAACGATTCCCCGACACAACCTGGACAAAAACCCGGCTCCAAGCCTCAGAGCGGCAAAGAGGTCGACATCGATAAACTCGATATCCCCGACCAGGTGAAAGAAGCCATCAAATCCGGCCGTATTCCCAAAGAACAGATCCCCCAAATCCTGGCGCGATTCCAGAGCGGTCCAGGCGGCGAAGCTGTTCCGGTGAATGTGGCGCCTGTCCAGCGAAAAAACCTCAACTCTTACCTTGTCCTCAACGGCATCGTTGAGCCGGAGCGCAAGGTCGAGATCTTCTCCCGTTTATCCGCCTATGTGAAGGAAATCGTGAAGGAAGAGGGCGCTTATGTCAGGGAAAACGATGTCCTGGCTCTTCTCGACGACACAGAGATCAAAATCGGTTATGAACAGGCCAAGATCGAACTGGAACAGGCCAAGCTCAGCCTGGAAGAGGCTGAGAGTAACTACACCCGCAACCAGGAGCTGATCAAGCGCAATCTCATCTCCGAACAGGATTTCCAGACTCAGGAAGCCCAGTATAAACAGCGGCAGCTCGATTATGAGAACCGCATGGAGAATTTTAAAAACCTCCAGCTTCAGCTGAGCTGGACCAGGATCCGGGCTCTTTCCGAAGGCTATATCACTGAGCGCTTGATCGAAGTGGGCAGTCGCGTCAACAGCAACCAGCAGGTTTTCACCATCGAAGATTTCAAACCCCTGCTGATCCGTGTCTTCGTGCCCACTTCTGACTCCATCAAGCTTGAGACCGGAATGCCGACAGAGGTAAGAACCGAAGTCTTGAAAGGAAAGGTTTATGAGGGCAGTATCAAATTGATCAACCCCCGAATAGATGTCCAGACAGGTACAGTGAAAGTCACGGTCGAGGTCTTCGATGAGTCTCTCAACCTGAAGCCGGGGATGTTCGTGGAAGCCCGGATCATCATCGGAATGAAAGAGAACGTCCTTGTCATCCCGCGCAAAGCCATCCTCTATAAACAGAATATGACCTATGTCTTCGTTCTGGATCGAAATCAAGCATTCCAGCGTGAAGTCACTCTGGGCCTGAGCGAAGAGGACGACATGGAAGTCATCAGTGGACTGCAAGAGGGCGAAACCATTGTCGTAGTTGGTGTCGAAGGGCTTAAAGACGGACAGAGAGTTGACGTGATCCAATGAAAATCGTCAAATTCTCTCTCAATCGTCCGGTGTCCATCTTTATGTTCACCGTCGCCGCGGTTATTTTTGGTTTCATTGCTTATACCAAACTCAACCTGAACCTGCTGCCAAAGATCTCTTATCCCACACTCACTATCAAGACAGAATACCCCGGCACCGCCCCTTCAGAGATCGAGAACATCATCTCTAAGCCAATTGAAGAGAGCTGCGGGGTCGTGGACAACGTCGTGCGTATCTCCTCGGTCTCTCGTGCTGAGCTCTCCGAGGTGACGGTTGAGTTTGCCTGGCACACCAACATGGATTTCGCCACTCTGAAACTCAGGGAAAAACTGGACCTTATTCGTTTTCCTGTAGGAGCCACCAAACCGGTCATCCTGAGATACGACCCTAATCAGGAACCCATCATGAAACTGGGTCTGACCGGGGATACCGACCTGGGACGTATTCGCTACATTGCAGAAAGAGAAGTCAAACAGGCCCTCGAGAGTATCGAAGGAGTTGCGGCTTGTTCTATATCCGGTGGCCTGGAAGACGAGATCCATATCGACCTCGACGAGCAAAAGCTCAGCCTTCTCAACATCTCCATCACCACTGTGGCCAACCGTCTGGCGCAGGAAAACGTCGATCTCTCCGCCGGGATACTCAAGCAAAAGGACAGCCAGTTTCTGGTCCGGACCGTTAATCAATTCAAAACCGTTGAGGAAATCAAAGATATCATCATCGAAAAACGGGGCGATGTCCAGATCACTCTGGGCAGTGTGGCAGATGTGTTCCGCGGTTATAAAGAGCGCAAAGTCATCTCGCGCATCAACGGCCGGGAATGCATCGAAGCGGCCATCTACCGGGCTGCAGATGCCAACACGGTCTCGGTGGCCAATGCTGTCACTGAAAGGCTGCAAATGGTCCAGGAGAATATCCTGAGGCCGCGGAATATGGAGTATCTCGTCATCACCAATCAATCCAAATTCATCAAAAACACCATCCATGAAGTCAAGCAGACTGCAATCATCGGCGGAATATTAGCCGTCCTTATCCTGCTCTACTTTTTAAAAAATTTTCGCAGCACGCTGATCATAGGAACGGCTATACCTATATCAGTCGTCATCACCTTCTTTCTCATGTATTCCTCCAAAATCTCCTTGAACATCATTTCTCTGGGCGGGCTGGCGCTCGGGATCGGAATGCTGGTGGACAACTCCATCGTGGTGCTGGAGTCCATCCAGCGCTACCGGGAAAAGGGTGAGGAACTGTACGCAGCCGCTCTCAAGGGGACTTCTGAAGTGGCCGGAGCTGTGACCGCCTCCACATTTACTACAGTGGCGGTGTTTTTCCCGATCGTGTTTGTGGAGGGTATCGCCGGCCAGCTGTTCAAGGACATGGCCCTGACAGTGACCTATTCCCTGCTGGCTTCCTTGGTCGTCTCTCTGACGCTCGTTCCCATGTTCAGTACGATCATGCGTCGTGAAAACGCAAGAGAATGGCTGACCAGAGTGCTCAAAATCCTGTTCAAGCCCCTGGATAAGCTGTACGAACAGGTCTATCTCACATATAAAAGAACCCAGGACGCCACTTTTAAACGCAGAAAAATCATAATAGTCAGTGTGCTCGCCCTCTTTGCCGTTGCTGTCTTCATGACCCGCTTCATGGGCCAGGAGTTGATCCCGGTCATTTCCCAGGGAGAATTCCTGATCAACGTTGAATTCAAGCCCGGAACCTCCCTCAAAGAGAACTCCGCCATCGTCGCTGATATATCCGATACGCTAAAAAAATACGACGAAATCGACAGCATCTACGAGCTGATCGGAAAAGGATCCAGGGGAGGCATATCCTTTCAAGAAGAGCGGGAAAACCTCTCTGAATTCGTTATCCGCCTGAAGCCGGGTATCCTGGGAAAAAGGGAAGACAGAATCATGGACCGGGTGAGAGCTGACATGGAAAAGTTTCCGACAACGCAAATCAAAGTCTACAAGCCCCGCCTTTTCTCCTTCAAGGCTCCGCTTGAGGTCGTGGTGTCGAGCAATGACCTGGATACGATCAAACAGGTCTCCGACGAACTTTTAGCGAAGCTCCGGGATGTGGAGGGAATCATCGACCTGAAGTCCAGCATGGAAGAAGGCTATCCTGAAATCCAGATCATCTTCAACCGGGCTGTCCTGGCTTCACAGGATATGACAATCAACTCGGTGGGATCCCAGATCAGAAATAAGATCGAAGGCGAAGTCGCCACGCGGTTCATCGAAAGTGACCGGGAAGTCGATATTCGAGTCCGCCTGACCGAGGATTCCCGCGACCGGGTGGACAAGATCAGCCGGATCAACATCCGGAACGGACTGGGCGTGATGGTGCCGCTGAAGGCGCTGGCCGAGATAAGTATCAAAGAAGGACCAGCAGAGATCCGCCGTATCCTCCAGCAAAAATCCGCGGTCATCACCGGGAATATTTCAGACATCTCCCTGGATGAGGCCAAGGAGAAAGTCATTGCCAAAGCCGCAACCATAGATTGTGGTCCAGACTGTTCGATCTACCTGGCCGGGCAGAGCATGGAACAGGATGTGGCCTTTTCCTCCATGATCTTCGCCATCTTTCTGGCCATATTCCTGGTCTACCTGGTCATGGCCTCCCAGTTTGAATCCTTTAAAAAACCGTTCATCATCATGTTCACCATCCCTCTGGGGATTATAGGCGTGGTGATCGTCGGTCTCATATTCAGCATATCCATCAATGTGATCGTGCTGATCGGCTTGATCATTCTCTCCGGCATCATCGTCAACAACGCCATCGTACTCGTGGATTATATCGGACAGCTGCAGAAACAAGGAATGCCTAAAATTGAGGCGATTAAAACCGCTGCCCAGGTGAGGTGGCGGCCGATCCTGATGACCACGATCACGACCGTTCTGGGGCTTACGCCCATGGCGCTGGATTTCAACGAGGGATTTGAGATCCGCATCCCCCTGGCCCTGACATTGATCGGCGGGTTGATTTTCGGGACGTTTCTGACCCTGGTGTTTATTCCTCTTGTCTATAATACGGTAGTCAGAGACCCCGCAGTCGCCGAGGAGAAGGAAAGCCGCTTGATGCGCCTCCTCAAAAGCGCAAAAGTGGCTCTGTCTCTCGATAAAGCGAAAACGAGCAAGCCATGAATTTACCTGAATTTTCGATTAAAAAGCCTGTTTCTATCATCGTAGCCATGCTTATTTTCATCACTATAGGTGTCATCTCGATCCTCAAGCTGCCTCTGGAGATGATGCCCGACACCTCCTTCCCGGGACTCATGGTGCAGATCTCCTACCCCTCCTCTTCTCCAGAAGAGGTAGAGCGTATCATTACCCGGCCCCTGGAAGACAGGTTGGCCACCATAAACAACCTGGAGAGTCTCAGCTCCACCTCCTCTTCCTCGTCCTCTAACATCCACATGCAGTTCAAGGGTGGAACCAACATGGACCTGGCCACCATGGAGATTCGCGACAAGATCGACCTCGCCCGCAGCGAACTACCCGACGACGTTGAAAACATCCGCATCCGCCGCTTTTCCTTTAATGACCGGCCGGTAATCAACTTCAGCGTGTCTCTTCCAGGGGACCTGGAAAACCTCTACTACTGGTCAGAAAACTACATCACCCAGCAATTAGAAAGGATTGAAGGTGTAGCCAATGTGGACATCCGGGGGATCCGCAACAAGGTTCTGACCATCTACCTCAAGCCTGAAGTCTTCTATTCATCCTCCATCCGTATCACCGACCTGACCGACACCATCCGGAACAATAATATCAATATTTCAGCCGGATATGTGGAAGATGGAGCTCTCCGCTACGTGACCCGCATTCCTGGGGAACTCAAGATACTGGAAGATGTGAAAAACCTCCCCGTCAGCAACAAGGGATTGACTATCGCAGATGTCGCCCGAGTGACCTATGATTACCCCCCCAAAGAAGATTTTAACCGCCTGGACGGGAACGAAACCGTCCGCTTTCAGATCTACCGGGCGTCCAACGCCAACATCGTGGATGTATGTAATAAGGTCAAAGCGACCATGGCCTCACTCAAAGAGACACAACCTGAGCTCCAGAACCTGACCACAATCTTCTATCGAGACCAATCCGAGGATATCCTCAAGAGCCTCAAGGATCTCACTCTCTCCGGAATCATCGGCGGACTTCTGGCGGTTGTCGTCCTGCTCTTCTTCCTGAGAAAATTCCGGAGCACCATCATCATCGCCATTGCCATCCCCATGGCCATGGTCTTCACTTTCAGCTTCATGTATCTTTACCGCACTGTCCTTCATGCTGATATAACCATCAACATCATTTCTCTCAGCGGACTGATGATGGCCGTGGGCATGCTGGTGGATAACAGCGTCGTGGTCCTGGAAAACATCTTCCGGCTTCGACAGGAAAAAGGATATTCGCCTATGCAGGCTTCCTTGCAAGGAGCCAGTGATGTTGCTCTGGCTGTCACCGCTTCTACCTTCTCGACTCTGGTCGTTTTCGTCTCGTTGAGCTTTGTCTCTCAGTCAGGATTCGGCCGCTTTATGAAGGATTTCGCCATGACTATCTCCCTGGCTATGATCGCTTCTCTGATCGTTTCTCTCTCCTTCATCCCACTGGCTGGGAGCCGAATCCTTGCCGGCAAAACCAGAAAAAAAGCCCCTTGGCTGCTCAAGCTAACCTCCTTCTATGAACGCATCCTCAAATTCACCATAAAGAACTGGAAAACAAAGCTCCTTATGGTGGGCCTGGCAGGAGGCATCTTTTTCATCTCATTCCAAATCCTTAAAAACATCGAGCAGGAATACATGCCCAGAAGCGACGAGCGGGAGATCGATATCTCTGTCTACATGCCGCGCAGTTTTACCTTAGATGAGATGAAAAGCCTCTTCAAGAATTATGAAAACATTCTTTTTGCTCATAAAGAGGAATTGGCGATTAACCATCTGACAACTGAATTCGGTATCCGAGGCATGAGGCAGGGTCGCTTCCGGGGATCGCTTGAGCTGAACCTGGAAGACAAAGGGCCGTCAGTAACCGAGATCAAGGAGAGACTCAAGGAACTCCTGCCCGTACGAGCCGGCATCACCTATGAATACGGACAGCGCTTCGGTCGCGGCGGACATTTCCATGGAGTCTCGGTGGAACTCATCGGCCTCGACTACACCAAATTGACCGAGCTGGCTCCCATGGTCATCGAAAAGCTCCGGACAGTCCCGAATGTGGAGGATGTAACCAGTGACCTGGAGGGCGGAGATACACAAATCATGGTCCAGGTGGACCGTAAAAAAGCGGAAAGTTCAGGAGTGAGCAGTCAAATGGTGGCACGAACCATTTCCTCCTCTCTTTCTGACCGGGCAATTGGTAAGTTCAAGACCGAAAACCGAGAGATCGACATCATCCTGAAGATCCAGGGAGAGGGGGGATTCAGCGAAGAAGACCTCCGGAACATCAGCCTGCCGACCCAGACCACACGGATTCCGATTTCAGCGATCACGGATATTTCCTACCGGATGGGATCGACATCGATCCGCAAAGAGAATAAAAAATCAAAATTGAACATCAATCTCAACACCAAACAGGAAGGAATGATGACCATTTCTAACGACATCCGTCGGGTGATGAGCACCATCCAATTCCCTGACGGCTATACGTGGAGTCTGGGATCCGGGTGGAGGCGTTTTCAAGAATCCCAGAGTGAATCCACCCTGGCCATCATTCTCGCCCTGATCTTTATTTATATCATCATGGCTTCTCTTTTCGAATCATTCGTGACTCCCTTCACGATTCTGCTGGCCGTGCCGCTGGCGATGTTCGGTGTCGCCATGATATTCACTGTCACCAACATCACCTTGAACACGACTTCTTATCTCGGACTGCTGGTCCTGTTCGGGATCGTGGTCAACAACGGGATCATCCTCATCGATCACATCCGGACGTTGCGCAAATCCGGGATGAGCAAGAACGAGTCCATCGTGCAGGGAGGCAAAGACAGGATGCGGCCGATCATCATGACAGCCATCACCACCATTTTCGGGGTGCTACCGCTCGCTCTCCCCTTCCTGCTTCCCCAGTTCTTTGAGGCAGCCGGACGAAGGGCACAGATGTGGGCACCGATTTCCGTCGCCATCATCGGCGGGCTGACCACCTCGACCTTTTTCACACTGCTCTTTCTGCCCACGTTCTACTCCATCTCGGATTCAGTGACCTCCAGGGTCAAGTCCTTCCTCGGGTTCAAGAACAACAAAATCTGATCTATCCTGTATATAGATTATATATAGATAGAGACATATAAGGTCGACAACAGTTGCATCCATCTCGGGTATTGCCAAGCCGGCCGTTCAATTTCCAATCATCGCCTTCAGTGTTCAAACATAAAAATATACCATCTCAAAAAGGAGGCCAGAATGAGACATCCTAGCCAGTGTAAGTTTAAGCTGATCCGGACGGTGTCCATCGTCCTCTTCCTCTCTCTTCTCTTCTTGCCGATGGAAGCTGTCCAGAAAAAACAATCCGAGGCCAAATACCATGATTTTGCGGCTCTGACTCAAACCCTGAAAAACCTGGCCGCTGCCAACCCGAAGACCACAAAACTCGAGTCTATCGGGAAAACGCTACAGGGCCGGGACCTCTGGATGCTCCGGATTTCCGGCAAAGGAACACCGCTCGAGAAGCAGGCGCTTCTTATTGCCGCTAACCTCGAGGCCGATCATCTTATCGGAAGCGAGGTAGCCCTGGGCATCGCCGAATACCTGGTCGAGGGCTACGGAAAAGACGAGAAAGTCACAGCTGTGCTGGATAAGCGGACCTTTTACATCATTCCCCGCCTCAATCCGGACGGCGCTGAAGCCTTTTTCGACGACATCCGCCACGAACATCCTGGCAACTTCAACCCACGGGATGAGGACTACGACTGGAAAGTCGATGAGGACGGACCCGAAGACCTCAACGGAGACGGGATGATCACCATGATGCGGGTCAAGGATAAGGAAGGTGACTGGATCGTGGACGAGAAGGATTCGCGGCTGATGAAGAAGAAAGAAACGGACTCCCCCCTCGACACACTTTACAAAGTCTACACAGAGGGCATCGACAATGACGGCGACAACCTCTATAACGAAGACGGGCCAGGCGGGTTCAACGTCAACCGCAACTTTCCCCACAACTTCGGATACCAGCCCAAGGGGCTCAAGGTCTATCCCGCTTCAGAGCTCGAGACCCAGGCACTGATCGACTTCATGACCCGATACAACCCGGACCTCAAAACACAGCCTCATAAGAATATCTGCGGCGTTCTGGTCTTTTCCAAGTACGATAACCTGGCTGCTGGAATCGGGATCGAATGCGGGACTCCCACCTTTCCGGAGCCGGCCGCAGAAGTCAGCGCTCCCATGGGAGGATTCATGATGTTCCGGATGGGCCGCCGCGGCGCCGAGACCACGCCCCAACCCCGGCCGACCGATCCTCAACCCAAGAGAAGCGAAACGCGGGACGAGCCGATCTTCAAAGCCGTCAGCGAAAAATACAAAGAGATGACGAAAATCAATAGCGCGAAATCCGACAGGCCTTTCGGGTCTTTCCTCGAGTATGCCTACTTCCAGTACGGAGTTCCCGCGTTTTCAGCCAATCTCTGGTCGCTAAGGGAAGAAGCAAGGCCGATGGGCCGGATGATGCAGAGGAGTGACAGACAAGAATCGCCTTCGCAAGAGCAGCAGGCTATGGACCGCAGCGCAATGATGCAGCGGTTCATGTCCCGTGCTGCTGGAGCGGCTCAAGGCCAGGCCGAAGGCTCTGAAGACGACGCCCAGTGGCTCAAATGGATCGACGAGAAAAACAACGGCAAGGGCTTTGTAGCCTGGGCCAAGCTCAGCCACAAACAGCTCGGCGAGGTTGAGATCGGCGGATTCGAACCTCACCTGAAAGTCAACCCGCCAGCCGACCAGATTCCGGCTTTGACCAAGAGTCACGCTGAATTTGCCCTGCATTTGGCCGGACTGTTCGCCGAGATCACGCTGGACGAGCCAGAGATCGAGAAGCTCTCACCCAACCTTTTCCGGCTCACAATCAAGGTCCACAACAAGGGGGTGTTCCCCTACGCCACCGCCATGGGCACGCGAACACGGAACATCAACCCGATCGTGCTCCAGCTCAGCTTCGGGGATGATAAGAAAATGGAGCTTTTCGGCGGCAGCAAGCGCATCGACATCTCAACCCTGGAAGCGGGTGGTGAAAATGAATACAAGTGGACGATCATATCTCCGCCGGGAATGAAGGTCGACATCAGCCTCTGGGCAAGACACGGCGGAGGAACTTTCAAGAAAACGATTGTCCTTAAATGAGGAAGGAGGGATAACGATGATACGAATTCAAGATAGAAAATGGTTCAAGGCAGGCATTCTGGCCCTCACGGTCATGCTCGGCGCATCTCTGGTCATGGCCCAGGAATGGCTGCCGCGCAAATGGAACACACGCAAGGTGAACCTCAGCTTCAATAAATACTATGACTGGAAAGAGGTCGAAGAGGCTCTCCGCAAGCTGGAGAAGGCTTATCCCAAGTTCCTCAAGCTCCGCTCCGCCGGAAAGAGCTACGAGGGACGTGATCTTTGGTACATGATCATCAACAATCCCGACACCGGGGATGAAATGAGCAAATGTGCCTTCTACATGGACGCCAACATCCACGGCAACGAGGTCCAGGGAGGAGAGATCGGCATTTACACCATCTGGTATCTGATGGAGAACTACGCCTATAACGACACCGTGAAACAGCTCGTGGATGAGCGCGTGTTTTACATCTTCCCCAGCGTCAATCCGGACGGACGCGACCTCTGGCTGCATATGGGGGGACGGGCCCGCTCCGGGCAGGTGCCTCTGGATGATGACAACGACGGGCTGTACGACGAGGACGAATCTGAGGACCTGGACGGCGACGGCGAGGTCGGTTCCATGTACATCAAGGTGGAGCCTGGAAAGGGAACCCACCGCTTGAACGATAAAGGCGACCGGCTGGTCCCGGTCCAGAAGAACATCGAAGGCAAGCCGGATGAGCTGGGCGACTTCAAGTACATCGGCAGCGAGGGCATCGACAACGACGGTGACAGCCGCTACAACGAGGACGGTGGAGGAGGCTATGATCCCAACCGCGACTGGGGGTCTTACTGGCAGCCGAAGTACATCCAGGGAGGAGCCGGAGAGTACCCCTTCTACTGGCCGGAATCAAAGCAGATCCGGGATTTCTTTTATACCCACCCGAACATCGCCGGTGTCCAGGCCTTTCATAACTCAGGAGGAATGATCCTGCGCGGACCCGGTGCCAGCCTCCACGGCGAGTTTCCGCGGGGAGACCTGGCCGTCATGGATGATATCGGGAAAAAGGGCGAGAAGATCATCGAGGGCTACCGGTATATCGTGATCTGGCAGGACCTGTACACGGTCTGGGGCGGATTCGTCGACTTCGCCTACGATATGCTGGGCATCTATTCTTTCTCCAACGAGCTCTGGACATCACGGGCAGACCTGGATAAAGACGGCGAGATCAGCGATGAGGAAGAGGAATTCTTCGACAGATACATTGACATGGATAACACGGCGGTGCGCATGCACTGGCTCGACCATCCGCAGCTGGGAAAGGTTTTGATAGACCGCGACACGACAAAGCTGAGCGGACGAGTGCCTCCGACCTGGCTTCTTGAGGAGATGTGCCACAGGAACATGGCCTTCTGCCTGCTCCATGCCTTCGAGATGCCGCTTCCCGTCATCAAAAAGGTGGATGCGGAGAAAGTCGCTGGAAACCTTTACAAGGTGACAGTCACTCTCTACAACAGCCGGCTGATGCCGACCATGTCACAGGCCGCAGTCACCAACAAGGTACAGCGACCGGATATCCTTTCCATCGATGTCAAAGGCAAAGTGCTGGCAGCCGGGCAAAAGATGGGGACATCTCTTCCGGCGGGAATTCCGGCACGATTCCGCCGCTTCTTCCGCGGCTTCGGTGCCCGTGACAGCGAAGTGACGATAATCGACCAGAAAGACCTCCATAACCTGAAATTGACAAGCGGCATCCCCGGCAACAGCGAAGCGGAGTACCAGTTCCTGGTGGAAGGGAAAGGACAGGTCAAGGTCACACTCGACTGCCTGAAGGGCGGCAAACACACTCAAACGATCACGCTGAAATAAAAAACAGAAAAAAGACAAGTTCCTCAGGGCAACGCCAAGAGAAAGGCAAGCAAGCGGCAGCCTTCTTTTTAAAGGTCGCCCCCTGTATATCGCCATCTATCCCCCCAAGAAATTCCCGAGGAATCCTGATTGACCGCTTACCGAACGTTCTGACCGTTTGTATATTATGACTTCTCTTGGGATAGAGTCTCTGGTACATATTCACATACGGTTAAGAATCCTGACGAAGATTGAGAAATGATTACAACATCCTGGAAAATTGTTATATCATTCAATACAACCGGATAAACGAGGAGAGTTAAAACGTTGAACAACTTGAATAAAAGACGTCATCTGTTCTGGTATCTTCAGACGGCCGGTTGGTTTCTTTACTTTGCGATAAGCCTCCTTTCTTATGTGGTGAGAGAAGCCTTAACAACATTTATACTGGTAAGATATGCGACGGCCGCAACAGCCGGTTTTCTGGCCACTTCGGCTCTCCGTTATCTCTACAGGAGAGTAAAAATCCGGGACCGTTCGATTTATTCTCTTTCTTTCCTAACCATTATTTCTTCCTTCCTGGGAGCGAACCTATTGATATGGATATCGAACTTTTTAAGGTATCCGCAATCAGGCATGAAGGCCCTGACCACCAACCCAACGCTCTTGTCTTATCTGAACAGAGTCATCTGGTGGCTGACACCCCTCATTGGGTGGAGCGCGCTTTACCTGGGTATAAAATTCTGGCAGGAATGGATGATCCAGAAGGAACGGAATGCTCTGGCTCAGGCAGCTCAACTTCAGATGCTCAGGTACAGGATGAACCCGCACTTTCTGTTCAATGCCTTGAACTCCATCCGGGCCTTGATATCTGAAAGCAAATCAACCGCCAAAAGAATGGTCACCGAACTATCAGAATACCTGCGATATTCATTAGTCAGCAAAAACCATGAGAATGTTCCGTTAAAAGAAGAGATGGAATCCGTCCGTCATTACTTCAATATCGAGAAAATGAGGTATGAAAACAAACTGGAAATCGGGTATGATATCGACCCTGCTGTTGAAGAATTCCCCATCATCAGTTATCTCATCCATCCGCTAGCCGAAAATGCCGTGAAACATGGAATGCGCACCAGCCCTATGCCACTCCAGATCCAGATCACAGCCAAAGCCCATCAGGGAAACCTTCATATTGAAGTCCGCAATTCCGGAGCCTGGATCGAACCTGCAGAGGAAAAAAAGGATATCGTTATCCGTACAGGACTGGACAATGTACGCCAGCGCCTGGTCGAATCCTACCCTGGAAGACATCAATTTGAAATATTCGAGAAGGAGCGTTTCGTTCATGCCAGACTGATCATCGAAAAGGAGATAGGGAGATAATCGTCAATGGACCTGGACAAATTTAAAAATAAAATACCGGCATTCTGGATTTTACATGCGTCGGGCTGGCTGGTTTACGCAGGCTATTCAGCTATCTTCTACTACACAGGAGAACGGACGGATATACTCCCTCTTCTTTTTTTGACTCCTTATGCGGTCGCTTTTCTCACCTGCATTCCCCTTCGCTATTTTTTCAAGCGAATTCGATTTCACGAACGTCCGTTGATATATTCAATATTGACGGCTTTTGCGGCCTCCTTTATCACGGCGAATATCTGGATGGGGATAGACGTTGTTATCAGCCTCTTCATACAACATCCAATGGAGCCTCA
>SMTZ1_10002256_pt1 | contig 19481 bp, 16 predicted proteins | sample DeeMarSWOR136_30_FD_25667 | JGI IMG/M metagenome (IMG submission 25667)
TTTAGCCCGAATATCAGCCAAGCCACTTCGCTCCTGCCTGCACCCACCAGGCCGGTGAGCCCGAGAATCTCTCCCCTGTGAACTGCGAAGGACATCTCCCTGACCCTATCCCCATCGCTGAGACCCTCGACCCTGAGCAGGGGTTTGCCGTAGTCTATATGATCCTTCCTTGTTTTTCTCACCCGCTCTATAGTCCGGCCGATCATGAGATCGTGCAGCACATCTTCATTCGCTTCAGCCCGTGCAACCGTATCCACCTTTCTGCCGTCGCGCAATACCGTTATCCGGTCGCTCAACCGCAGTACCTCGCCTAGATTGTGGGAAACATAGATGACCGTGATACCTTCCGCCTTCAGCTTTTCAAGCAGCGAGAAGAGCAGCTCCGCACCCTCGCGGGTCAGGGGAGCGGTCGGTTCATCTAGGCAGATAAGTTTTGCATTGTCCTTGACCGCCTTCAGTATTTCGACGATCTGCTTCATCTCGGTGGAAAGATTGGCAGACTTTGTTTGGGGATCCAGATCACCCACGCCGAATTCGGTAAGCAACTGTCTCGCCCTCTCGCCTGCAACCTTCCAGCTGACGCCGAATCGCCTGTAGCGGTACAGGCTGCCTATAAACAGATTTTCAGCAACGGTCAGGTTGTCGAACAGGGAGGTTTCCTGGAAGGCAACGGATATACCACGTTCGAAGAGACTGTTGGGATCGGCGTTGGTGATGCGCTCCCCGCCGAATACCACCTCACCGTCGTCCGCTTTCACGATACCCGCGAGTACCTTGAGAAAGGTGCTCTTTCCCGCACCATTCTCACCGACAATGGAATGGATTTCCCCGCTCTCGATCTCCAAATCGACCCGGTCGAGAGCCAGCACACCACCGAAGCGCTTCGTCAGCTTCTCTACCTTTAAAAAAGCCATTACACTCTTCCCCAAATCCTCTAAGGGCCGCTCAGTCCTCGAGCGGCAGCTTCACGATCTCGCCGGTTTCGATGGAGCGGTCGATGGCAAGGCATATCTCATGGGATTTATACGCCTCATGAATATTGGCATCGGCCTCTCTGTTGTTGACCAGCGCATCGGCCAGATCATCGACCATCTCCTTGAAAGGATGATGCTTCACATCTCCACTGTCGAGCATGGTCGACTGAAAAGTCTGCCATTCCTCCTGGCCGGGAAACCACTCTCTCGAGAAGAACTTCTCGTTGAAAACCGATCCCTTGCTGCCATGTAAGATAATGTTCATGACGTAGGGACACTCGTTTTCATAGCTATTACCGGTCTTACCGATCTTTCCACTCTTGAATTTTGCGAGTGCCTGATAGGTGGGTTCGTACTCGTAATCTTTCCTGTGCCCCCATATACCGTAGGCGAAAATCTCCTCCACATCTCCTCCGAACAGGTACATGAGGTCCACCGCATGGCAGCCGGCAACCAGGCTCGCGGTCGGGCCGTTCTTCCTCGTGTTTGCGCCCCACCGCCATCCGCTCCACCAGGGTCCGATCTCATGGTAATAGTCAACCTCCACATAGTAGAGCTCGCCCAAGCCTCCGCCCTCAATCATCCTCCGCAGCGACCGGATATGAGGATTCCATCTGGAGATGAAACCGACCTGCGATTTCACCTTCGCCTTGACGATAGCATCCCTGACGTCTTTGAGCTCCTTCATGTTCATACATATCGGTTTTTCGATTACCACGTGCTTACCAGCCTCGGCGGCGGCAATTGCCTCCTCGGCGTGGAGGAAATTCGGGGAGCAGATGTCGATGATGTCGATATTGTCACGCTTGAGAAGTGATTCAAAATCGTCCAGGACATCACAGTCCAAGCCGAGCTCTTCCTTCTTTGCCTGGGCCGAGGTCTTCTTCCGCGAGGCGAGGGCCTTCACTTCCATGTAGGGGTTGACCATATATGACTTGATGTGCTCGCCCGCTACCCAGCCGATGCCGAATACACCTACACCGTATTTTTTCATTGATATACCTCCCTTTCCTTGATGAACCTACAGGTCCATATAGTATATCACACCGTTGTGAGAAGAGTATTGAAGATGCCCGAGGGCCGAACTATGTGCTCAAGACGGTGCCAGTAGCTGGGGCATGTGCTGCTCTGCAGGAAGGTATGAAACCTTCCTGCAGTGTTGCGCCGCACAATCTCTTTACCAAGTACCAGGAAATCGATCTATATTGGTCTCGTTTATGAGCTCCTGTCTGACCATAGCAAAGTGCGGAAGCTGCTCGCCCATCTCGAGATACGCTCTCATAAACAGAATGTCCTGATACACGCAGAGCACCGGCCCCTGATCCACGATGCCCAGGTACCAGCCGTCCTTGAAGTCCTGTATACCGCCCTTGCTCCCGCCTGCGGCGGCAATCTTCACTTGTCCGGGCTTATAGCCCTTCTCCTTCAGAGCCCGAACCAGACCGGCTCCCATCCAGTCGTCTGACACGTAGAAGCCGTCGATTTTGGGATACTTGGTCATTATATCGCTTGCCACCTGCTGTGCCACAGCGATGTCCCAATCACCCGGCTGCTCGGCAACGATCTTGAGGCCGGAGTTTAGCCTCGTGAGCTCGTTCTTGAACCCGGCGGTGTACTGCAGCTCGGAGCTAGAGCCTTTGGGTGCAGTGATGAGAGCGATATTCCCCTTGCCCCCGAGCTGGTTGTGCAGGAGCAGGGCACACTGGCGCCCGGCATCCCTCGTATCGAGGCCGGAGAACGAGGTCATGTAGTCATAGGCTTTGTAATCTGGCGGGTCCATGGTGAGCATCAACGGTATGCCAGCGTCAACGATCTTCTTATAGGTTTCGATCATAGGAAGGCTGTCCAGGGCAAAGTGCAGGATCATATCCACATCCTGGTCGATAAAGTTCTCCAGGCCGTCGGCCATGACCTCGAAATCGAAACCCGCGTCGTGCCAGATGACCTCGTACTGCGGGTACTTGGCTATCTCCTCCTCGAAGAGCTCCTTGTAGAAGACCATCCAGGGAATCGTCCAGCTGATGCACGAGTAGCCGATCTTGAAGGTCTTGCCCTTCACGGCTGTGGGTTTTGCTGCTTCCGGCGCACCGGCGCCTTTGTCCTTTTCTCCGCTGGCGAAGCTCACCGCCGCGACGGAGAAAAGAAGGGTTACGCAACAGAACAGAATAACCAGTTTCTTCATGATACACTCCTCCTTACATCAAGTTTTATTTCTATTGCACGAATGCAATACAATACGGTATAATGGGTAATGTACGGTAAATATTCCATTTAATGGCCTCTGTTTGGAAAGTATCTAAACAACTATTTTGTACAACAGAAAAAAATACCTGTCAAGGATATTTCTGACACATACGGGATTTTTTCATGGCCGCACCCCCGCAAATCATGAGTGGAGACCTCAGTGCTCTGAAGAAAATGAACAGGCTCCACATCATGAACATACTGAGATCTAAGGGGCCCCTTTCCAGAACGCAGCTTGCACAGTTGTCAGGTCTGAACAACAAAACGATCACGAACATTATAAACGATCTGCTCGAAAAAAACATTGTTGTTTCTTTAGGCCTTCACAGATCCGATGGTGGTAGAAAGAAAGAGCACTTCAAGCTGAACAACAAGCTCTTCTACTCGATCGGCATCGACATAGGCGCCTCCCACATCTCGACCATCATTATCGATCTTGAAGGCAGGATCGTTCATGAAAAGAGCTTCAGCTTCAGATTCGGTTTGAAAGGTTCCCTGATCCTGGAAAAACTGATCAGTTTGACCGTACAGCTCATAGAGGAGTCATCCGTCGAGCGGAAGAAGATCATTGGGATTGGTTTCACAGCACCCGGATTTTTTAACAAAAAGCGCGGTATCTGGGACTTGGCTTTCAACATTTCGGACTGGAAATCAGTTCCCATCAGGGACATTCTCAACGAGCGCTTCGGCCTGACAGTATACCTGCAGGACTGCAGCCGTTCCATGGCCCTCGCGGAGCTCTGGTATGGGGAGGGAAAGAATGTCAATGACTTCATGTTCCTGGATATCGGGCAGGGCATAGGTCTGGGTATCGTTATCAACGGTGCGCTCTACGAGGGTGCCTGTCTGAAATCAGGAGAAGTGGGGCATCTCATGGTCGATCCTGCGGGCCGGCAATGCACCTGCGGTAACTACGGATGTCTCGAATCGGTTTCTTCAGGTACTGCTATTACAGAAATTATGCAGGAAAAACTGCGCAGCGGAGGAATTTCAAAGGTGGTGGAGCTCGTAAACAACCGAGTAGAAGACCTGACCGTGATCGATATCGTTGATGCCGCGGACCTGGGAGACGAGCTTTCCATTGAGGTGCTGCGAAATGCAGGAGAAAAGCTGGGCAAGGCCATCAGTTATATCATCAACCTCTTCAACCCGGAGCTGATCATCATTGGTGGCCAGCTCTCAAAGGCAGGCCACCATCTCATCGATCCTCTCCTAGAAGCTGCAAGGGAGTTCTCTATTCCGAACCTCTACCGTGATGTCACGCTCCGGCTGTCAGCTTTGGGGCCCCTCAGTGCGTCATTGGGTGCCGCAACCATGGTAATCAATGACAAGATATTCAGCCTGTGAATGAAAGTGCCCCCAACAGTTCGGGAATGCCGGGTTATGAAAACAGAAGGGAGAAAAACCATGCTGAAAGGCCTGCTGCGAGTCATCGATGACACACAGATGGAACAGGTGCACACATCAGCGCTGGAGGTACTGCAAAACACGGGGATGATCATACGCGGCAGGTTCCTCCTCAAGGCTCTCGCCGATGCGGGGTGCCGGGTTGATTTTCGCAGGGAACGTGCCTGGTTTATTCCCGATCTGGTTGAAAGACAGATCGAGGCGCAGCGCAACCGCTACCGGATGGTTCGCTCATCGCTCTGGTATCCCTTCTGTAGGGAGATGCCAGCTGAAGATGTGGCATGGCCCGACGAGTTTAGCGTTGACTACGGATTCGGCACTCCGAGTATCTACGATTACCCCAAGGGAAGATACCGTGCTCCCACCCAGGCGGATCAGGTTGATATGATCAAGCTCGGCGATGCTCTCGAACCGGTCCGTGCGGTGTGCGCCCCACTTATCTGCGGCGACGTTGACACCGAAATAGAGGTGATCGAGTCATCCCGCCTCCTGCTCCTTCACACGGACAAGCCGGGATGGGTGGGAACGTCCGACAGCCGGCAGGTGAAATACCTGGCCGAGTTTGCGAACCTGGCGATAGAAGAGCATTCAGAACCCGAGCGTGCGCGGATCTTCAGCACCGCCCCTCCTTTCTTCGTGCATGCGTACTGCACAACCTCACCCCTAAAGCTCGACACCCATCCATGTATGGTACTCGAGGAAGCGCTGAAGTACAGGTTTCCCGTCAACTTCGCACCCATGCCTATACTGGGCGGCACCACACCCATTACGCCTGCGGGGAGCCTGGTTATTGCCGCAGCAGAGCTGCTGGGGTGCATCACCGCGGCAACACTCGTGGACCCGGAGGTATTCTACTACGGTACGGTGATCAGCGGGGAGATGGACATGAGGACGACGCAGGTCTGCTACGCCACTCCTGCCGCGATTCTCACCGACGCGGCGCTCCATCAGCTCTTCAGGCACAGGTACGGTCTCGTAGTTAATGTGGAGCCGGCTTACCTTGAAGCCAAGTGCCCCGGCATGCAGGCGGCGTTCATGAAGACTTACCGGCAGACGGCCTTTGCCTCGACGGTGAGCTCGTCTCTGCCCATCGGGCTCCTGGACAACGGATCGGTCTTCTCACCGGTGCAGGCCATGATCGATCTCGACATGAATCGGGCACTATTCAAGCTGGGACAGGGTGTTGAGATCAACGATGACACCCTGTGCGTGGATCTCATACAGGAGATGGCATTCTGCGAGCGGGAGGCCTACCTGCAGACAGAGCACACCCTGAACCACTTCCGCAGCGTCATATGGGACACAGCGCTGTTCGATCGTACGTACCGGAAGGAGGGCAACCTCACCCCTCGGGAAGCAGACGAGAAAATCTTGAGGGAAGCCGACAGGCAGTGGCGGGAGCTAGTTTCGTCCCATCGCTCGCCAGAACGGGACTCTCTGTTCAGAGTTGAGCTCGACAGGATCATCGGGGCGGCACGGAAAGAGCTGCTCACGTGAGCACACCGACAGCCCGCAGTATATATATCTACTGGACTGAAAAACACGATTTTACTCCGCAAGGGCCTCCTCGATCATCACAAGCAAATTGCGAAGAGGCACGTCCGCCTGTATCGTTATCCCAGGCTCGAGTATGTAACCCCCTCCTCTTCCCATCTCCCTCTTGAGCCGTTTGACCTCCTCACGCACCTCGTCGGGGCTGCCATGGGGCAGGAGTTTCTGAGTACTCAGTCCGCCGCAGAAGGTCAGCGCATGACCGTACTCTTTTTTGATGAAGATGATGTCCAATACCTCGGGCTGGACAGGATGAAGTATGTCAAGGCCAATGTCGAGCAGGTCGGGAATGATCGAGGCAACATTGCCGCAGCTGTGATGAAACACCGCTTTGCCGCTCTCCTTTGCCTTGCCGTAGATCTCTGAAAGATGAGGCTTCACGAACTTCCTCCAGGATTCGGGAGAGATGATCAGGTCCTTCTGGGTGCCGTAATCGTCGCTCAGTGCGACAGCTTCGAAATCGAACCGCTCGAAGAGTATGGCTATGGTACCGAGGATGTAATCCCTGATGCCGCTGAGCAGTGCCTCGACGAATACGGGATTAAGTGTGAGGTCCATGAGGAGGTCCTGCATACCCCGCATGAAGGTTGCCCGTTCCCAGAGATCTCCTACCCACATGATGCGGTAGTGATCACTGTTCTTCACACACCATTCCCCGAGCCCCTCGAAGCGGTACTCCTCCGATGGGTCGGGAAACCGGTATGCTGAGAGTGAGGGCTCCTTTAGACAGGGCCCGACCGGTGAGCCGCGGTCGATATAGCTCGTGGACCAGACGACCCCGAACTCGTCCTCGATGGTGCCTCCGTACTGGTCGGGGCTCGCATAGAGGGGTTTGATGGAGCACGGTGCGTTCATGCGGATCGGAAAGTTCAGTTTTTTCTCGAGGTCGGAGGTCCTGTAGTGCCGCCTGAGAATCTCCTCGATGGGAGGGGAGAACATGAAGTTATAGGGGACATGCCCGGTTTCCCGGTGGGAAACCGTAAGCTCTATCCATTCCCTGTTACCCATATCACTGTCGCTGTTTTCCATCTCTCATAAGAGTACCCTACGATGCCATGGTACTCATTATTCAAAAAAATCTCAATCTCGAATGTCATAGCCTCGTGCTATCTCCCCTTCTGCATCTCAGCAACCGACTCCAGTATGCTGTCTGCCATGTAGTCTACCTGCTCCCTGGCCAACCCGTACAGGGGGAGGTGTGTGAACCTCCGGTTGAACACCTCCTCGGCCACGGGGCAGCCTGCCGTGATTGTCTTCACGTCGTAGCCGAGCCGCCTTACCACGTCGAACTTGTACAGGGGCGCGAAGTGCGGAATATTGGTAATACCCCGTTTCTCGAGCTTCTTCTTCAATGTCTGTATGTCACCACCCGCCTTCTCGGGATCGATCTGCAGGAGGTAGAGATGATAGGTAGACCGTATCTCATCGGTGTCCATGAGCTGGGGGATGATCGCATCGTTTTCCTTGAAACGCCCGTTCAGATACCGGGCGACCCGTTTCCGCTCCGCGTTGATCTGACCGATGCGCACGAGCTGGTGCATAAGCCCGATGGCCTGAATCTCGGTGGATGATGAGTTGTTTGCCGCGAAAGGACCGTACTTTCCCTGCAGAGCGACCACGTCGTAGAGCCAGTTGGGGATCTTCTTCGACAAATCGAGGCCAAGAAATCGTGCCTTTTTCAAATCATCGCCGAAGGAATCGATGCTCGTGGTAATGATACCGCCCTCTCCGAAGGAGGTGATGTTCTTCACCTCGTGGAAGCTGAAGGATCCGAAATGACCGATTGTCCCGATCATCCTACCCTTATAGACCGAGCCAAAGGCATGGGCCGCATCCTCGACAACAACAGTGCCGTGCTTTTCCGCGAGCTTCATGATCGGGTCCATGTCCACCGGCCACCCGCCTATGTGCACGGGAATGATTACCTTCGTTTTGTCAGTAATCTTGCGCTCCACGTCGGCCGGGTCCATGTTGATGGTTCGCTGGTCAAGATCCGCAAAAACCACCTTCGCACCAATGGCGAGTGGATAGGATATGGTGGCGATGAAGGTAATGGCAGGTGCGATCACCTCATCCCCTTTCTCGAGATTGGCGTAGCGGTAGCCGATCTCGAAGCCCGCAGTAGCATTGGTGAGAAAGGTGGCGTATCTGGTACCGAGAAACTGGTTCACCTTTTCCTCGAGCTTGACCACGTTGTCACCCAGAGAGAGCTTGCCCGGGGGTTTCCCGTGCTTCACGAGCTCCCTGATGTCAGATTCAACGCGCCTGATGACTGCGTCGTACTGGTCGTCGGTTTTTTGTATGAGAAACTTCACGATGTCGATTACATCGTCGGCGTTGTAATTCTCACCGACCGCGGCCCAGGGGACCTTTGCCCTCCCTGTGCTGTATCGAAAATCGGACGGTCTTGTTTCTGGCATATCTCATACTCCTCCGTAGTTTATTGACAAGATCTGGTCATTGCATCAGCAACAGCAGTCACTCCCCTTATGGAAGATGGCCCTCCACGAACAACACCCTCGCCGGTGCACCCGACGTGCCCTTCACAGCCAGCGGCAGGCAGAACAGCGTTCCGCTGTCTGTTTTCACTTTGTCGAGGTTCACAAGCGGGGCCACCAGGAGTATGCCCCGCTTGAACAGCTCTCCGAGCAACCCGCCCTTCTCCTCCGCGTCATCCTCAGACCAGGATGCCTCGATGCAGGGCACGTCAACACCGAAAATGCTGATGTCCCTGTCGAGCACCCACTGGAGCGCACTTCGGAGCATGTTGGGACACTGTAAAACATAGCCGGGGCGGTTCCACATCTTTCCCCAGCCAGTCTCGATGATCAGGGCATCCCCCTTCGCGATGCCCGGTGCATGCGCTTCCAGGATGGTGTCATCGATAAGCGCCTTCGCAGGTTGCTCGGGTATCCGCAGGATCTTTACCGGCTTTATGAAATCCGTCACAGTGTAGTCATCAAGGTTCTTTCCCTCCTCGAGGATGTGTGATCCTGCCTCGAGATAGGTTCCCGAGATGGTGGAGCAGGTGATTCTGGAGGCGAAGAAATCGTGTTCCTTCACCGTGGCGATCGTCTCCACCTGCACACGGGGAATGATCTTCTCCAGTCCGGGGAGCTCGTGATACCCCCACAGGCCATTCTCAAGCGCACCGCTCAGATCGACGATTTTTCCCATCTTATCTCTCCTCCCGAAATGATAAAACACGATCTTCCAGACACGCAGCTACAGGTACTACTTTGCTGTGTAGCCGCCATCCACAGCGAGGACGGCTCCCGTGATAAAGGATGCCTCATCCGATGCAAGAAACAGCATGGCATGTGCGATCTCTTCGGGCCGGGCGAACCTCCCCAAAGGATGCATCGCGCGTATCGCCTCTGCACTTTTCTCGGGATCGAGCTCAAGGCCGAGAAGCCGGTCGATCATGGGTGTACTGGTCGTGCCAGGACAGATGCAGTTCACCCGTATATTGTACGCACCGAACTCCACAGCCATTTCCCGTGTAAGCTGTACAACGCCACCCTTGGAGGCGCAGTAAGCGGAGGAATCAGGCCAGCCCAGAAGACCCGATATGGATGAGGTATTCACCACTGCGCCACCGCCGGCTTTGATCATGTGCGGGATGACATGCTTTGCCATCAGGAACATGCCCTTAAGATTTACAGCAAGCACGCGGTCCCAGGCATCCTCCCCCGTGTCTATGAGCGGTCTGGAGAGCTCTACCCCCGCATTATTGCACAGTACATCGATCTTCCCGTGTCGGTCGACGAGCGTCCTCACGCCGTTCCTCACGTCCTCTTCGGATGTTACATCGAGCACCAGGGGGAACGGTGTACCGCCCGCAGCCAGAATAGAATCGCTGGTTTCGCTCACCCCGTCAGGCGAAAGGTCCAACACGGCAACCACAGCGCCTTCCCGGTCGAAAAGCCGGGCTGCCGCTTGTCCGATCCCGGAACCGGCTCCGGTGATGACAACGACCTTTCCCTCGAATCTCCTCATTGGATTGCCCGTATCCCGTTCACAGTGTACCCTCCGTCCACTGTCAGGGACGCACCGGTGATGAACGACGATTCATCGGAAACGAAGAAGAGCGCACAGTATGCGATCTCCTCGGGTGTGCCGATGCGCTGTAGCGGTGCCATATCGGCAAAGACCTTCTTCGCCTGCACGGGATCGCTCTGTTTCTGCAGATAGGTTTCGAACATCTCGGTCGCGGTAAAACCCGGACACACGCAGTTGACCCTGATGTTGTCACCGGCGTAGTCCAGTGCCATCTGCTTGGTAAGGATGACCATGCCGCCCTTGGAAGCGCAATACGAGGCCAGTACGGGATTTCCCAGGAGCCCGCGAATCGATGCTATGTTGACAATGGTCCCGCCCCCCCTGCCCTGCATATGGGGAATGACATACTTCGAGGTCAGCATCGCTGCCTTCAGGTTCACGCCCAGAACCCGGTCCCACTCGTCCTCCGCGATATCGGTCACCCTGTCAGGTGTACGGGATGTACCGGTACCGCTGTTGTTGACGAGGATGTCTATACCTCCAAAGCGCTGCGCGAGGCTTTCGACCATGCCCCTCACATCGGCCGACTGTGTGACATCTGCCTGAAGCAACATCGCCTCTCCGCCCCGGCTCTCTATGCTTGCGATAGTCCCTCGCCCCCCTTCGACACTCGTGTGAACATTCACACCGATCCGTGCACCCTGTCGTGCAAAGAGGACTGCAATAGCTCGCCCGATACCCCGGCCGGCGCCCGTCACGAGAGCAACCTTGCCGTCCAGCCTTCTATCGCGCTCCTCCATGTATGGACCTCAGATCGATAGGATCATTCACTGCACATACACCTTATAAACGCCGACGGGAAAGGGAGGCTCTGAAGGACCGCACAATCCCCTCCTGGCCTATGACGAAGATCAGAATAATGCCCAGTATGATGACCTCCCAGAAGGGGTTGAGCCCCAGAAGGCTGAACCCGTTCAGGAGCAGATACATGGCGAAAATCCCCAGCAGTGAACCCAGGATCGATCCCTTTCCACCGTATATGGTCGTTCCCCCGATGAGCACCGCAGTTATCACCTCGAGCGGTGCATTGAGACCCGCATCGGGGATCACGGCCCGTATCCTGACCGTGAACAGGAGCCCTGCCAAAGCACAGATGAACCCACTCAGGCAGTAGACGAGGTATCGAATACGCTTCACGAACACCCCGGAAATATAGGCGGTTCTTTCGTTCCCTCCCATGGCATAGATGCGCCGGCCCAGTATGGTACGTTTGAGCAGAACCGCCATGATCACGGCGGTCGCCACGAGAATAACGAAGAGCAGGGGAAGTTTGAACACGTATACGTAGTAGAGGTTGAGGAATTTCTCCGGCAGCTCGGTGAGAACGTGCCCCTTTAGCAGTGCATAGACCACGCTTCTCACGATGGACATGGTCGCCAGCGTCACGATGAAGGGTGTGAGCTTCAGGTTCACCACAAGCACTGCGTTGATAAATCCGACGGCGACACCTGCAAGGAGCGCGATGGCGATCGCCAGTGAGAATGGCACCCCGACAACGTGCAGAGTCCCCAGAACTGCCCCGGACAGTGCCATGACTGCTCCAATCGAAATATCGAACCCTCCGCTTATCAGCACAACCGTTTCAGCGATAGCAAGCATACCAAGCTCACTCATGCGGGTTAGGACGGCACTGATGTTCCCGTAGGTCATGAACGTGGGTGACAGATAGGTAAGCACCGCCATGATGAGAATATTGACGCCTAACAGAATGAATATGATCTTCAATTGACCGCTGCGTGGACTGCTTACGCTTCGTATGGTGCGCATAGAGCCGTACTCCCTATCTCCTCAGGTACCGTATAGAATCCAGGGTTATTGCAAGCACGATGAGTATACCCGTGATCAAACCCTGCCAGTAGGGATTGACCGCAAGCATGGTGAGCCCCGCGAGAATGATACCGAGCATGACCGAGCCGAGAAAGGTACCCAGCACGCTCCCGGAGCCTCCGAATATGCTCGTACCCCCGATGACGACCGCCGCTATGGCGTTCAGCTCGTAACCGAGCCCTGCCTGGGGCTGCACGAATCCGCTCTTGCCAACAAGAATCAGACCGGAGAGCGCCGAGAGGAATCCCGAGATGATATAGACGATCATCTTGTAACGGCGCACCGGTACGCCCGAATACAGAGCCGACTGTTCCGCCCCGCCGATGGCGAATATATTTCTCCCGAAACGTGTAGTAAGGGTGACGTATATGAAGAACCCGAGTACTGCAGCGAAAAATACAAAGGGGATGTACCCGTTGCCTATGACCTGATAGACAGACGGTATGGGCGTGATGTACACACCCTTGGTAATGACCATGGTGATGCCGCGATAGATGTTCATGGTACCGAGCGTGATGATGAGGGCCGGAACAGCGAGCCTGGTAATGAGAAAACCGTTGATCCAGCCGAGAATGACTCCTAGTATCAGCATAAAGGGATACACGATCCATATGGGCCAACCCAGAACGATACCCTGCCCGCCGATGTTGATGGCAAAGGAGAGAATCGCGCCCACGGAAAGATCGAAACCACTGGTGAGGATGACGAGTGTCATGCCGATGGACACGATACCGATGGTCGTTATCTGGCGTGAAATGATCTCGAAGTTCTTCATGGAGAAGAACCCGTTGATGGTGACCGAGAACACGGCAATCATGATGATGATATAGATGAGAATTGGTGCTTCTCTCACCTGGAACAGCCTTCGGAGACTCGACAATGGCCCCAGCCTGCTGGTTTCACCATTCATGCGGCATTCCCCCCTGTAAGAACCTTCATTACCTTCTCAGGCTCTGCCTCTTCACGCGAATACTCCTGCACGAGCCTTCCCTCTCTCATGCAGAAGATCCTTTCTGAAATGCCGAGCACCTCAGGGAGCTCAGAGGATATGAAGATGATGCCCTTACCCTCGGCGGTCAGATCGTTCATGATCTTGTAGATCTCGTATTTCGCCCCCACATCGATACCGCGGGTCGGTTCATCGAATATGAACACCCGCGACTCGGTCAGGAGGAGTTTTGATATGATGACCTTCTGCTGGTTGCCTCCCGAAAGAGACTCCACGATCTGATCGATGCTCGTCATCTTGATCTTGAACTTGGAGACGAAGGATTGCACCAGTTCCCGTTCACGGCTACCCTGCACAAAAAAGTAGGGTGAAATTTTCTTGAGAATGGAGAGGGAGATATTCTCCTTGATGCTGAGCTCCAGCATGAGACCCTCGCCCTTGCGGTCCTCCGAGAGGTACGCGATCCCCCTGGAAATGGCGCGGTTGGGGTGGGAAAAGTAACCGATCTTCTCACCGTAGAGTTCGATCTCTCCACCATCCAGGGCCGTGGCACCGAAAAGCGCGCGGGCGAGCTCGGTCCTGCCTGCTCCGATCAGACCTGCGAACCCGATGATCTCCCCTTCGTGGAGATCGAAACTCACGCCCTCGAATTCCCCCCTGCGTGTGAGCCCCCGCACCGAAAGAAGCAGCCCTCCCCTGTGGGCCGTTCTCGGCGGAAACATCATGTTCATGGACCGGCCCACCATCATGCTGATGACCTCGTCATGGGAAGTTTTTGATTTCTCGACCGTGCCGATGTGCTTACCGTCCCTGAACACGGTGATGGAGTCGCATATCTCGAATATCTCCTCTATCTTATGCGAGACGTAGAGGATGGTGATCCCGCGCTCCTTCAATCTGCGTATGGTGAGGAAGAGCTGGTGCACCTCGTGCTCGGTGAGCGAGGAGGTGGGCTCGTCCATGATGATGATCTTCGAGTTCAGAACCAGGGCCTTGCAGATCTCGACAATCTGCTGATTGGCCACGGAGAGGTTGCCCACGGTTTCCCTTGGATTGAGCAGGGTGTCCAGGAACCGAAGCACCTCCTCACTCTTTTCCCGCATCACACCCCAGTCGAGCATGCCGAAACGGCGCATCGGCTCCCTTCCGAGAAAGATATTCTCGGCGACGGAAAGGTCCTTGATGACCGTAAGCTCCTGGAATATGGTCGCAATACCCCCCTGTTGGGCTTCATGAACGGAGTTGAACCTCTTCACCGATCCGTTGAAAGAAATGCTGCCCTCGTAATCAGGATAGATACCTGAGAGTATTTTAATGAGGGTGCTCTTTCCAGCCCCGTTCTCGCCCACGAGACCGTGGACCTCACCGTCCTGTATGGTGAAGGATACGTCGTCGAGGGCTCTGACCCCCGGGAAGGATTTTGACACATTTTCGATTGATATCATGGATGGCTCCCCATGGGTAGAAAGACCCGCTCCCCTTGCCAATGAGAAGCTGGAAGGAAAAGTCGCTCCTCCCAGCTTCCCTTTTCAGAAAAAAATGTGCTCAGAACTCGAAATCATCGACGTTTGAAGGGGTGAGTAAAACATCCAGCGCGTAGGTGGCCTTCTTCTCGGGCAGCGTTGTCGGTACACCGGCCCATCCGAAATCGTCACCCGGTTTCGGCACCTGGCCGTCGTTGGTGAGATAGTTGTACGCGATCATGACACCGAGGTAGGTCATCTTCGCCGGGTCAAGGATAAGTGCGCCCTTCACCCAGCCCTTCTTGATGTACTCGGCGTTCTGCTTCCCGAGCGCAACACCCCAGACGGCTACATTTCCGCCCAGACCTGCATTCTCAATGGCCTTTGCGGCTGCAGGAATACCGGTGGTGACGGTGCTCGCAAAACCCACCAGATCGGGGTGGGCCTGCAGAACCGATTCGCACTGGCCCAGGGCCTTCTCGTAGTCGTCCTCAGTGGCAAATACACCGACCACCTTGATACCCGGGTACTTGGCGAGCGTGTCCTCGATCGCCTTCTGCCGCTCCGCGAGGAAGGGAGACCCGAGGCTTCCCGTGAGTATGGCCACCTTCCCCTTTCCACCGATCTCCTTGGCCAGGCCTTCGCCGATGTTGATACCGCTCTGCACCGTCTCCCATCCCGAAGCAAGCCAGATGGTATTCGGTGCCCCGATGTCGAACCCGAACACGGGAATTCCCTTGTCCTGCGCGTCCTGCACCGGTCTCTCCCAGGCCTTGGCATCGGACACAGCCAGGATGATGGCGTCGACCTTTTTGTTCACCTGGTCGTTGAACATGTCGAGTTGCTTGGCAGCATCCGCCTTTTCGGGACCGATGAACACGTAGTCGATACCCAGCTCATCGGCCGCCCTCTTTGCTCCCAGCTCGCACCGTACGAACCATGGATGACCGACGAACATGGGAATGATCGCGAAGGTCATTTTCTCCTCGGGTTTCTCCTTGGTCCCGGCGGCGAAAACAAGGCCTGCTGCGAAAAACATGAGCAGTAGAACCATAAGAACCTTCTTCATAATTGAAATACCTCCTTGATAGGATTTATGTATGCTGTCGCAATGGACGGCTCATACACATGATTGCGTAGTACTGAAAATCTCTCATCCTTTCTATCCAGATAACGCACAGGTACTCATCGGCTTGGATTTTATACGATTATACTCGGAAATCAATTTTCATCTACAGATATTTTTGCACCTCTCAATTCACCTTCCAGCTCTGCGAACCTTTTCAGCAGCATTTTTAATACCCTGTATCATGGTATCGATATCCTGCCTCGTCAATCTGGGATTCATGGGAAGATTCAGTTCTCTTTTATAGAAGAACTTCTCCGCATTGGGACACAACCTGTCTGGATATTTGAAGAGTTTTTTCAATGCCGTGAAGTGATAGGTGGGCTGATAGTGAAGGATCCCCTGAATTCCCTCCTCCCGGTACAGCACCCGCATGAATTGATCTCTTGAAGCACCAAGCTCATCCTCTTCAATACAGAGCGTGTACAGATGATAGCTGTGAAAACAGTTGGGATCTTCGTAGGGTACGGTGAGCCCCCTCGTTCCCCTGATTCCTTCGGAGAGACGGTGGGCATTTGCACGTCTCTTTTCGACGAGCATATCGAGTTTTTTAAGCTGTGTGCGGCCCACTGCAGCCTGTGTTTCGTTCATACGGTAGTTGCAGCCCCATTTCCCTTCATCATCGATCACATCAAAATGCGACGGAATCCAATAGTCTTTCACGTCGGTCTTTTCGAGCCTGTGCCCGCCGAAGGTCCACGTTTTCTGATCCGGGTTCCAGCTGGTTATGCTCATAACCCTCATTCTGTTGATCTTATCCACCAAATCATCGCGATTCGTGGTTATCATACCCCCTTCACCCAGAGTCGTTATATTCTTCAACGAGTGAAAACTGAAACAGCCGATGTCTCCTATACTGCCTGCTGGTTTCCCCTTGTATTTCGATCCTGTGGCGTGGGCACAATCCTCCAGAACAAATAGTCCGTGTTTTTTTGCGATTTCCATAATGGGGTCCATGTCACACATCATTCCGCCGTAATGGACAACGTAGATCGCCTTCGTCCTGTCGGTGATCTTTTCCTCGATCTTCATGGGATCGATATTGTAGGTCATTGGATCGATATCGACATATACCGGCTTTCCGCCCTCCTTCAAAACAACCAGAGTGGTCGCGATAAACGTGACTGGTGTGATGAGCACCTCGTCTCCCTCGCGTATGCCAAAGACCTGTGTGGCAACATGCATCGACGTGGTACATGAGTTCGTTGCAAAGGCGTGTTTTACCTGAAAAGCTTTCGCAAACTCCTGTTGGAAGAGCTGAACCTGCGGCCCCATAGTCTGTGAATCCTGCTCCATGGCTTTGAGCACAGCCTGCCGGTCATCCTCGTCATAGATGGAGCCGAAAAACGAATATGGAACCTTCAGGGCGACACCGTCGTTCATCTGATACCCCGAAGTGATGCCGCCCTCAGTGTCCGAACCCGTATACAGTTGTTTTTTCCTGGTCATGTTACACCTCCCGTTATTGGATTTTTGAACCCCGTATTCGAAGCTCGTACCCGTGAGGTCACATCCGTACAGCCCTGCCCGTCTTCTGCGACTTGTATGCAGCCAGGATGATCCTGAAGTTCTTCAGTGCCTCTTCCCCGCTGTTCATGGGTGTGCTCCTCTTTTCCACGGCGTCGATGAAGTCCTCGACCTCGGCCATGTACATGTTCTTGAGTTCCGCCTTGACCTTGGCAGGTTTGATGCCCGCCCGCTCTTGCTTGGCGTCGTATCCTTTGTCTTCCTTCGGCAGATAGGCTATCATGGTGCCGCCCGCCACCTGGGAGATCGTACCCTCAGCCATGAGGCTCCCCCTGGTTCCATAGACCTCGAGCACACCCCTGGCTGCCTCATCGGGGATATTGAAAAACGAATCGCACACGCCGTAGGCACCGTTCTCGAATTTGAGCAGGATGACGCCAGAATCCTCAACGGGGTAGCTGTGGGTCTGGGAACCGTTGAAGGAGACAACCCTTTCGACCTCTCCGAACAGATAACGCAGGATATCGACCGTGTGTATAGCCATATCCATGAGCGCGCCGCCCCCTCCCTTGGCCGGGTCCTGACGCCATGCCCCTTCCATGGGCGGGTACCAGCAGGTAAGCTGTCCGCGCCCCATGACCGGGCTGCCGAGCTCGCCTGCTTCGATCATCTGCCTGGCCTTGATGTGGTACCCGTGATAACGCATCATGAAGCCCACCTGCAAGGTGACTCCCTTCCTTGCACAGTATTCGATAAGCTTTTCCGTCTCCCTGATCGATAGTGCGAGGGGTTTTTCGCAGAGTACGTGCTTCCCTGCATCGGCGGCCTTCATGATCTGTTCCCCGTGCACATGCACAGGTGTTCCGATGTACACGGCTTCCACCTCGGCTTTGCGAAACAGCTCATCCTCGCTCGTGTAAAAGGACTTCACATCGTACTTCTCTGCAATCTTTTTCACGAGCTCAGCGGAGATGTCCTCGACCGCCGTGATGGTGACCTTTTTCGACTGCAGCATGCCGGGAATGGTACGCCGATCTGCGATTCCACCGCATCCAATGATTCCAAACTTCATGTTCAACACCTCCTCAGCATCTATTCTTGCATATCTGTAAAAAAATGTCTCTGCCTTTTCCCCTGTGCATAGGGTACGGCATCCATGAAGGGCTGTCACATCTCCTTCACCAGGTCGCCGAGTATCTTCTTGAGGATATTGTCCTGGGGATAGGCGTTTCCGAGGTGCTGCCTGAAGCCCTCTGCATATTCGAAGCCGCAGTGTCGGCCGTACTCCACCGCCGTCTCCCGCATGGTCTCGGTATACTGGTCCATCTTGTGCCGCTCCATGAGCCAGTCGCGCTGGGTCCGGTGGCAGACGAGCATCTGCTTCTTGAAGTCGATACTCTGAGATATGTTCACATACACCCTCTGCTCTGCGAAATCACCGTAAATATTCCTGCCCACCAGAGGACCCCAGTAGTAGAGGTACGGGATCTCTTCTATCCTCGGGTGGGGAAGCACGGCGTAGGTGTAGTAATTGGGAATAGGCGCTGCGAAGCAGGCATGCCGCACCAGTTTGCTCGTGGACTCGTGGTCATTCATGTAATCCTCATGGGGATGGGTAAACACGATGAGGGGATCGACCATGCGGATATATTCGGTCACCTTCATTCTCGTTCGATCGTCGAACTCGATGCGAAGGTCAAGCTCACCCATGGGATGAAACTCCGCATCCAGGAGCCCGGCCGCGTTCATTGCCTCCTTGCGCCTGATTTTCGTGATCTCCTCAGGCGGCTCGACCATGGAACCGCAATCACCGTTCGCGAGTACACCCATGTATATCTCATACCCTGCATTTTTAAGAAGTTTCAGTGTGCCTGAGCACATGAATTCGATGTCGTCGGGATGCGCGCCGACTGCCGCAACACGCCTGTTCTGCCTTGCCATATCCAATCCTCCAAACTGGGATGTACTTATGTCTGGTGACCAAATGTTCGAACTTTGAAAATAGGTAAAGAGATCGCTTCGCTAGTCGAGTTTGCATATTTTAGAGGGAAAAGCAATGATTTTTTAAAGAAACTTGATACAATCATGCTTTTTCAACAAAAGTTCTCAAAGATTACCTTGTAATATATCGGAGAATGTTACATTTTTATATCGATGTATGAAACTCGACCAGGTGAAGCTAAAGCTGCGATTTCTTTATCTCTCTTAATATTTACCCTTATTTATTAAAAATAGGGGCAGTGGATTGTATTATAACAGTAGAGGAAAAATTTTTTCAACCGATACTCACCCCGCCTAATCAGTACGCATACAAAATCACGGTGAGTTACATGGCATGATTACTACTCTAAAAAAAACAGGTGCACGTTCTTGGATCCAGCAAGTAAGTTATTGAAGCACACTGAAATAGA
>SMTZ1_10002257_pt1 | contig 19468 bp, 15 predicted proteins | sample DeeMarSWOR136_30_FD_25667 | JGI IMG/M metagenome (IMG submission 25667)
CGATGAGTGATATCGTGAACTCTGTGGAGTATATTCCGACTAGTCAGAGTTCGCTTCCGCGGACGGTTTAAGGACGTAGCAGCGATAACAGCAACAAATATCTCTGTTGGAGTGAAGGGGTTTTCACTCCTCCTCCTCTCTCTTTTTTTTCTTTTTTTTCTGTTTTTATGATGTAAACAATATATATTAATAGGAGAATCTAAAATAGCTTTTCAGTAGATCCTGACTTCTCATTTTCTCCTAAAATACCTCCCCATTGGAAAGGATAAAGCATATATACTATGTTACCATTAATACTAGTAATAGATATTGATTAGATATTGATAAATGATTAAATCAATAGATCTATAGGGGAAAATTACATATGAAGAAAGAAAACAATAAAAGGAGAATGATAGGCAGAATGAGTGTTGTTTTCGCAGTGTGCATGGCTCTAGTCATGACCTCAGCGGTAACAACCATGGGGACTTCTCTGACTTTTGGATCTGAACCAAAATCCATACCAACCAAATTGAGTTATACGATTCAGTTCAAAGAACCAGTACTACAATCCATTGAGATAAATAGTGTAGACTACGCATCCATCTCCATGCCAGGATGCCTGTCGATAGGGGAGCATGCAGGAGATCCAACCATGCCAATTAAACCGATTACAATGGTGCTGCCACCCATGAAAATCGTCTCTCAGATTACTGTCGATGGCACACCAGTTACGGTCACATCCCAAGGAATGAATCTTGTAGAACAACCAATCATGCCGTATCAATCATCAGCACCTTTTGGAAGTACGCAACAACCGCAGTTCACCATCAACACAGAAATATATTCATCAGCGGCGTTCTATCCTGCAGCGCGATATTCAGAGTATTCCATCGGATACTCTCACGGATATGCTATTCTGAATATTAACCTAAACCCAGTACAATACAGCCCAGCTCAGGGAACATTGCTGTACTATCCAGAAATGACGGTGCATGTCTCATTAACATCTGAGCCGGCAAACCAGTTCTTCCGGAATAATGTACAGGATGTCGAGTGGGTACGAAACCTGGTGTTAAACCCGGAGATAGCCGACCTGTATACCAGCACAACAATGCCGGTGTTTGAATACCCTGGTGGACTATGTGATCCAAGCGATCAGTACGACTATGTTATTGTCACCACCACCCAAAACGGGCTGGACTATTGGGATATCGGAGGGACCCTGACCTACAACTGGAACAGCCTGATGGACAAACATAACGGTGAGGGGCTCGATTGCACCCTTGTGACCAAACAAGATATTCTCGCATGCCCTGCGTACTATAACTCAACTGCGATGTTTAATGACAGCCAGGCTCGTATCCGTGAGTTCTGCAAGGATGCCTTCCAGGACTGGGGGACAGAGTATGTCCTAATTGCAGGAGATTCTGATACGATTCCCGCACGACAAATGAAGACTGCATATGAAAGCAACATCGATGCTGATATCTACTGGAGCAACCTTGACAATAATTTTAACGCTGATGGCGACAATTATTGGGGTGAGGAGGCAGACAATGGATTTGATCTGTATGCTGAACTCTGCATCGGACGTATCACATGTGATGTTCCACAGGATGTCTCCAACTGGTTGACTAAAAGCTTCTACTATGCGGATAACATGGAAGGCGAATATCTTGATAACGCAGCGTTCTATGGAGGAAACACCGGATGGCAATGTCAGGGGGATGATTTCATTGACTATAGTGCTCTTAAAGGAACCAATGACTGGCTTGGTCCTGACCCGCATCATGATGGACTATTCCCAGCCTGGGCAGGCTTCCAATATGGGTTTGAGACCTGGAATATTGTGAACCCAGGGAATATGTATAATCTCTCTGTGAAATGGACTGCGGAGCCAACAAACCCTGGCTGGCAGGGTGGAAGTGAAAGTGCTGCGATTACTGGTTTGAGAAATGCGATCAACAACGACCAGGTTACATTAATAGCAGGCATAGCCCATGCAAACCCCTCTATGTCTCTCGATGTCAATATGGGTACCTGGGAAAGCCAATATACAAACACAAAACCCTTCTTCATCCACGATTACGGCTGTCACTGCGGTGATTTTTCTGCACAGGACGACGGCATCATAGAAACCATGTTGTTCGTTTCAAACACCAAGCTTGCGTTTGGATGTGTGTATAACACCTGCTACGGATGGGGTAACCTATATTGCACCAACTCAAGCAGCGCATTCCAACAAAAAGAATTCTGGCATTATTTCTTCGATATGGAAAACAACTCCAATGATTTCGGCAACTGGCAATTCAGCAAGGCACAGAAATGGTCAAAGGACAGGATGGCCCCAACCATCAACTGGGATTATTCCTATGGCACCTGGCGGGCGATTATTCAAGGATGTTTATTATTCGGTGATCCTGCCCAGCTGTTAAAAAGCCCCAATCCAAGTCTACCACCAGAACAACCCGCACGACCAAATGGTCCAACACTTGGAATCTGGCATCAGGAATATAACTACGTCAGCTCCACAAACGAACCAGATAATGAACAAATCTTCTACCTGTTTGACTGGGATGATGGCAGCAACAGCGGCTGGCTTGGCCCATATACCTCAGGTCAAACAGTCACAGCATCACATACCTGGACTGTCCTTGGAGCCTATGAGATTAGGGTACGAGCACGGGATATCTGGGGTGCCAGCAGCGACTGGTCAGAAGCACTTAATGTCACCATCACGGATAACACCCCACCAGAAATCCCTGAGATAACCGGGACTATTGAGGGAAAACCAGGGAATGAGTACCTCTACAACCTTCTGACAACAGATCCGCAGGACCAGGAGATCTATTACTTTGTTGACTGGGGGGACAACACCACCAGCGGCTGGCTTGGTCCATATGTCTCAGGCACCCAGATCCATGTCACACACTCCTGGACTTCCCAGGGAACCTATACAGTGAAAGCAAAAGCAAAGGACAGCCTGGACATGGAGAGCGACTGGGGAACCCTTACGGTTGTGATGCCAATGAACTACAAATTCCCGCTGCAGGTATTCCTGCAACAGCTTTTGGAACAGTTCCCGCGGATGTTCCCAATCCTGCGGTATCTCATGGGGTACTAAACACACCCACCTCTCTTTTTTTCTCCTTTTTTTAACATGCAATATATTTCTCTATAGACTTTCTTTACTGAATATGTTTCGATTATTTTCTACCTAAATTTCCTGTTTTAATACACTCTCATACGAAGATAATTTATCTCAAGTAACACAGAGACATATACAACTATGATTCACCATATAGTTCTGAAATAACTACTAAAATATCTACATAAAGAGAAAATAGCACCTCCGTCATAATAATATTTTTAAATAAAGAACAGTCGAGACTACTCTGGAAGATATCATCGGTTCTTGCTATATATGCAGGGATGTTATACTTGATTACATGTCATTACTAACTCTTCTCTTATTGAAATCGCAATACTGCACGTTACTGCAGGATACGTAAGCCTTCTCTTAATATGTCTTTCTTTCATATAAGAATCGATTCTATATTTTTACAACAAAGCATAGATCATAAAAATAAACAAGGTAAACGATCAAGGGTTTTTTTTATTAATTAAAAAAAAATATAAGAATGATGTAAGAATAAAGATGTTTCTTAGTTAAATGAAGAATATCTATAGAATAAAATCAGAGGGATATACTGTTTTTCTATCACAGTCTCATATAAGAGGAAGGAGATCCAACAGTTCAGATTTCTCATACATTGTCTCTCTCATCTTCAAAAGATAAATAATATTTGAGAACTACATGATATAGCTTCGAAAATATTTTCCATTTTTTGTTTGCTTATTGAAAACCAACACCTTCTTCCTTAACAAAAATGATAACAGCAACTATAATGGTGACTATTAAAAATATTATAAACATTCCAACAAATAAACCATTTCCCTCATCTGCAGTATACCCTAAACTTGCAATAACCGTATACACCACCATTCCTATTAAAGTCAGATACATGTGTAATACCCATGTTTTCTTTGTATGTAAACCAAAAGTACCAGGAATCAAAGCCAATCCTGTAGTTACATCAGCAAAAATATGCATTCCGATTCTAAGAGACTCAATTTCTAATTAAAGTATGGAATCAGAGACATGGAAGAATGTCCACATCCCAATCATTGAAAAACCAATTATAATTGAATAAATCACGGCGATACTTTTAATTGTCATAGCCTCTCCTCTTCATTACCATTATTTAACTGTTTATAAACGTGCTCTTTGTAATTTCAACAGGAGTAAATTCTTGTCGGATATCCCTTAATATTCTTATAAACATTGGTTAATATCCGCCTCGTAATTACATATAATAAAAGTTTACAATGTGTTTTGCTTTCAACGATACAATATTTTCTTTTCACTAGACAAAGATAAGGAATTGTTTAATGATTTCTATGATCGCAGATGATTTGTTTGAACAGATAGTAGGAATTTATGATGGACCTAAACAACAGACAATAATAATCAAACAAACTAATATCACAATACATTCCTATAAACATTTGTAAAAAAATTAACAACAAAATACTCTTTTTTAAAAAATATATCTAGGAATAAAGAACATACTAAGCAAAGCAATAAACTAAAAAAAAGAAAGAAAGGTGTTTGTTTCCTTTACGCCCTAAACAGATAACGGAGTAATGGGAACGCATGGGGGAACTGTTCGAACAACCAATTGAGGAAGGGGGTGGTCAGACCAAATTTCGTTGGCATCGTGACAGTCAGCGTCGCCCAATTACTTTCTGAGCCATGTTCGTCTTTTGCCTTTGCTCTGATCGTAAAGGTTCCCTTCTCGGACCATTGATGATCAACGCTTAACAGGTAACCAGATGCATAGGGTCCAAGCCATCCACTGTTCGTACCGTCAGCCCAATCAATGTAATAGGAGATTTGATTCTCTTCTGGGTCTGTTGCCGTGACATTATAGGTGTAGGTTTTTCCTATTTTTCCTTCGGTGGGGCCCGTGAGAGTTGGTGTCGCCGGTGGTTCGTTTGGAGCAGTTGAGGTTGTAAACTCCCATACTGGTCCAGCAGTCGATAAACCAAAGTTGTCCCAAGAGACGATCTTCCAATAATGGGTAGTTAACGGGGTCATAGTCCCTGGGGTATAAGAGGTACCGGTTTGGTTGCTTACTACTTTTGATGGAGGGTTTGTCTCCCCGAAATACACATCGTATTTTACCGTATCACCATCAGGATCTCCGCCGGTCCAGCTAAGAATCTTGTTTATTGGGACATCTGTTGATCCATTCGCTGGATTTGGGTTGCTTGGTATGTTTGGAGCGTCGTTTCCTCTTGTTGTAAAGTACCATATTGGTCCAGATACAGTTGCACCTTTATCATCATGGACTACGATCTGCCAGTAGTACGTAGATTCGAAATCAAGATCTCCAGTGATGTATGTTGTCCCGGTTTGATCATCTGACACTAAAACATCTGGTGTTGAGTCATTTTTCTCAAAGTAGACATCATAATACAGGGTATCAAACCAGTCAGGGTCGGAACACTGCCAGCTCAATGTCGGGTTTAACTTCACATTTGTCGCTCCATTCGCAGGATTTGGAGTGCTTGGTGCGTTTGGTGGCCTATTGTTTCCAACTCGCACCCCCGTTGTTTCATCAACATACCCGCCAGATGATGCATAAACCGCGGCAATAACAAACGCGTTATCTTGCGTAAGTCCAGCAAACGTATGACCATATCCATCATTAAACAAGGCCCCATTCCATACCATTGAATTTGACCATACTCCACTGGCTGGAACAGAAATCGCCTGATTAAATGCGTACTCTAAAAACGGGAATGTATAAAGATGACCTGCTGTGTCGTACCATCCCATAGAAGAAGCAATCTCTGTTACAAAACAACGCAGGTAACCCGAATATGCGCTTGCTTCATTATTCGTGATGGTGACTGTGATATTCATTGTTGCAGAACCAAGCCAGACGGTGCTGACGGTCAGATCAATATTTGGAACGGTTCTTGCTGCACAAGCAATGATACTTGAGTTAAGTCTACTCATATCACCAGGGATACTACTAACACTACCAGAAACCGTTCGATATTTGCCATCCAAAAACACTGTTGGATAACCAGTAAGTCCTAATTCGGTTATTGCGCGGGCATATGCATGAGTGTTTTTATCACAAACTAATGAGACGTAGTAAAAATCATGCCATCCACCCTTATAGAGTGCTTTCAAAGCTCCGTGTACATATTTACAGTATCCGCACCATGTGGCAGTCCCATATTCACCTAAAACCGTATGCGACGCCATATCATTTCCGTTGTTTTCTCTGTCACCAGATTGTGCAACAGCTCCAAAAGTGGTACACAATAAAATAACCACTATGCAAATTGGTATGATTTTCTTCATTTTATTATTCCCCTATCTATATCTATGTAGTAGGTAATTCATCTATAAATACCTTGCTATCTTAGCTTATTTCTATAAATACTCCTATCGCCTTCCCTATAGAAAAAGGAAAAGAGAAATATTTTCCTTATCCTAGGATAAGATAGCGAAATATCAGGAACACATCCGGGAACTGCTGAAACAACCAATATAGGAAAGTAGAGGTCGTACCAATGTTCGTAGGCATTTTTCACATCCAGGATTGCCCATTCACTTTCAGCACAATAAAAAAGTAATTAATCCATTGGAAACGACGGGGAATCTGAATGCTTCTTCAGATGTTCACATTCTGAACAGATATAATGACGATGATCAAAACATCTCTCACAAACAAGTCGTCCACAAAGCTGGCAGGTAAACATGGCCCCTGGTCGTCCACACATGGAACATAATCCAACAACATCGGTCATCGGTCTTCATCTCCCAAGTGACACGAGTTTTTTCCGTAATTCTTCCAAAGACATCTCTGTGATTATTAGTGGCATGTTCTCCCGTTCTGCAAGCTGCACCGCCAGTGGATCCACACCCCCTGGTTGATGGTACACCACAAGAGATGGTTTGACCGGGTGGATTCGTATTGCAATCATCGGACTACGACCAAACTGTATTTTCGTAAAAACCAATGCTCGTTCTGTGCTCCACCCATATAATTTTGGATAGTTTGTTGCAGTCAGGGTTTTAATCGTCTCAATCCCATCAATGAGAGTAAAACCTTTCACTGCCCGGTCAAGACTAATGCTTGTTGGGGTAGCTACTTTTCCATTGATTTCTTTTATGAGCTTTTGAATCGGTATGGCATATGGGTATTCCATGATATCGATAATGCCATCCTGGGTCTTTACCATGTATTGATACTGTTGGATGGTTATGCCACCATGTTTCTTCTCATCGATCTCTAAGAACGCGTCGATTATCCGTTTCACAGAATGGATTCCAGGTGATTTCCTTCTCCCTGACTCGTAATCACTGATAACACTTTGAGCAATCCCTAAAAATTTAGCTAAATCTGCCTGAGCGATATCAAAGGTGGTGCGCCATTTACGCAATGTTTCCCCGGGTTTTGGGCTAAGGGTGATCTCCCCAGCGATTTTTTCCGCTAATACTTCCTTGACTCCCATGCTCATCAAAAGCCTACTTTGAACGTCGATACATATATCGGCAATCTATTAATATATTTCGCTTAAAAACAGTAAAAAGGCGTTATCAGCTCCCCCACCCGTATTTAAACACCCATTCAGTGTACTGCTCACCAGACATAATCTCAACATCGACGTTTCCAGCATTGATTTCGTTTTTTCCGTCATTATCACAATCCCCGATGCACACAACTGCCATCCAACCAAACGTAGGAAGCACAGCTTCTTCGACGTAAGTTGTACCATTCCACTGTAGAACATATGTACGATCTGCACCAGCGACCACTTCATTGCACCCATCATCATCGGTATCACCAACATCGATTCCTTCAATCACCGGTTTTCCCTCAGGCCATGTTTTATCAAATTGCGTCACATACCCACTGCCATTCCATTTAAAAATCGTGATACGGGGTGTCCAGAAACTTACGAGGATTTCCGCTTTTCCATCATTATCACAATCCTTACAGACACATCCAAATGGTGCACCCTGACTTTGGGAATATTGTTTTATAACCGTCGACTGAAACACAAAATGTTCCGCATCCCAATTTAACACAACCAATTTGTTCGCATAGGCACAGGCAATTTCATTTAATCCATCATCATCTACATCACCAAGACCAGCCATATACACATAGCCGTCCACCTCAGGATCCTTCCATTCCGCTACTCTCTTAAGAAACAGTCCATTCCATCGAAACACTGTAATCTCCGCAACAGGGCTTTTTCCTTGCCATCCTGGACCACCACTAAGGATCAGTTCATTTTTCCCGTCATTATCACAATCCCCAATAAAACAATCCGCACTTCCACCATTATTGAAAAAAATATACGGATTTACCCCAATCAACCAATAGTTCAACGCAAAATATCGATACACCGCAGTATACCACGTCGCAGCGATCTCGTTTTTTCCATCATTGGTCACATCACCAATCGCCATCCCACCAGCATTACAGCGAACGAACGGATAGAACGGTGGATGCAACGCACGAACCTGCTGATATGTCTGCTTTATTTCATCCCATTTCATAACACGGATTGTACAATCCCTTCCACTGATAAGCAGCTCATTCTTCCCATCATTATCACAATCTCCAATCGGTTGGGGTCCTTGATAGCGTGCATCCGTCCGAGGGTTATTTCCGTACTCCATCATCCACTGTAGACCATAGCCATCGCTTGTCACCTGATAGGATGATGTTGTAACCGTCTGATTCACATGGTTAGAAGCACTTGTCATTCCAATACTGCTTATGAAAAGAACAAACACTATCATCAACTTAGGAATTACTTTCTTCATATTTCCCTAACAATAATTTAGATTGTGTCTCCTTATAAATATATCGTTGCTAACAATAAAACATCCCCGTTAAAGAAGATTAGCTGATTCTATAAAGATAAAACTTTATACCTTTTGTACATTCCAGACGAGTCAAGACCTATGACTAGCTTAGCCATGCAGAAGGAATACGACCTGAAATACTTTCATGAAAACGGATACCAACGCAAGAAATGCAAAACATGCGGAGATTATTTCTGGACGCTAGACAGTAAAACGGAGTTTTGTGGGGATCAACCTTGCGTACAATTTAATTTCATTGGGAACTCACCTGCCAAAAGACCACTGACACTTGCAGAAGTCAGAGAGGGATTCCTTTCATTTTTTGAAAAACAAAAGCATTCACGATTACACTACCCTGAAACAGGACAACGCTGCCCGGTCGTTGCTCGATGGAGATCTGATATTTACCTTACCATTGCATCAATAGCTGATTTTCAGCCTCATGTGACCTCTGGAGTAATTCCTCCACCAGCAAACCCGCTTGTCATCTCACAGCCATGCATTCGTCTCAACGACCTTGAAGAAGTCGGGAGAAGCGGACGTCATCTCACAACATTTGAGATGATGGGACACCATGCGTTCAACAAACAAACCGATGAGATATACTGGAAGGAGGAAACAGTCGCGTATTGTGACGAGTTTTTTAGAACCAAAATTGGAATGCCCAGGGAAGCTATCAATTACAAGGAGCAGCTCTGGATTGGTGGGGGAAACGCTGGCCCCTGTGTTGAGGTCCTTGCTGGTGGACTGGAAATAGCAACCCTTGTGTTCATGAACATGAAAGAAGATGAACATGGAAAAATATCTCTTGAAGAGAAATATTACGCACCAAACCCGTTAAACATCGTTGACACCGGATATGGCTTAGAACGGATCGCATGGTTCACGACCGGAACGCCAACTGTTTACGAGACCGCATTTCCACAAATGCTGACCTTTCTGTATGATGCTGTGACTGATACGTCCGATACTGTAAGTATTTACGCTCTCGCAGATCACACTAAATGTCTTTCGTTTATGCTTGGAGATGGCATTGTCCCTTCGAATGTAAAAGCAGGGTACCTTGCACGGTTGATTATCAGACGATCCCTGCGGTTCATTGAAAAATTACAACTCAGACTCAGCCTACGACAACTCGTCGAACAACAATTGGAATACCTTGCAGAGGAATTTCCATCCCTAATTCAACGGAAGATTCAAATCGGCGAAATCTTAGACATTGAAACAAGACGGTTCTCCGATACCCTTTCAAAAGGAGAAGGTCTTATCAAACGGATTCTTAAAGACAGACAAACCATCGATTCCTCCGCCCTCATCATGCTATATGACACCTATGGGATGCCCCCTGATGTTGTGCAGAGCATCGCACAGAAAGAAAACGTTACTGTCGTTATCCCATCAAATTTTGATTCCATGATTGCTGAATTACACTCCCATGAAAAAGCAGAGGAGGAAATATCAGAGACCCGAATTGATTTACCTGCGACACATCCCCTCTATTATGATGATCATTACACTAAAGAATTTGATGCAACAATAGTTTGGAAACAGACAACCCCTCGAGGAACAGAGATAATCCTAGATAAAACAGCGTTTTACCCGGAGGGTGGCGGGCAGCCCGCTGATAAAGGAGTCTTTATCATTGACGGCAAATCAATCCCGGTGATACATGTTGAAAAAGCAGCTCATTCCATTATCCATGTGCTTGGATCTTCTATAGACGGAGGAACATTTGTACATGGGAAAATTGACTGGGGCCATCGTTATCCTCTTATGAAACATCATACCGGTACACATGTGGTCAATGGCGCGCTGCGGAGTTTGTTTGGCGAGCATATCTGGCAAGCGGGTTCTCAGTTGGGAGTTTCCGAAGCACGATTTGATTTTGCTCATTATAAACCAATCGCTGAAGATGAAATTAAGAAAATAGAAAAAGTGGCAAATCAGTTTATCACACAAGCAATCCCTGTAGAAAAAAAAGTAATGAAGCGCAATGACGCAGAACGAGAATATGGGTTCCGGCTCTACCAAGGTGGCGTCCCACCAGGAAACCTTATCCGTGTTCTAAACATCCCTGGAATTGACGTCGAGGCATGTGGGGGAACACACCTTAACAATATCAAGGAGATCGAAAAAGTACGTATCCTAAAAACAGAACGCATCGCAGACGGTGTTAATCGGATCACCTTTGCAGCTGGTAAGATGGCAGATGTCTATCAGAAAGAAGAATACGAGTTGTATCAGCGTATGGTCGAACTCCTCTCTCCGATCGTAACCATTTCAGACCATGAGAATATCACTGAACAACTACGTGAAGCAGCAAGGATTTTCTCTGTCTCAACTGATCAACTTGAGAAAACACTGCAACGGTTTTTAAGAGAGATAGCTGCGGTTAAAAAGACCACAGCCTCAAAGTTTGTAGATGCCTGCAATCATGTGTTTTACGAGTGGAAGAACGCCCAGAAACAGAAGAAAATGGTTTCAGCAGACGTCGTTGAGCGTCTGATTCATGAAGCATACCAGGTTCCAGGAGAAACCCTTCGGATAGTAACAGGGATCTGTGACACTGACGCTATTTCGATAGCGGGGGCGATTATAAAAGAACCAGGGTTTGTTGTTCATATCTATGATGGAAAAAAACTTGTCTTAGCTGCCTCAGAAGATGTACAAATTGACCTTCGACCGTTAGCATCAGAACTAGGAGAGATACTTGGTGGAAGCGGTGGTGGAAAACCAAAACTCGCTCAATGTGGGGGACCTAAGAAAGAAAAAATACAAGAAGCCTTAAAGAGAGCCATAGAACTGACGATAAAGAATATCAAAAAACAATAAAAAAAGAGAATTTTTTAAAGCGGTCTCCAAAGCTCTATAGTGATGATAACGACTGCAGTAGCAATACACGCAAATATTACAAACCAGGGTGGTATCTTAAATGCGGTTTTTTCTTCTGCATCGAAGTACCGTATTAACCCTGCTCCAGAGTGAAAACCTTCACCTTTTTTCTCTTGTGCCATATAATCACCTTAGAATAGAAGATGAAGTTGTAGTATTTTAGGTTTACGATGCTTTTTTCCAACAATAACAGAGGTGGAGAGCAAACATCTAAATATCGTAGGTAGATACATATTTTCGAGGGTGTTACCCACATGAAAGAAACAGATTCTCTTATTAAAAAAGCTTTGAAATTCAAAGAGAGTGGACTAACGGATTATGAGATAGCAGAAGAACTGAACGTGTCAAAAGAAACAGCAGCATGGCTTCTTACCAGAGGAAAGGAGAAAAAACCGGAAGGGGAACTGAAAGTTGGTTGGCGTTCTATTGGTGTCTCCCCATCCAGAATTGGATCTATTTCCTTTGCGTTATCTGACATCATTCTTGAGGAAGTGGAAAACAAAGAGATGGATCTTGATGTGGTGGTTGGTATTGCGATTAATGGGATTCCCTTTGCATTGTATGTGGCTGAAGAACTAGGTCTTGATTTTGCGGTTTTCCGACCACATCATGAAAAAACAGGAGCGTTCTGCTCTAACTATGCAACGATTGCAAATAAAAAAGTAGTTATTGTTGATGATGTCATCGGATCTGGTGAAACATTGAAAAGCGCAATTAAAGCAATCAAGGCGGAGAAAGGGATTCCTGTCCTGTGCGTCTGTGTGTTAAATAAACGGTCCATGAACGATGTTGGTGGCGTGTCACTTCGCTCATTGATTCGGGCACGGGTACTCTAACACCATCATCACCGGGAGATTTCCTAATGCATTGGGCAGATGTTTTAGCTGAAGAACTACTGAAAAAACAGACGAAACACGTATTAGCAACAGGTATCACCCCATCCGGTCCAATTCATATTGGAAATATGAGGGAAATTCTTACCACGGATGCGGTCTACCGCTGCCTTGTGGAAAAAAATGGTGATGCAGAGTTCATCTACATCTGTGATGATTATGACCCGCTCCGGAAGGTGTATCCGTTTCTGCCTTCGTCCTACGAACAGTATGTCGGTAAACCTCTTTCAGAAATTCCTTGCCCCTGCGGCATCCATAAAAGCTACGCGGAACACTACCTTGTCTCATTTCTTGGATCATTACATACAATCGGTGTTAACCCACAGGTCTATCGCGCAAGTGAGATGTATTACAAAGGAGAGTACACCGAGTCTATTCAAATCGCACTTGAAAACACCACAAAAATCAGAAACATCCTTGAATCGCTCTCTGGTAGAAAGATGCCAAAAGACTGGCTACCATATAACGCTAAATGTGAAACCTGCGGTCGACTTTCCACTACCCATCCAAGCCTTTATGAATATCCCACGGTCGAGTACAGCTGTGACTGTGGACATAGCGGGGAGGTGGACATCAGAAAAGGAGGCCAAGGAAAACTCCCCTGGCGGGTGGACTGGCCTGCACGCTGGAGAATGCTTGGGGTTACCTTTGAACCATGCGGTAAGGACCATGCGACGGTGGGAGGCACCAGAGAAACCGGTGCAAAGATATCCGAGGATGTCTACCACTATCCTCACCCAGCGTTACTTGTCTATGAGTTTATCCTGTTAAAGGGGATGGGAGCGATGCACAGCTCTAAGGGGACCGCCGTAAGCGGTGAAGAGATGTTACAGATGACACCCCCTGAGGTATTACGATTTTTGATTATGAGGAATCAACCAAACAGACATATCGTGTTTGACTCTGGTCTGGGGCTACTAACCTTGGTTGATGAATACGACAGGGAAGAGGAGGTCTATTTTGGTAAAGGAGAAGAAATCAAAGGGATGAAGGAATACAAAAAAATCTATGAACTTTCACAACCCTATCATATCCCGCAGACCATGCCACTTCACCTCCCCTATCGACATTTGGTGACATTAAACCAGATTGGAAAAACTTGGGAGGAAGTAAAAGAAATATTAATACGAACCGAGCAAATTCCAATGAAATTAAAAAAGCAAGATGAAGATCACCTTCAACAACGAGCGGAGCATGTACGATATTGGCTTACTAACTTTGCTCCTGACGATGTCAAATTCGAGGTCAAAGAACGTCTTCCGGATATCACCCTTAAAAAAGAACAGCAGACGGTTCTGTCCTTGTTTAAGAAAAAGATCCCCGATCTCCCCTGGGAACCTGAAACGATTCATAATACGATTTATCAGATTTCAGAGGAAAACGCCATCCCTATTAAAACCGCGTTTGGTGCTATCTACCAGATCCTCCTTGGACAGGAGAAAGGGCCGCGTGCTGGTTTCTTTTTATCAAACCTCCCTAAGCAGTTCGTCTTAAAACGTGTGACAGAAGCAGTTAAATAAGGCTGCAGGTCTTTGCTTTTGTAGCATGAAGATCTATGTTGAGACCTATGGGTGTACCGCAAACAAAAGCGATGAAAGACTCCTCATCGGTCTGGTGAGTCACAAGGGTCATGAAATAGTCCAGAACATTGCACAGGCTGATGTGCTTGTAATTCTCACTTGTACGGTTATAGGAACAACCGAACAACGGATGTTGTCCCGGTTACGGATATTTCAAAAAACACAAAAAAGAATCATTGTAACTGGATGCATGCCGACCGTACAAATAGATCTTATCCGCTCCATAGTTCCCCAAGCATCCCTGCTCCCCTGTGTATCCATACAGTTCATTAATGATATAATACAAGGAAACAAACCAGTGTTCACAGAAACAAAAAAAACAATGCTCCCACGACAGTACGATACAGTCATCGCTCCTCTCATGATTGCGGAAGGATGCAAGTTTTCCTGTTCGTATTGCATCACGCGTTTTGCACGAGGGGCATTACACAGCTTTCCCATCCAAGACATTGTATCTGAGGTTAGCTGTGCAGTCAAACAAGGATGCAAGGAAATCCAACTCACAGCACAGGATACGGCGTCCTATGGTCTTGATACGGAAACAAACCTTGGTGCGTTACTTTCCCAGGTATGTACCCTTGAGGGAACGTTCCGCATCCGGGTTGGTATGATGAACCCTGCAACCCTAAAAAAAAACATTAATGCTATATGTAGGGCCTATCAGCATCAAAAGATTTACAAATTTCTTCATGTGCCCGTCCAATCAGGTAATGACGGTATCTTAAAAAAGATGAATCGAGGCTATACCGTACAGGATTTTACCGGGCTTGTACAACAGTTTCGAAACCAAATCTCAATCCTTACACTTGCCACTGATGTGATTGTTGGTTTTCCCACAGAAACCGAGGATCAATTTAAGAACACAATGAAATTAATAAAAGAGATACACCCAGATATCATCAACATCACCAGATTTTCCGCCCGTCCGCTGACCACTGCGAAAAAGATGAAAGGGCGCCTTCCAACCTACGTCGTAAAAGAACGATCAAGACAATTGACAGAGCTATGCTCTCGACTCGTTTTTAAAAAAAATATCAAATACATCGGAGACACTGCTAGAGTCCTGATCACCGAGAAAGGAAAACAAAACACCAGTAAAGGTCGGACCGAGAATTACAAACAAGTTGTTATCAAAGAACAGGTATCGCTTGGCGATATTGTTGATGTCAAAATCATCGATGCAGCACCAACATATCTTGTCGGAAAACTTATATAATGTGCATTTGTTTGTTGGATTCGTGGTGTGGAGATGATACGAATCGCCATTAACGGATTCGGTAGAATAGGAAGAAATGTCCTACGATCAGCATTACAGCACTCCCAGTATGAAAAGAAATTTGAAATTGTCGCGATAAATGACCTTGGAAATACTGAAATACTTGCACACCTTCTTAAATACGATTCCATCTACGGTAAATTCTGCGGTGATATCACTGCCAAACCAGAGGGCGTCGAAGTAAATAATCATTTCATCACATTCTTTTCTGAAGTGAACCCTACAAACCTACCTTGGGGAAAATTGGATATTGATATCGTGGTTGAATCCACAGGCGTATTTCGCACACGTGACGGGGCCGGGAAACATCTGGAAGCCGGGGCAAAAAAAGTAATTATCTCTGCTCCTGGGAAAGACCCTGATCTTACGGTCGTTTTAGGGGTCAACGAAAAGATGTATGACCCTAATAAGCACCATATTATTTCCATGGCGTCTTGTACCACCAATAGTCTAGCGCCACCCGTAATGGTTCTGCATGAAAAATTCGGCGTTGAACAAGGGTTTATGACCACGGTACACTCGTACACCGGTGATCAACGGATCCTTGATTTCCCACATAAAGACCTGCGCAGAGCCAGGGCAGCTGCTGTTTCAATCATCCCAACGACCACGGGAGCTGCAAAGGCAGTATCGTTGGTTATCCCTGATCTAAAAGGAAAGATCGATGGCATCGCGCTACGTGTCCCCACACCCGATGGATCAATTACGGATTTTGCCTGTGTGCTAAAAACACAAGCGACCACCACAGAATTAAACAACGCATTCAAAGAAGCTGCACAGACTTCCTTAAAAGGAATATTACAATACACAGAAGAACCACTAGTCTCAGTCGATGTGGTTGGCAACCCACATTCTGCGATTATCGACGGATTGATGACGAAGATGATTGGCGAAAAAGGAACCCTTGCTAAGATATTCTCGTGGTATGATAACGAATGGGGGTACTCCTGTCGAATTGTTGATTTGATCCATTACATCTACAATGAGCAAATGGTTCCGATTGAAACATACAAACACTAACAATATCGATTCGGAGGCCATACATTTTTTCCATTATTTTTAAATAAAAAATAACTATATCTTTAAATAAAAACATCTGATATAGACCTTCAGAGGAGGTTTATACCGTGAAAGACTATAACACACTAGATGATTTTAAGGTTGAAAACAAAACCGTTTTACTTCGGGTAGATTTCAACATGCCGTTGGATAAAAAAACACTCACCATCATGGATGATTCAAGAATTAGACTTGCTCTACCGACAATTAAAGAACTTATCAGCAAAAATGCAAAGACCGTAATTCTTGCGCATCAAGGAAAACAGGGAAGCTGGGATTTTATTCCCCTACAAAAACACGCAGAAACTTTACAAAAATTACTTAGGAAACCGGTCAGATTTATCGACGATATTTATGGTGAAAAGGCAAAAAAAGCGATAAAAATAATGAACCCGGGAGACGTCGTGTTCCTTGATAATGTCCGAAAATACCCAGCGGAAACCGAGAAGAAAAAACCACAGGAACACGCCCAATCCGATTTGGTACAAGACCTTGCTCCGCTTGTTGACTACTACGTCAACGATGCGTTTGCTGCGGCACATCGGGCACAATGTTCACTTACTGGTTTTACCGCGGTGCTTCCCTCAGCGGCGGGACGACTTATGGAAAAGGAGCTTACCTCTCTTGAAAAGATTATTAGCAACCCAGAAAAGCCAAGTGTATTCCTGTTCGGTGGGGCGAAATACGCTGACGGTATTGTTACCATCGATCGTCTCTTGACAAATAAAACCGCAGACCATGTTCTTCTCACGGGATTGACCGCGAACGCATTTTTAAAAGCAAAAGGGATTGACCTTGGAATAAAAAGCGAGCAGACATTTGGTGAAGAAGGCACACCAGAGATTTTCTCTGAAATAACGAACGTGTATAAAAAGTTCCAAAAACAAATCCATCTTCCAATTGATTTTGCGATTGAAGAAAACGAAAAACGAAAAGAAATACCATTAGATGAACTCCCTGTGGACAATAACCTTTTTGACATAGGAGAACAAACGATTCAAAACTACAAAAAAATATTACTCACTGCAAAGACGATTTTTATCTCTGGACCTTGCGGAGTCTACGAAAATCCTCTCTTTCGGAAAGGAACCCAGGAAATATTCACCGCGATTACTACGTCAAACGCATTCTCTATTGCTGGAGGAGGTCATACCGTTGCTGCGATCGAACAGATGAAACTACGTGAGAAGTTCTCCCACATTAGCACAGGAGGGGGGGCTTTGGAGAGATTTATCATGGGTGAGAAGCTTCCTGTCATCGAGGCACTCAAATCAGCAAAGCAAAGGCAACTTGTCCATATGAAATAAAAATAAAGTACGGAAACAATCAAATACCCTTTCTTTTTACCATTATCAATGTAGGGGCTGATAGATCAGCGGAAGATCGCCGCCTTCGCAAGGCGGAGGCCGCGGGTTCAAATCCCGCTCAGTCCATCCTCTATTTAATGAAAAATCACAAAACATACCTTTTTTAACATAAATAAGTATATGACTATATTTCGTTTAATATAAAAAAGAAAGCGAATATGCCAAAGAACAGTGAAATAAAACGTCTGAAAGATGAGCATAAAATCCTTTCAATCTAACAGAAAAATGGACACGAAAAAATCGATGGCATTGCAAAAAAATGTGGTTTTTTCCGTCAGAAGGTCTGGCGAATAATATAAAAAATTGAGGATCAAAAAGTAATCTGGGCATACGCTGCTATTTGCGATGAAGAACGAGATGGATTAAAACATTTCACAATTATAATAAAACGGTCCATGGCCCCTATAGACGAAAAGTTGTTACAGGAGATTCTAATGACACGACTTGATGGCCTGCTTCCAGATTCTGTCATTAAAATAGAGCATATTGAACACGTGCATGGATCTTTTGATGGTATCTTTACGTTTTTTGCAAATGATTTAATAACAGCAAAGAAATTCTGTGAACAATTCCATCAGCGTTTAAACCATATATTTCTGATTTTGAACTGTTAGAAGGCAACTTTTTGTCAGAAAACAGATGTTACATAATCCAAATCTAAAACAACAAGTCAAGTTTCTCTAAACCATTCGTATTGCATTAAAAAAGTGTTGTGATTGATATTTATTAAATATTACGTATCGTGTCAACACGTCTCACTATTTAAATATTTGGGCATTGTAAGCGCAAAGAATATATGTAAGATTTATATATGTAGATTATATACCGTGAGGTTACCTCGAATACTAACCTCATAAATATACTGTCCCGGATCATTCCGGTCGGCCTATGAGAGTATGTCATTGCGACATTCGATGAGTAGACTATATCAAATCTGGGCAATAAAATGCATGTGGAGGTTCAAGAAAATCAAGATGCTCAGAGGTAGATGTCTTGCGCACTCTTGAATCTGACGATCGACGTGTTGGTGATATTTAATTCACCCACCAATTCATAAACTAATAATAGTGTGCCAGATTCTGGTTGATCCTGCCAGAGGTCACTGCTATTGGGATTCGACTAAGCCATGCGAGTCGTGAGGGTTCGGCCCTCGGCAAACGGCTCAGTAACACGTAGATAATTTGCCCTTAGGTGGAGGATACCCTCGGGAAACTGAGAATAATACTCCATAGATTTAGAATGCTGGAATGCTTTTAGATTGAAAGATTTATCGCCTAAGGATAAGTCTGCGGACTATCAGGTTGTAGTTAGGGTAAATACCTGACTAGCCTACGACGGATACGGGTTGTGAGAGCACTAGCCCGGAGATGATATCTGAGACACGATATCAGGCCCTACGGGGCGCAGCAGGCGCGAAAACTTCGCAATGTGCGAAAGCACGACGAGGGAATCCC
>SMTZ1_10002340_pt1 | contig 19461 bp, 22 predicted proteins | sample DeeMarSWOR136_30_FD_25667 | JGI IMG/M metagenome (IMG submission 25667)
TGGTTTAAACAAGATAATTATTTTATCCGATGCAAAGCTAAGGATATCTTGGGTAAGGAAAGCGATTGGTCCTCTTTAATCATCATAATGTCTAAGAATAAAGCATTCAATTTCAACTTTAATCTGTTACAAGAGTTTTTACAGCAGTTTCCAATTCTACAAAAAATACTATGTTATCTTATAAAATAGGACTTTAGGTGCAGATGAGATAGGTTTAAATAGAATCAAGGTTAAGAATAAGACTTTTAGGTCGACACCAAAAATTATACAGAAAATTTTATAAACTAATAAATAAATATTCTTTTATAAAAATATCAGGCAGGTAAAATAGTATGCAGAAGAAAATGATAGCTATTTGTATCATTGGCATGGTTTTACTGACAAGTATACCAACTCTGTCAGCATTAGAAATAAATGAAACAACAAATCCAATCCAATCGTTATCAACAGCAAATACAATTTATGTGTTTTTGTTTTTAGTGGAATATATAATGAAACTATTACGATTGACAAATCAATAAATCTAATTAGCGAAAACAAGAACACGACCATTATTAATGGGAGTCATAATGATGATGTTATAAAAATTACTTCTTCTAATATTTTTTTAGATGGATTTATGATTAAGAATGGAACAGATTTTGGAAAAGCGGGAATCAAAATAATTGAATGTAGTGACCCACAAACTAAAATTCATATATCTAATTGTTCAATTTACAATAATTTCAAAGGTATTTGTATTATTAAAAGTAGTAATATTTTTGTTTTTGATTGTACCATTACAGACAGCTACACAATTGCTATTGATGTCTATGATTCTAAAGAAAATTTTCAAATTAAGGATTGTTATATTGGGAATAATGGAAAAGCAGGCATTTTTTTCCTTTGTCAGTCTGTAATAGATATTCCAACTGATATCCATATTTATGACTGTAATATTATAAATAATAAATGGGATGGCATATGTTTTTGTGAGGGGGGGAAAAACGTTAAAATCTATAATAACAAAATTACAAATAATTCCTGGGGCGGAATTGCATTTAATGTAGCAATTAATACACATATCTACAATAATGATATTAATGATAATAATGAAGATGGAATAAGCATTTTGGATCATCAATCTGGTCAAGTACATAGTACAAATGTTTGTATTGAAAATAATCGTATTTCAAACAATGATTGTGGAATTTATCTTCAAAGTTGTCATGATAATTCTATCTATCATAATAGACTTGATAAAAATAATAAAAATGCTTATGATGATGGAAGTAACATTTGGTATAACAGTGAAACTGAAGAAGGTAATTGGTGGAGCGACTATAAAGGTAAAGATTCTGATGGGGATGGAATAGGCGATATACCATATAATATTCCAGGTAAAATAATTCCCAACAAAGATTTGTATCCCCTTGGTAAATTCAAAAAAGGTAAATCTTTAGATAGAGTAATGCATCCAGCGCTTAACAATATTTTAGATATTTTAGTAAAATTCTTAGCCCAACATCCACTTTTGTTCCAAATACTGGAAAAACTACTCTGACTATAGACTAACCCATCAAACTTTTTCTGCCCCTGTTTGCAACACCCCGGACGCGACACCCTATTATGCAACGGAAAGTGAAAAAGTGTTCTGTATAGAATATATTTTGAATTAAATGAAGCAAAATATTTATTAACAATGAAATATGTTATATCTACAAAAAAATATAATAAAATGAGGGAGGTGTAATAACGTGAAGAAAAAAATGTTAGCAATTTTGTTAGCAGGACTTATAGTAGCAACTGTATTTGGTACAATGTCTGTGGGTGCTGTGGTTATAAGTAGAAACCACGAAGTAAAACCAGCGGGTGTAGAAGAAACTGGGGATATTGGAGCAATTGTATTTAATATAACAATTGGTGGAACTAGTAGTAATCCTGTAATCAACTTTATAACTGATGCAAATGTATTATGTAAGGATATAAATGGCGACACTTATGAAATGGAATATGTAGAATATTCACCTGAAAAATATTTTTATGTTGCCTATGATGTACCTGCAGGTCCATGTGATATCACAGCTTCAAAGCAAGGATATGATACAGCAAGCATAAGTGGTGAAGTAGTTGTAGACGAATTTAGGGCATATCGGATTGAATTGGATAAGGATCGAAAAACCCGTCCCCTAATTCCTAGGCTGTTAGATCTATTCCCAAATATATTCCTGATACTAAAAATACTGTTAAAATTATAGAAAGATCTACAAACATTCTTTTTTTAATTAGGTGCAGAGCCGTATATCAAATGCTTTGATTCTTCAAAATAAAAAAAGAAAGGGGTTTTAGTTACCCAAGGTTTTATTCTTTTTCTTCTTCTGTTTTTTCTTCTTCCTCTTCAGTTTCTTCAGATTTTTCTTTATGATAGTAGGATGTAGGTCTTTTTTGCTCGAATTTATGACCATGTTTTATTCCCCAAGGCGCCCATGCAGCACCCATGACACCGGCGATTATTAAAAAGCATACGATAAGAACTGCAATATTTTGGTATACGCTGTATGGTGCAGCTTGATACCAGAACCAGTAGATGAGAAAGATCAGCAAGGCAAATGCTATAATACCTGACATCCAAACTCTCCATTTGAAACCCTTTGTTTTCCACATTTCCAGTTCATGTCTTTTTCTGTGTTTCATTCCCCACATCATCCATGGAATACCAAGGATTATTATCATTACTAGTATGGACATGAGAATGATTGCTATGTTTCTCTCCCAAACGTAGTTTTCTGCGTAGAAAAACAACCACAGGACGAGGAATATTAGCCATCCAACGCAGGCGACTATTGATAGCGATACTCGCCATCCAAGTCCTTTAGTTCCCATTATCTCCTTTTCATATTCTGCCATAATTTTAGTTCCCCCTTTTTATCTTCATAAATCATCTGATATTATATAAATTCTGCCTTGTTTGATAGTAGTACATCAAACGCTAGTGTTTATGAATCGGTAGGAATATTTAAAAGAGAAAAAATATTGTGAAATAATGGGTAGATGGGATGAAAACACAAAATGCAATAACCAGCGTAGCCTTGATAATTGTTGTAATTCTTGTATTATTAGCTTTCTTATTATTTGAATGGGATTCAACTGGTGAATCAGATGTAACAGATGTTACGACGAACCCTTTTCTGTGGAGGATAGAGGGAGACAATCCTTCGTATTTATTTGGCTCCATGCATCTTGCTGATGAACGACTATTGACACTCCCAGATATAGTAATTGAAGCTATAGATGAAGTTGACGTTGTATATACTGAGACAAAACTAGATCAAGAAACACAGTTAGATATCATTCAACTTACTTTGTTGCCTAATGGTCAAACACTGGATGATCTGTTGCCACAAGATGTTAATACTCGGCTTGATTCTTATTTAAGTGATAAAGGCCTTTCATCATCTATATTTGCACAATATAAAATTTGGTATGTTACTACTAATCTGGCGCTTCTAGAAGAATTGGAGAATTTATTGGAATACCCTTCCTTGGATCAATATATCTGGAATACAGCGATATCTAAGGGAAAAGATACTGGTGGTATTGAAACTGTTGAGGAACAAATTAATGTTTTTGATAGTTTTTCAGTAGAGGAACAAATAGAGATGCTTAACGATACATTAGATGAATTAGAGGAATACGCCATTAGCGGTGAAAGTTCAACTAGCGCTATGAAAGATGCATACCTTGATGGTGACTTAGAAGTTTTACAGGATTTATTGTTTTCTGATTACGAAGAGAATGACACTCTTTATGAAAAATTTAAAACACGTATACTCACTGATAGAAATTACAATATGACACAACGTATTTCTGAAAACATCACAAATAATCCTAATACTCAGTACTTCTTCACTATCGGCGCAGGTCATTACTGGGGAGATGATGGAATAATAATACTCCTAGAAAATGAGGGGTTTACAATAACACGCGTACAATTCAATGAATGTGACTCATGTGACTCTGGAGAAACGATGATTAATCAAAGGTGTTATGAACCATATGTCACAAAATAATTGGAAATGAAAAAAGCGTGTTTATTGGAACTTGGGGAACCTAGTATATAGAAGGAAATAACTGTTTTTTTTGGATATAGAGGGATCTACATATTTTCTGTAGATAGAATATTATTTTTTACTGGATTATTCCCAGCTTTTTCATCTTATTATAACTCTCAGAATGTTTTTCAAAATACGCATGAACAGGTTCTAAAATTTTATTAATGTACTTTCCTGTAGCATTTTTTAAATCTAGAGGATGTAAACCTTTGACATAAGCGTCTTCAAGTTCCTTGTACGAGTTAAACTCTAGATTTCCACCGAACTTTTGAGGTCTCTCAATTAAAAAAGATTTACCTTTAAGTTCAGGGAAAATCACAAATTTACAAATCTCAAGAATCGGATTTCCTTCAACCTGTTTTTCTGAACAAAAAGCCTTACTAATTTTCTTTTTTACACTGGTAGGATCATCATGAATAGAAATCATAGAATCAGGTTTACTCTTACTCATCTTTACTTCAACTGCATTCATACGACCACCTGCTTGTAAGCTTGTTAGAAGAGGCGTATGAATTGCTGCAGGTGACTTTTTTCCAATTTTTTTAGAGACATCTCTTGCAAGCATATGTGCATGACGTTGATCCATACCACCATATGCAACATCTACATCAAGATAAAAAATATCAGAAACTTGCATCGCTGGATAGAATAGCTTTGATAGATCCTTTTCTGCTTCTTCTTCATCTCTACCCATAATATCCATCGCACGTTTAACACGGGCAACAGACGTAGCTTTAGAAACTCTTAAAACAAGCTCCCAATAATTTGGGTCATTAATGTAATCGCTGGCATAAACAAATTTTACTTTATTTTTGTCAACACCCATCGCAGCAAAACAGTCTTCCATGTATTTTCCGCAGAGTTTGATTTTTTCTATATCTCCACCAAGCTTGTCGTTGATATAGGCATGCCAATCTGCTAGAAGTACTGTAAAATCAAAACCACATTCAATAAAATCATTGATTTTATTTGTACAAATTTTCCAACCAATATGAACAATTCCAGAGGGCTCAAAACCGATGTAACCTTTGGGTTTATCTTTTTTAAGAGCTTTTTTTAACTCTTCAAGTGTAACAATTTCCTGGATATTTGCTGTAAGTCTTTCTAATTTGCCCATAGTATCCTATCTCTCAAGTTTTTTGACAACTTTATCAATAATTTTTTCAGCTGCCCCCAGGTAATTCTCAGGTTTTAATGCATCATTTATCTCTTTTTCTGTAAGTAATTTTAATTTCTTATTTTCCTGAATGAAAATCTCTTTTAGTGATTTATTCTGTTGAACAGCTTTTAACGATGTTTTTCTCATAAGCTCATGGGCATCTCCTCGGCCCATGCCTTTTCCAATGAGTGTGGTCATAAGTGACTCAGCCATAGGAAGTCCTTTTGAGATCTCCAAGTTCTTTTCCATTCGCTCAGGGAAAACCTTTAGGTTTTTGAACACAGTATTTGTCTGATATACAATCCAATCAGTAAGTATTATTGAATGCGGGAATATGAATCGTTCAGAGGCAGAGTTACAAAGATCACGTTCATGCCACTGAATAGCGTTTTCAAAAGTGGGAATAATAAAACCACGGACGACACGTGCGAGACCACAAATTTGTTCGCAAGTAATTGGGTTTCTTTTATGAGGCATTGTAGATGAGCCAACCTGTTTCTTTGCCTCAAATGCTTCAGCTACCTCGCCGATTTCATCACGCTGTAAATTACGAATCTCAGTTGCAAACTTCTCCATACTAGTCGCAATGTTACATAGAGTTCCAAGGAGCTCATTATAACGGTCACGGCAAACAATCTGGGTTGCAACATCTTCAACACCAAGCTTTAAATCTTTTAGCATTTCCTCCTGTATTTTCAAAGCATTTTTGCCAAGAGCAGCACCAGTACCAACAGCGCCAGAGAGCTTTCCAATTAGAAGTCTGCTCTTACATTCAAATAGTCTTTCCATATGTCGCTCTACTTCCATTGCATAACCAGCCATCTTAAGACCAAAAGTTATTGGAATGGTATGCTGCCCATGGGTTCTACCGACCATCACAGTCTTCTTATATTTTTTTGCAAGGCCAACAAGCGTGTTTCTAAGATCCTTTAAACCTCGTCGGATATAGGTTGTTGAATCAGCAAACTGAAGAGCGTTAGCTGAGTCGACAATGTCATAACTAGTAGCCCCAAGATGAACAAATTTCCCTGCATTACCCTTGCATTGCTCAGCAAGTGCTCGAGTTACAGCCATTATGTCATGCTTAGTTTCAGCTTCAATTTTTGTTACTCTTTCTACTTTAACGTATTTTGTAGAAGCCTTCTTTGATATTTCATCAGCTGCACTTTTTGGGATATTTCCCACCTTTGCATGAGCACGGGCAAGGGCAGCCTCAACATCAAGTAGATATTGAAGACGTTTAGTCTCACCAAAAATCTCTTTTAACTCTTTTCTCCCGTAACGGTAATCAAGAGGACAAACTGGATCATCCATAATATTCACAAACCGAGAATCAGATAATACTTAATGTTTTTTTCTACAGAAATATGTTCTCTAATTAATAATTCTGTTAGACAAGTTTAGTTACTTATGTAATTCAACCTTTAGACTTTCAAGATTAATTCCCTGATATTGTGTTTTACTGATCTCTTTATCTTCGTCTAAAATTCGGTAATTAAAACCAGCATTAGATATAACCTTTAGATAATCATTTTTTAACAGTGCTCCACCTACACAGCCAGCAATCAATTCTTCATCGTTTCTTTGTTCCTCAGAAAGTCCCTCAAGTAAAACAATATCAGAAACATACATCCTGCCATCGTTTTTTAAAACCCTATACGCCTCTTTAAAAACCTTTAATTTATCGGGTGCTAGATTAATCACGCAATTACTAATTATAACATCAACAGATTTATTTTCAAATGGTAAATTCTCAATATCCCCAAGTCTAAACTCCACATTTTTATAACCGTATTTTTCCGCAAGCGCTCTAGATCTTTCAATCATGTCCTCTGTAAAATCTACACCAATTACCTTCCCAGAATCTCCTACTTTTTTTACAGCAAGAAAAGCATCAAAACCGGCACCAGAGCCAAGATCTAAGACAACATCTCCCTCTTGTATATTTGAGAGGGCAACTGGATTACCACATCCAAGACCGAGATTAGCTTCAGTAGCCATAGCAATTTCTTCATCAGAATAACCAATTGATTTTGCAAGATCTACATCGCTCTGTGGGCCACAACAGCTACAACTTTCTTTCTTCGCGATTTCACTGTAGCTGTCCTTTACGATTTTCTTAATCTTCTTTTCTTTCATATTATCTATCTAAAATATGATCTACTATATCAACACATCGACGTGTCTCTTTCACATCATGAACACGAACAATATCTGCACCATTAAAAATAGCTATACAAGCAGTTGCAAGACTGCCCTCTAGTCTATCAGTGACTGGTAGAGGCTTATCACCTCCACAAATATTGCCTATAAATGTTTTTCTAGAGGCACCAACCATTATAGGAAAACCAAGATCCTTCAATTCAGAAAGACGACGAAGTATCTCACAGTTGTCTTCAATTCCTTTTCCTGTTCGTTTTCCAAAACCAATACCGGGATCAACGATTATATTCTCCTTTTTTATGCCATTAGAAATAGCATACTCAGATCTTTCTTTTAAAAAATCATGTGTTTCCCTAACCACATCATCATAAACAGGGTTAATCTGCATGTTTCTTGGTTCACCTTTCATATGCATAAGACAAATAGGAACATCATAATCTGCGACAATACTAGCAAGATTCTTATCACCACGAAGTGCAGAAATATCATTAATCATATTAGCACCCAAATCAAGTGCTTTTTTTGCAATCTTAGACTTATAAGTATCAATAGAAATCGGAATCTTGATTTTTTTTACAAGTTCTTCTACCACAGGAATAACACGATTCATTTCTTCATCCAAAGAAATAGCTTTAGAACCAGGTCTTGTAGATTCACCACCGATATCGATTATGTCTGCACCCTCTTTCTCCATCTGAATTGCATGTTTAACTGCAACGTCAGTAGAATAGAATTTTCCACCATCAGAAAAGGAATCAGGTGTAACATTTAGAATACCCATGATGATAGTTTGTTTACCAATTTCAAAATCTTTATTACCAATCTTTAGTACACTCATTTAACATCCTTCAACAAAACAGCAAGTTCTTTAGCAATATTCTTTAATCTTGGATAATGTCTATTTAGCTTTTCTACAAGCTCGTTCAATTGTTTTAAAGTTCCAATTATTAATATGTCACCAGTTTTTTCATGAAGTTCAAAAGTATTTTTTGGAACAGCGACTTCTCCACCAATTGAAAGCATGTCCTGCTTAATTATTATGGCATCCTGAAGCATCACATTTTCAAGCTTAACAACTTTTGAAATAGCTTTAGGCGCCATTATTTCTATACTTTGTGGGTCACTGCCTATCTTTCGTATTTCCTTTTTTGCATTTTCAAGAGTTTTTACATCAATTACATGAGGGTTATATTCTGTCACAAAAGAGGATAATAAAGTTATTCTATATCAAATATTTGTAAAGAACTTATTTTTTTTTCTCTTTTTCTTTTCTTTCTCTGGCTCTTTTTATCTTTAATGGAAGGTAAAGTATGTAAAACATGCAAAAGAATATAACATTTGCTGCAAAAATGTTATAATAAATTCCAACACCTGTTATATGATTAAAATATGCTGCACCTAGTGCTACAATAATTGCAATAAATGCATATATTGCTATAAGCTCACGTTCACTTCGATTCTCAAACATTGTCTGGCGAATATCCTATTTAACCTATTAACATTTTTGGATATTATTTACTTTTTTTCCTTTGTTTTAATTTGATGTTAACTGTATGAACTAGCATAAGCGTAAAGAATAGAGCAAGAAAAGATAATATAAAATGAATATTAATCGATTGAGTATAAAGAAACATAAAAACTTGAATTATTCCAACACAAAATATCAAGCTTAAGAATAAATACAAAACTTTTCTAATACTCCAACTGTCAAACATTTTAAGTCATTCGTCTATCAAAAAGAGTATATTAACATTTTTGGAGAATAGAAAAAAACCTAGTGATTATTTAGACAGCATTATTCTGATTTCATCATCTTCCTTTTCCGATACCCTCTCCACGACTCTATTGCAACCCAAGAAATTAAATAGTAAAACATCCAAATCCGAAATATTCCGTAAATATCAGCATCAGTCACCGGGCGCTCGAAAAAAGTAACTGTTGCTTGAATACCAATTAAGATTAAAGAAATTACCATTGCAGTTAAAGCGTTTTTCGCATGTTCTTCTTCAGTTAATATGTCTTTTAATCTCTGACCATATTTCCAAACGTATACAAGACCACAGAGTCCCAGGGATAAAATATAGGCTCCTATCAATAATCCCACTTGTTCAGGAATTGTTAGATAATCATAAACTGGCAATACTAAGTAAAAGATACCTGCAAACGAAATCGTCAAAAATATTGGGAAAATACCAAATAATAACATCTTTGTTTTCTTTTTTACTGCCATCCCATCACACCAACAACATGAATTGTTTGTTTTGTTTTAACATTTTTGGAGGTGATCTTTTGCTTCTCCAACTGTAAAAAGTGACCCGGTTACACAAATAAGATCTTGCTTTTTCGCAATCTTTTTAGCATAGTCTATGGCATCAGAGATTTTATCCTTCTCAACAACATCCTTTTTACCAGTCATTTCCTTTAGTTGAGATGGACTACATGCCCTTTTATTGTGAGATTTTGTTACTATAACTGCGTCAGCAATAGGGGTGATAATCTCCAGCATTTTCTTAACACTTTTATCTGATAATATGCCTAAAACAAGAATTAGTTTTTCATAAACAAAATCCTCTTCCAGTGTCTTTTTTAAAGAGTTCATTCCAGCTATATTATGAGCACCATCGAGAAGAATTAATGGTTCAAAACCAGCTATTTCCATTCTCCCAGGATTTGTTGTCTTTTCGATTCCATCAGTAATATTTACATCAGTAATGTAAACACCGTTCATCTGTAGAGATTCAATTGTTGCAAGAGAAAGTGCAATGTTCTCCCCTTGAAATTCACCAGCCATCGATGTTTTTACGTTATAATCTTTCAACGAACCATTAATCAAAAATTCCTGCCAGTCAACCCCACCACCGATTTTTTTCCAAGAACTGTTATTAATAACAGTTACAGATGATTTTTTTTCCTTTGCCACTTTTTGTATTACACCTAAAGTCTTACCACTTGCACCAGTAACCACCGGTACATCTTCTTTTATAATTCCTGATTTTTCAAAAGCTATATCTTCGATTTTATCTCCAAGTACCTTTTGATGTTCAAGTGAAACATTCGTAATTATCGTAACTATAGGATCAACAATATTGGTAGCATCATATCGTCCTCCGAGTCCTACTTCAATGATGGCAAAATCAACTTTTTTATCGCTGAAATATTGAAAGGCCATTGCCGTAACAGTCTCAAAAAACGTTGGAGTGTTGTCATTTTTTGTCATTTCTTCAATAATTGGTTTAACTTTTTCAACAAGCAAAACAACATCATTTTCTGATATTTCCTTATTGTCTATAACAAATCGTTCTGAAAATCTTTGAAGATGTGGAGATGTATAAACACCAACTTTATACCCACTAAGAGTTAATATTGACTGTAAAAATCTACAAACAGATCCCTTTCCATTTGTCCCACCGACATGAATTATTTTATAGTTTTTTTGAGGGTCTCCAAGTTGTTTACAGATATGTGTAATTCTTTCTAACCCAAGTTTAATACCAAATTTTTCAAAAGAATAAAGCCAATCAATAGTTTCTTTATAATTCATATTAACAGCTAGTAACCCTCTGGATAAAGCACATCAGGAAATGTTTTGTATTTGTCCTTCCAACTATCACCCTTCTTGATTTTTACCTTCCTGCCCTCAATTTTTAGTCTACCCTGAGCAAAAAGCTGGACAGTTCTTGGAAGAATTTGATGTTCGACATCAAGAATACGATGAGCAAGTTTATCCCTATCATCACCAGGCATAACCTTCACAGCGGCCTGCAGAATAATTGGTCCGTGATCTACATGTTCATCCATAAAATGGGTTGTGCAACCAGAAATCTTCACACCATAATTCAATGCATCTCCCTGGCCATTTGTACCTTTAAATGAAGGAAGAAGTGCTGGATGAATATTTATGAGTTTACCATACCATTTTTTGACAAAACCTGGAGTGAGCATTCTCATATAACCTGCTCCAACAACAAGCCCTACTTTATTTTCATTTAGTATTTTATCTATTTCCTTGTCATATCCTTCTCCAGTCTTTCCTTTTGGATCAACAAAAAACGCTTTTATCTTATGTTTTTCAGCTCTTTTAAGTGCAAAAGCATCCTTATTATCACTAATTACAACTACAACCTCTGCATCAATCATACCTTTTTCAGAGGCATCAATAATACTTTGGAGATCTGTTCCTCCCCCAGATGCTAAAACACCAACTCTTAATTTAGCCATGTGTTCACATTCAAACCCTATATTTGATTCTATTTAAACACTTTTTCTATTTCATTTTTCGGAGCATTGGTTTTAAAACCTGTAGGACTAAAATGCGTCCTAAAAACGTCATATCCTTTGTTTCTTAGCTTTTCAAAAACTATTTCCATTTTAGGAGGAGATTTTTTCAAAGCAGATGCTAAACCATCTGTTGCATAGAAAAAAGGAGGTGCGTCAGCCTCTTCTTCTAATAGATCCAATAATTTCCACAATTCATTTTTAGTTTTAAGCTGTTTTTCAAAAAGAATTGTCCTAAGTTCTTTTACAACTCTCTTATCTTGTAATCTACCCAACCACATTGGTCCAATATCTTTCTTAGTAATGTCGGTACCAATTAGTTTATTTTCTTTCATAACCGAAAAATTCTTCATAGAATCATTAGCCCGATTTGTGCCATTTATCACTTGTACATAAACTCTAAAATAATGATCAGTAACATAGCAAATCAACGGTTTAATCCCTTTATCATAGATACCAGCTTCCTTACAAATAAAACCGAGAAGGATACGAAGCCCGATTTCCTTCATAGCATTAGAATGAAATGGAATAGCACCATAGCGTCTTAAACAAACCTTAGGATAGGTTCCACAAAGAGTAGCAGTATCAGTAGCAGTACAGGCAATAACACCATCGTTACAAATGCTTCTTACAGCAGAATCAATGAAATAAACAGGAGAGCCAAAAGGATCAACATCAATATAATTAAATTTACTTTCAGAAAGCAAAGAATTAAGATTACAATTTAATGCTATTGTATTTTTGAGTTTCAATTTTTCAATATTTTTTTCAATTAATAGATAAGCATCTGGATTCCAGTCATTAATAGTTACATCAAAATCCCCGTCAAGCTCTTTTGCAAATCTAACGCCACGGATGCCAGATGCAGCAAGACCATCAAGGAATCTCACTGGTTTTTTACTGTTATTAATTAGCCATTGACAAACTAGAACTGAAAGGTCTCTATTAAGCTCCATAGAAGGATTATAAAAAGGAACTTTATCTTTTGAGCCAGGCCCCTTCTTAGACTCCTTGTTTTTAAAAACTAAAACATCTGTTTTACCTTCAGTTATAGATTTAATACTACGCTTTTCTTTCATATTAAAACAAGGGAGGTAATTTCTCTTCCATTATCTTTTCAATCTTATAAGGAAGCAAATTTCGATTAACTGGTGTAACCTCTAAAATCCTTATATCATCACGCCGCCGTACATCTTGTAAAAGAGGAGTTCTTGATTTCTTATGAAGTGTAACCATGATAGGTTTATCAGAATCCAGTGCTTCAACAACCATCTCACAGAACTTTTCAGAAAGTATCTCCATTTTCCCTATCTCATCAATTACAATTATATTGACCTCTTCGTCAGTAATTGCTTTTTCGATAGCGGGTACACCAATCTTTTCTAAAGCATTTGTGTCAACGCCATATTTACCTACTTTATCCTTAATCTCAAAATCAATATGGGCAAAAACCTCTCTATCTTTAGTTTGCCAGTCTGTAACGTAAAATCCTACACGTTTCTTCTTTTCTATGATCGGCTCAGTTATCATCCCTTCGACAACATACCCATGTTCTTCAAGGGCTTCGATGATTTTTATTAGCGTATCTGTTTTTCCAACACTAGGCATGCCAGTGATACCAATTTTTGGTATATCGTCCATAAATAGCAAAGGGTAATGCATTTTCTGTTTAGAAATGTTTTTATTTTCCTTTCACTAAAATTTTAATATAGATTGGCCCACCTATAGCATAAAGAATAATTGCTATAAAAAGGAGCAGAGGAGCAATTCCATAATAGCTTTTATCCATGACTAATGTCAAGAGAATAAGAATCGTTGCAATAGTGTTTATTCTGATACGAGGTTTTGGGAATTTTATATCTGAAGCCATTGCTGCTCCAATTATAATCACCGCTGGTAAAATATAAACGAATTCAACTTCAAAATATGCTAGTATTAGCAATAAAATAGTGCTCGCAGAGGCAGGGAGTCCAATAAAATATTTCTCCTTTTTCATCAAATGAAAAGAAGCAAGTCTAATAATCCCAAAAGATAAAAACAGAATTAATGCAATTAAAAGATAAATATATCTATAAAAACTATATCCAATTAAATCAGAATAAGTAAAGTATATAAATACAGCTGGAGCAATAACAAGAGAAGTCATATCAGCCATCGATTCTAGATATTCACCAATATTGCTTTTCCCAGTTTTTCTTGCTACAATACCATCTAACCCATCTGCAAGCAATGCTAAAAGGATAAATGAGAACGAAGCCCTTAATTGAAATTCTTCACAGGTTCCAATTGGTAATAGAAATAAAATTGCAAGTATTCCAAAAATTGCATTAGTAATCGAGATAACATCGGCAATTGATAATAGATTAATCATTGATTTCTGCAATTGTAGTCTCCCCTGCTTTAGCCATGTCTCCTATTTTGACATGTATTTTCTTAATCTTTTTAGTTGGTAGATATATATCTACACGGGAACCAAACCTTATTATTCCAATCCTTTCACCCCTTTTCAGTTTATCTCCTTTTTTAATGTAAGGTACAATACGACGTGCTAGTGTTCCCGCTATCTGTATAACCTTTATAGGTCCAATATTTGTATCAATTGTTATTATCACCCTTTCGTTCTTCTCAGATTCTTTTTTAAAAGCAGGAAGATGAATACCTGATACATGAACAACATTTTTTATGGTTCCATCTAGAGGTATTCTGTTAACATGTACATTATAGATGTTCATAAATGTAGAAATCCTTGTACAATCTCCAACTTCATCGTCCTTAAAATTACTAATCTCTCTTATTTTACCATCAGCACAGGCAACAACCCCTTTTCCAATTTCTCTATCTGGATCTCTGAAGAAAAGAAAGAGAACTCCTGTTTTTAAAAATATAACAACTGTAAAAAACAAAAAAATAACCTGAGGTATAGGCCAATTAGAAATCAAGGTTAAAATCATAAAAATTAATCCTGCAATGAATGTCGATAAGATCCATGGCTTGGAGCCTTGAGCAATTTTCATTCTACTTTTTTCTCCAAATTTTTTTAATAGATTGTTCTAATGGTCCATTTCTTTTGTGCAAATCTGTAAGGCATATTATCTCATCAAAAATCTCTGGAATAATTTTAATAACAATAAGTAATAGAACAATCAAGGTTATTAAAGCTCCTGTTTTTGATATTACATTATGTGCCATAGTAAAATCTGTAATATTTCGTCCCACAAGAAACGCGACCATTGCATTTCTAAAAGAATTCAAGATATAGATTGGTACCAATGTTACTACTAAACCAATTATTCTTCTTTTAATATCAATTTTAGGAAGGGCACCTATCATTCCCACAAAAATTACCATAGCCTGGATCGCTGTACATGCAAAAATAATAGTAACAACATAATTGCCATCTAAAAAAATGTATTTTCCATCTACTGATGCGTTTCCAATAATTGTGTCAAGAACCCATGTGCTTTCTCTTGCAACTTCTTCTATAAGGATGTCTGCTAAAGCGGTTCTTTCAATAATAAAATAGATAAGCCCTGCAATACATGTTGCACCTGCAATCCAATTTAGGCATCCTATGGTTTCTTTTCGTTTTAATGATAGCCATTCATGATACGCAAAATATGAAAGAACATAGACTCCAATAATACAAACAGCTGCATTAAAAATATCACCGTCTATTTCCAAGTACAATATTTTTGGTTGAGTCGACCAAAAAAATGCAAAAATTATCCATCCCATTATTTTTATTTTATTTGAAACTCCCTCTTTCTTTGCTAAAAAACCAATTCCAAGAAGAATTAATCCTAAAAATATGGGTATCTGAATAAGCGTAGAAGCGATTCCTTCTTCGTGACCTAGCTCATATGGATATATAAAATATCCAACAATCAACATTATTGTTGGAATAAGCAAAAAGAGAAATGCGATTCCTTTGCTCTCTGATTTATCTACAGCTCCACCCATTAAGAATCGTTCCTGAAATAGAGCTCTGATTTAATAGAATTATGATATTAGTTAGAAAAGTATTATATCCAAATGTAAAATATGGATAGTTGTGAAGTCGGTAACATTAATTGCTCCTAGAGCACGAAATAAATGTGCATCAGATATTTCGGTATTGACCACTCCATTATCAGGCATCCTTATACTTGGAACGATGCTAGATAGAAAGGGCTATTCTGTACAACTTTTTGATGAATCATTTAAAATTCCAGATTATGAGAAAATTGATTCTGATTATATTCTAATTACATCTATGAGTGCGACGGTTAATAGAGCATATGAACTTTCTAATTTTTTTAGAGAAAAAGGTAAAAAGGTGTTCATGGGTGGATTACATGTTTCTTTTAAACCTGAAGAGGCACTACAGCATTGTGACAAGGTGGTAATAGGAGAGGGAGAAAATGTCCTATTTGATTTGATGAATGGAAATCACAAGCAGGATATAATCAAGGGTTCAAGGGTCATGGATCTTAATTCCATTCCTATGCCTGATTATAGTCTTGTTGAGGGGCTTGGAACTCCAAAAATTGTTTCTATTTGTACATCTAGAGGCTGCCCATTTAACTGCAAGTTTTGCTCGTTGAAAAGCATGTTTGGAAGACGATACAGAACCGTTTCTATAGATAGAATTATAGAATATTTAAAACAGTTTAAAAATTTAAAAACACTCTGCTTTGATGAAGCCAATTTCTCAGCTGATAAAAACAGAGCCATTGAAATTTTAACAAAAATGAAAGAAAATGGTATTCGCCCTAAACGTGCTTGGCCAAGTGTAACCATTGATGTTGCTCAAAATGACAAACTTCTGAAGTTATTTACAGATGTCTCTCAGTTTCATTTTTCAATTGGACTAGAATCCATCAATCAAAAAGTACTTGATGGCTACAACAAGAAACAAACACCAGAGATTATCCGAAAATCCCTAAAAAAACTTCAGGACTATGGCATTCGTGTTCAAGGTTCATTTATCTTTGGTTCTGATTATGATGATAAAACTGTCTTTCAGAAAACAGTTGATTTTTGTCATGATGCAGATATTGATTTTCCAACTTTCAGTGCTTTAACACCCTATGTTGGAACAGATATCAGAAAAGAATTTGAAAAAAACAACCGCATATTTTCAAACAATTGGGATTACTATGATGGGGCGCATGTGGTTTTCTACCCTAAAAATATGACTCCTCTTGAACTTCAAGAAGGAATTATTTCAGCTTACCAAGATTTCTATTCTAATTCAAAGATTCTCAATCATTTTAGAAACGGAGAATTTTTTTATGGTCTAGAAACACTCTATGTTAAACATTTATTTAAGAAGATAATAAGACAGAATGAAGATTATTTGGAATATCTGGATAATATAAGTGCCTAATTTTGTTCCCGATTTTTACTATACAAATCCCAGTATCTCCACTATACGTTGTAAGCCAAGCTTATCTATTGTCCAAACATCCCACATGACACATATCAACCCGACAAGAGCTATGAGGGTTAGCGGGACCCAATATGTGTAAACTATCTGGTCTATCTTCAAACGTGCAACTGCTACTCTGATTAAGGTTACTGAGAATACGATTACTATTAGCACTTTTATTAGATAAAACACAATGTCAACAGCATATGCAGGATAACTTCCAGCCTCTAGTCCAACAAAATTAGAAAGATTGTATGGGAAGAACAAAGTTACAATAATTGATGCCATAACAACTGTTTTTACACTATCCATAAGATAAAACATGCCTAGGTTTCTACCGGAATATTCAACTAGTAAACCGCCACCAATTTCTGTTTCAGCTTCAGGAGCATCAAATGGTATTTTTGATAGTTCTGCAGGGGTCACTATTATTAGAACAAGTAACAGTAGTATAAGCCCAATAAATCCAAGAGGACCTACGACACCCCAGATCGGTGTACTAGTAATAGTAGATATAGCAAATGGATTTCCCCCTACAGTGATGCTTAATCTCCATGCGATGGCCATAATTATTACTGCAAGCGGGAATTCATATGCTATCATTGTAGCCATTTCCCTCTGTGCACCAACTGTTGCATATGGTGAACCAGATGCAAAACCACCTATAACCAAAGCAAGAGATGGAATTATCAGCAAGTATAGGATTAATATGAGATCTCCGTATCCAGACGCTAATGGTTGAAAACCACCAATTGGCAAGTAGAGAAGTATTGATATTGTTGCTACAAGGCCAACTAGTGGAGCGAGATGAAAAACCCAGGGAATAGCATTCTCTGGAACGATGTTTTCTTTTGTAAACAGTTTCCTAACATCTCTAAAAGGCTGTCTTATTGGTGGCCCTACTCTACCTTGCATATGCGCAGAAATTTTACGATCTATACCTTTGTACCACAATCCAAAGATGATTCCAAAAGCTGCAAGCCCTAGGGTACCAATAACAATTGTCACTACTATCCTTAAGAATTCTTGAGGATCCATCTAGATCACCACCAGAATTACGAAAAAAATACCCAATATGACTACAAACCATAGCATATAATCACTGACGTTTCCCGTATGCATCCTATCAAGGACCTTATAGACCCATTTGAGTGACTCCAAAAACCCCCAATAGACATTACTAGCTTTCACATGCATCTTTTCTTTCTCATATTCTGGATTTCCTGAAAGAAAGACCTTTGTTTGCTCGGTTTCTTCTTTGTATCCTTTTTTACCAAAACCTCTAAGTATGTAGATTATTAGAAACGTAATTACTATTGCAACACCCCACACAAGGGGATTCCACAAACCACTACCTGTCCATAAGGTCTTTAGAAAAGATAGAAAAGAATCGATTGATATCATGGAATAATCCCTCCTGTTACAGAAGTTATATAACTTGAGTAATTAGTAATTGCATCTGCTGCCGGTTGAACGATATTTTCTATGACAATATTTGGGAACAGTCCAAAAAAGATGATAATGCAGGCTATGATCCCCATAGCTAGTAGCATACTTTTTGGTACTTCTTTTACACCTTTAAATTGCGGTAGTTTCGGTCCAAGGAATGCTGAATGAAATACTTTTACAAACACAGCCAGAAGCAAAATGCTAGCAAGAATAGCTATAATTCCAATTATGGGGTTTAATTGGTATGTTGATTCATAAATTATTAATTTTGAGGCAAAACCGTTCATTGGTGGCATACCTGATACTGCAAGTAAACCAATGAGGAAAAATACTGTAGTATATTTCATATTTCTTGCGAGTCCTCCTAGTTTATTTAGAGATGTTTCTCTTGTTGCGAGATAAATTGCTCCAGCAACTAAAAACAAAAGACCGATATCAAGAGCATCATTCATTATATGAAAAATACTTCCAGTTAAAGCTGGATTTGAGTATTCTTGAAAAGCAACTCCTGTCATAGCGCCTGTAGTATCAGTTTGAATATATTTTGATGCAAGTCTTACTCCTAGCCCAAGTAACATATATCCAATTTCTGCAAGTGCTGCAAATGCAATTAATCGTTTTAGATCATATTGTTTTAAAGCCATTAAAACCCCTATCAGCATTGTTGCGATAGCTAAAACAATTAGTAACCAACCTATAGTATTGACATTCATGACGGTATCAGTTATGCTACTAGTGAATTCTGTGCTACCTATAGTTTTTCCATAAACTGAAAAAGTCATTCTAAACATACCATAAAGACTAGCTTGAGTTGCACCAATAAGAATTAATGTTACTGATGAAGGTGCTCGTCCATATGCATCTGGAAGCCACATATGCATTGGTACAATTCCTGCTTTCATTGCAAGACCGGC
>SMTZ1_10002617_pt1 | contig 19456 bp, 17 predicted proteins | sample DeeMarSWOR136_30_FD_25667 | JGI IMG/M metagenome (IMG submission 25667)
GGGCCGAGTTCACAACCGACTATCGACGTTCACAATTAAACTAATCCAGTGTGGCCGGAGTGAGCTACTTGGGTGGCATGGGGAACATCTTCTCCGCCGCCTTGTACGATTCAACATAGGCTTTCATTGCCTCGTTGAAGTCGGCCAGCACGTACGTCTCGAAATCCATAAATCCCCCTATGGGTAGCGCGCTAGTTCTTTGAACGATTTCTTCGGCGCTCTTGGCTTCAGCAATGACCATGGAACGACCCGAGCCGGCCATGAAGTAAGCTTCCAAGATTCTGCCCGCCTTCATCTCCTGATTCACCAAATCAAGGGTTGCCTCCATGAGGGGCCTCATTACAGATGGCGGAACTGCAGATGCCGTGTCTTTCATCTTGCTTATGGTTAGGAATTTCATCTTTCTCCTCCTTTAGTTATGAGTAATGGTTAGTCCGTGCGTTTTTTGAGCTGGCATCACCTCCTTCCCGCTACTGTGATTGAATAAGCAAAAAGGGCACAAGCGACCGCATCTCAATTTGGCGGTTTCCGTGCCCTCATTTCATCTCCTCAGCCCCTCACACAACTTCTAGGGTTAGCTCACTTGTCGGAATTCTACTATATTGTAATTCACTTACGAGGTATTGTCAATGCTCAAAATCGAGAGGACGTAACGCTGGGTATTCTGGGGGCATAGTACCTGATTTGCCACAGGCCTGACCGGAATGGTGTCCCTAGAATTCCTCATAAAAGGAGACAATCGCAACGAGGTAACGAAGAGAGTCCTGGCCTGACCAGAATGAAAGCCGGTTTCATTCAACGCATGAATAGTTCAATGGCCGGACACAGCGTTCTGAAGCAAATTACCCCTCCGATTAATACTTTTCGTCACCTGATTTGTCTATTCCTTGTGCAAATGCTACTATTCTCCTGAAGAGTAAACTGAAGGCAAAGGAGGCGCTAAGCATAATGACAAATCATAAGCTCGAAGACCTGAGTGTGACGTTGTGGCGCATGCTGTACCAAGCCTACACCCGGTTTAAGAATGGCATGGACCAAATACTTGTCGAGCACGGGCTTACTATGGAGCAGTATTTGGTGCTTGTAACCATAAAATACCATGATGTGCCGATAAGAATCACTGATATAGCCCGCTGGTTAGAACGTAGCACGAACAGCGTCACTATGATAGTTGACCGAATGGTCAAAGCTGGTCTGCTCAGAAGGGTAAGAGACAGAAGAGACCGCAGGACGGTAAACGTGTTTCTCACCAGCAAGGCAGAGAATGCCCTTAAACCAGCGAATCCGGCAGCCTGGGAGTTTATGCAGCAGGGCATGTCACCACTAGCATCTAAGGATAAGAATGCCTTTGCCAGCCTGCTCGAGATGATAAACCGCAAGCTACTTACGTATCTCAATCCCGGAGCAGACGTAGAGGGAATGCTCAAAGATGATTCCAAGCAGCAGGAGTATTTGATGAAACAGTGGCGCAAGCAACCGTGGCTTGCCGCTCCCAAAGCCAAAAGAAGCTCAAAAAAAGAAGGCCGCAGGCTCCAGCGGAAGAGCCAATAAAGGGCCCTCCTGTTAGCCAGCAAGCGTAGAAGTGCTCCTGGTAACCAGAGATAACCACACTGAGGTAATGAGGAAGGTCTTAGACTGGCCAGCAGAAGCATGAAAGTCCTCTCCTTTGACGGGAGAGGATTTGGGTGAGGGCGATATCAGAAAGCGGCCCATATCTTATGTGTTATCAGTCAGTAGTCTGTGGTGTCCCTCGAACTCGGGAAATAATACCTGATTTGCAGTAAGCCTGCTTGGCATGGTATCCCTGAAACTCAGTCATTGGTCCCACCTGGCGCTATTGACATGTTTACAAAGCAGTGTGCAGAAGTGAAGTTAGAAATACGCAGCAACTGAAGGGAGGTAAACTAGAATGGAGCAAATGTTAGGTTGGGGTACTGCAGGGGGGCTTGGTGTACTCTTAGCCGGCCTCGGCGTCTTCTTCTGGGGGCTGCGGTTTGTGAGAGGCAAATATTGGCAACAGGGGCGGTGGACTAGTGAGGAGGAATCCAAGAAGCAAGAAGATTAGCTCTACCGCACAATGACGTATCGGCCTCGTGGTATTCTGGGGGCCATAGTGCCTGATTTGCAGCGGGCCTGATTGGCATGGTGTCCCCGGAATCGGAAGCAGCCCACACTCTACCTGTGCGGCTCGATAATCACTTTTAGAGAGTCCTGAACAAAACTCAAAAACCAAAGGTCAAAAATCAAAATGACACCTCAAGACGCAAGACCTTTGATCTTTGCTCTGTTGCTTTGCAGTTTCATTTCTACATTCAAAAGTATTTGTTTGTAGATCGGATTTTGGTACTTGGAATTCAGCCAATCGGATTGGCGCGTCGCCTGCGGCTCCTCACAATGACAAAAACAAGTGGACTGTTTCCGCGAGCCCCAGCCGAACTGAACAACGATTCTGCTCAATGCCCCGGTTCGCATCCCACAATGTTTGCGTCTTTCAACCCACGTGTCAGGTCTTCGGCAGATCTGATGCCTGCCAGCAGAGTGATGTTCCTGGACATTGCCATCTTCTTTGTTCGGTCGCGTACCTGCATGGAGGTGATTATCATACCCCGCTCGATTGCCAGCCTGTTCATAACGGCTGCCATGGCTGCAATGGTTTGCGGAGTCACCAAGCCATGCTTCACCTTGATTGGCAATATGGCACCGTTGACGTTTATGATGAAGTCTACTCCAACCAAATATTTTTCAGTCTCAATTCTGACGTTGCGCTGCACCATCGCTTCCGGCATAGTCTTGCCCAATACGTCAAGAACCGTCTCCACAAATGTTCTGTGAACATCGGCCAGGGTTCTAGCCTCTTTCGACCTGGTCGTCCGTGATGTTTGATACAGGTTGAAGACGACAGCGGCTGCGATTGCGGCGCATACGCCACCTGCGTAGACTGGCAGAAGTCCGACTGCATCGACTCCAATGAATGCGGCTATTACTGCCAGAGTCAGAATAGCGGCAAGAAGACTTACTGCGGCACTAAGTAGTATACTGCGTCTGAAATGACTCGCAGCAATGCGGGAGGATTCTTCGAAATCAGTCACTGCTTCCTTCAGGGTAGGCCTTCTGCTTTCGCCTAATCGTCGTAGAGCCAGAGCTTTGTGCAGCAGGTTCTGTCTCGTTTTGGGAGTGATGAATTCACTTTCGCTAAACCTGGCGGCCAAGTCTTCCACTATCCTGGGCAATTCATCAGCGATTGAGAGACTGACATCGCATTCTCTGGCTTTCGTCTTTAACAGGGACTCGATGACAGGCAGGTCTACACGCGCTTGACCTTGAGCCAACAGCTTCGCTATCGCTGTTACTACTTCTTTATGGGCATGCCGTGTCCTTTCTGTGTGTGCAGTCCTGGTCCGCCAATCGACTATCGCAAAGGTAACCAAGGCTACGACTATCCCAATAGAAACCCAGAGGCTCACATTCATTTCTGCACCTCACCAGTGTTCAGCTTGTCCTCGCTAGCGTATCGTCTGGATGGGTACTATAGAACAAGCACACCGTCTTCTTCATATTTTCCTTAGTATTTGCCGAAAAACCGAGATTAATTCGCATAAGGAACTGTAGCACCAAACGTCATAGCGTTCAAGACCCTGGTACTGCTCCTGCAACTAAGAAAAGTGCTTTGTAGGACCCCGGTATATACCTGCAAAATCGGCGTCGTTTTGTCTGGGACCGGTTGTTACCGGTTAACACTCCACGAAGAAAACAGGTTTTGGATAATCAACACAATTATCCTATTTTGCGTCTAGAATGCTTACTTGGGGCGCCTCACTCAGAATTTGGAGGCAGCCGCTAGCTACCCCTAGGGCTCAACGATCTCTCCTGGAGAGTCCTGAGCCCGGGCGAGATTGCCACGCCTCTAAGGGAAATCCTAAGCACGAAATACTGAATACTAAACAATACCGAATGAGCACAATCCCAATGATCACAACTATTTAGAGATTTGAATTTCAGTATTTGGATTCGTTTAGGGCCTAAAAATTAGAATTCCGGATTTGGTCATGAGATTGCCGCGCACCTTTCAGGTACTCGCAGTGACAAAAAGAAAGGGCCCCGTAATGAGAAACAGAAGTGGCCTGTTTCCGTCATCCCCAGCCGATGGGTAATCATCTCGCGCACACGTATTTTGCCAGCCTGATATTAGCCTTAAGATATTGTTATATAACTAGTGAAGGAATTATCAACAGATTGTGGTCTCCTAGACATGCTCCGGAGTAATTCCTTGCTCTTGTTCCTTATTTAGCTCGGGCGGTGGTTTATGATACACTATCGAGAATCAAGCAGCCCTTGTAGCTCAGAGGATAGACCGCTCGCCTCTGGAACCAGGCGTAAGGGTTCGAGTCCCTTCAGAGTTAGTTACTTGTAATGGGTGAGGTTTCGTGAAAAACGAAAGCTACAAGAGCGGGGGTGATTTCACACACCCGGCCAAATGGAAAAGCTGAATCCATGAACAACGACAAGCATATGCATATCTCAACGTCCCCTGATATCGAGATTATCCAAAGGGTCGAGCGCAAGTTCTTCATACTGCCCAGAAACCTTGGCTTTGCCCGCACAATCATGAATGAGGTGTGCCGACCGGACAGGCAATTCCCGAAGGGCCAGGTCAATAGTCTTTATTACGATACGATTGACTTGGCCCAGTATATGAGATCGGTAGACGGTGATTTGCGGAAGCACAAGTTGCGCATACGCTGGTACGACAAGATTGAGGACTATGAGGGCGATATCCCCATTTTCGTAGAGCTCAAAATGAGGGAGGGCCTGGACAGCACCAAGCAGCGGAAGCGGGTACTCGTCCCACCACGATACCTGGACAGGGAGAGCCTGAGCAATGGCGTCATTGACAACATGACGATGGCGCGCATACTGGCCGCCTTTGGTTACTTCCCCGACCGGCCACTCCGACCAATAGTCCTTATATCATACCGTCGCCATCGGTTTACTGAAATAGTGACCGGTGCTCGGGTGTCGTTGGACTATGATATTAGGTCAACCCTGGTGGTCAGGGAACTGGGCTACGGAGAGCGTGACCTGAAGTTGCGTGGCGGGATTCTCGAGATAAAGAGGCCCAGTATGGATTTACCACCTATACTCGTGAGGCGTGTCAGTCTATTGAACACAGAATGGAGCCGGTTCTCCAAATACGGCCAGTGCATAGAAACCCACCTGTCACATCCGAGCGCTATAGCCCGGCTGTGGCCTTCAGGAAAGGTTGTCAAAGCATAGATTAGGAAGGAGGATAGCTTATGGATGCGATCATAAGGTTTTTTGAAAGCCTGCAGACCATGATAACCTGGCGCGAGGCCTTGATTGCAATAGGGTTCTCGCTGGTATGCTCCATCATCGTTTATCTTATGTACCAAATATTCTACGGCTCACGAAATGTCGGTGCTGGAGTACACAGAATATTCATTGTTGGTGGGCCTGCTATCACAGTACTTTTCCTTGCCATCCAGGTCTCAATACCGTTGGGACTGGGCTTGCTGGGGGCATTGGCTTTCGTCCGCTTCCGGACACCAGTGAAGGACCCTGCAGAAATCGGTTTTGTGCTTCTGCTGGTTGCGTCTTCTATTTGCGCGGCCACCAGTAACTTTCTGTTGGCAGGCATTCTGTTCATAGTCGTATTCGTTGCTCTGGGGGTCCAGTGGTTGGCTCAGAACCGGATCTCTGGATTCGGGCAAGGTCATCTGATGCTGGCAGTGGAGCGCTCGGCCTTCCCCAGCCTGGAAGGAAGCCTAGACTCATTTCTCAAGGAGAAGTTGCGCGGGGTTAGGCTGGAGACTGTGTCTGCCACAGAGGACCGGGTTACTTTGCACTACCGGTATCGGAGCCAGAGAGATTTCGATTGGGCGGCGTTCTCCACTGCTCTGGATCGGCTCGCCGAGCCATCCAAGGTAGAGCTCTTCATGGGTTAGCTTAGACAACATGTACCCATGGAGGAACCGTGGGAAAGATCACTCGTGTCTCTCTAAATTTCCCACGGCGGAGAAAAGGGGGGATACGGGCAGGACAGTGTCATGGACGAGTCACGGCAGACACGGAAGCCTGGCTGGAGTTGGCACCTGACCGCTAGCCGAACCGCAGGGTGTGCGCTATCCGAGGGTTTTCAAGACGCAGTCAAACTCGCCTTCGCCGTGGAACTCGCCGCGTGAGATCCGGGATGTTCCGCCACTCCTCCCTATGATTCTAACTGCCCAAGGATGCTCGCGACTCGACGTGTTACAAAGGGTTTCAGCCCGAGAATTCGCTCCGGGCTTATATCATCGGGAATGTCCTCGATGATGCTTCTGTCGAAATCTGCGCTCGAATATTGCTTGTAAATATCAAGATGCACATCGTTCCTAATGAGGTCATATATGGTATCTATTTCCGCATGCATGGAACTCTCGGAAAAATATCCCTCCACAAGTGGCCACAGTTTCGCAAGATACGCGTCCATGTATTCTGGAACAGCGAGGATCCTCTCTATCAACACGTGTTCGCCGGGCGAAACGGGATTGTAGATATCGAGGGTCAGCATTTCATCTGCCGTCAGGCCGTTGTCCCGAGGGAAGGTGTGATTCCCGAAGGCTTCGTTCAAATCCCAGGGGATAAACTCGAATTTACCAGTCGCCGGATTATTGTAGAGATAGAAGTTGCAGTTACGGCCCGCAACTGAATCCAGATTAGAGAGTGCCGTGTTAGCAGCAAGGTATGAAAGGAACCCGTCCACGTTAAAGACCTTCTCAATTTCGATTTTGAAGGACGCGCTATCCGTATTGTTCAGTACGTCGATGAAATGGATGAGGTCCGACCAGTCATCCTCCGCTTCATTGGTTTTCTTCTCGTAACACTCCCTGTAGGGCGCGCTTTCCCCTCCGAGCCATTTCAGGTCAGCGCCCCACATCGCGGCCTTATAAAGGTTGCCACCGTTGTTCGAAAACCGGTCGGCGAGGTATACCTTATCCACCTGCTCTATAGCTATATATACCCCGAAAAGTTTCCGCTCGTATATTCCGGGCACGGACACGTACAGTTTGATGTGGCTGGTTCTGCTTGCGGGACATCCGGCTGCAGCGAAAGTGTCATAAGCAAGCACCTCACGCATCATGCTCGGGTCCCACAGGGAATTGGCGAAATTGAGTTTTTTCACGCCGTGGAAGTGCTGACCGCTCACATAGCGATTGAAGTCCACCTTGAAGGGTTTTTTGGGAGAGGAGACGCCGTGGAACGAGGAATTTCCTTTATACCTGATGCCTACGTTTTCGTAGATCTCGTCGGCGAATTTCAGTGTCCCGGACACGTACTCAAAGGGTTCCCGCTGAAGGGATTGCCAGCTCGAGAGCGTGAAGATGAGTTCATACTCATCAACAGCCTGCCGGGTGAATATCAGCGAGTACTCGGGTTCGGAAGAGGCAGGCACGCCGCCTGCACTTCCGCTTCCGCAACAAAGGCCGACCGCCGCAAGGCAAAGCACGGCAACAAGAACACCGATTCTTCTCATTTCGGCAATCCTCAGAATTTCCATCATAGTGAGAGATAGTAGCAAATCATCAGCCGTAATTCCATCCATGCTGCACTGCCAGAATCAGAAGAGGGGACGCAGGCTACTATCTCGTAGCCATGCCTAATGTGGAAACGTCTGGTCATCTCCTTTGGTTCCAATATATATTATGGTTGCAACCTTTTTGTCAATTAAACGTTATGCAATACGGAGTAACGAGCAGTCTTGTGAGAGAAACAAGTGAAGAAGGGTATGCCTTATGACAAGAATCCTGATTGTATTGGTGGGGGCGCTCTTAATACTGGGCGTATCTCTAGCACCATCTGCAAAAGCGCAGCTCGATGAAAGCACAAGGAATGAGGGCCTTCTAACTGAGATTCCTTTCCAGCTTCACGGCTCCCTAATAGTAATGGAACTCTACGTCGATCAATCGACTCCGCTCAGCTTTATCTTCGATACTGGCGCCGGCGGAACGATAATCAATGAAAGTACTGCTACCAGTCTCGGTATCGTCGGGGATGAAACGGTATCCCGACAGGGTGGAACTGGAATGGCCTCGGTTGAGCTTTCAACCGATCATATTGTATACGTTGAAGATATGGGTTTTCGGGATGTCACGTTGGGAATCGCTGAACTCGGCCATATAGAGAAGCGGTTGGGTGCGCAAATCGACGGGGTTATAGGGTGGCTGATCTTGTCCCGGTACGCGGTAAGAGTGAACTATGATACGATGCGTATAGAGATATACGACAACGAAAGGTTTGAGTACAACCTGGGTATGAGTAGTTGTCCCGTTGAGGTGCAGGGGACTACGATCTTCACTAATGTAACGGTTGCTTTCAACAGTGGTAATACCTTCACCGGAAAGGTAGTGGTAGATACCGGCGCAGGGAACACCTTCTATTTCAACACCCCTTTTACAGAAGAGAATGACCTATTAGAGGAGATGGATAGCTACTATGAACGGGAAACTCAGAGCCTGAGCACCGAAAGTTCTCATGTCTACACCACTACGCTTGCGGACTTGAACATCAGTGAATACGAATTTTGCACCGTGCCGGCTAATATAGCGATTGCCGAAGCAGGAGCATTATCATGGTCTGGCCCCATGGGTATTCTGGGTAATGGCGTGCTTAAGCATTTCAACATTTTCATTGACCTCCAGGAGGAAGTCATGTATCTTGAGCCTAGTCGGCTATATTATGACCGGTTTGAGGTCAACTGCTCTGGATTGGAACTGGTTGCGGATGATGCGTTTCAGAGGGTGATTGTTGATCATGTCTATGCAGGCTCACCAGCCGAAGAAGCAGGGCTGGAGGTCGGTGACGAAATCGTGCAGATAAATGGAGCAAATGTGTCGGATTCCCGGTTACCGCAGATCAGAGGTATGCTCAGCCAGGATGGCGAGGAGGCTGAAATCCTGATCAACCGAAAAGGTGAATCATATGACTATGTTTTCACACTTCAACCGCTAATTGAGTAGCAAATGCGGCAAAATGCTATTTTGTTACTATTGAACAGATATCGGGATGTCCATCATTTTGAGCGTACTCCCAGAAGCAAGAAAAACAGAGCTACCCCCAATTTTATAGCTCGTTTTATCTTATAGCGATTCCTCCATTTTGAATGGTAAAGATTATGCCTTGATCGATATCAGTGCTGTTATACTCGAGTGCCTTTCCCAATGAACCTTCGGGAGCAATACTATGAACACTAGCACCAAGGTAATATGTTCCGTCCTGCATTTCGCTAAGTGAAAGCCCGTGATCTGCTCCTTCAATGAAGTCTGCCTTGTTTTGAGGAATAAGATAGGGGGACGCAGATATCTGATTAGCTCCATAAACCGATTCGTCTGTTTCAATTCTGCTTATCCCCAACTGATAAAAACCCAGTTGAGGCTCAGCTGCTGGTTCAAAGGAGTCCGGTATTATCGGACTCTCATCCCAGCTGACCAAGATTCCATCTTCGATTACCTCAGCTCTTAAATTGGTCGGCGGGTCTGGTGGTTCAACCCCTACCCAGATGTCAGTGTTTCTCGCTCCCGGTATTGGCTGGCCAGCCACGTCAAGACCAGTGAAAATGTACTCTCCACCAGCTATGGGCATTCCTGGTTCACAGGTTGAAAAACGAAACAAGGTTGTCCAGTCAACCTCAGGGCTAAACACATCAGTAACTGCTGGAACAATTACTGACCTACCATCAGGCAGATCCACCCGAACGCTATCCATGACTATATTGGTCATAATTCCTAGAATAACACAGGGGTCCCGTTCCTCCGGTGGCAAAGTTGCCGGCCCATTCAAGCCAAGATAGGCATCTGTCTGAAAATGAAGATCAATGAGCTCAGGTGGGTGATCAGGTCTACTAATGCATTGCCGCCCTTCAGGGATCTGCAGTTCCACACCCTGCGCAACAGCCCATATATCCCCTTCCAGATTGATTATCCAGGTTGTGCCATCTTCGATGACGTAAACCTGCATAGCACTACCCCTCACCGCTACCACACCACTCGGTGTTTCAACTTCGTAGCGAGATGCTGGATCGACAAGCTTTGTCACGCGACTTATGGTAGTCCCTATTGTCTGTTCAAGGGTAATAGTTGTAGAGCCAGTGTCCGTGGAAACGTCGAGTGAGGCAATTTCTATCTCGGTGCCAGCCTGTAACTCGATAGTGCTACCATCAAAGAAAGTGATTTCGGCGCCGGAACTATCGCCCGTCTTTATACTATCTCCGACTTCCAGCGACATCCCGACCTCAGCCTCTATCCAACCAGCCGTGCCTGCCTTCATTACGAATACATCCCCCTCCGTTATTGAAAACACATTGAGCGTGGAAGGAGAAGGGGCACAGCCAACTAAGGTTGAGGCCACCAAAATGGACAAGACAACTATTGACAGCAGTTTTTTATGCATCATGCGATTCCTGTAAACTAGCCAGTATCATTACTGGCACTACTAGGGCAATCAAGAAGATTAACCTCCTCACCTTCATTACCTCTTAACTCTATTATACCCTAGAATACGGCAAATCAAGAACGTCGCTTTTATTGGCACTCAACAATGCTCATAGTAAGCTAAGTAGTGGGCACAATCAATACATATCTCTCACACAAAAGCCAGAATTGCTGGGTCACATTCCGCTATTTTGTTGGATGACTTTCTACTGTGTTATTGCCTTCCAATGAGTATCGGGGGCTTTGTCTTCACAGAAGAATAATCTAACCATAGTGCTCAGCATTGGTCTGCAAAATCTAGGGGTTACACCAAGTATGTCGGGTATGTTAGACTTCCTTTGCTATGGTTATGTTTCCAAATAAGGGCGCGTATAAGACTATCTGCTTAGCTTCGCTCTTCAGGTTGAAGAACACTTGGAATTAAGAAGGTGAGTAGAGCCAAACAAAAGACTTTTCCTGGGGGCAAAAAATGAAGAGAGTAATATTACTGATACTGTTACTCGTTACTGTTATTCTATTGGCCTATTATGCTGCACCGTCTACTCCGCCAGTAGCCCCGGAACTGCAGCAAAGACTTGACCTTCTGGTGGAGCAACTTGAACAACAACGCCAGACGCAGCACGTACCGGGTATGGCCATCGCGGTGGTCAAGGATGACGAGGTGGTCCTCGCTCATGGCTTCGGGGTTGCCAGTGTCGAGGAGGAAACGCCGGTGGCGCCGGAGACTATCTTCGCTATCGGTTCGTCCACCAAAGCCTTCACCGCCACCCTGGTCGGGATGCTGGTGGATGAAGGCAAGATGGCCTGGGACGACCCAATAACCGACTACCTGCCCTATTTCCGGATGGATATCGCAAGCACTGACGAGAGTGACGAGATCACGCTGCGCGATGTGCTTTCGCACCGTACCGGCTTTACCCGTATGAGCCTGCTCTTTGCCGGCAGCGAGCTCCCTCGCGAGGAAGTGCTGCTCGACGCGACCAAGGCCGAACCATATGCGTCCTTCAGAGAGGAATTCTATTACAGCAACGTGATGTACATGTCCGCCGGCGTAGCAGCTGGCAAGGCAGACGGTACGGACTGGGATACACTGGTTGCGCAACGTATCTTTGAGCCACTGGGTATGAGCAGCACGACAACGTCCGCAACTCAAGCTGCGCAGGACTCTCGACTGGCATCAGGCTACCTGTGGGACGAGGACCTACAGGCCTATGAGTATAAGCCCATGCGCAATGTGGACAATATCGGGCCAGCCGGGTCCATCAATTCCAATGTGCTTGACATGGCGCAGTGGCTGCGTTTACAGCTTAACCGCGGTGAGTTCGAAGGAGACCGCCTGATCAGCGAGGAAAGCCTCAGGGAAACCTGGACGACCCAGATCGATATCAGCGAGAATATCGGTTACGGAATGGGTTGGATGATACGCGAATGGGAAGGCCAGACGGTCATTGAACACGGTGGCAATGTGGACGGCTTCTCTGCCCAGGTAGCCATGCTGCCAGAGGCCGACCTAGGCTTTGTACTACTCACGAACGCTGCGGCAAGCCCTCTACCGCCGCAGGTTGTGACTGTAGTCTGGGACACGCTGCTGGGGGAGGAACCAGCAGATGGTGACGCCACTGAAGATTACGAACCATATGTCGGCAAGTATATCGCCAACTTCGGCCAGTTTCAGGACACGGTATTCACCGTGCTAGTACAGAACAACCGTCTGGCCGTCGACGTCCCCGGCCAACAGGTTTTCGAGCTGAAAGAGCCTGACGAAGCAGGCAAATGGTACTTCGTGATCAGCAGTGACGTTGCTGTGTCTTTCGAACGCGATGAAAACGATAATGTAATCGGTATGAAGATGTACCAGGCAGGTATGACCTTCGATTTGCCCAGAGAAGGTGTCGAAATTGCACCGGAGATTCCCCTGGATCAACTACAGAAGTATCTGGGCAGCTATCGTTCCGAGGACCTGCAGATCACCGTCGAGGTCCTGATACAGAACAACAGACTTGCCATTGATGTGCCCGGGCAGATGGTATATGAGCTGTATCCGCCCGATGAGAATGACAAGTGGGCCTTTCGTGTCACACCGGACATAAGCGTGAGTTTCAACGAAACAGCCACCGGGCAGGTAGACTCGTTGACCATGTACCAGGATGGTGAGGAGTTTATCCTGCCTCAGATTGAAAGTAAGAGCCTGCCGACAGTCGCCGACATCATGGCACTACGCGATGCGGAAGGTAATGAAGCCGCGCTGGCAGCTATGGGCAACTATAGAATTGACAGCACTATTTACAGCGCTCAGTCGGGAGTAAGAGGCACAATCTCCGTGTATGTTGCCGGTCCCGACAAATATCGTGTGGATTCTGACTATGGCAAATATGGCTATGGCCATACGGTGGTAAACGGTGACCATGCCTGGGTTGAATCAAGCTTCGCGCCGTTCAAGGAACTACGAGGCCAGCTGCTGGAGCAGGCCAAGAGGGGACATCCTTACGTTATGGACAGCGATTGGCGTGACTACTTCGACTCAATAAGAGTGGTCAGAGCCGATATTCTTGATGACAAGGAAGTCTATGTTGTGGAACTGAAAGGCGGTGACCTGCCGGCGATGACCGTATTTGTCGATGCCGTAACGGGCGACGTGCTCCTTTCTGAGACAATCGCAATCCAGGAGGGAGGTATCGGTATCCCGGTAACCACGCGGTTCGAAGACTTCCGCGAGGTACATGGCATTCGTCTTCCTTCTCGGTCAATCGCAAGCAATGAGCAAACAGGCCGCACTATCATTGAGGACGAAACAATCGAGACCAACATACAGCTAGACGACGACTTCTTCATACTGACACCCCCTGAAGAATGATATGCTGTCTAGTTAGTCGTTAATAAGAAGGGAAGCAGCTCCTATACAGTTGATAAGCAGCCTGCTATATAGAGATTGACGTGGCAACGATGCGAAGATCCTAGGAATCAGGTAATATTTCGCGAAGTCATAAAGGACGTTTCATTACGTCAGATTGTTACCTGATATTCTTGCTTACTTGGGAACGCGGCCGTGCTGGCTTTATAGCGCCCTCAGAATGAGCGTCAAGCCGTGCTATAATCGCATTAAACTTTCCTGGAGATGAAATAGAGCCAGGCTCACAAATGAGGAGGAGATATGACAATCCCTTGCTACTACCAGGACAGAGGCCCTGGTCTGATGATGAAGTTCTTGAAACTCCAAATTGTTGAGGCGTGACAAAAAGGAAATAGAAATGTCTAAGAAGGTTCTTATTGTGTACGGAACTCGTTATGGGGCTACCGAAGGCACCTCAGCAGAAATTGCGAAAGTCCTTCGAAGCGAAGGATTGGACGTTAGAGTGGCGAACGCCGGAAAAGAAAAAATCAAAGATATTTCAGAATATGACCTGGTCATCGTCGGCAGTGGAATGCAAATGGCAAAGTGGACTGGCGCCGCTGAGAAATTTTTGGGAAGGTTCCAGAAAGAGCTGTCAAGTAAGAAAGTGGCCATTTTCGTGTCCTCCGGTGCTCAGGCATTACTTGAGCACGAAAAGAAGACAGAGGAAATTGAAAAGGCGAGGAAACAATATCTCGAAGATAAAGTTGTGAAGTATGATCTCCATCCCATTTCCATGGTCATATTTGGAGGAGTTTGGGACTTTAACCAGATGTTCTTCTTGTTCAGGAAAACCTTGGCAAGTTTCAAGCCAAAGATAGAAGAGGCCGGATTTAAAGAAACGAAGCCGGGAGTCTACGATACCCGCGATTGGGACAATATCAGAACCTGGGCTAAGGAAATTGCCACAAAGGTTTAAAAAAGGAATGATCCGCAACAAAGGAAGCCGTTGTTTACCTCTGCGGCTCGATAATGACTTTTAGGGAGTCCTGAGCCCGGGCGACGAGCTCAAATCCCAGGCCCGTTTCCTTCAGCCCCAGCCGATGGGTAATCATCTCCCGCACACGTATTTTGCCAGCCTGTATCAGTCCCAGTGCTGCCGCATAATCTGCCGGGCTGCCACCATAGGAACTGGTGAGCGTTATCTCATTGCGCCAGAACAGGTCGTTCACCGATATCGGAATGCTGACGCCCGGCTCCGTGGGAGCAAAGAAGAGAACAGTGCCTCCCCGCTCCACCGACCCCAATGCCTGGCTTATAGCTGACGTCGCCCCGCTACATATCACCACAAGGTCAGCCAGACGGCCATCGGCCGCCTCACGTAGATAGTGTGGGTCATATTCCTCGGCCTGAATGGCAGTATCGGCTCCAAATCTTAGCGCTGCCTCCAGGCGATAATCAACGATGTCCGTGGCTACAATGTAACCGGCACCCGAAGTCCGGGCCAACTGTAAATGGAGCAGCCCTGCCACGCCGCTCCCGATAACGAGCACACTGCAGCCAGGCTGGAGATGGGCTAATCTCTGCCCGCGCAGGACGCAAGCCAGCGGCTCAACAAAGGTCGCCTCCTCAAAAGATACCTCTTCAGGTAAGAGAAATATGCCTTGGTCGACATTGATGCGCGGCAGCCGCACATATTCAGCAAAGCCACCAGGGTCGAAGTTCGTCCGGCGCAGGGTATCGCAAACGGTGTGGTGCCCGCTGAGACAATAATGGCAAGTGTTACAGGGAACATGATGGGCGGCACAAATCCGGTCACCTTCTTTATAACGTTCCACCTCCTGCCCGACAGCCGCAACTACGCCCGCAACTTCATGGCCCAAGACTAAAGGTGCTTTGTGTCCGCGATACCATTCCAGCAAATCGGTACCGCAGATGCCGCTGGCCTCCACCTGCATCAGTACTTCGTCGGGGCTAATCTGCGGGGTAGGCATGTCCTCCAGCCGTAGATCTTGATTACTGTAATACATAGCTACGCGCATGGTGATTTCCTCTCAGGCCATGAGGCGGGAGTAAACGCAGTCACTACATCTATGCACATATCACTCCCACCCTCCACCGGGATTGCTTCGGCTGGCTTTGTCAGCCTCGCAAAGACAGGAGGGCTATCATTGCGAGCGAAGCGTGGCAGTCTCTGGGGGTATGAGATTGCTTCATCGCCTTCGGTTCCTCGCAAGGACAAGATGGAGAAGATTGTTTCGGCTGCTCCTAGTGCATTGGCATTGGCATAAAAAATTCATTCTCGTGGCTCAAGATGCACGCGTCTGACTTTGCCATGAGTTGCTGCCTCTCCGGGTCTGCGAACAGCTTCTCCATAAACGCTTCCATGGTTGCAAGGCTATCAAACTCGGTGTCATAAACGAGGGTGTGTGCAGAGTCACCACTAATGCAGCCGTAGCGCTTCCATGGAGACCCTCCTGCCCGAATTGCGATAGCTTCGCCCTTTTTGTCAATATCCATGTACTCCGCCATCTTGCCGGGAGCAACTTTTACAGTGGTTCGCATTATTACTTTCATTGTATTCTCCTTTTGTAGATCTCGGGCACCAGAAATGAGACGAGCCTCTCCACTGCCCGCAGGCGAAGAAGCTAGCTTCTGTCCCATAGGCATCACCTCCTTGCCTGAGCTAAGCTAACGTCATCCCTACTTTTGCTGGGAGCCTGTTGGCATCAGGCTTGTACAGACGTGCTCTACCACGCTGGCATGTAGAACTCGACTTCCATACCCTCGATGACACCTTCATACTTCGGCATGAGCGCCTGCATCTCCGGATCAGCGCCCATCTTCTGGGGGTGGGCTTCAAATGCAGCGAGGCTGTCGAGCTCACCCTCGATAATGATGGTATTCATGGTGTCGCCTCCACCACTTAGGGGACGGTACAACTTTCCAGATATCCCTAGTACACGATTCGCGATAGCCATGTGCTTTTTTTCAAGCTCCACTAGCTCTGCCATCTTGCCAGGGGCAGCTTTCATAATGGTCCGCGCCATTACTTTCATTACTTTCCCTCCTTTCTTTTAGCGTTCCACTGCATTCATTCTTTCTTTTCAAGGCACGGCCTGGCAGAAAGCGCCAACGCCGCTATCCACAACGTAAAGAAACCATACATGAAAGGAGCATAGGGAGCCCAGAAAGCGATGCCAAAGCCCAGACCAATTGCGCCGAAAACCAGGATTGAGAGCCACGCCCACTTCTCTGCTCTCCTAAGTGGAATCACGGCAACCACGGCCAACAATGCCAGAGCAATGAAGTGATACACGGCATAGAACTTGACTGCCAGCGTCAGGACTGCTGACGCAGTGACAGTTGTTCGCATCATTTCTGCCCACATTTGGGTGTAACTTTCGGTGGCTGCAATCCCCCACACGAATTGAAACGCACCAAATGCTCCAATGATGCACATGAAGACAGCGGCGGCATTCAACTTCTTCAATCTAATCACCTCCTCGGACCTCGTGTAGTTGAAATAAGACCAGCTTCTTCACTGCGCACAGCGAAGAAGCCATCTTGGCTTTCCCATAGGCATCACCATTATTTCTTTACACTCTTCACATTGTCGTATAGTCCCTGGGCCTGCTCAGGAGTGGCCTTCTCGTGGATAATGGCGCGTATGGCTTTTATCATGGCCACGGGGTGCTCATCTTGCCAGATATTCCTCCCCAAATTCACACCTATGGCGCCTTTCTGGATGCCGTCATAAACAAATTGAAGTACTTCGTATCCTGCGGGTACTTTGGGCCCCCCAGCAATGACTACAGGAACAGGGCAGCCCCTGATGACCCTCTCAAATCTCTCGCAGTAATAGGTCTTTACCACTCGAGCGCCCAGCTCAGCAGCAATACGGCTGGACAGAGCAAGATAACGGGCGTCACGCTTTTCCATCTCTCTGCCCACAGCGGTAACTGCCATTACCGGAATACCATACCTCTCTCCTTCATCAACAAGCCTGGCCAGATTTAGCAAGGAATCATGCTCATAATCGGTCCCCACGAAGATGGAGATGCCCACAGCGCAGGCATTGAGCCGGACGGCTTCCTCCATAGAGGTGGTTATCCCTTCATGAGCCAGGTCCTTTCCCTCTACGCTGGTCCCGCCAGATACTCTGAGGATAATTGGTTTTGACTTGCCAGGGGCTACACATGACCTTAGAACTCCCCGGGTAATGAAAACAGCATCGGTGTAAGGCAGAAGGGGGTCGAGGGTTCTGCGCGGGTTCTGCAAGTTTCTGACAGGACCCTGAAAATACCCATGGTCCACAGGCAAAAACAAACAACGCCCGTCCGCCTGAATTAACTGCGCCAGACGGTTTTCCATCCCCCAATCCATGAGAATAAAGCTCCTCTCTATGAGATTCTAGAACAATTATACCACAGGAACACAGCAAATCGGTCTCCCGACAACCCAGGTTACACCATAGCGTCCCCGGGCATGTTGCAATAGTCTGTTTGCGTCATTGCAAGGAACGATAGTCCCGAAGCAATCCATTGGGAGGTGCATGAGATTGCCACACACCTTTCAGGTGCTCGCAAGGACAAGAGAAACCTGCCGCCAAGGTATTGAACGATGATCAGAACTTGCACGTCCCTGCCGGGATGGGCTATACTTAAGCAGAGAGCTTCTTGGTGACTTGAGCGGAGTGGACCCACCCGTTCCCATCCCGAACACGGAAGTGAAACGCTCCAGCGCAGACGATACTTAAGGGGAAACCCTCCGGGAAAATATGTTCTTTCCACCATGGGATGTGATTGTTCCCAGGACATCAAGTATGTTATTGTCTGTAAAAGGAGCGGGGTGAAGAAATGAATGCGGTACAAACCTTTAAGCTCACCAAGGCTTTCGATGGACTGGTAGCGGTAAACGGTGTTGATTTGGAGATAAATAGGGGCGAGCTTTTCTCTCTCCTCGGCCCTAACGGGGCAGGTAAGACTACCACCATCAGGATGTTGTGTTGCCTCTTGAAGCCAACCAGGGGGACTGCTTCCATATTGGGCCATGACATAGCTAGAGTACCATTTGCAGTTAAAAAGCTCATTGGGGTATCGCCGCAAGATACCATTCTCTCCGAGCGCCTTAACTGCTGGGAAAACCTGGCTCTGGTTGGCAAGGTCCATGGCCTGAGCTCTAAGGAAGTAACAAGGCGGTCGCAGGAACTACTGAAGACGATGGGGCTTATGGAAAGGGCTAAAGATCGAGTGGGGAAGTTTTCCGGAGGGATGAAAAGGAGGCTCAGCATAGCCATGGCCCTTGTTTCTGACCCCCAGGTATTATTTCTGGATGAACCTACCTTAGGCCTGGACCCTCAGGCAAGAAGAACCATCTGGGAATATATAGCTGAACTTAAGGGAAAGAAGACCATTCTTCTCACCACCCATTATATGGAAGAAGCAGATTTCCTTTCCGACCGAATAGGGATTATTGATGAAGGAAGGGTTGTAGCTCTGGGCACGGCTCAAGAGCTAAAGACAAGTCGCCTTGAGATGCGCAGCATGGTCGTCTCAACAGAAAACCTCACTGCTGAGGTCATGGAGGATTTGCGAAACAAATACTCCAGACTGGAGATGGTCAAGGAGAAGCTCAGGATTTCCCACAAGGACTTAAACTTCAAAGAGATCGTGGACTATCTCCACTCTCGGGGAGTTACCATTCATTCTGCTGCCTTAGATCAGCCAACCCTGGAGGACGTCTTTATCCAGATAACGGGAAAGAAGCTCAGAGACTAGAAGGGAGGTTAAGGAAATGAAGTTCTGGGCAATCGGCAAAAGGAATCTGAAGGAGATTTATAGAAACCCTGTGCTGCTGGGCTTTCTCCTGGGAATGCCCATTGCATTTATGCTGGTATTTTGCGCCGCCGCCGGCGGGGGACAGGCCAGCCCTATTGCGATGAGCATAGTGGACGAAGACCGCTCCCAAACATCCTCTGCCTTTATGCAATATATTGGAAGCGTAGATGCTATCGAGCTGAATGAACCCATATACAGTGAAGAATCCCAGGCCCAGGAAGACCTAGATGAAGGTAAAATATCATTCTATTTGTTGATTCCTTCGGGATTCCAGGCAGCACAGCAAGCCCAACAAACTATCA
>SMTZ1_10003614_pt1 | contig 19456 bp, 21 predicted proteins | sample DeeMarSWOR136_30_FD_25667 | JGI IMG/M metagenome (IMG submission 25667)
GGAGAGCCAATTGAAACGAAATTCGATCTGACTTATTTGATCGGCCTAAAGAAACCTGGTGAAAAAGGGGTCATAGAAGTGTTACGAGATAAAACCCCCTTACGCTTTGAGCTCACCTTTCAGGCAAGAGAATTTCGATAAGACCTGCTCTAAATTCTATTCACCGCGGAGACACGGAGGACACAGAGTGGTGTTTTCCTGATCGCCGTCTCCCGATCGGGCAGAAGGGAAAGCAGGCTCTGTGTGCTCAAGCTCTGTGGTAAATCAAAAAAGGGCATCAGCCAAAAGGTGATGCTTGACGGCTGGGATCCTTCTGTGATGGCTCGTTCCTTCAGAAAATATCTGTTCTGGATTCTTCTCGGCTTCCTGTTGGCAGGTTGCAATCAGCCCCCATCCGGCCCACCCTTTGACCCTGATATACAGGGCCTAAAACTGGTCAAATTAATCACAGGGCATGATGCCATCAAGGCCATCAACCAGCTTCATGGCAGATCCATCAATGTGGTTCGGGGCTTTATTGCCCATTATGAAGGTGTTTATGACAAAGCGGTCATATGGGTATCCGAAGCTTCATCTCAAGAGCTTGCCCAAGAGCAAATTGCGGTGATGATTCAGAAGATGAAAAGCAACAGAAGATCACCCTTTGGTCATTATCGCACTTTGGACATTAGGGGGCTGAGGGTTATTGCGTTTGATGGCATGGGACAGGTTCATTATGTCTTTAGAGACAACACATGGACCTATTGGATTAGCGCGGAAGCAAAACGCATGGACATGATTTTGAAGCATGTACAAAGAAGCCGATAGGCAATGACTGAGGTCGGGCCCGCTCGCCATTGCCATGGCTGCATGCTATTTTGGCACGATGACAAGCAGGCGATGGCCTGACATCAACCTATTCCAAGAAGAGTGATTGGTATCGCTAACCCGCAGTTGAGAGCATAGATATTATAATGAGATCAGAAGATTTTTGCGGCGAGGTTGCACTACGTATAGATAGCAGTGACCTGTATTTTGAAAAATCGGCTATTCAGTGAAAATCTACAAGAGAAATCAAAACTGTCGTTCGGTCTCAACCGAGACGGCGAAAGGATGTTATCAACAATTCACGAGGTCTTCCCTCCAACGTAGATTCTGGGAGGGAATGCGCACTCGGTGCAGTGTGGCCTGACCGGCCGCTGAATGATGATATCTCCTTTGACCTGTCTTTAGAGTGCAAATACGTAGTATGTGTCCTTGGAAGGTAAACACCCTAAACGTAGGTCATCAAGACGCCCCCCAGGCATTAACACCGCCCGTGTCGCATTGTTTTGGAAAATGCGCTCCAGAGGCTCGGTCATCCCCGGGTAGAGAAAAGCTTTATCTCTCCCCTGCTTAAAGGGGACCAGTGTTCCATCATAGTGTAACAACAAGGCTTTGCTTCGGGTTCTTTGAAGTAGTGAAAGAATTTCTATTAGCTTTGAGCACTTTCATCATCCCAGCTCGATCCGGTCCTGGCAGCCATGGGTCAACGCTACTATAACAGTGAGGTACTCCCTAAGCTGACGGGTAATTAGGAAATTTTCCCTGACAAACTCCCGTGCCTTTTGCCCCATCTCCTGAAGCTCGTCCGGGTGCTCAAATAGGTAGCGCACCCTTAAGGCGGCGCCCTCGGGCGAGTTTACCAAAAAACCGGTATGGTTGTTGACGATCTGCAACCTTATGCCCCCGGTATTACCTCCGATTACGGGCTTACCTTTCCACATAGCTTCGGTCACGGTTAGCCCGAAGCCCTCGCGGACAGACTTCTGCAGTACCACGTCGGCGGCATGCTGCAAGGCATTAATAGTCCGGTGGGCATCAGCAGCCAGCTCCAGGATGTGTATGTCAGGATCTTCCTCAGAAAAGGCTTCGACCTCCTTCCGCACCAACGCCCCCTCGGGATCATCACTGGCTCCGCCTCCGGCCAAGACCAGCTGTAAGTCAGGGACGTACTTTCTAGCCAGCCTGAACGCCTGAATGACTCCCACGGGATCTTTGAAGCGGTCGAAGCGGGACACCTGCAGCATTAGGGGCCGATGGGAATCAAGGCCGAACTGGCCGCAGACCGCCTGAACCTCTTGCTCTGTCAGCTGTATGTTCTTCTCGCTTAGAGGGTCAATGCTCGGTGGAATCAGGTACTGCGGGCGGGGTAGGGTCGGTGCGAAGTCGGACAGCGAAAATATACTGGCGTCGTAGTCGTCCAAAAACCTGCGAAAATACTTCCAAACAGGTCGGTAAGGGTGGCTGAGGTCTATGTGACAACGCCATATCCATTTACCTCTGCGCTGGGGACAAAACGAAAGCAGCGGTGCAGGCTGAGGATCGTGAATGAAAACGATGTCCGCTTCCTCCAATAGGGACCCAAGCTCCGCTGCAGTGCGCTGGTTGGCCTGCTCATATGCTTCAAACAAAGCGCCTGGAATAGTGATCCTGTTGCCCTGCAAGGCATTATGCAAACTTTTGGTACACTGAAAGAAGCTTTCATCTCCGGTTATGACCTCCCAGGTAGCATCCATGCCCAGCTCCATCATGAGCGGCACGAGTTTATTTAGAATTTCGGCTACGCCTCCCCCAAGGCGCGTGGAGTTGACGTGCAAGACCCGAAGGCCTTTCAGGCGTTCTGCCAGCTGGCCAAGTTGATTGATCACATCCTCACCAGCCAGCTTGGCATATGCTTCTAAGATTTGTGTCAAGGCACTACCTTACGAAATATGACTGGAATACAATCGTCAGTCGCTCGCGCAACTCGCTTAAGCCGGAGAAAAAAGGGTCAATCCTGGCCAAATCCGCACATAATTCTTCATAACCCTGGAAGTGTTCCTGCAGCCAGGCACGGAAGTCATCTACCCCGTCCTGGGTGTGCGTTCGGGCATCTATGAAGTGGAAGAAAATGCTGCCCACGGACATATGAGGCACAGCCTGAGCAAGCTCTTTCGGGGTTTTGATCCGCCAGTGGGTATCAAAGACCACGATCTGGGAGCGAATGAAGTAAAATTGGCTGTCTGACTTAGCCCAGGGCACATGCTCCGATTCATCCAAGCGCTCTTCGATAACTTCTATCAGCTCCTGTCGCAGGGACTCCAAATCCCTGAACTCGGTGGGATCAATAATCCCAAGCCTTTCAGCTAGTACCAAGTCGTTGAGTGCGTAGCGGCTCCAAATGGCGAAGTCATTGTGGTATTCTGGATTGTCGAAACGGGGCCTGAGAAGCCCTCCCCAAAAATGGTAGTAGATGCTATCTTGATGGATGGTCAATAGGTTTTCCCTCAGCTCTCGGAGATTCTGGGCACGTCTGCCCGTGGCGATAGCTGCTAGGGCGCAATCTTGCACTGCAAAAGGTTGACCACCTGCCTTTTTTGTTTCAACATGGCCCATGAATTAAAAAGCTCCCGTGAATTGACCTATATTCCATACTACTTTCAAATACCAAAATCAACGTGGGCAAGCTTATAAGTATTGTGGAATTACTCCTAAGCTATGCCACCGGCTAATGCGGACTTGCTGTGGTATTGCCTTAGAATCAGCTTGCGAGGGAAGTCAGGACTGGAAAGGTAGTCAAGGTTTGCGCCCAAGAAGCGCTCCTTCAGCCCTCTAAAAACCTCATCTTTTTCGGTCTCGGCAATGAAGTTGCGTGTCTTTTCATTGCAGTAGCTGACCTTTTCTCCCGCTACTGCCCGGATATCCTCAAAGGCGAGACCTTGTGTCTGCATGCTTTCACAGTGTTCTGGCCTCACCTCAACATCTATGCGAGCCACAAAAGAGACAACCCACAGGTCTCCAGCCACCAGTCTTGACCGGTCATAGATTTCAAGGGTCAGGCCGTTCTCAAGTTTTATTTTGTCGACCAGTTTTTCGTCCATTGCTTAGTTACTGGTTATTAGAAGCTATTTCGAAACTCTTTTCCCTGGGCTCTTTGCCTATTTTTGAGAGTTCTAAGCTCGCTTCGCTAAAATTGTAAAATTCCGGCGAACGTCCTTGCTACAATTCTCTGACACTTCGCCAAGAACTTTTGGCAAAAATGGCTTAAATGGAGTCATCGACGGGTCTTGAAATAGCTTTTACCTATCACGGTTGAAGGGTCAAGGGAGATAATCAGATTGTGACAAAGAGTTATGACACTGCCTCTTTTAGGGCTTTGCTAGCTTGAAACTTTATAACGTCACGAACATAGATAGTTATTTTCTCACCAGTCGCCGGATTCACCCCTTGTCGGGCTTTGCGATGGGCCTTTGAAAATGTGCCGAAACCAACAAGTATCACTTTACCATCCTTCTTTTTCAGGGCTTCTGTAACACTGTCGATAAATGAGTCCAGGGCTCTGCCCGCTTTAGCCTTTGAGATACCGCCGTCCTTTGTTATCTGTTCAATGAGTTGTGCCTTTGTCATCGTACGGCCTCCTTGAGGTCTTACCGCAGACCTTCTCAAAAGCCGCAGCTTCTCACATACATACTCCCAACTTGTCAAAAAGAGGGGGGACAACGATATCCCCCCTCGCAGGGGTCCCAACGGCGCTATTCGTCTATTCTAATTCCGCGGACCCCTTTTGTTTTGAGCCTATTCCGGCATGATTTCGTAGTTGGTGACGGTGAACCTCTTATTTCCTTCACTGTCTTCGCTGACGACACCAGATGCCTTCACGACTTTATTGTCAAGGCTAAACAAATTCCTGCCAATAGCGTTGTCGACGATAGCATATTCCTCGCCGCCACTACTCATTATGGTGGCAGCAGTTACGTCGCCGTTATCATCCCAACCCACCGCATACACCGTTCCGATAATGGTACCCTCATCTTCCACGTCTTCTGCAAACAGATTGGTTGCACAGACGAGAGAGAATGTTACCAGGGCGCAAAGCCCAAAAAGCAAGAGTCTTTTGTTGCGTTTCATTGTAGATTAGTTCCTCCTCGATCAAGTGATTTTTTCTGCGGTCAGGCCTGTGAAGTCTGGCTATCCCAACCCTTCAATTTTCGTCTACCTCCTCTCCTAACCACTCTTTAACGCATAACTCTTCACCGTAATTGTCTTGCGATCTTTCATTCCTTTACCTACGACGCCACTGACCTCTACCTCCTGTCGGATAAACCCCAAAAGTTGTTGACCCTTTGAATTTTGTTCAATTAGATAGTCGTTCTCACCCGGGGTGGAAACAACAACGGCAAGAGCCTTCCCGTGCTCATCCCAATCCACAGGAATCAGGATGCCCCTGATGGTCGTCGATGCGTCACGCACTGCCTTCTTCCCCACCTCCTTCCAAGGCCCCTTCGTCTTTACTTGTCCAACCTTCCGTTTTCTCGGGTTCCGGTTTCTGGTCAATGTGCCTACTCCCCAACACTAGCTGCCAGGATCAGAATGCATCTATCGTCCCTAAGCTAAGCACTATCTGTGCCAGAGCTATAAGCCGTTGATATTTATAAGATTGTGAGTCTACGCCGTCAGCTGCTGTAGGAACCAATGGTTCCGATCCTGACATGCAAATTGTGTTTCTTGTCCTTTATGAACTCTCTAAAACTCTTCAATATGTTGAAATAACCCAACATTTCTTCGTAAGAACTGTGAGTTCCGGTATTTCTGAGAATTGGAACTCGCAGTTCTTTTTTTCTTGAACCTTCCGCACTTCTGTTCCAAAATGGCTGTCACGGAATCGGCAGTTTTCGATCATAGCGAATAGCTAGGATGGTTTAATCACGTTGATGCGAAGGTGGAGGGATAGATGAAATCGGTTCTGGTGGCATCTGAGAATCACCAGGCTTACGAGGTGATTCGGACTATCATGGGCTCTGAATACAGAGTGGAGGTGGTCTCCAGCAAGGATACCTGTTTGGAGAAGTTTCGGGAAAAACGGTATGAGTTCTTGTTTATGGATGTGGAGCTTCTTCGTGAGTCAGCGTCTCACATTAGCTACAAGGCCGCCTTGCAACCATTTTGGCAGGCCTATCCGACCATTCATATCGTAGTGATGTCATCTCAAGAAATGACCAGAGAAGCAGTAAGGGTTGTTAAGGCTGGGGCAAGCGATTACCTCACCTATCCCATCAGCCCTGAAGAGGTGCAATTGGTCACCGAAGGTCTGCATGAGTCCGAGATTATGGAGTCAGAGCACGACTATCTTCGGGACAGGTTCTGGCAGGACCATTCATTGGACATTGTGCAAACGACAAGCCCTTTGATGCAAGGAGTATTTCAGAAAGTGCGCTCCGTTGCCCCAACCAAAAGTACGGTCCTGCTTATCGGTGAAACGGGAACCGGAAAGGGCCTATTGGCACGACTGATTCATCGGCACAGCAATCGAAAGAATGGTCCATTTATCAGCGTTCATTGCGGCGCTATCCCGGATACCCTCTTGGAAAGTGATCTGTTTGGGCACGAGAAAGGGGCATTCACAGGGGCCACCCGGAGAAAACTCGGTAAGTTTGAGATCGCCCACAGCGGGACGATTTTCCTGGATGAGGTTGGGACGATTTCGCCCTCTGCCCAGATCAAGCTCCTGGAGATATTGCAGGATGGGACTTTTCATCGGATTGGTGGGGAAACTGCCATCGAGGCAGATGTGCGCGTCATAACTGCTACCAATACGGATTTGCAGGAAATGTGCAATGAAGGCAGATTTAGGAAGGACCTGTATTATCGGCTCAACGTGTTTCCGATTGAGATTCCCCCACTGAGGGAGCGAACAAGCGACATTCCACACATTATCGAGGTCATTGTTAAGAAGTTGAGCAAGTCTCACCTGAAGGAGATTCATGACATTCATCCGGACGTGGTGGAAGCCTTAAAAACGTATTCTTGGCCGGGCAACATCCGAGAACTTGAGAACCTTATGGAGCGTGCTTACATATTGGAGACCTCTTTAGTGTTAACGGCTGAAGGATTCCCTAACGAACTCTTCAGACACAAGACTTTGCAGCTACAGCCCTGCCCGGACATCTCAATGACTTTAGCCGGGGCTAGGCGCAAAGGTCATGAAGTATTTGAAAGGCTTTATCTGGAAGAGCTGTTGTCCCAAAACACGGGCAAAATAAAGGACTCTGCAAAGGCTGCAGGCATCAGCACACGCCAATTACACAAATTGCTGACTAAGTATGGCATAAAGAAGGAGACCTACAAAACAGCACCCACCTAAGACGACATTTCAGTACTTGGAGTTCCGATAGTTGAGAAAAACCGGAACCCTAAGATCCTTTTTCTTAACTTCTTTATTATTTCAATGTGTTAAGTGCTCCCAGAGGGGTTCTGGTGGGCCCTCGAGGGTCTATACAGATATGCGCGTCGGAACCGGCAGTTCCGATTGGATATTCGAACACATCACAGATCCTTATAATTCTCAATAAGTTACAAACAAGGCATGCCCCTTGCTATACTTAAAAAACGCTAATCAGGTAAGTCCATTTTTTCAAGGAGCGAAGATCCGGGATGAGACAGAAAAAGGGCAAAAAACGGACAATTACCGGCATTGTTATTCCAAGTAACTGGGATGAAGAGGACAACGTTATTCGTGTGGCTATCAAGGCCCCAGATTATGAGGAGTATATTGTTGAACCCAGCAGGCAAGGCAAACAGCTGTTATCTATGATCGATCGCACAGTCCGCGTCAGAGGCACGGTGAGAGAGCGGTTAAATGGGGACCTAACTATCAGTGTTGATAACTACAAAATGATTCAGGAAGAAGAGGAATGTGTTGCACAAGGCCACGCTGACTGAAGAGAAAAAGCATTATTTCAAAGGCATACTCACTCAAACCTTGGGTGGGCTTTGGTCAGAAAAGGAGAAGAATCCCCGCAGCACGAGTCGCTTCAAAGATGACCTGGGTGATTTCATCGATCGGGCGTCTCCTGGAGACTAATAGTAACCTTAACTTCCGCTTCAGAGAAAGGGAAGCCAAATTAATCCAAAAAATCAAGGATGCTCTAATCCGGCTTGAGGATAGAACGTTTTGCATCTGTGAACAATGCGGTGCACGGATTTCGGAGAACAGACTGAAGGCGCGCCCCATCGCTACGTTATGCATTCAATGCAAAGAAAAGCAAGAAATGGCAGAAAGAATTAGGGGGCAATAGTCTGGCTGAGGTCCTCAGGAGGAGACTTGATTTGACTTATTGGCTGCTGTTTTTCAAATGTGCTAATCCTCTCCATCCTCTTAATGGGTAAGCTTGACGGGATCGATCTATCTGAAACGTGTCCAGATACGAACTGGTGCAAGCCAAACCGTAACAATTGAGTAAAACATGACAAAAATTTTGAGACAACCTGAAGACTCTTGCATGAGGGAGGCTTGCAGAGCCATCAGAAGGTGTTTAAACCTACTCTTGCTCTTGCGAGAGGCATTCGCGATGTACAGCCGCTATGGAAGTGTTGATCTAACCGACGCCTTTTGGCAGGGGATGTCGATCACCTGCGTACAGGTTTATAAGGATCTGGAGGTATTGAGCAAGGTCTTTATACGAGCAGCACCAAAGAGCAAAGCCGATAAGTCCGATGGTGACGCACCAACCCGGCGAGCGGCTTGATAGGTTAGGCAGACAAACGAACACCGACCGGGGGCTGTCTCAGGGGTCCTTCTGATAGGAACACGTTAGAGATTCACACCCGTAGAAGACAGCAGCATTTCCGACTAACTCGGTGGGTAGTCAATAAGTTCGGGCACAGAGAACGTAGAACTCCTATGTTCGTCTGAAGACTAAAAGAGAATAACGGCAACACAGAAAGAAGGGAATTTAAGGTCTTTTACATCACTACCAATTAGCGAGGTAATCGAGAACAACCTTCATCGCCGTTTTACCAACCTTTCTTATTGCTGCTTACAAACACAAGCCCTTGCCCAATCCCAGCTTACGGCCTATTGGTTTCTCCCTAGTCACGCCCCCCTCGCTGCTGACTGGGTGCTGAATCGTTGCGCGAGCTAAGAAAAAATTGAATGTCACAGAAACAAAGGTTCGCACAATTCTTCATGGCGTATTACTCACAAGAACTCAGAGTTCCGATACGGAAAAAAGAGGAACGTGAAGTTCTCATAGTGGAATCTTTTTCGATTTCAACAACTTGCGTTTTCTTCAGTGACATATTCATGCCTGGAATCGAATGCTTCACAATAAAGCTTCGGAACCGGCAGTTCCGATTGCTATTTCTCAAAATAAGAAAAAAGTGCGTAATATTAGCATGTTAGTTAATATGGCACGACAGTTGCCATTGTGAGAAGTCAAAAAGGAAACGTTATGTTGCCAACACTTGATCTAAAGGATCAGAGAAATAAGGAGGTGATACTATGGAAATTTCAAGTCTAGTACCGCAACGTGGCGAACTGTCAAGTTTCAGGCGCGAGATGGACAGGCTGTTTGACCGGTTCTTCGAGGGATGGCCTTTCAAGCCTTCTGCTCAAGAAGGCCCGTGGGCACCGTCCGTGGATCTGTCAGAAACCGCCAAGGAAGTCATTGTGAAGGCAGAACTGCCTGGCATGGATCCCAAGGACATTGATGTATCAGTGCGAGGTGATATGCTCACGCTGCGCGGTGAGCGCAAGCAAGAAAAGGAGGAGAAAGGCGAAAACTTTCACCGTGTGGAGCGCAGCTACGGTTCTTTCTCTCGCTCCATCCAGCTGCCTGCCGAAGTCGATTCGGGCAAAGTGACGGCTACCTACATAGACGGTGTGCTGAAGATCAGTCTGCCCAAGACGAAGGAAGCTGCTGTGAAGAAGATCGAGGTGAAAGCAGTGTAAGCTCTGGAATTCTAGCAAGGCCGTTCAGGGTTGCCAGGGGGTTCAGCGCCCCCTTGCAGACCTGAAGACATCTGATGAGTCCGAGGAGCAGAGAGCCAACACATCTGCTTCTGCTGCCAAACTGAGGGTAATGAAACATCATAACGGAACCCATGATGCCTATACTCGGAACTGACTGTTCAGCAACGCCCATTCCTTTTAATCATTGGTCATCGTTGCTGACACGATGACAGCTTGAGAGAAGTCAGGAACTATTAATTAGCGACTTGACAAAGGGGGGGTCAAGATGAAAGTACGACCTTTAAACGATAGAGTACTGGTTCTCAGGATCGAGGAGGAACAGAAAACTGGTGGTGGAATAATCATTCCAGACACAGCAAAGGAAAAACCACAGGAGGGCAAAGTGATTGCGGTCGGCCCTGGAAAGGTGAACGAGGAGGGGAAACGGATTCCCTTAGACGTCAAAGAAAATGATCGCATCCTTTTTGGTAAATATTCGGGAACCGAGATTAAGATCGATGTTATAGAACATCTGATCCTGCGAGAGGACGATATCTTGGGTATTTTGGAATAACTGAAGCGAGGAGGCGATAACCCATGACAGCTAAAGAGATTAAATACAGTATGGTAGCCCGACAACAAATGATGAAAGGCGTGGCCACTTTATCCAAAGCAGTGAAAGCGACCCTTGGGCCTAGGGGCCGAAACGTGCTTCTGGAAAAATCGTGGGGCTCACCCACCGTCACAAAGGATGGCGTGACTGTGGCCAAAGAGATTGAACTGGAAGACAAGTTCGAAAACATAGGCGCCCAGATGGTCAGGCAAGTGGCCTCCAAGACATCTGACGCAGCGGGGGATGGGACCACTACGGCGACAGTTCTTGCCGAGGCCATTTATCGAGAGGGCTCCAAGCTGGTAGCTGCAGGTTCCAACCCCATGGCCATTAAGCGAGGAGTAGATAAGGCAGTCGATGTCATAGTTGAGGAACTGAAGAAGATGTCCAAACAAACAAAGGACAAGAAAGAGATTGCTCAGGTGGGCACAATTTCAGCAAACAATGATACGACAATAGGTGATATTATTTCCGAAGCTATGGAAAAGGTCGGCAAGGAGGGCGTTATTACGGTCGAGGAAGCAAAGGGCATGGAAACCACTCTTGAAATCGTAGAAGGGATGCAGTTCGATCGAGGATATCTGAGCCCATACTTTGTCACTGATGCAGAAAAGATGGAGGCTCATCTGGAGGACGCATACATCCTTCTGCATGAGAAAAAATTGAGCAACATGAAAGACTTGCTTCCCATTCTGGAACAAATCGCCAAGATGGGAAAGCCCCTATTGCTTATTGCGGAGGATGTAGAGGGTGAAGCACTGGCTACTCTGGTAGTAAACAGGTTGCGTGGAACTCTCCAGTGTGCAGCGGTAAAGGCGCCTGGGTTTGGTGACAGGCGCAAGGCCATGCTCCAAGATATTGCGATCTTAACAGGTGCACAGGTGGTCAGCGAAGAGCTCGGCATCAAACTTGAAAATCTGACACTGAGCGATCTTGGCACTGCAAAACGAATTTCTATTGACAAGGACAACACCACCATTGTTGATGGAGGTGGAAGTCGTGAAGCCCTCGAAGGCCGTGTTAAACAAATCAGAGTACAAATTGAGGAAACAACCAGTGACTATGACCGGGAGAAGCTTCAGGAGCGCCTTGCCAAGTTGGTGGGCGGAGTAGCCGTTATCAATGTAGGAGCAGCCACGGAAATTGAAATGAAGGAGAAAAAAGCCCGGGTAGAGGATGCCCTTAATGCGACCCGTGCTGCAGTCGAAGAGGGTATTGTAGCAGGAGGAGGTGTGGCTTACCTTCGTGCATTGAAGGCACTTGAAAATGTCAAGCTTTCTGGCGAAGAGCAGTTAGGCGCAAAAATCGTGAAGCGGGCTCTTGAGGAGCCGCTCAGACAGATAGCCATTAACGCAGGTCACGAAGGTTCTGTAGTAGTTCAGAAGGTGATGGAAGGAACCGACGGTTTTGGGTTTAATGCTGAAACCGAGAAATTTGAAGATCTTGTGAAGGCGGGTGTCATCGATCCAACCAAGGTGACTAGGTTCGCCCTGCAGAATGCAGCTTCTGTGGCTGGACTACTACTTACCACCGAGGCGGCAGTCGCTGAAAAACCCAAAAAGAAGAAAGCCATGACACCTCCTATGCCCCCCGAGGACATGTACTAACCAATGCGCTCGACCGCATAGAAGATTGGCCCAAAGAGGACTGTTCACCCAATAATGGGATGACGTTTCAGGGTACCACATACCGAGGACCGTCCCACGGGGACACGGGAATAGAAGTCGATACGATGGTTACGTGATTTGCAGTTTGTGCGTTCACATATCAGGGGGTGCCATGCCTACGTATGAATTCGTGTGTGAGAAATGCAAAAAGAGCTTTACGCTGACCATGAAGGTTGCAGAGCATGAGAAGAAGAAATTCCGGTGTCCAAAATGCAAAGGGAACAAGGTGAAACAGCTCATTTCCTCCTTTCAGACCATAACTTCCAAAAAGAGTTAGGGTTTCATTATTAACTCTAACATTGCAAAAGTCGAGGATGCCGCAGATCCAAGACGTCAATGGTGAGTCAGAAGTAAGCTACGCCGAACCCTCGCAACATATCTGGGAGGCACCTAAATATGACAAAACACATATCTTTTTCAAAGTATGAACAAGAGCTGCGCCCACAATACAGACAAAGTATGAACAGTGCCGAGTCCACTGAGGACGTGAAGAAATTTTTCGCCTACATTACACACGAGCTTATAGAAACAGCTCTGCAAGGAAAAGTGGCTGTCGAATACGAGGATATCCGCCTAGACCCACATCGGGAAAGCGGTTTCGTAATTAGCAGCCGATTGAGGGAACTGCAGGAGTTTGAGTCTGTGTGGAACCGCTCAGATTTGCCACATATTGTCAAGCGAATGGCAGAATTCGCAATCAAGCGACACAATTACCTTGAGAAACATCGAGACAGAACAGAGTCTAAAATGTATCCGATTCCTGGATGAAAAACTCCTGTTACGCGGATCTTTCTATCAAACAGTGATCGTGTAGTGGGCCGTAAGCAGTCTTCAGCTTCAGACACTGGCTTCACTTTCATGGAAGACTACTGAGGATGCATAATGGAAGAAGGGCTCAAGTCGTTCTGGGTTTGTTTTGTCCCGCTATTCGTGGCTGTAGATGCAATCGGCGTTCTGCCAATGTTCATGGCCTTAACAGAGGGCTTGGATGCATCCAACATTCGGCGTGTCATTTACCAGTCAGTCATTACTGCTACGATCGTTGGCCTGTCATTCCTGGCTGTTGGGAGAGCAGCCCTGGTGCTTTTGGGTATAACCGTTGCTGATTTCATGATTGCGGGAGGAAGCCTGCTATTCGTTATCTCTATCAGTGACCTGCTGAGGACTGAGAAGATACAGAGACGAACAGACCCAGACAGTCTAGGTGCCGTGCCTATCGGCGTTCCGCTGATTACGGGACCCGCCGTTCTGACGACATCTGTTCTTTTGCTGGGTCAGCAGGGTGCCGTTCCAACCGGTGCTGCCCTTACCATAAACATTGTGATTGCAGGCGTGGTGTTTCGCTCTGCAGGAACCATAAGCGGCGCTCTTGGAAACGCAGGTGTAAAAACTGTGTCAAAAATTGCGAGTCTCCTACTCGCTGCGATCGGCGTGATGGTGGTTCGAAGAGGCATCGAGTCATTTATCTGGGCTCACTCCTAGAGGTTATGAAGCGTTTTTGGACTTCGTACAGTTGCCTCTACAAAGCGCCCTGGTGCTGGTCTTGTTGTGAAACAAAGTAACACCCTAGTGGTCATAGTGGCATTCAAATGGAACTATCTGCAAAAGCTGATTTTAGAAATTCGTTTTATGACGGCATGTTTGCCAACATGTTTGCTACATTAACCGGTGGAGTATTCCTTACGGGGTTTGCGCTATATCTTGGAATGAATGAATTCATGATCGGGCTTTTGGCGGCCATCCCATTTGTGGTCACTATATTCCAACTCCCTGCGTCGTACATTATCAGGAAGAAAGGAACAAGGAAGGCTATCGAAAGACTGGAGAAGATCTTGGCTCAAGTCGACCGGGTGATGGTCGCGCGCGGTGATTTGGGTGTTGAAATGCCTCTGGAGGACGTGCCGATCATCCAAAAAAGGATCATTCGGACTGCCCGACAGTCCGGCAAACCGGTGATCACCGCCACTCAGGTGCTCCGGTCCATGGTAAACAGCCCGCGTCCTACCAGAGCAGAGGCAACGGATGTGGCAAACGCTATTTTGGACGGGACAGACGGTTTGATGCTTTCCGAAGAGACAGCCATGGGAGCCTATCCTATAGAAGCCGTAAGAGTCCTGGACAGGATCTCCCGCGCCAATGAACCTTATTTAAAGGAACGTGACTTTTTGAATGAACCGACGTCTGAACTCCTGCCTATGACCCCATCATCCATCAGTCGAGCTGCGTATCAAATGGCTGAGGATCTTGGTGCAGCGGCCATTGTGGCCGGCACGTCCTCGGGAAGCACGGCGCGTTTGGTTGCTCGATTCCGGCCAGCATGCCCTATAGTTGGGTTGACCCCCAGAGTCCTCACCCAGCGCCAGTTGACGCTGTTCTGGGCGATGATTCCCGCTCTGGTGGTACCCTTCGGAGACACTGAGGAAATGTTTGGCCTATCCGGATCATGGCTCTTAGACCAAGGTCTTGCCAGACAAGGGGACCGTGTGATCGTCACCGCAGGGGTGCCTGTTGGCGTCCCCGGAACGACGAACCTCGTGAGGGTGATCGAGATCAAATGATAATTAATCCACCGGCTCTACCGGTGAGAAGAGATCATATCAGAGCTCGCCTTATCGCTATCAGTTTGTCCTTTCTGGTTGGCGCGTCATTGATGGCCGTAAAATTTTACGCTTACCTACTTACCCACTCTTCCGCTATCCTTTCCGATGCTCTCGAATCCATTATCAATGTAGTGGCCAGTGCCTTTGCCCTTGGCAGCATTTTGCTTGCAGCCAAACCCCCCGATGAGAGCCATCCTTACGGACATGGCAAGATTGAATATTTTTCGGCAGGTTTTGAGGGCGCTCTGATTATACTCGCAGCTTTTGGAATCTTTAAGACGGGTTTGTCTCATATTTTCCATCCCCAACAACTCCCTCATCTCCAAAATGGGCTTTTCATTCTCCTTGGTGCCGGTTTGGTAAATCTCCTTTTGGGAGTTGGGCTTATACGGGTGGGCAAGCGAACCAGCTCACTTACCCTAATCGCCGATGGCAAACATGTGCTGACCGACGTGTACACATCCGCAGCGGTGTTATTGGGTCTTTTTTTGGTCCATCAGACCGGGTGGTATTGGCTGGATGGCACCGTCGCTTGCTTGGTGGGGCTAAACATTCTGGTCTCAGGGGGAAAACTGGTCCGCCAGTCCTTCGCAGGGCTTATGGATGCTTCCGACCCTCACCTTCTCAAGGAGATCTCTGCCTTGCTCGCTAAACACCGTAAGGACATATGGATCGATGTCCATCAGCTTCGGGCCTGGCGTTCGGGCAACCTCGTGCATATAGACTTCCACCTGATCTTGCCTCGCGACTTGAGCTTAGAAGAGGCACATAGTGAAGGTAAAGAAGCGGAAAAGATTATGAAAGATCATTTTGGAGGAGCCGCCAGTGTGCTTATCCACATGGACCCATGTATTGATCCGGATTGTCCCATTTGCCGTCACCACCTCTGCGACTCTCGTCAGGAAGATCTGAAAAAACGAAAAGGAAGAACCCGAGAATAGTGATCCATTTGGAAATCCCACCATCTAAGTGCCTTTTTGGTTCTTTTTGATTGGAGGATGCCGTTATGACCGCAAAACCCACGTATGAGCAATTGGAGCAAAGGGTCAAGGCATTAGAAAGGGAAGTGGCTGAGTTTGACCGGACCAAGCAGGCGTTGAGTGTTGCGTATGATGCGTTGAATTCATCAATGAGTGGCGTCATCATAACCGATCTCGATGGGCGGATTACGTATGTCAATGCTGCATTTCTCAGAATGTTCGAATATGAAGACAAAGCCCCAGTGTTGGGTGAAAATGCGGCCGTCTTATTTGCTACAGGAGCCGTGAAGAAATTTTCCGACGTCAAAGCGATCATTGATGAGAAAGAAGGAGAAACTGAGGAATTTACCGCGCAGCGCAAGGATGGTACCACCTTTCCTGTGGAGGTCTCGTCCTCGAATGTTAGCGATGACAAGGGAAATATTATCGCATCATTTATCGACATCGCAGGCCGCAAGCAGGCGGAAGAGGCCCTCCGAGAGAGCGAGCAGAGGTATCGACACATAACCGATGCCACCACAGACTACATTTACACTGTGCGCATAGAGGATGGGCATCCGGTCGAAACAATCCACGGACCTGCCTGCGTGGCGGTTACGGGTTACACGGAGGAGGATTTTAAGGCCAACCCACACCTGTGGATACAGATGGTTCATGACAGGTGTGGAGGTTGGACCAATAGAGCACCGAATCTTTCGGAAGGACGGTGTAATGCGTTGGATCAGGAATGAGTTTGTGCCCCAATACGACTCGCAAGGCAAGCTCTTGTCCTACGACGGCCTGATTCGTGACATCCACGAGCAGAAGCTAGCGGAGGAGGCGTTGCGGGAGAGTGAAAAAAAATACAGCACAGTAGTTGAAAACTCTCTGACAGGCATATATATCGACCAGGACGAAAAGATTGTCTTTGCGAACAACAGATTCGCTGAGATTTACAGGTATCCCAGAGTGGAGGCTCGTCCATCCTGAGGACAGGGACTTGACCAAGGAGATGAGGACAAGGAGGCTAAAGGGTGAAGATGCACTATCGGAATACGAGGCAAGGGGCCTGACGAGAGATGGTGAAACTATATGGATTACCAGGAGAAACGTGCGCATAGAGTATAAGGGAAGGCCTGCTATATTAGGTAACATCGTGGATATCACCGAAAAAACCCTAGCAGAAGAACAGTTGCGGAAGATAAACGAGGAGCTTAAAAACTTTGTCCATGTTGTCTCCCATGACCTGAAAAACCCGATCGTTGCCATCCAGGGATTTTCATTACGCCTGCTCAAGAAATGTCAAGACAACCTGGGAGAGAAGGGTCGCGGTTACCTTGAGCTGATCAACGCCGCTGCCCGGCGAATGGAAGTATTGGTCTCGGACCTTCTGGCCTTGTCAAGCATCGGCCGGGTGGTCTCGACTTTTAAGGATATTCCCTCCCTTGAGATATTGAGAGATGTCACTTCGAGCCTGGAAGACAGACTGCAGAAGAAAGGGATAGACCTGGTCTTGGCCGACAACCCCCCTACGATTTACTGTGACGGAGAAAGGATCTATCAGGTCTTCGAGAATCTGCTCGTAAACGCGACTAAGTTTATGGGGGCCACCAAGGATCCCAAGATCGAGGTAGGATACGAAGACATGGGGAACTTCCATCGGTTTTATGTTAGGGACAATGGCATCGGGATTGATGGGATTGATCCGGAATACCACCGGAAAATATTTGAGATGTTTCACCGTTTAAGAGAAATAGAAGATGAGACAGGAACGGGTTTGGGGCTTGCCATTGTTGAGAGAATTGTGAAGAACCACGGTGGAAAGGTCTGGGTGGAGTCTGAAAAAGGTCAAGGCACAACCTTCTATTTTACCTTGCCTAAAGTCTAGGCTGCCTGAACATCGGGACCTATTTGGCCCGTATGGTTCATGAAGAATTCCCTGACTTTCCCTTCCTAAAATGATGCTTTGTGCATCATCCGTGTTTCATTTCGCGGCCTTCCTGATTAAACACGTTTATACTTAAAGAGGAGGTTACCTCTTTATACAGTCGGAGGCTTGCTCGAACAGGTTGAGAAACGTCTGGTTCGGCTCCAAAGGGAATAGAGTGGTTGTGAATGACGTTCGAGAAATTTCACACGTCGTCGAACAAAGAGATCCCTGAGGAACTGCGAAAATACGGCCTATGGCATTGCGGATCAAACATATTTTGATAGGTACAGGAATTTTTGCCGGTCTGATTCTCCTACTCGCGGCCGCGGCCGTCTTCTACCTAAAGACAGACCATGCCCAGCGTCTCGTTCAGGCCAAGGTAGGTGCATCCATTCCCGGGGCGATTTCATGGAAAAGACTTCGGTTTTCTTTGCTTAAAGGGGAATTTGAACTAGAAAACTTTCTGCTCAAAGGCCCGGTTTTGACCGCCTTTTTATCGATATCTCTTGTACCACACTATTCCGAGGGGATCTCACGATCGCAGCATTCACTCTGGAAAAACCCTGGGCAACGCTTCAGGTAGACAGTGAGGGACAAATCAATTTGATGCAGGCGTTTCCGGCTTCGAAGACGGAAAAAGAAAGCGTCGAGGAGGACAAATCGGAAGGTCTCCCCATCAACATTGTCCTCAAGTCACTCAAAGTCGTGGAGGGTTTCGTCCGTTACGAAATGGTTGCCGGAGATGTGAAGGCTGTGGCACGGGAAATCGACCTTGCTGCTGAGGGAGGTCTCTTGCAACAGTCGGGAAATCTCACTTTTCAAATTGGCACAGGGCGTGTGGAGAGTCCGAAGATTCGAACCGAACTTGACCAATTCAAACTGGAGGCGGCGTTCAGGAAGGGTCGGATCGAGCCCCTGGTTTTGCGGATAGGCGCCGACTCGTCCAAGCTCACACTGTCTGGGAATATAAGCGATGTTTTGAGCAAGCCGTTCTTAAACTTAGCCCTTGACCTTTCGGTTTCGCTTCCTGAGCTCCGAAATAGCCTTTATATAGAGCCGAGCCTGACCGGGCAAGTTGCAGCTCATTTGACCGCTCAAGGCACCCCGGATAATCCTGAAGTAATCGGATCGACCGGATCGACATGAACTGCCACTTGAAAGATCGGCTCCTGACCCTCGACAACCTGCGCATGGACGCCGCTTCAGGCGATCTCAATGTACAAGGAGAAGTCGACCTACAAGACGCCTTTTCAAATGGGTTTCTCTCTCCTAAAAGAGATCTGGAAGCCATATCTTACAAGATTCTCCTTGAACAAAAGGGGATAAAGCTTGAGCAACTGTGCGGGGGGCGTAACGAGTTAAAAGGAACGGTCAGCTCGAATCTCTCTCTTTACGGTAAGGGAATTTCCCCTCAAACCCTCACGGCAAGGGTTGCTATGGAAGCCTTTGTAGGGCAACTGACAACGAATCAGGTCGCCGCTCCGGTCGATTTTCAGTTTAAAACGGAAGCGAGCGTTGATCTGGGCATTGCGACCTTGAAACACCTTGAAGCGGAATCGGGCGGCATTAACCTTAAGGCAGATGGCCATCTCAATCTTTCTTCCAAGGATGTGACCGCGAGGCTTACGTTAGATGCGCCAAGCCTCGACACCGCACTGTCATCTTTTGGCATAGGCGACGTGCACGGAGAATGCAGACTCAAGGCCACCGCTTCCGGCTCGATTGAACACCCCGTTTTCGATTTTACCTTGAATGGGGATCAACTCCGTTTTCAGGAAATAACCGTTGGCAGGGTTCGGTTAGATGCCGGCTTGGATTCATCAGGGACCTTGCGAATCCCGGAGCTTCTGGTTCACAATCAGAACTCGGCACTTCGTGTCTCGGGTGCTGCACAAATCCTGGAGCGAGACGCCATGCATTTCCTCAAGGAGCCGCGGTTTGAGGTGGCCTTAGAAGC
>SMTZ1_10002258_pt1 | contig 19455 bp, 16 predicted proteins | sample DeeMarSWOR136_30_FD_25667 | JGI IMG/M metagenome (IMG submission 25667)
TGCCTCGCATCCCGTTAACGATTGTTATCTGGCGAAGCGATGAGGAATTCGGCGCCCGAGCATCAATACTATTCGACCAAACCGCAGCCTCTCATCTACCACTGGATGCCCTGTCAGCGGCGGTGAATCTTACGGTGGAAGCATTAGTAAAGGAACCAAAATGAAACAATTGGATTGCTGTGGTGCGCTTAGGTAACCTTCGAACGAATGTATTTGATATGTCAAAATTGCAGGAGATGTCGTGAAGGTGTCAGAAGCATACTTTGATGCCGAACGTTTCCTGATGGCTTGCGTATAAACTATTGAATTGCCTGGATTAGCAGTTTTAGAGGAAAAAATGATAAGATAGTGATTGAAAAGACAAGCAAAAACTGTAAAAATACGGTTTTCTTGTTGTCCTGATTCTGCACTACTTAAGTATGGGAGTTGATAGGGCCGAAATTAACGGCCATCATAATATTTTTTGATGCAGGGTGCTAAAATAGCAATTGGCGGCAAAGGGGGTGTAGGCAAGACCACAGTATGTGCTGTCTGGGCAGAATTATTTGCTCAAGACGGCTGTGATGTTCTCGCCATCGACGCCGACCCAAATACCAGCCTTGCTTCAGCTTTCGGGATACCTCCTGAGCAAAGCCCGGAGCCGCTTATCAAAATGAAACAGCTAATCGCCAACCGCACCGGCATCGGAAAAGAGGCGCCAGCAGCGTACTTCAGGTTAAATCCTAAAGTCAGCGATTTACCGGAGAAATACTGGGTTGCAGTAAATGGCGTGAAATTGCTGGTTTTAGGGGCTATTACACAGGCTGGGGCGGGCTGCGCCTGCCCGGAAGGGGCGTTTTTGAAGGCGTTGCTGACACACACCATACTGCAACGGCAAGAGGTGGTCTTAGTCGATCTGGCAGCCGGCGTTGAGTTTATGGGCAGAGCAAGCGTCCAGGGTATTGACGCACTTGTAGTAGTTGTTGAGCCAGGCGGCAGGAGCCTTGAAACCGCGAGAAATATAGCACAAATGGGAAAAGAGCTGGGAATAAAACACATTGCGGCAATCGCTAACAAGATTACAGAAAACGGACAAGCTGAAGCAATAAAGCCGGAACTGAGAAATATGACTATTCTCGCGAATATCAATTACAGCTCCGCGGTTCAGGAAGCGGACCTGAGACGTACGCCGGTGATTGAAGCCGATACAGAACTTGTAGAGCAATTGCGAAAAGCAAAGAATACATTAGCAGATTTAATTTTCCCAAGCTCTGCTTCCCAAGTCAGTGATAAACGATTCGTCTAATTGTTTTGGAGACTAAGATGGGTAAAGTCATAATGATAAATATCGAAAAATGTTTGGGTTGCAAAAGCTGTGAAATAGCTTGTGCGCTGGTGCATTCGAAGTCCCAAGTTCTTCAAGAGGCGTTACAAGAGGAACCGAAGCCGCAGCGCAGGGTTACGGTGCAGTCGGCAGGAGAATTTGCAGTGCCGCTGCAGTGCAGACACTGTGAGGATGCGCCTTGTATTGCGGTTTGCCCGACCGCAGCAATACACCGAGAACAAGCCGATGGGCCTGTGTTGATTGAACAAGACAGGTGCATCGGCTGCAAATATTGCCTTGTCGTATGTCCGTTCGGAGTTATCGAGGTCTCCCACGACGGCAAAGCTATGGTCAAGTGCGACCTTTGCATCGAGCGAGCCAAGGCGGGGCAAGAGCCGGCTTGCGTTGAGGCCTGTCCCACGAAAGCGCTGAAATTAGGCAGCGAAAAGGAATTGGCAGCCGACAAGCGCCGGCGCGCCGCCCAGGACCTCGTAATGTCAACTCAGAAAAACAAAAAAGAAAAAAAGCATAAAGAGAGTACCCAATGATTACAGTAACCGTATGTGTGGGCAGCTCGTGCCACATCAAGGGTGCCCGGGATATGATAGCTCGCTTCAACGACTTTCTGACAAAAGAAGGTCTCAAGGATATGGTCGAGCTGAAAGGCACGTTCTGTATGGAGCGCTGTGGCGAGGGAATTAATTGGAAGATAAACGATGAGATTTTAAGCAGCCCCAGCGCTGAAGAGGGAGCCGAAATGTTCCGGAAGAAAGTTCTGGACGCTCTGAAAAAAAGGACGCCTGAGGGACCTGCTGAGGGTCCGGGCGGGCAGGAGAATTTAGTATGAAACTTTCCAAAAGCCAAGCGGCCACGCACACCAGCGCCATATTACAGCACACGCCTAACGGTGTTCTTCTGGTGGATAAAGAGACCCGAATCCGTTTCGTCAATCCCGCCTTCCGCCTGATGTTCCATTGTGCCAGCGACAAGCTTCTGGGTCGGTCGGCTAAGAAATTTGTCCACTCCGACTGCTTCGAGCGCGCCATCGCTGCGGGCGGGTCGCTGATGGTCAAAGAAAGCATTCCGGAGCATAATGTCAGCTTTCGCGTGGGCATTTTTCCCATCGAAGGCGAAGACCTTTACTGCGGCATCTTCATCGACATCTCGGAAGAGGAAAAGGCCAGAAAGGACTTTCTGGATCTGAAGGCTCAGACGCTGAAACGCGCGCAGGAAGTTATCTCGCGTCAGATGCAGACGGCACAGGAAATAGCGAGACTCCTGGGTGAAACGACAGCGGAGACCAAGGTGCTTGTGATGAAACTTATGTCCCTCTATCAGGAAGAAGGTCAGTGATGAGATTATTTTACGAGTGGGGCACAAAACAGCTCGAAAAACACGGCGAAGAACTCTGCGGCGACAACGTAGCGATTGCCCGTCATGCCGATTTTATTACGTTTGCGCTTTCTGACGGATTGGGAAGCGGGGTGAAAGCTAATATTCTATCCATCCTGACGACGCGAATCGTTATGAAATTGATGGAAAATAAGCTGCCCCTGAACGAAGTGGTGGAGACGTTGAGTAAGACTCTGCCGGTATGCGAGGTCCGAAAGCTCGCCTACAGCACCTTTGCCATCGGACAATTTTTCTCCGAGGGACGGGCTCGGGTAGTGGAGTTTGACACGCCTTCTGTTATTCTTGTTAGGCAGCGAAAGTCTGTCCCCGTGCCGTACGAGGAACGGGAAATTGAAGGCAAGACCATTCGCGAATCAGAACTGAAACTTGAAACCGGGGATTGGATTGTCCTCGTCTCCGACGGTGTGGTTAACGCCGGCATAGGAGGGCTCTATCCCCTCGGATGGGGATTGGACAAGATATCGCGGTTCCTTGAGGAACACTGTCACCCGGAGGTTTCCGCACAGCAGCTCGCCGATAAACTTACTCAGGCGGTGTGGGATCTGTATTGTGGCAAGCCCGGGGACGATGTGAGTGTGGCCGTTATAAAGGTCCGACACAAGCTTACTGCCACCGTGCTTACTGGTCCTCCGACAAACAGAAGGGCCGACGAAGCAGTCGTGAACAAGTTCACACGACGTCCCGGGCTTCTGGCGGTTTGTGGGGGAACCACAGCAACCATTGTAGCCCGTTATCTGGGCGCTAAGCCATTGGAAGTCGACCTGAGCACGATGAAGGCAGATGTGCCCCCATTGGCCAGGATAGAAGGTGTTGACCTTGCAACCGAGGGGATTTTGACCCTTACGCGGGTCAACGACTTGCTCCATTCGGGAGCCAATAAGGACACCGTAAAGTTTGATACAGACGGGGCCTCGGCATTAGTCCGCTTATGCCTGGACGTCGACCACATCCATTTCATAGTTGGCCTGGGCGTGAATCCGGCCCATCAAAATCCCGATTTACCCGGGCAACTGGCAATGAAGCTGGCTGTAGTACGAGAGATTGCCGAGGAACTCCGCAAAAGAGGTAAGGAGGTAACAATTGAGACAGTTTAGCTGCAAGATGGATTGCCCAAAATCGTTAATAGAAGAAATGTATATAGAAAGCAGATGTGCTTTGGAAAAAGGTAAGTCTATTTATATCGATGACCAGCTACTGAGGGATTTGAGAATATGACAAATGAGGATAAGCTCATAGAACAGATAATTGACCGCTACGATGGAGAGGTCGGTATGCTCATACCGATGATGCAGGACATTCAGGCCGAGTGTGGGTATCTACCAGTAGACCACCTGCGCCGCCTTGGGAAGCGTCTTAAAGTTCCGCTGAGCCGCCTGTACGCAGTGGCAACGTTCTATGCCTCATTTCGGCTCGCCCCCAAAGGGGCTCATGAGGTGACGCTTTGCGTCGGAACAGTTTGCTTCCTCAAGGGCGCAGGCAGGATTTCCGAGGCCATCATCCGGGAATTCCGGGTTGAGCCGGGCGGTACGACCCGCGACCGCCTGTTTACCTTCCAGGCCGTTAATTGCGTGGGAGCATGTGCAGTAGCGCCGGTAATGCTCGTGGACGGGAAATACTATCACGGAGTAACACCTCAGTCAGCTATTGAAGTACTTTATGGGCTCTCTGCGGATAAAATAGCTGCCGAGAAGGAGGGTAGCGCATGATTGAGCTTGGCAACGCCAAATTAAGAAGCGCTGCGGACCTGGAGCATATGCAAGAAGAATTGCGTGCCCGGCATACCCCCTCTGCGAAGTGTGTACGTGTGTGCACAGGCCCGGGCTGTGCGGCAAAGGGCTCACCCAGACTGTACGAGCTTTTCTGCGAAGCTGTGGAGCGGACCGGGGCCGACGTGGAAATCGAGGCCAAGAGCGTCGGCTGCCACGGTCTTTGCGAATGCGGGCCGATTGTCCTCATCCAGCCGGGCAATATATTCTACCAGAAGGTCGAAGAGCCTGACGTTGCTGAAATATTTCGTGAGACAATATTGGGTAACCGCGTAGTGGAAAAACTACTGTATGTGAATCCTGCTACGGGGCAAAAGGCTGTTACTCCGGAGGAAATTACCTTTTACAAGGTGCAGAAACGAATTGCTCTGGCAGGCAATGGTCTCATCGAGCCCACCAATATCGGCGACTACATCGCTGAAGGAGGATACATCGCTCTTGCAAAGGTCCTGTCCTCGATGACGCCCGAAGAGGTGATCTCAGAAGTAGAAGCGGCTGGACTTAGAGGCCGTGGTGGTGGGGGCTTCCCTACTGCACGGAAGTGGCGCTCCTGCCGAGATGCAGATGGGTCTCCAAAGTATGTTATCTGCAATGGGGACGAGGGCGACCCCGGCGCCTTTATGGACCGTGCAATTATGGAGGGAAATCCCCACGCCGTTATCGAGGGAATGATTATTGGTGCCTACGCCATCGGCTCGGAGCAGGGGTACATCTACGTGCGAAACGAGTACCCCCTTTCGGTGGAGCGCCTAAAGCTGGCGATTGAGCAGGCGAGGGAGCTGGGCCTGCTCGGTGAGAACATTCTCGGCAGCTCGTTTTCTTTCGATATCCGGATTAACCGCGGCGGCGGGGCATTCGTCTGCGGCGAGTCCACCGCCTTGATGGCCTCGCTTGAGGGTCGTCCGGGCGAACCGAGAGCCAAGTACATACATACTGTTGAGAGCGGCCTGCATGGCAGGCCCACCAACCTTAACAACGTAGAGACCTGGGCCAACGTGCCAGCCATAGTAAACCACGGCGGCGAATGGTTCTCCAGCATCGGAACGGAAAAATCCAAGGGAACCAAGGTCTTCTGCCTCGTGGGGAAGGTCAGAAATACCGGGCTGGTCGAGGTGCCCATGGGAATTACACTTCGGCAAATTGTTGAAGAAATTGGTGGAGGGATAGCCGCTGGCAAGCGTTTCAAAGCCGTCCAGACCGGAGGCCCCTCCGGTGGATGTATACCTGCTGAACACCTCGATGCCCGTGTCGACTTCGACGAGCTCACGAAGCTGGGCTCGATGATGGGCTCCGGCGGTATGATAGTTATGGATGAGGACACCTGCATGGTGAAGGTCGCGAAGTACTTCACCAACTTTCTGCAAAAAGAATCCTGCGGCAAATGCACCCCCTGCAGGGAAGGATTAGCCCAGATGTTCTATATTCTCGACCGCATAACCGATGGAGAGGGGCAGGTCGGTGACGTGGAGAGACTTGAGGGCCTGGCGGAATTGTTGGAAGGAACGGCTTTATGCGCCCTTGGCAAAACTGCAGCAAACCCGGTTATCTCTACAATACGCTATTTCCGCGACGAATATGACGCACACATTAAAGATAAGCGCTGCCCGGCAAAAGAGTGTCGCGGTCTGTTCCGTTACGAGATCGACCCGGAGGCCTGCAAAGCCTGCGGTATTTGTCTGAAGAACTGCCCGGTAGATGCAATAACCGGTGATAAGAAAGTTCCGCATGTAATTAACCAGGAAAAATGTACGCTCTGTGGGATGTGTTGGGAAAAATGCCCTTTCACCGCAGTGTTGAAGGTATGAGGAAAGGTAAACCAGTGCCTACAGTAACCATAGATGGGTGTAAGGTTGAGGTTGAAAAGGGCGAGACGATATTAGACGCCGCTAAAAAGGCCGGGGTCTGGATTCCAACCCTCTGCTATCACCCCGCCGTTTCAAGCGATGCATCGTGTCGACTCTGTATGGTTGAGCTTGACCGCGGCGAGTGGAGGCAACTTGTTACCGCCTGCAATTATCCTGTGCGGCGGGACATTGTCGTTTACGTTTCCAGCGAAGGGGCACAGCAGGCCCGTCGCGGCGTAATGGAGCTATTGCTTGCCAGGGCGCCGGACAGCCAGGAGCTAAAGGCACTGGCCGAACGAATGGGTGTGAAAGAAACGCGTTACCCGAAGGTCACGGAGAGCCAGCGAAATTGCATCCTGTGCGGCTTGTGTGTTCAGGTATGTGAGGAGATAATTGGTCAGGCAGCTATCGGGTATACCGGACGCGGCGTGGACCGGACTGTGGCAGCACCCTTTCGGCAGCCTTCTGAGGATTGCATCGGCTGCGGGGCATGCGCTGCCGTTTGCCCGGTGGGGACCATCAAAGTCAGGATTCATAAAGACCAGCAAGAGGTTGAGATATCCCCGTTCAAGTCGCGGGCCAAGTTGCTTGTTTGTGAAGAATGTGGTTCGCCCATTATCAGTGTGCAGGTAATTGAGCAGGCTCTGGGCAAAGTCGAAGTGAATAGCGAAGAATTCCGTGAACTTGTGCGGCTATGTCCGAAATGCAGGAGGTCGCAGACCGCTGCCCGGCTCGAAGCCACTAAGTTTTGCAAAAAAGAGTGAGTTTGCCGTAAAGGACGTACAGTAAGCGACTTAGAAGTCCTCCTTGAAACATTAGAAAAAATATGATATATTATGAGATTTTAACATTCTTGGAGTTAACCGATTACTGAGGTATTGTTTATGGATCCGAAAAAACGTAGTAGTGACAAAGCGTCTTATGAGATGCTAAAATATGTGAATGAGGCAGGTTTAGAAACGGCCTGGGACAGATTTGAGCAACAAGAACCACAATGCGGTTTCGGCAAACTCGGAATATGCTGCCGAAACTGTTCAATGGGACCCTGTCGAATCGACCCCTTTGGGGAGGGGCCACAAGTTGGTATATGCGGTGCTACTGCAGATACGATTGCTGCGCGAAACCTGGTGCGAATGATTGCCTCAGGTGCTGCGGCACATTCCGACCATGGCCGTGACGTTGCGCACACATTCAAGATGGCGGTTGAAAGCGATAGTTGTGATTATATGGTCAAGGACGAGCTGAAATTGAGGGAAGTTGCGGCAAGGTACGGCATCAAAGTAGAAGGCAGACAGACAAAGGAAATCGCCGGCGAGCTGGCTGACGCTGTTCTCGCTGAATTCGGAAAGCCAGACGGGACCCTGGTGAGCGCGGCCGCTTACCCGCCGCCAGCCAGGCAAAAGGTCTGGGAACAATTTGGCGTAACGCCTCGGGCAATCGACCGTGAAATCGTTGAAATTATGCACCGAACGCATATAGGCGTTGGCTCAGACTACAAGAATCTTGTAAAGCAGGGTATCCGAGCGTCGCTGGCGGATGGATGGGGCGGTTCGCTTATCGCAACGGAGCTTTCGGACATCTTATTTGGCAGTCCCTTTCCGATTCGGTTTGGCATCAATCTCGGCGTACTTGACGACAAACAGGTCAACATAATTGTACACGGTCACGAGCCGACCCTGTCAGATATAATCGTAGCGGTTTCGCAGGAACCTGAACTTATAAAAATGGCGCAGGAGAAAGGCGCCACAGGCATCAACCTTGCAGGGATATGCTGCACAGCCAATGAGATTCTAATGCGCCACGGGATACCGGTTGCGGGCAACTTCCTCCAGCAAGAATTAGCTCTGATGACCGGCGTCGTGGAAGTTATGCTGGTTGATGTTCAGTGCATTATGCCCGCGCTCGGGTCTCTATCTAACTGTTTCCACACCAAGCTGATTACTACTTCGCCCAAATGCAAGATCGCTGGGGCGGAACACATTGAATTCCACGAGGATAGAGCTGCGGAAATCGCGCGGAAAATCATTAAGACCGCTATTGAGAATTATCCAAACAGAAAAGGTAAAGGCAAGATTCCGAAGGCAACGGAGCGCGGCATTGCGGGTTTTACAACGGAAAATGTTTTTTACCATCTCGGCGGCCGATTTCGCGCAAGCTACCGCCCCTTAAACGACAATATTATTAACGGCAGAATTCGCGGGGCCGCTGGAGTTGTAGGCTGTAATAATCCGAAGCAGGTGCACGATTACGGTCACATTACACTGATAAAAGAACTCATCAAAAACGATGTACTGGTGGTGAGTACAGGCTGCAGCGCTATCGCAGCGGGCAAAGCGGGCCTGATGAGACCGGATGCTGCGGCAAAATATTGCGGCAAAGGACTCTCTGAGGTCTGTGAGACCGTAGGTATACCCCCCGTACTGCACGTTGGCTCCTGCGTCGATAACAGCAGGATTTTGACTGTTCTGTCAAACGTGGTTGCCGAAGGTGGGCTCGGCGACGATATCTCAGATTTACCTGCCGCCGGCGCCGCGCCCGAATGGATGTCGGAAAAGGCTGTTTCCATCGGAATGTATTTTGTCGCTTCGGGGGTCTATACGGTGATAGCTGAGCCGCTGCCGGTACTCGGGGCTCCAAATTTAACGCGTTATTTAACCGACGAAATTGAAAAGGATGTAGGCGGCAAATGGGCCTTTGAGCGAGACCCAATCAAGGCCGCCGGAATGATGCTCGAACATATCGAAAGCAAACGTGATGCTCTGGGAATTAATGTAAAGGCCGAGCGCAAGCTTTACGATATGGCGGACCGGCGAGCATTATCTGTGGAGTGATAATCAGGGAATCAGGTTACAAGATAACCTAACTACAAGATACGAAAGGTTGGCTTATGTCAAAAATCATTGCATCAGCGGCGATACGAGGTGCTCATAAAATAGCCAAACAGGCAGAAGACATTTTATCGCGGGCTATCAAAGAAAAGGGCAAAGATTGCAAAGTCGAGTTTCCCAACACCGGCTATTACATACCGATTATTTACTCGATGACCGGAAGAGCCGTGGAAAAACTGGCAGATTTCGAAGAGGTTATGAAGGAAATCAAGGACCTGCTGCCACCACTTGTTGATGATGATTTGTGGGTACCTTACCTTGGCCCGGCCCTTGATGCGGGGATGGCAACTCTTTTTGCAGAAGAGATTATCGAATCTTGCAAATATTTAGTCGGACCTAATCCCGTGGACGGTATCTGGCTTGGTGCGGCAGACGATGTAATCCTGCGCGAGCGAGGCATCCAGTTCGTTGACGGCACGGCGCCGGGATTTGCGGCGGTAGCCGGTGCCGCACCGGACGTGGAGACGGCGGTCAATATCGCCCGCAAACTGCAGGAGCGGTGCCTGTACGTTTTTATGTCTGCGCACAATAACGGCACTACCTTCGCAGAGCAGCTCGTCGAAGGGGGGGTGCAGTTGGGCTGGGAAACCCGATTGGTGCCTTTCGGCCGGGAAATTACATCAGCAATATATTCACTCGGTTTTGCCAGCCGGGCGGCACTTAGCTTCGGCGGTGTTCAACCAGGCGATTTCCGGCGAAACCTCCTTTACAATAAAAACAGGATTTTTGCCTTTGTCCTGGCTCTGGGCAAGGTTACCGACGAATGGTATGCCACTGCCGCCGGTGCGATTAATTACGGCTTTCCCACTATTGCCGATTCCGATATTCCGGAGATTCTCCCAACCGGCGTATGTACTTATGAGCACGTCGTCTCAAATATACCACACAGCGAAATTGTAGAAAAAGCCATCGAGGTTCGCGGCTTGAAGATAAAGGTTGCGAAAATAGATATTCCAGTGGCACATAGCCCCGCATTTGAAGGTGAACGAATCCGAAAGGAAGAGATGTATTGCGAGTTCGGCGGCCAAAGGACACCGGCTTTTGAATGGCTTCGGATGAGGGAAATCGGTGACGTCGAAGACGGCAAGGTAGAGGTTGAGGGGCCGGATGTGGATTCGGTGGAAGTGGGCGGCAAGATGCCGCTGGGGATTGTAGTTGAGGTGGCGGGAAGAAAAATGCAGACTGATTTTGAACCTGTGCTGGAGCGCCAGATACATACCTTTATGAACGAAGCACAGGGCCTGTGGCATATGGGCCAGCGGGACATCAACTGGGTGCGAATCAGTAAAGATGCCGCAAAGGCAGGATTCAAACTCGAACATATCGGCAAGCTCCTCCACGCAATGTACCACGAGCAGTATTCAAGTATTCTGGATAAGGTGCAGGTCAAGATATATACGAACGAAAAGCAGGTTGTATCGCTGCGCGAGCAGGCGCATGCCGTGTATGCAGAGCGTGATGCACGATTGGCTGGTATGACCGACGAAGATGTGGGCACATTTTACTCGTGCACCCTGTGCCAGAGTTTTGCTCCGAACCACGTTTGTGTAGTTTCGCCGGAGAGGCCTGGTTTGTGCGGTGCTTATAGCTGGCTGGACTGTCGGGCGGCATACGAAATAGTACCTACCGGGCCAAACCAGCCCATCTCAAAAGGTAATTGCATCGAGCCGACCATCGGTCAGTGGGACAAGGTAAACGCATTTGTTCTCAAGGCCAGCGGTGGTGGGGTCGAGCGAATGAGCCAGTACAGTATGATAACCGACCCGATGACCTCCTGCGGCTGCTTCGAATGTATCTCTGCGGTGCTGCCGTCAACAGGTGGGATAATGATTGTCAACCGCGAGTTTGCCGAGATGACACCGTGCGGGATGAAGTTCTCGACACTTGCGGGGACGGTAGGCGGAGGCAACCAGACGCCGGGCTTTATCGGGCATTCAAAACACTACATCAACTCAAGAAAATTTATAGGCGCCGAAGGCGGCATTCGGCGGATTGTGTGGATGCCGACTATGCTCAAAGAAGAAATTAAAGACGCTTTTGTTCGCAGAGCGGAAGAACTCGAGCTTGGCGGAGAAGAATTCCTCGCAAAAATAGCTGATGAAACCACAGCCACAACGGAAGAAGAGGTCTTAGAATTTATTACCAAAGCGGGCCATCCGGTAAGCTCTTTAGAACCAATGTTCTAAAGAGAAAAAAACCGAAGCACGAATATCGAAATTTTCCGCAGGACATCTTGCGGTGGAAACAATATCTAATGACCAAAATTGAAACGACCTAAACAATAAGTTTTGAAAAGAAGAAAGGACGAGTGTTATGGCTCTAACAGGATTGGAGATTTTCAAACTGCTGCCAAAAACCAACTGCAAAAAGTGCGGTTTTCCCACCTGCCTGGCGTTTGCTATGGCTTTAGCTCAGAAAAAAGTAAAATTAGATAACTGTCCCGATGTTTCCGAGGAAGCGAAGGAAAAACTGGCGGCCGCAGCAGCGCCGCCAATGCGGTTAGTTTCGTTCGGGACCAAAGAGGCGCAGGTACAGGTCGGCCAAGAGACGGTGATATTCCGGCACGAAGAGAAATTTCATAATCCCACGATAGTGGCAGCAACCGTCTCGGATAAGCTCGCCGGCGACGATTTGAAAAAACGCATTGAGTCCGTAAATTCGCTGCAGTTTGAGCGGGTCGGCACTAAGCTCGGCGTCAAGGCCATAGCGGTTGTTAATGAAAGCGGTTCAGTCGATGCCTTCGCCACCGCGGCGGCAACAGCAAAAGAGGCCAGCTCACTGGCCCCAATCCTGGTAACAGAATCTCCTGATGCAATGGCGGCGGCGGTGGGCAAAACCGCAGACGCTGTGCCTTTACTCGCCTCGGCCACGCCGGATACCGCCGAAGCAATGGCGAAAATTGCCAAGGAAAACAACTGCCCCCTCGTGGCAAAAGCCGAATCAATTGAGGCCATATCTTCGCTTACCGAAAAAATTAATGCCGAAGGAGTTGAGGATATTGTGCTAAGCCTCGGCGGGTTGAGCTTGCAGGACCAACTGTATAACCTCTCAAGGATGCGGGCCCTGTCGCTGAAAAAGGTCTTCAGGCCGTTAGGTTATCCGAGCTTATCCTTTGTGGTTGACGGTGATTCAGACCAACAGGCGGCTATGGCCGTCAGCTTGATTTGCAAATATTCCAGTATCGTGGTGGTCGATACCGTTGAGCCGTCGGCGCTTTTGCCTATGCTGACAACGATAATGAATATCTTCAGCGACCCACAGATACCTGTGCAGGTGGAGCCGAAAGTCTATCCTATCGGCGAACCCGATGAGCAGTCGCCTATGATGTTTACAACAAACTTTTCACTGACGTATTACACCGTAGAATCGGATGTCGAGGCCTCTCGCGTACCGAGCTATATCCTTGTAGTGGATACCGAGGGCACAAGTGTTTTGACGGCTTACTCTGGAGATAAGCTAAATGAGAAAACGGTGGCCGACGCTATGGCCAAAAATAATGTAGAAAGCCTGGTTAAACACCGCAAGCTAATCATCCCCGGCTACGTGGCGGTGATGAGCGGCAAGCTCGAAGAAGCTACCAACTGGGAAGTTATGGTAGGACCGAGAGAGTGCTCAATGCTGCCTAAATATCTACAGGAAGTCTGGAAATGATTGGTAACTGGTGATTGGTAACTATATTGAACAATTTAACCAATTACCACTTAGCGACTGTATGGAAGCAAGTAAAAAGAAAAAATGTAACGTTCGTTTTGAGCCAAGCGGGCTGAAAACAGAAGTTCCGGTCGGGACGGTCCTGCTCGAGGCGGCGCGTAAAGCCGGCGTTTATCTAAGCAGCATCTGCGGCGGTGACGGGTATTGCGGCAAATGCAAAGTAGTAATCGACGATGGACAATCCGAAAGCACGCCCACTACTTTACTTACCCCGGATGAGATACGGGAAAATGTTGTTCTCGCCTGCCAGACAAAGGTTCTTTCGGATATGACCATAACTGTTCCGAAGTTCCACACCCTGGAAACAAGCCAAATACTTATGGACTCCGATGCCCACAGATTCAGTGAGCTTGCCGGTGATGTGCGTGCAGGAGTGTTTGAGTTTTGCCCTCTTGTTCAGAAACTTTGTGTTGAGATGTCGGCGCCGACTGTACACGACCATACGGCAGACCACGAGCGGCTATACGTTGCGATACGCGAGCAGATTGACGCTCCTATAATGCAAACGGGCTTTCGCATTCTGCAGGGACTCTCGAAAGTGCTTCGTTTAACGAATTACAAGGTTGCGGTCACTATTGGTCGGCGAAGCGGAACCACGGAAGTGATAGAGGTTGAGCCGAGTAAATGCTGTAAGACAAATTTTGCTGTCGCCGTTGACTTAGGTACTACCACGGTCGTGGCCCATCTTCTTGACCTCACCAATGCAAAAACAATAGATACGGAGGCCATATATAACAGCCAGATAAACTTTGGCGAAGACTATATTCGCCGAATCATCTACGCAGAAGAAAATAATGCTTTCGATGAGATGCAAAATCGAATCGTACACGATGTAAACAACCTCATCGCAACACTGGCGGCAAGGCAAAAAATCGATTTGCATGAAATAACCGCGGTAATATGTGCCGGCAACACGGCGATGGTGCATTTCTTACTGAATTTGGACCCTACACGAATACGCAGAGAGCCATATGTCGCCTCGGCCGGCTTCGTGCCGCCTATACGCGCTGCAGAAGCGGGCATCCAGATCAATAAACGAGGTTTACTATACTGCCTACCAAGTGTGGCCGCCTATGTCGGCAGTGACATAGTAGCAGGTGTGCTGACTACGCGAATTTATACCAAAAAAAGGACCTGTCTTTTTATTGACATCGGGACTAACGGCGAGGTAGTTCTCGGCAATCGAGACTGGCTGGTTTGTGCCTCAAGTTCAGCAGGACCTGCATTTGAAGGAAGTGGAGTCAAGCACGGTATGAGAGCAGGGGCCGGCGCTATCGAAAAACTGAATTTTCTCGGCGACGGCTCTATCGGGTTTAAGACAATCGGAAATACCCATCCGGTTGGCATTTGCGGTTCAGGTCTTTTGGACACACTTGCTGAATTGTTTACAAATGGCATCATAGACCGTACCGGCCGATTCAAAGCCAACGGAGACACAAGATTAACTCAAGGCGACGAGGGTCTTCAGTTCCAATTAGTTCCGCCAAGCAATGACCATCAGGAAATAGTAATCACTCAGGGCGACATCAACAATCTTGTTCGCTCTAAAGCAGGGGTTTTTGCCGCCATTCGTGTTCTTATGGAGTCGACGCAAACAAAGCCGGAAGACTTAGCGGCGGTTTATCTGGCCGGCGGGTTTGGAAACTTCCTTAATGTTCAGCAGGCCGTTACTATTGGAATGCTGCCCGATATCCCATTAGAGAAAATTCAATTCGTGGGAAATACATCAATCGCAGGAGCAAAGACGGTTATGCTCAGCCGAAAAGCGCTTGCAAAAGCAGAGGAAATCGCCAAAAGTATGACATATTTTGATTTGATGAGCCACCCGGGATATATGAATGAATTTATCAGAGCAAGTTTTCTGCCCCATACGGATTTATCGCTGTTCCCATCGGTAAGAATAGCGTATAGCGTTTAGCGGACAGCGTATAGTGAAGACAAAAAGTTTTAAAGATTTAGTTGTTTGGCAGAAAGGCTATAAGTTAGTTTTAGAAATATATAAGATAACAAGAGATTTTCCGAAGTCTGAAAGCTATGGACTATCTCAACAAATGAGAAAAGCAGCTGTGTCTATACCATCTAATATAGCTGAGGGATATGGCAGAATACATAAAGCAGAGTACAAGCAATTTTTATCCGTTGCTTACGGTTCATTATCAGAGTTAGAAACCCAATACTTACTATCAATAGATTTGAAATATATAAGCAAGAGTGAAATTGTAGAAAAGCTATTAAAAGAGGTAGGTAGCATGTTGTATAGGATGCTCAATCCTATACGCTAAACGCTACACGCTAAATATGGCAACAACCATAGCTATAAGCGGAAAAGGTGGGTCGGGTAAGACAACAGTGGCTGCTATCATTATCAGGTCTCTGCTGGCCCAGGGCAGTAGCGAAGCGGTACTTGCGGTAGATGCCGACCCTAATTCCTGCCTGGGCTTGACTTGTGGCGTTCGACCGGCTGCCACTATTGCAGAAATCCGCGAAGAATCGCGCCAAAAGCAGCCGAGCAATACGGGTATGGACCGAGTGCGGTCGTTTGAATACGGTATCCAGCAAGCGATCACGGAAGCTAAGGGTTTCGATTTGCTGACTATGGGTCGGCCGGAAGGCCCGAACTGCTACTGTGCCGTAAATAATATGCTGCGAACGTTCCTGGACAAGCTAAGCTCGCAGTATCAATACGTAATTATAGACAACGAGGCGGGAATGGAGCATTTGTCCCGCCGAACCACTAATAACGTCGATTTTCTGTGCATCGTAGCCGAACCAACTGCTCTCGGGGTGATTACCACGCAAAGAATTTTTGAGCTTGCTAAGCAATTGCCAATATCTGTAAAAGAAATCGGCGTTATATGGAACAATACAGTTCCGATCGAAAATCGAAAATTGAAGATTGGAAATTGTCAATTAGAGACCTTTGGCGGCGTACCTTATGATAAAGCTGTTTTTGATGCCTCAATGCAAGGTAAAACAGTCTTCGATATTCAAGACAATAGTCCGGCATTTTTGTCGGTGCGAAAAATACTCGAACGTATAATAAACCTTAAATCCGTGAAGCGTGAAGCTTGAAACAGGATACAAGAAGATTGGAGGATTTCTGATGGCAGTTCCGCAAATTTCAGACGGCTTTACCGGCTCGGTAAACCGGGTTACGATTGGGGCAACCAAAGACAGCGGGGGCACTCGAACCTCAACGGTAACCGTCGGAGGAGCCCGTAATGTCGTTTACGGTGGCTCCAAAGGCGATGCCGGCGAAAAACCGATCGTTGCTATGGATGTGCTCGACAGCAGGCCGGAAGATTGGCCCGATGCCCTGGCCGAGGTTTATAAAGATGTCTTCGATAGTCCGGCTGACTGGGCCAAAAAGTGCGTGGAAGAATTCGGAGCAGAGTTAATCTGTCTGAAGTTCGAGGGCATCCACCCTGATAAGAAAGATTTAGATGCCTCTCATGCCGTCAGGGTTACCGAAGAGGTCCTCAAGGCGGTCGGCGTTCCTCTTGTGCTGTGGGACTGCGGAAACGACGAAAAAGATAATCAGGTTATGCCGAAAGTAAGCGAGGCGGCTAAGGGTGAAAACGTTCTGCTGGGCACAGCTAAAGAAGACAACTACAAGGCGCTGACGGCTATCGCACTTGCAGACGGCCATCATCTTATAACTCACGCTCCTCTGGATATCAATATTGCCAAGCAGGTTAATATCTTAGTCTCGGATATGGGCTTTCCGCTGGACAAGATTGTAACGTTTCAGGCCACAGGAGCATTAGGCTACGGGATTGAGTACGCTTATTCGATTCAAGAGCGGCAGCGCTTAGCTGCGCTTGGCGGCGATAAAATGATGGCAATGCCTGCAATCTGTGACGTGGGTTATGAGTCGTGGCGAGCCAAAGAGGCCAAGCTTGCCGACGCCCCGGGCTGGGGAGCTGTCGGCGACCGAGGGCCGATGTGGGAAGCTACTACCGCCATTTGCCTGCTACAGGCCGGAGTCGATATAATTCGGATGCGGCATCCCAGAGCAATCGCAACTGTTAAGAATTTCATCAATCAAATTTGGCAATAGAAGCCAAAAATCTTCGTATCGGAAGGAGACAGTTATGATACTAATCGGCGAACGAATTAACGGGATGTTCACAGATGTTAAAAAGGCCATTGCAGAGAAAAATAAGCAGGTCATTGCCGAGCTGGCCAAAAAGCAAACTGAAGCCGGTGCCGCATATCTGGATGTCAATGTTGGCACAGCCGCGGCAGACCAGGAAGGGACTATGCAGTGGCTCGTTGAAAGCATCCAGGAAACCTGCAAAACGCCCTTATGCCTGGATTCGCAAAAAACCGGCGTTATCGCCGCAGGACTAAAGGTGGCCAGTGCCGAGAATGGGCTGATTTTGAATTCGACGCCGTTGAATAAAAAAACCGATGAGGAAATATTAGACAAATACATAGAAATGGCTGAGCAGGCAGGACCAAAAGCAAGTATTATCGCCCTAACTATGGACAAAAACGGCGTACCGCAGGACATCAATACCCGCGTAGCCATAGCGGCAGAAATCGTCCAAAAAGCGATGGAAAAGGGATTTGACAGCCGACGGCTGTTCATCGATACTATCGTGCTGCCGGTTAAAGTGCCAAACGCACAGGTCCAGCCCGGCAATATCCTGGCAGCGATGGACCAGATAAGGTATCTTGCAGACCCGCCGCCGCATATGACAGTCGGGCTGTCAAATATTTCTCAAGGAGCCGCGGAAAGGAGCTTGATTAATCGAATATTCCTCGCTATGGCCATTCCACACGGTTTAGATTCAGCAATTGTCGATGTCCTCGACGAAAAGCTGATGAATGTAGTGGCTACGGCTGAGATGCTGATGAATAAACAGATATATTCGGACAGTTTCCTAAAGGTGTACACAGCCATCAATAAACCGTGAAGTCAGAAAATAGGCAATATCAGATGCGAGATTGATGCCCAGACTGCCCAAATAGCAAAATAGTGCAAAAAAATGGCTCTAAAGTTATACCTGTTTGGGCGGGTTTCGATAGAATGACAAGTTTCCATAAACAACTGAAAATTGACAATTAACAGGAAGGACATATATGAAGCTTGACGCAACAAAAATGAAGGATTGGCAGATTGCAGAGGCCGCTGAAGAAAACATGCCGTCTCCGGAACAATGGCGAGAGAAGCTGGGTTTGGAAAAAGATGAAATGCTTGCCCACGGGAGAATATCCAAACTGGATTTCTTAAAAATCATCGACCGTCTCAAGGATAAGCCTGATGGTAAGTACATAGAAGTAACTGCTATAACTCCTACTCCGCTGGGCGAAGGCAAGACCACCACAACTATGGGTATCCTCGAAGGCATGGGCAAGAGAGGACTGAATGTGGGCGGCTGCATCCGCCAGCCCTCAGGCGGCCCTACTATGAATATAAAGGGCACCGCTGCCGGCGGCGGCATCGCATTACTTATTCCCATGACCGAATTCTCCATGGGGCTTACAGGAGACATTAACGACATCATGAATGCCCACAACTTAGCAATGGTTGCCCTTACTGCTCGAATGCAGCACGAACGCAACTATGATGATGAACAACTGAAAAGGCTAACCAAAATGCGACGCTTAAATATAGACCCCACTCGCGTGGAGATGGGCTGGATTATGGACTTCTGCGCCCAGTGCCTCAGGAACATTGTCATCGGCTTGGGCGGACGTATGGATGGATTTACGATGCAGTCCAAATTCGGTATCGCCGTCAGCTCAGAGCTTATGGCTATGCTGTCCATTGTCACTGACCTGCAAGACCTGCGCAAAAGAATGGATGAAATTACCCTTGCTTTCGACAAGAAAGGTAATGTCATTACCACCGGTGACCTTCAGGTCGGTGGTGCAATGACTGCCTGGATGCGCAACACTATCAATCCCACTTTGTGCTGTACGGTAGAGTATCAGCCGTGCATGGTGCACGCCGGGCCATTTGCCAATATTGCTGTCGGGCAATCTTCCATAATTGGTGACCGCGTCGGACTGAAGCTATTTGACTATCACGTTACTGAGAGTGGATTCGGGGCCGACATCGGCTTCGAGAAGTTCTGGAATGTTAAGTGCCGCTATAGCGGGCTCAAGCCGCACGTATCGGTACTCACCACGACTATCCGCGCATTAAAGATGCACGGTGGTGGGCCGAAGGTGGTCGCCGGTATAGACTTGCCCGATGAATATAAACAGGAGAATTTGGGACTCGTCGAGAAAGGTTTGTCCAACCTGCTGCACCACATCAATACTGTTCAAACCTCAGGCATTAACCCCGTAGTGTGCATTAACAGCTTCCATACTGATACCAAGGAAGAGATTGCCATGGTTCGAAAGGCTGCCGAGGGCGCAGGGGCACGATGTGCCGTTTCCAGTCACTGGGCCCACGGCGGCGATGGTGCTCTGGAGCTGGCTGATGTCGTCAAGGAAGCCTGTGAAGCCGAGGCTGAATTTAAATTCCTCTATCCTATGAAAATGAAGCTCAGAGAGAGGGTCGAAAAAATAGC
>SMTZ1_10002259_pt1 | contig 19452 bp, 15 predicted proteins | sample DeeMarSWOR136_30_FD_25667 | JGI IMG/M metagenome (IMG submission 25667)
GGCACTATTGAGCTTTGCATAAGTAAAGGAACAACTTACCTCTCCCTTGACACTCCGTCCTGAGAAATCTACGCCCGACACAAAGGCACCACTTCTGTGTTTTGAGATCGGGCGCTCAAAGGCTTGAAAATGAAGATGTTCCATTGTTTATGCAAAAATCAATAAAGCCCGGGTCTGGTTCAAACTCAAAGGCTACACTATCTTTGTCGAATGAGGCAAAAAACCATAGCGAAACATAAACTAATTTCCTGAGATTGCTGTTTCGATTGAAATGTTAATAAATGTCTCAACTGAAACGTCAGACAACATTATAAATTTCTCTTGACAAATTGACAAGAGGAGGTTATAAATTGTTAATTCTATTTGGGCATGCATGAATGTGACACAGGTTTTTTGATAAATTACTGAGGAATGTTAAAGGTTGGAATAATTCGATGAGGGAGGTGTTCTATGACCAAATTTTATTTTGATATCCGGGACGTTTTTCGTGCCCCCCGACTGGCACTATCCGGCAAGAAGATTCTGGTCCAATTCATGGGGTTTTTGGTCGGGTATTTGGGATTTTTGCTACTCTCTTATATCGCCTTTCTTTCCGCGGGATCCAGTTTTAAAGAGACATGGGAATATCATGGACTCTTTCCTATGAGCGATTTCCCCTTTACCGAATGGTACAGCTGGGTGATTTTCGCATTGGGTTGCCTCTTTTTCCTCGTATGCTGGCTTTTGGCAGCAACCATGGTGGGAAAGGTCACTTACGAGCAGCTCAAAGGAGACGATTTCTATTCCTCTAAAGAAGCTTTAAGGTTTTTAAAAAAGAACTTCTCGCCGGTCATCCTAACGCCCTTCTCCTTGTTGGCTTTTATAGTATTCCTAATCATATGTGGCATCATCATTGGACTTTTGGGAAAGATCCCTTATGTGGGAGAAATCGGCTTGGGCATTTTCTTTCTTGTTCCTTTGTTTGCTGCGGCCCTGTTTTTGGCCTATGTGATTTTCATTTTCTTCTTCTCCTTACTTTTAGTTCCGGCCATAGTTGCCACCACCAAGGAGGACACCTTCGAGGTCATCGTCCAGACCTTTTCTGTGATCTGGAATCAAGCCTGGCGTTATTTTCTGTATACCGGTCTTCTGGGGGTTATGGCTAAGGTGGGGATCTTTATTTTTGGCTATTTCTCTTTCCGTGCGGTTCAGCTAATTCATTTCTCCTGCGGTGTCTTGATGAAAGAGAAATTAATTGATATTTTCGATGAGGCACTCTCCTACATCACCATTCCGCCCCATCTCCTGGATTATTTTTCCAATATCTTTCCGGGAATAAATTTCAGATTTCATCTGCCAGAGATCGGTCCAGGCATTTATCTTAATTGGTCCGGAAATATCTCCGCCTTTTTGATCGCCATCTCACTTATATTCGTCATTTTTATGGTAATTTCCTACGGCTTAGCCATATTAAGTACAGGACAGACGTTGACCTACGTGATCTTAAGAAAGAAAAAGGATGATGAAAATCTATTAGAGAGGAAAACCGAGATGGAAGAAGAGGAGGAAAGAAGGGAAGCCGAAGAAGAGGCAAAGGAGAAACCAGAAGAAGCGCCCAAGCCTGAAGAGAAAGAGATAGAGAAAACAGCTAAATCCGAAGAAAAAGCCGGAGAAGAGACTGCTACCTAAGCTTCCTCTCCCTTCTGGGAAGAGGGGATCCGTACGGATGCATGCGCAAGGATGAGGGGCAATCAGGAGTATGTAGGAAACTCTCTTCCCATCTGCATGATCCCTACGCAAATCTACCTACAGCAGACCGATTCTCTTACACTTTTTCAACAGAGAACCGAAACTCATGACCAGGCAATTCATCCTTTGTGGTTCTATTTGTGTTCTTTTTGCAGTAATTGTAGCCGAACCATTTTTCCAGATTGTTGATGCCGGAGGTGGTCGAACCATCCGCATCCCCCAAGATCATTCCTCCATTCAAGAGGGAATCGATCACGCAGTCGATGGGGATACTATTTTGGTTGCTCCGGGAACCTATCACGAAAATATAAATTTCCTGGGAAAAAAAATCGTTTTAGCCAGCCACTTTATTCTCAAAGAAGATACCACCAAAATCTCCAGAACCATCTTAGATGGAAGCAAGCCAGATAATAAAGATTCCGCCAGTGTAGTCAGTTTCGTTTCCGGCGAGGATTCGTCTTCGGTCATAATTGGATTTACCATTCAAAATGGGGAAGCAACTTTGATTCTTGAACCGAAAGGTTATGGGGGAGGCGGAATCCTATGTAAATCCTCCTCCCCCAAAATAATCCGAAACATAATCCAGAACAACTCAGCCTACGCTTATGGAGGAGGGATTTATTGTCAGCATGGATCTCCCCAGATTATACAGAATACGGTTATGTTAAATAACACTAATACCTTCGGCGGCGGGATCTTCTGTAATAAAGCTTCTCCGAAAATAGAGGAGAATATCCTACAATATAACTCTGTCACGTATGGCAGAGGTGGCGGTATTCACTGTTATTCCTCTGTTGCGTTAATCAAACGGAACCTCATTGTTGGCAATACTTGCTATCTGGAAGGGGGCGGAGTGTGTTGCGAATCATTGTCTGCGGCTTTGATAATCAATAATACCTTTGTGAGGAATCAAGGTGTCGGTGGGAGTGGAATCGGATGTATAAAATCGTCCTCGCCTGAGATCGTCAACAATATCATAAGCTTTGGTGGTGGAGTATCTGTATGGTGCGACAAAAGCTCCAACCCGGTCATGACTCATAACGATTTCTGGAAAAACCAGGGTGAACATTATGGCAATTGCAAGCCACCTTCAGATAACCTCTTTGTCGATCCTCTCTTCGTCGATATAAGGAAGGGCGCTTATCATCTGAAAAAGGACTCACCTTGCATTGACGCTGGCGATACCACTTTGGTTAAAAAAGATCCCGACGGAACCAAACCCGATCTGGGCGCATTTTATTTCCATGAATAGGATTCGCCCTGAAGGATAAAAACTTCCTCTGCAGTTGCTCAATTCATCGAGTGTTACAGAATGCTCAATTGTGTGAGTCACTACGTATGTAACTATAATCAATGACCGGGGATTATTTTTTCCTTTCTTAGTGTGTGAGATTACTGTTCTGCTCCCTTGTTGGTGTGGCAAGCCACCTTTACCATATAAAGGAACAAAAATGGTAGTTTGGTTTAATATTATTGTGTAAAGTGGAGAATTTTTTACTTGACGAACTTCTCTTCCCAGGGTAAAATTAACACCGAAGTGAAATTGATATCTCTCTTAACGGTAAAAGGTAAATCTGCTACACCATTATCTTTAGTGTGGCAGCACATGACTGAAATGGTAACTCTTAGATGAGCAAAGATGGACATAAATCGAGGGTAATCCCAAGAAGTTCGGGCAAAGCAACTAACCAATCCTTGGTATCGGTTGAACAGATCGAGCGTTCTATTCTGTTCATCCGAGGAGAAAAGGTCATGTTGGACGCTGATTTGGCCTTCCTCTATGGTGTTAAGACAAAGGTATTGGTTCAAGCTGTAAAGCGGAATATAAAGCGATTCCCATCGGACTTCATGTTCCAGCTCACCAAAAAGGAATTTGACCTTTTGAGGTCACAAATTGTGACCTCAAACCGGCGAGGTGGTCGTCGGTACCTCCCATATGCGTTCACTGAGCAGGGCGTAGCCATGCTTTCCAGTGTTTTAAACGGCAATAGGGCAATTCAGGTGAACATCGAAATCATGCGTGTGTTCGTTCGCATGCGCCAGATGCTCGCGTCATATACAACCTTGGCTCGCAAACTTGAGCTTCTGGAGAAGAAGTATGACAAACGATTCAGGATCATATTCGAAGCTATTCGTCAATTGATGGCGCCACTTGAACCGAGGCGTCGTCCTATTGGTTTCCGTAAACAAGAGAAGGACAAACAGACTTAACAGAATCTTTCAAAAAACCTCTCCCCTGTGTCCCCCTCTCCACAAAGCGGAGAGAGGGACTAAGGGGGTGAGGTCTAAAGCCTTATGAATCTAAGTTACCACACAATCGATCTCGAATTGGAACATCCCTTCCGAATCTCCCGTTCGGTAACCAAGATAAAGAAGAATGTTATTGTGAACATTGATGAGGGAATCGGCGAAGCCGCACCCTCAGCATATTACAATGAAACCTCTGATACGGTGATCGAGTCTTTAGAAAAATCAAAAGACGAACTTGGAGATGATCCGTTTCAGATAGAATCTGTTCTTTCAAACCTGAATAAAAAAATCAGGGGAAGTTTTTCTGCCAAGGCAGGCATCGATATTGCGCTTCATGATTTAGCGGGGAAAAGACTCGGAGTTCCACTTTATAAGCTTTTTGGATTGAATGGAAAAATTCCTTTAGTTACGTCCTACACCATAGGAATTGACACGCCGGAGAAGATGAAAGAGAAGACCAGAGAGGCAAAGGATTTTTTGATCTACAAAGTTAAAGTGGGCGTGGAAAACGACACAGAGATGGTCAAGGCGGTAAGAGAGGCAACCGATGCTAAGATCAGGGTGGATGCAAATGCAGGTTGGGCAGCAGATGAAGCCATAGAAAGAATCCACCGGCTGAAGGAATACGACATCGAATTTGTGGAACAGCCAATCGATCCAGAGGACAAAGAGGGATTGAGAAAAGTCAAAAAGAATGTGGACGTTCCGATTATCATAGATGAGCATCTCATGACCTCCAAAGATATTCCGAAGTTTCTGGGGGTGTGTGATGGCATAAACATCAAGCTGGCCAAATGTGGAGGAGTCAGGGAAGCCTTAAGGATGATTCATGTGGCGAGGGCACATAATCTTTTGATTATGATAGGATGTATGATCGAAAGTTCAGTGAGTATCACCGCTGCCGCTCATATCGCTTCTTTAGTGGACTTCCTTGATTTAGATGGAAATCTTCTGTTGGCTAATGACCCATATGTTGGGGTAAAGCTGGAAAAAGGGAAACTTTATCTTTCAGACTTGCCTGGATTGGGTGTTATGCCTAAGGAAGTTTGATAGATTTGCGGATAGTGTATGGCGGCAAGACGGATACATAGGATAAATCCGCGTAGGCGGGGCTCCCAGCCCCGCATCCATGGCTTTTTCAGGCTTTCGATGACGTAGTCAACACTGACCTCAAAGAGGAAAAGAATGAAAAGCCGAAAGGTAACTTTTGTTTTCTTTATTCTCACTATTATTTTCTTCTCTTTTGAATCAGGCGAATATACAAGAATTGACGCTGCTACCGAAGAGGATTCTCTTCCTAAAATCTCGGTAATTTATCCTACAGAGGGTGCCCAAATTGGCGCCTCAGATTCCACTTTCGTTTTTGGCTCTGTCACTCCCAAATCCAAATTGACCATAAACGGATTCAAGGTGAAGGTCCATCCAAACGGAGCTTTCTTAGCCTTCCTTCCACTCAAGCCGGCTGAAAGTCCCGGCGAAGCGGGGGGCGACTTCGTTTTTGAGCTAATTGCTTCAAATAGGGCTGGCACCTCCACCAAACGAGTGAAAGTAAAAGTACCCGAACCCGTTTTGTCTGTGCCCGAAGATAGTTTTTGCATTGTCCAGGGAAGTTTATCGCCCAAAAAAGATATGATTTTGACTGCGGGCGATGTATTGGAGGTCAGTTTCAGGGGAACCCCCAATTGCCAGGCTTCTTTTTCCATTGAGGGTTTAGTTTCTGATATTCCCATGATCGAAGTACCTCCCAAAACCCAGCCCTACTGGGGAAGAGAGGTCTTCGGAAAAGGTCTGGTGCCGGACAGGTTCTTGGTCAAGGGAGTATATACCGGTTCTTATGTAATAAAGAGTCCAGATAAAGTCGATAGTGCCCGGATTATTTTCAGATTATCCAAGAAGGGTGGCGAAAACATTCCCACCGTTACGGACTCGTCTCAAGGCAGAATCACCATAAGACAGGATGGAATTCCGCAAATAGTGGAGTTTACAGGTTCCTCTATCATTGCCAGGTCCGGTCCCAGATTAGGTTATCTTCTCTTATATCAGCCACCGGGAATAAGAGCGGTGGCTACCGGAAAGATCGGGGAATGGGTAAGGTTGAAGTTAGCCGAGGGAGAAAACGCATGGGTGCGTGAGGATAGCATAAAGTATCTGCCTTTGGGCACACCTATTCCCAAAAGCTTTTTAGCTGCCATGCGAACACAAACAGAAGATAAAAAAACACAGCTCAGGATTTTCCTTCAGGAAAAGCTGCCCTTTAGGGTGGAGCAACAATTATATCCTTCCGCCTTGTTTTTGACCATGTATGGAGTCACCTCCAACACGGATTGGATAAGATACGATTATAAGGACAAAGTTATCAGAGAAATGCAATGGACTCAGCCAAAAGAGGGGGCATATCAGCTTAAAGTCTATTTGAACTTAGGACAGCAATGGGGGTATGATGTTTTTTATGAAGGGAGCGCTTTGATCCTGGAGATAAAGGATCAGCCCAAGCTGAAGAGAAAACTCCAAGGTCTAAAAATTGCGCTCGATCCGGGGCATTCTCCTGATCCGGGGGCTGTTGGTCCTACCGGCTTGGAGGAAAAGGTGGTCAATTTAGAGATAGCTTACGAGCTTAAGAAAATCTTGGAAAAAAATGACGCGGAGGTGATTCTGACCCGCAGCGGAATGGACAGCTTGGCTCTTTATGATCGCCCCAAAATTGCTATAGAAGAAAACTGTGACATTCTGATCAGCGTTCATAACAATGCCCTTCCGGACGGGATAAATCCATTCTATAATAACGGAACCAGCACCTATTATTATCATCCTCAGGCATTTGCGTTAGCCAAAGAGATTCAAAAGGAATTGGTGGAGAAATTGGAATTGCCTGATTATGGCATCTATTATGGAAACTTGGTCTTGACCAGACCCAGCCAGCTTTTAGCCGTATTAGTTGAATGTGCCTTCATGATGATCCCCGAACAGGAAGAACTTCTCCGAACTGAAAAATTCCAAAAGAAATGCGCCGAAGCCATCTGTGACGGAATTTTAGAGTTCATCGAAAAATCAAAGCAATAGTCAGTTTTATTGTCGAGCATCTCCCCCTTCGGCGGGGTCAGAATGACACAGTGGCGTTGGGCAACAGTCCCATATATAAAGTAAAATTTTGCCTTAGAACAGGAGGAACATATTTATGGAAAAGCTCATTGTATACTTTGGCATTCTCTTGCTTTGCTTTTTTCAGATGATTCCAAACGGATATGCACAAGAGAGTAAAAAGGAAAGTTTTTCGCTTCAGGGATTGGAAGATTCTATTGTACGTTTTTATCTTTCAGATGAAGCCAAAGAGTATCTGAAACGAAACGGCTTTGTTGTTACGCCAGGACGGGAAAAAGAAATATACGATATATATACTGAGTGTAAAGAACGCAGCCAGCCAATATTCGTCACCACCGATGCTATTCTGCACACCTCCCATATATTTTTTGACTATCTTCTGCGAATCCTTGAGATAGAAGAGCTTTATGACAAGGCTTCAGAACTTTCCGACAGGATGATCGATTTGTCCATCCAGCAGTATGACCAGGCACAAAATACGGATGTCAAGGAGGCGGCAAGATTAAACATCGGTTTCTTTGCGGTTGCCAAGAAGCAGTTCGATCCCGCCTATCAAGTCGGTTTTGATTTAGAAGAGATCGTCGAAAAGGAAATTGACAACGTGGAAGCTCATAAGGGATTGCAATATCGAAATCTTTTAACCTATGTAGAAAATCCAAGCCCTTTTAGAACTCCTTATGCTTACGAAGATTATAGCCAGTACGTTCCCAGAGGTCATTACACCAGGAATGAGAAATTTGAAAAGTATTTCAAAGCTATGATGTGGTATGGAAGAATTGATTTTAAGCTCAGGCCGGGTAAAACTGAACCTGCAATAACCCATGGCCAGATGATGACCCTTCAAGCCCTTCTGATGACCGATGCCCTCATGAAAGACCCTAAAGCTCACCAGCTGTGGAAGCAGATTTATGAACCCACTGTATACTTTGTCGGAAAAACGGACGATCTGCATGCGGATGATTACATAAAGCTCATCAAAGAGATATTTCCTGCTGGTGGCGTGGTAGATGAGTATAGGGATAAAGGTAAATTGTCAGAATTCATTGATGAGGCAATTAAATTAAGACCCCCAAAAATTCTCTCGGGTGCAGCTTTTGTTGAACACGGGGAATTTGGAGTTACAACAAAAGGCTTCAGATTCATGGGACAGAGATTTCTGCCCGATTCCTATATGTTTCAGGAGCTTGTTTATGGAGTGAAAGACGAGACAGAGATTTTGAAATATAAGGGTAATGCAAAACCATTTACCATGGAACTCAATGCTCTGGGAGAACCAGTCAGAGCATTTCCTCGCGGTTTGGATATATTGGCTGTTCTGGGATCAAAAAGAGCTCTGGAGATCTTAGAAAAAGACGGTGACACTGAATATGAATATTATTATGATCAGCTAAATAAATTGAAAGAAGAATTTTCCTTTAAAGGCACTGAGGAATGGAAACAGAATCTTTATTGGAGATGGTTATATTCTTTACTGCCGCTTCTGGAAGAGAGGAAGACAGATAATCTGCCAGAATTCATGCAAAGCACAGACTGGATAGACAAAGAACTTCAGAGCACACTTGGTTCCTGGGCGGAATTAAGGCATGACGTCATTTTGTATGCAAAACAAAGCTATACGCCATTGATAACGGCTGCAATGCCTCCAGAACCTCAATTCACCTACGGCTATGTTGAACCCTATCCAGAAGTTTATGTCAGATTGGAAGAAATGATGAGAGACTTAAGAAAGAATCTTGACGAGCTTGGCATTGCACCCGAAGGAGTGCCGGAGAAGTTACAATCTTTTGAAAATCTTTTAGCCAAGCTCAAAACAATATCCGAGAAAGAGCTCGAGGGTAAGATTTTAACCGATGAAGAGTATCAGCTTATTTGGCATATCGGGAGCTGGCTTGCTTCTCTAAAACAGTTCCCGCCTGAAATTATGGAAAAGATAACCTCCGGCACCGATGAGAGAATAGACCTTATAGCTGACGTTCATACTGACTTAAGTACAGGACAGGTTCTTGAGGAAGGTGTTGGCTCCCCATTCAATATTTTTGTAATAGTTGAGGATGGCAAAGGCAAAAGGCTGTGCCAGGGAGGTGTCTTTTCATATTATGAATTCAAGCATCCTCTGGACGATCGCCTGACAGATGAAAAATGGCAGGAGATGGGCGCCAAGAGGCAAAGACCTCCTCAGCCAGATTGGGTAGAAAGTTTTACCGTTAAATAGTTGCTGATTTGTCTCAATCTTAGTAGAACCAGGGTTGAATACCCCCTCCAACGCTTGTCCGAACATGAAGTAGGGACAATTCATAAATTGCCCCAACTGCCGCTGGTTGCCAATTCTCCTATTTTTTTACAAAATTTTCCTTGACTTATTCTGAGTGGTATATTATATTTTAATTGGATTCTAAAAATATGTTTTTTCAGGTTCCGGAGTGGTTAACCTTCCGGGCCCGTTTGTGTTTTATGAATTTTCTTTTTATGGGTAAAAACGACGCCTATGTTGACGGGAAAGGATTATGGCTCTTTATGATATATAAAAAAAGTAGTTAACCGGATAATTTTTCATTTATAGGAGGAACAAAATGAAAAAGTATCTATTTCTTTTAGCGACAGGGATCTTCCTTCTCGGATTTGTAGGTCTTTCCTGGGCTCAGTGTCCTGAAGATACAGTTGACAGTGGAATCTGTGACACCCTTTACGTTGATTATTATCAAAACCCGGAAAATCCCATACCGCCCACGGAAGTCTATTTCACCCTGCAGGTTACTCACGATCTGCCAAATCCTGCCCTGGATTCAATTTCTGCGTTTGTGGTTCCCCTTAAGTTCACCCACACCAATCCAGCTGCCTATTGTAGCATACCGGAGTGGAGAAATAAGGCTAATTTCTATCCTAATCCTGATACGGCGAACAACATCTTCCGTCATTTCAGAGGAATAGAGAACCGAATGATGAGCCTATACGAGCAAGGTAATGAGGCGGAGTGGGATCACACGGGTCTGGTGATAGAATACGATACCTCTGGTGCTGCATACCTTTTCCTTTCCTTAGTGGCTATGGGATCTGAGGATCACAGATGGTGGGAAGGAAGCAAAACTCTTCTGGCTACCGTCACCCTTCTTGTAGAGGACACCATGACAATTTGCGTTGACTCCTGCCAGTGGCCGACAACCGGCCATCTTTCTTTTACCCGAGGGGATGCCAAGCAATATATTCCCAGGCATTTCATGCCGGTATGCAAGGTGGCTGGTCCCGGTTCACCTCCATCAGTCATGTGTCCCCCTGAAGAATGGCGGCATACCAATGGGACGTTTCAAACAGGCCCGTTTGTGGCATGGTCTGAACAGGGGCAAATAACTTCGGTATACACAGACTTTTCCGGGTCGGGAATAACTGATATAGAGGTGGTCTACATGGAGCCTCCGCCAGCATCATACGTGGAAGGATATGTGGCCTATAGAGTCACCGACCATTGCATGGCGGGTGGCACAATAAGTCTTCTAACTTTTGACGATATTGGAATGTCTGATGAATGCTTGTTCCCGATTTTCGTTTTAAACAACCCTCCTGCTTTGGACTTGACAGACATTGTGCACATTTGTGCTGAGGACACCCTACAGCTGGAGGTTTCTGTCTCCGATCCGGATAACGACTCGGTGGAAATCGCGTGGGATGCATTCTGGTTTGAGCCGGATTCTCTGCAGGTTCCGACCAATCCTCCCTCCTATGATGGTGGAAATCCCGGAATTCTCAGCTGGACCACCACTGAAGCTGACACCGGAACCTGGATCTCCTCATTTTCAGCCACCGATACTTGTGGTGCGGTGGACACTCAGCAAGTTACAATATTGGTGCTAATCCCGCAATGTGGAGACTGCAATGCAGATGGAGTGATCAATTCAGCCGACGTGGTATATCTGATAGATTACCTTTTCAGAAATGGACCGGCTCCAGATCCTTTATGGCTCGGCGATTGCAATTGTGATCAGGTGATCAATAGTTCTGATGTGGTCTATCTGATCAACTATCTGTTTAAAGGAGGACCTCCGCCAGGTTGCGAGTAGAAATTAGAAATAAAAAATCCCTCCAAGAAGCCTCGCTCTCTCTATCGAGATCGAGGCTTCTTTTTTTTCAAAAAATGTATGATATCTATTTGGTGTCTTAAACATTTACAGAGATAATGTTTGAACTTTCAAAAATGTGCGAGTTGGGCAACAGCCCCAATTTATGTGTGAATTTGACTTGACGATTTTCCACAGGATCCATTGGACAGGTGTTCCTTCCGCCTTTCGGCAAGCTCAGGGCGGTGAACTTGTCGAACCGTATTAGCTCTAAGCCGCTTTTTTTGACGTATTGGGCTATGGGTAGAATTCTTTTCATTCCTTCGGTGCCATTTGTATTGACCGAGCAACACAGGCTGAAGATCATTTGGTCACAACTTTTTGTGTTTTGGAAATATTCCATTACCTCAGACGCCTACTGAGCTCTCCGAGGCTCTCTCACTGATCAGTCCTCAAGAAGTAAAAAAATACTTTTCATTTAACACGAGAATAAGTATATTATTAAGGATGGAAGTGATCGACGGAAAAAGATCGCTTTCGGGTGAGCGTAACCAAACGCCAAGAGCAAAATATGCCTTTAGGATTAAAATTTTTCATTGCGCTGTTTTTGGTGATGTTTGTGGGCTTGGCAACTTTTACTTTCATAAACGTCAGAAACGAGGCCAGAGATCTCTTAGAGCAGGTTGAATTAGCCGCCCTCCGAACCACTGATCTTATTAAGGAGTCCATCCACTATAGCATGCTCATCAACCGTAAGGAGGATATTCATCAGATATTTCAGAGTTTCAGCGGGATGCCGGGATTTGACGTAATTAGAATTTATGATAAAAGTGGTGAGGTTATTTTCACCACCCGTCCTGAGGAGAAATTGGGCAAGGTTTCCGTTGCTTCGGAAGGCTGTCAGGTATGCCACCGCTCTCCCGAACCGCTTAAAGCTCTGGCCACTGAGCAACGCCACCGGATTATAAAGTCTCCAGATGGGCATAGAGTCTTAGCATTGATCAATCCGATAGAGAACGAAATCGCTTGCTATGGTTCTGGGTGTCACCTGCATCCGAATGAGAAGTTCATTCTGGGGGTGTTGGACGTGCAAATGTCTTTGGCTACAGTGGATGCCGACATTGCCCGCAGCCGCCGTCAGACCATATTGGCATCCGTCATCTTGGTGGTTAGCGTTCTTTCCGTGACTGGGTTTTTAATCTGGACTTTGATTCGGGCCCCGGTTCGCAAGCTGACCGAGGGCACCAGAGCCATTGCTAAGGGCAACCTTGACTATACTATTCCCCTCCAACGAAGGGACGAAATCGGGGAGCTGGCGAATTCTTTCAATAGCATGACGCTCGAATTGAAAAGAACACGTGAAGAGTTGGGACGCATTCAAGATCATTTGATCCAGATGGAGAAGATGGCTTCTTTAGGAAAACTCTGTGCGACGGTGGCACACGAACTGAACAACCCGCTGGGCGGAATCTTGACCTACGCCCGGCTCAGCCAGAGGAAGTTGGCTTCACCAAATTTGACTGCCGAACGGATCTCCTCCATCCAACAAGACCTCTCCATAGTGGCTGATGAGACCAGCCGCTGTGGAAGCGTAGTGAAGAACCTCTTGCTTTTTTCCAAAAGGCAGATAGGAGAGTTCGCGGTGGTGGATTTGCATGAGATTTTAGACCGCTGCACCCAGTTGGTGGAGCATCACTTAAAATTGAACAACATAGAATTAGTCAAAACTTATCAGAAAGGGAAGGTAGAAGTCATTTGCGACAGGGATCAGATCCAACAGGCACTTCTGGCGATTTTGGATAACGCGGTAGAGGCCATGCCTCATGGGGGTACCTTAAGTATAATAACTAACTCCAATTTGCGTAAAAGGAAATTGAAAATTCAGATACAAGATACCGGTTCAGGCATCTCTCCGGAAGATCTTGTGCATATCTTCGAACCTTTCTATACCACCAAGAAGGAGGGCAAAGGAGTGGGATTAGGCTTATCCGTGTGCTATGGGATTATAGAAAGACACGGTGGAAAAATCGATGTTAACTCTGTGGTGGGACAAGGTTCTACTTTTATTATCGAACTTCCTCTCCATTCAATTGAGAATAAGCGACCCTTCGAAAAATCACAAATTTCCACAAAGGGACATGATAGGAGGTGACACTAATGAATCTCACCAAGAATGACAAACCGGCTAGCATTTTGGTTGTGGACGATGAGCTTTCAGTGCGAGATTCGTTGACCAAATGGTTCACTGAGGATGGCTATAAAGCCGATGCAGCTTCTGATGCGACAGAGGCTCTGAAAAAACTAAAACCGGGAAAATTCGACATCATTTTCCTGGATATTAAACTACCGGGCATGGATGGAATGGAGTTACAACACAGAATCAAAAGTGTTGATCCCAATGCCACCATTATTATGATAACAGCTTACGCTTCCGTGGATACGGCGGTTAAATCCCTTAAGGAAGGAGCCTACGACTACGTGACCAAGCCCGTCGATCCAGACTACCTTTCCCACCTGGTTTCTAATGTGATCAAGCAGAGGCGTCTTGCTTCTGAGAACATTCAGCTTAGGGAACAAATTCAGGAGCTTTACGAAATAGATCAGATCATTGGGGAGAGTCCAGCCATGTTGAAGGTATTCGATCTGATAAAAACCGTGGCGCCTACAGACACGACCGTAATGATAAAAGGCGAAAGCGGGACCGGGAAGGAACTCATCGCCCGAGCAATCCACTCCAACAGTCCCAGGCGATTCTTTCCGATTATTACCGTGAACTGTGGGGGGTTGACTGAGGGGCTAACCGAAAGCGAGTTCTTCGGACACGAAAAGGGTGCTTTCACCGGCGCCCAGTATCGGCGCAAAGGAAAATTTGAGATGGCCAATGGAGGGACCATCTTTTTGGACGAAGTGGGAAACATCGATCCAAAATCCCAGACCGACCTTTTGCGTGTGATCGAAACCAAACAGTTCACCCGGGTGGGTGGAGATGAGATCATCACGGTTGATTTTCGTCTGATATGTGCCACCAACCGCGATTTGGAGCTGGCTGTTAAAGAGGGAAAATTCCGAGAGGATCTTTATTATCGGCTGAATGTCTTCTCTATCTCCATTCCGCCTTTAAGGGAAAGACGCTCTGATATACCACTCTTATGCAATTACTTTCTCAAGAAGTTGGCTGCCGGCATAAACAAACCAGTAACTGGGTTTTCTTCAGAAGCCATGGAGCAGTTAAAAGCATATCCTTGGCCGGGCAATGTACGCGAGATGAGGAATGCCATCGAAAGGGCTGTGGTTGTATCCAAAGGCTCTGCCATTACGGTGGAAGACCTTCCCATCCCTCCTTCCTCAAAAGCCGTTCCCGAGGACCAAAGCTTGGAGTCGGTTGAAAGGGTTCACATAAAAAGCATCTTGGACCAGATGGGATGGAATATAACCCGATCTGCAGAAATCCTAGGAATTGACAGAGCTACCCTTTATCACAAGATTGAAAAATATGGTTTGCGAAAATAGACGTGATCCTATATATACTCCCACTCCGTTTTCAAGATAACGCCTTGTTAGTGGATCTCTCTTCCACCCTCTCCGAAGTTTTTAAACTTCCGGTCTCTATTTTGCAAAGAACTCTTCCCTTAGACGAAGGATATGATCCGGTTCGGAATCAATTCAACTCCTCTTGGATTTTATCTCGGCTTTTGAAATTGACCCCGGAGGAAAGTTGCAAGATCATTGGGGTTACTGAGGTGGATTTATACGTTCCGGTCTTAACCTTCGTCTTTGGTGAAGCTCAAGTAGAAGGTCAGGTGGCGGTGGTTTCCAGCTATCGTTTAAGGGACGAGCTATATGGATTGCCTAAAAATCCGGAGCGACTCAAAGAACGTTTGGAGAAGGAAGCAATTCACGAGTTGGGACATACTTTTGGTTTGATTCACTGTCGTGACCCCGAGTGCGTGATGCATTCATATACTTACGCAGAAGAGATTGATTTTAAATCCAAAAATTTCTGCACCTCCTGTGCTGCTCTTTTGAAGAGCAAAAAGAACAAATTCAATGACATGATTTAGCCTGATTTCTTCATGATTGTGTAACCCCTTTAGGGTGCTTACCTGCCCAATCTGAAAAGAATTTAGGCTATAAGACGAGTTTCGCAACTTCTTAATCAGAGAATGCTTGACTTCTTCCCGGTCTTTGAAGAAATTGAGGAAACTATCAGCTGGATGCGGGTATAGCCAATGGGTCGGTTCTTGGACGATTTTAGAATCTTTTATTGTTGACACAAATGGCTGAGACTATTCGACAAGCTCGTAGTCCTGTAGCTTATTAAGGCGGGGTCAGACGAGGACAGCAGTTGCGGTTATGCTTTCACCCAATAAAAACGAAGGGATAAACAACCTTCTGCTGTTGCAAATTGAGGTTTTATCTATCCTGGTCCGAGATTTCTGCTCCTAACCACAGGTGCACCAATTTCTCGGGGGAATACGGAGTTAATCACTCGTAGAATGACCGGTTCGCAAGAAGCAGAGAAAGTTTTTCCCTTGGTAGGCAAGGACAGCTTTTCCGTGGTCGGTGCTTAGGGTATCGGTTACTTCTCCAGAATAATTCTCACAGATCCTTCTTTGCCTGCTTCCTGAGACGAGCGCTTCTCTTGAGGAAATAGAGTATGCCGAGCACAACTGCTACTATTATCAGGATGACTTCCGTTGACATTCTAACTCACCTCCTTATCCATTTTTATCCTGCCATCTGTGCAAGCGCCTTGACAAGGTTAATTATCGCTGGGCCCACAAGTATTACTAACAATTCTGGAAAAATCAATAAGACCAAGGGGAAAACCAGCTTAAAAGATGTCTTATGAGCCGCCTCTTCAGCCCTCTGCCGGCGTTTGACTCTCAGAGAGTCAGCCAGAACTCTCAAGGAACTGGCAATGCTGGTTCCCAATTTATCTGCTTGGATCAGCATTACTGCCAAGGACCTGAGCTCGTCAACACCAGTTCTTCGGGCTAAGTTACGTAGAGCCTCTGATCTGGTTTTCCCAATCAGGATCTCTTGGTTTACCAGGTGTAGCTCCTCGCTCAGGGCCCTATAGGTGTTCTTGGTTTCCTCTGTGATCTTTTGAATAGCCGCATTCAGGCTTAATCCTGCCTCGACGCATACCACTATCAGGTCCAACACACCGGGAACAGACCGCCTGATCTCATCTCTTCTTCGGCCGATCTTTAGAGTTACCCAGAGCTTGGGGACGTAGCTTCCGATCAGAATCCCGACAACGACAAGCAAAAGGATCAGGGGAGGCTCGAGATGGAAATATAGAGTCAATAGAATGCTCAGGATACCTAAGAACAGAGCGCCAAAAAGCCTGGCCCCATAGTAATTGGAGACACTTTGAAGTCTGCGGTATCCGGCTTGAGCCAGCCAGATCCTAGTGCCTTTGGCCTGCTCGGAACTCAATCCTATAAGATCCCCAGCCCCCTTAAGGGGAAGAATTGCCTTCTCCTCTTCCGCTTCTCCTTCTTTTCCTCCACCAAGCTCTTTGAGACGAAGCTCGGTCGGGTCTTTTCTTCTGGAGAGGAGCGACAAAACTCCAAAGAAAATCAGGAAGAATGTGATGAAAACAAAAGCGATGATAAGATATACAATCATGGCATCATCCTAGATTCGAATGTTGACTATTCGACTTATTACCCATATCCCAACGATCTGCATAATCACGGCTGCGCCCAAAAGATAGTTCCCCATCTTTTCCGTCAGGAGGACCTTCAGATATTCTGGATTGAGTATGAAGATGATGACTGCCATAAGGATAGGAAGCAAAACTAAAGTAAACCCAGAGAGCCTTCCGTGGGCAGTGAATATCTTTACCTCCCTTCTTAACGTGAATCTCTCCCTTATGGTGTTTCCGATTTTCTCCAGAATCTCAGCTAAGTTGCCTCCAGTTTTCTTTTGAATTAAAAGCGCGGTTACGAAAAGACCAAGATCCTCGCTCTGCACTCTTTTTTCCATATTGGACAAAGCCTCGGAAAGGCCCACGCCCAGGTTCTGTTCCTCAGAAGCAACCGCGAACTCTATCCCGAGCGGATCGGGAATCTCCCTTGCCACCATGTTCAGGGACGACTCCAGGGAAAATCCAGACTTGAGAGCGTTAGTCATCAACTCTATGGCCTCGGGCAAAAGAGATTCAAACTCCTCTCTTCTTTTCGTCCTTTTTCTCCGCACATAAATATAGGGCAGGCTTCCCGCTATAGGTGCAGCCACAAAAGCAAAAAGCAGATTATTCAAAAAATTCGCCACCAGAAGAAACACCAATCCTCCGAGGGACAACATGCCCAAGACCAAAGCCCCTGCTTTTGCAGGAATCCCTGCCTGATCTAGAAGACGCTGAAGATTCTGGGAAAATCTGAACTTGGAGAGGAGGCGATTCATGGCGGGAATCTCGCTCAGCTTGTCATCCCGCAAGAGGGGGTAGACAATTTCTTCCTCCGTGGCAGTCTCGGAAGCCAAGAGCTCGAGCCTCCTTCTGACCCTTCTATTCCTCATCCCCACCTTCTCGCTTAGTACCAAAAAGACCGCCACTGCACTTAAGAAAGCTGCGGAAAAAACCGCGAAAGCTATATGGTAGAGCATAGAATTCTCACCTCTTAGGGACTGAAAAGTTCCGCTGGTAAACGCACACCCGACCTTAAAAGTCTATCCATAAATTTGGGGCGAATACCGGTGGGGCGATAGTTACCCAGGATCTGACCCTCATTTCCCACACCGGTCTTCTCAAAGCGAAAGATCTCCTGCATGGTGATGGTCTCCACCTCCATCCCCACGATCTCGGATATACTGGAGACTTTACGGGTGCCATCGGCGTATCGGGTAATCTGTATGATCACATTGATGGCGGAGCTAATTAGCTCCCGAATTCCCCTCTCCGGTATATCTATTCCGGACAAAAGCATCAAGGTCTCCAGTCTCAAAAGAACATCCCGGGTGCTGTTGGCATGAATGGTGGTTAAAGAGCCGTCGTGCCCGGTGTTCATTGCCTGAAGCATATCATATATCTCCGGCCCTCTCACCTCGCCGATTATTATTCGGTCCGGTCTCATTCTCAATGAATTCCTAACCAAATCCCTCTGGGTAATGGTTCCCATACCCTCGATATTAGGTGGTCTTGTCTCCAATCTGACTGTGTGGGGCTGCTGGAGCTGAAGCTCAGCTGAATCCTCAATGGTCACTATTCTTTCTTCCGCAGGGATATAGGCGGAGAGAATATTCAAAAGGGTGGTCTTTCCGGCCCCCGTTCCACCGGAGATTACAACGTTGAGCCGTGCCTTTACCATGCCCTTTAAAACCTCCACAATAGGAGGAGTGAGCGATTTGTTCCCCAGGAGATCATCCATGCTCAGCACATTCACCCGGAACCTGCGGATGGACAGACTTGGCCCATCTAAAGCCAAAGGGGGGATTATGGCATTAACTCGGGAACCATCGGCCAGTCTGGCATCCACCATTGGAGAAGACTCGTCTATCCTCCTCCCTACCTGGGATACGATCCGGTCAATGATCTGCATAAGATGGTTGTCATCCTTAAACTTAGTATCGGTCAACTCCAGTTTTCCGTGCCTTTCGATATATACCTGATTGTAAGTATTAACCAGAACATCAGAAATATCCGGGTCATGCATGTACTGCTCAATCGGTCCTAAACCTAAAGTCTCGCTCTGTATCTCGCCTATCAAACGTTCCTTATTCTCCGGACTCAAGAAAAGCTCTTCCTCCAAAAGCAGTTTTTCCAGCACCTCTTTTATTTGATCACGAAGCACGCTCCGATCCAAAGTAGTCAAGATGGAGAAATCCAATCTGTCGATCAGTTTTTTGTGCAGACGTATCTTTAGCTCTTGAAAGCTGTCTCGTCTCAGTTGAACGCTTGCCGGATTGTCTTTGCCAGCTGGTTTTGCATTCTGTTTTTTACTGCCGCTAAACCGCTGTCTGAAATTCATCCCCATCTCCTCCTTCATTAACTAATCTTTTTCTTTTATCTCCACATAGAGACTTCGGCTCCATTCAGGGATATCATTAGTCAAATCCAAGATGCTTTTGGCCACATTGGAGTCTCCTTTATGGTTGACCAGAGGAACCCCCGAGTTTATTGCATCTATCACCACTGGGTAGTTATTGGGAATAACCCAGGTGATTGGATAGTGGAGAGCCTCTTCGATCTTGTCAACTTTTATCGGGTCTTTTTTGCTTGACCGGTTGACTATCACTCTTACCTTATCCCGAACGTAGCCTAAGTCCCTGAATACACCCAAGGTTTTCTTTGTTGCCCGGACAGAAGAGATGTTAG
>SMTZ1_10002260_pt1 | contig 19450 bp, 16 predicted proteins | sample DeeMarSWOR136_30_FD_25667 | JGI IMG/M metagenome (IMG submission 25667)
AAAGCGCAATTACAAAGATCACAAATGGTTTTAATTGAGAAGGAATTATTTTCGAAAAGGAGGAAACAACTACAAGCAAAGCTATCGATATTATCATTATAAAAAGAAGCAAGTTACTGGGATAAATCGCACCAAAAACAGCTAGGAGTGGAATAGAAGAAAGGAATATTATTCCCAGAACTTGTCTTAGGCTAATATGAAAATTTAAAACCGAATTTGCTTCCGCTGAGCTCCCTCTCTTATATGCCACAAATGATGCTGCCAACAAAATAGTGCCTATTGTAACTATCAATGGCGGAGTCGATAAAGGCGCCGAAACCCCAAAGAACGGAAACAGAGCGTTAACAAGCGCCCCTACAAACATGACAAAAGCAATGCTTAAGCCAATAGCATACAATATGAAGCTCAACTTGCTTTTAGAATCCCACTTTAAAATCTCAAGAATGAGCGCTCCGGGCACGAATGAAAGATAAACGAAACCAATTGTTTGTCTTGCCACGGGAATATCAAGAAATGTTACCAATAGCATTGCGAATTGGATAACCAATATGAGCTCAAAGGATCTCTGCATTTTGAATTCAAACCTGCTTTGCTTGCTTCAGCGCTGGCGACCTTTTCAGAAACTAAATCCTCACAGACATGATGCAATCCATATATCATTATTCTGCGCCAATTCTATACCAAATCTTAGGGGGCAGAATGCGGCTGAAATAATTATAGAGCGGAAGTAACGCTCTTTCCACCATGAATGGCATTGTATAGTAGGCGCTTCTATGAAGCCCAAGAGCAAGAGCTAACTGACCTGACCTCGTCAATGGCACGTAGTATCTTGGAATTGAAAACCTGAAGAAACCTTGATGTTTTCTGAAACGATCCAAGCTGGGAAGAAAACCGTAGTGATTTCCATAAACCAAAAAAGGGATTTGTCTTTCAGCGCATCTTCTAACAGTTTCAGCGATTAAAAGGTTGTTTGGACATGTATCTCTGTGTTTTAGAGAAGAACTGAATACTCTTAGCATAGCTGCACGATCCCCTTGGGCCGTCCCCAATATGCCTACGAGTTTCCCATCGAGGTAAGCGCCTAAAACTTCATCAATATGATGAAAATCTGCTTTTATTGCTTGTAAGTTTTTGCCATAATGCTTATATCTTCGCCCTTGCCTAAACGGAGTCTCGTTATACATTGCCTGCAGATCTCTAAAGAAAGTTTCATTTACCTCAACCTTTCTCACTTCGACACCACTCTTCACTGCTTTCTTTACGCTTTGCCGTTCTTTTTTTCTAATAGTCTTTATCCACCAATCCTCATATGAGATAATCTTCATTACGGCGATGTCTTCAAAGTCACTAGAAAACGGATACCTTGTATCCGTCGAGATCGGATGCAAAAAAGTTCTATGTACAAAAACAAATAGATCAACACCTTTCTGCTTAAGTTTAATAAGTAGCTCTTTTTTCAATTCAACATCAAAAACATACTCAAGGAGGCAACCAGCATAATTATAAAACCAACGTTTTTTCTGATATAAACCAAGAGCATCCGTAGGTTCTGCGGAGTGTTTGAGCAAACATATTCCCTCGTGTGGGTTGAGTGTTTTAGTCTGCGGTAGAGGCGCCTTTCACATATCAAAATCCTAATTGTATTAAGAACAAATCAGCGTTTATATGATTTCTGAGAGCAAACTACTAGCTATTGAAGAACAACCAAGGATAAGAAAAAGTCTCCAAAAATTTCAAAGGACGCAAGTGGTTTGATATAGGAATCTCAACTTTTCAAGAGTGAGGGGTTATGCAAAGTAATGCGTGATCAGCCAGTATGAACATACACATAACTCAATTATTATTCTTACTTTTGGCAAAGCTTCATGAAATCATATATGCGTGTATATACAATGGTTTCTGTTCAAGCACATGCTTCGGAGGTAGCGAAGGACACTGTACTAGGCGAGGGCGTTTTAACGCTTCAATAACCGTTTTTTTTCATCTGCCCAACTTCGTGAAAGTGTATGCGTGTTAAACATTTACTCAGCAATGTTAATTAAGTCGTAATAGACAATATAAACGCCCCAGTATAAAATAATAACTGGATAGATAAAATACTAGAGTGGACTAAATAACACGAATATATAAGTGGGGACTAATGAAAAAACATAATCTAGAAAGCATCCTTATTCTTGTGTTATTATGTTCGACTTTTCTCACTTTGATTGACTTGGCTAGAACAAAGCAAGCGGGTGCAAGTATCGTCCTATCTTTTCAAGGAACAATTTCAGATGGCGGAATACCAGATGGCTTGTTGTTAAAATACAGAACTGACTTTGAAGACATTAAGAAAGTTGATTATCACCATCTTAGCCTTCCAATATCGCATTGGTTTGAATATAGAAGTGATGGTGCGGATTTCTGGATGGAGGGGTTAGACCGCAACTTGGCAATTACACCGCACAGCGGAACACGATGCTTAGGAATGGAGATAACGGCTCCTCCACCTTCCGAAACCCCACGAAACGAGTTTAACATCCTGCCCTTAAACAGTCTTGTCGGTGATGAACTCTTTGTTTCCGTATGGCTTTATCTTCCAGCAGATTGGGGGTTATTTGACCCAAGTTGGAACTGGTATGAACTTGTTTGCCCACAAATTTCGCCTTATTCAAGCAATTACTATCCTGGTTGGACGGTACACATCGTTAGGGACCCTGATTATCGTATTGACGTTGATATGCGAAGCACTGATTTGGTTCAGCATACGATGGAACAAACGCCTTCAGGATCAGTTGTTCGTGACCCACCTGCTTATCCTTTACCAAAAGGTAGGTGGTTCAACGTTAAATATTACGTTAAGCGTGGTTCCGCATTAACCTCACCAGATGGAATAATGAGGATATGGATTGATGATAGAATCGTGTGCGACCTATCTAACGTTATAACAGGCGGTGGGCAAGATTGGGGAACTACTCCTGCCGACATTTATGGTTCACTCGTGCAGTCAGCAATGCCGTATAGAATATGGGTCGATGACTTGAGCATATATGGTGTATCGTAGTTAAAAACTTACAGTATAACCTACCGCCGTTCTTTGTGAGCAGAATTGGTTAGCTGCATATGTTCATTTCATGTGCAGTACTGAAATCAGCAATTTTTCTTGCCAAATTCGAAGGGGTTGAAGAAGGTCCTTAAGAACGCACTTCAGTTATCGAAACAATGCGCGTTTGCAATAAACTCAATGTAAGCTTGTGTGATATTTGGTGCAATCCTTTGATCTCAGGAGGCGAACCTACACCTCCGGTTGCAAACTACGCCAGATATCAAAATATCCCACAGTCTAAATTTAAATACTATTTGGAGGGTGCGAAGGGAGCAAAGAGTAAACTCACAATTTGGTAATCAGATATGGCTGTAATAAATAAGCTAATTAATTTATCGACAAAGCATAACTAAACCCCAAGAACACGGCATAGTAAATATGCCAACTGGCATAGGGACGGTGAATGTTTCTTTTGCCAAGTTCTGTACTTCATTTGTTTTCAATTACTCTCAAATAATGTTCAAGGTTCTCTGCGATTTTCTCCCAAGTATATTTGCTTTCCACAATTACTCGTCCTTTGGCACCCCACTCCTTAAGTTTCTCTTTGTTATTGTAGGCAAATCCTATTGACTTTGCGATCCCAGCAATAGAGGTTGAGGACAAATAAATTCCACATTTCTCGTTCCCGACCACTTCTCGCGTACATGGAATGTCAGTCAAAATGACTGACTTTTTCATGGCAAGATATTCAAGTAGTTTCAATGGGCATTGATTCCGAGTAAAGGGTAAATCTAGGAAAGGGATGATCCCAACATCACACATAGCAATGTATTTGGGAACCTCTGCGTAATCCACGGCATCGTGTATGATTACTTTTTCTTGAAGCTCTTTATGCTGAATTGCTCTTCTCATTTCGTCAACTGTCTGAATTGGTCCTGTCCCTAAAAGGAAAAGGACTACGTGAGGGTACTCGTCCTTTATCACCGACATAGCGTTTATGGCATTCATTGTTCCCCTAAATTGTGAGAACGCTCCATGGTAAAAAATTACGAAACTATTGGTTAATCCAAGATTTTCTCTCAGCTCTATTCCATCTTTAACGTGGTCTTCATAGCTGAAAGGCTCGGCGGGTACTCCACTTGACCATACTCCGACCCAATTCGGGTCGATGCGAAATTTGTCGCAGATCTCTTTCTTCATCATATCGGTTATGATCGTCATTCCGTCCATTTTTTTCTTCGCTAAGCAAACAGAGGCACTGAACGCAAGATCTAGTAAATACTGGCGTAAGCCAACTTTTTGATACAAGTTTCTAATTGGTGTCATTGTGGTTCGAATATCGAGAACAAATTTGATTCCCATTAACCGATAAAATGGGAGAATAAGTATCAAACTGAAAAGACTATCCCAGTCGACTATAACGAAATTTGGTTTCACCTTCAAAAGGTAAATTGGGAAATAAAAAAATTGAACTGTAGCAAAGATAAAATGTAATTTCAAGGGGATTGAATTTCTTCCAGCAGGTATCGAAAACAAATGTATTTTCGGGTTTCTAAATTTGTATCTCTGCTTGGCGTAGCCTGAAATTAAAAAAATTTCGCAACCACGTTTCGTCAAGTGGTGCAACATTTCTATCTCTGCTTTCGCAAATAAGTCAACATCCAGAAGCATATTTCTTGCCCAGACGATTCTCCTGTGTAGACAGCCTATGCTTTTTTTCATTAGCCAATCCACCTTAATTTGCGTATGCAGGACAGTAAAATACGCGCTTTGACAGTGTTAGTACATTAGCATTTCAAGATAGGTGTTGCCTTATTTCTTGGCTATTCGGGTAATACTAAAGACAGTCGGTTTTATTGAAGTCTCATCAATATTTCGCGCGTGCTATAACTAACGAGTATTTGTCATACGCTATTCTCGAGGCGAATACAGGTCGCTTATTTTGTCAACCATGCTCTTTACTAGCTTCCTCCTGTCGAAACCAGCTTCTACCGCTTCTCTAGCCCTAGTTTGCATAAGCTTCCTCGCCTCATCTGAGAATGAGAATACTTTATCAACTCTTTCAACGAATCTCTCAAGATCGCCAGGATTGATTACGAAACCATTGAATCCGTCCGAAACGACTGCAGGCATACTTCCAACTTTAGTGACTATTGGAATGCATCCGCATGCCATAGCTTCAATCAATGCTCTTGGCAGCCCCTCAGAGTAACTTACCATTGCGAATACATCGGCAATATTGTATAATTCTAGCAACTCTTCTTTGTTCCTAAACCCAAGAAAGGTCACCCTTTTTTGAAGTCCTAGTGAGCTTGAAAGCTTTTCAAGCGATTTCCTTACGCCACCATTCCCAACAAGCACTAGATAAACATCTTCAGAATTTAATTTTTGAAGCGATCTTATTATCAAATCAATGGCCTTTACCTTAGCAAAAAAGCTAACATTAAGGATTACTCGTTTTTCCGGTTGGATACCCCACTTCAGACGGAGTCGGGTCTTCGAATCAAGTGGTCGAAAAAAAGTTGGGTCGGTAGAAGACGGAATAACCATAGCGCTGCGACAATATCCCTTCTCAATTTTATCCTTCAAAGTCCACGCGTAGGCGAAAATCAAATCGGAGTTGCGAAATATTATCTTCTTGGTTAACTTTTGAAAGGGGCTATTATCCACATTTATATCGCTTCCCATTGCCACTACACAAAGTGCGAACCCCAAGATTTTTTTAAGTATCACGAAGGGGTATGCATGAAGTATATAGTAACAAACAACTACATCAGGTTTCACGCGTTTTGTGAGGTTGAATATTGAATGAAAGTCATTGAACAATATGGTTGGATGCAGTAGGTTGGTGAAGCCCATATTTTGGCTTTTCAAGTATATCGGTTCAATGGATATGTTCTTGTTTGCGTGATATAGTTTAGATATGGCCGTGTTGTAAGTCTTCTTGTCTCTTAACCCAACAAGTGGAGAGAGTATAAAATTATGTGGTAATTTTGCCAATTGTGGCACTACATCAATTATCTCTACTCTCAGCTGTGCGGTAGCACAAATCAGCATTATTTTCATGATAATCTTCCGGTATTCATTAGCATTTGCCCAGCGCTGCATCAGTTGGAAAAATGGAGCATAGAAATTAACTTTGGACGCTCGGTGGCTTCTAAATATCAATTTCTATTGTTAATCTAAATCAGTATGCAGATGGTTTCGACTGTTTTGACCGTGTCCCTGTCGTCTTCCCAGTTGTTGGAAGCACCGTTCCGTTTTGAATCATGTCGACAAATTTTGAAATAAAATTGAAGTACGTACCTTATACCAGATCAAGAACGACTTTAAGAATATGGAGCGCGTGCGATATTAATAGGTGCTAACACTTTATTTAATATCGTGCGAGTGAGGTCATCTTTTACGATTCTTGGCTATTACTCGCATTATTACTTTGTGGTATAACTCAGCTGAACTATTCCAAGTATATTCTGCTGCGATTTTTCGCATGTTTTCGGAAGAAGTCATCGTTTTTCCTTTAATATACTTCTTTAGCGCAGACTCCAGTTCTTCTTCAGAGGAGTAGACATTGACGAATCCCTTGAAGCGTTTGACAATCTCATGCATACCCGTGGTGCAGACAGGTATTCCACATGCTAATGATTCTAGTATCTTAAGTGAAACAACCTGATTTTTAGTCATTTTTCTATATGGTGCCAACGTTACATCCGAGGCGTTTATGTAGTAAACCAGTTCATCCAGGGAAACAGTTCCCACAAAATTAACATGCTCTCTAACTCCTATACTAGTTGCAGTTTCTTTCAGTTCGTCCAAGAAGAATCTGGTGTGAGAGTACCCAATTACAAGAAGCACGACATTCAAGCCTTCATTCACCAATCGACGGAGTACTTTGAAAACGGTTGTAAAGTCCATCCAAGGATCGATTGATCCAAAATAAGTTATGACAATCTTCTGACTCAGTTCACTTGCATTAAGTTTTTTCACGGCAACATCTTTTGGGATAGGCCTAAAAATCTCAATGTTAACTCCATTAGGAATTACCTCGACCATCTTGTTGGGACTAATTTTTCTAATCATGTCTTTATGGGCATTTGTAACCGTTACAACAGCATCACTGAAATCTACATTAATCTTGTTTAGCTTTGAAACTAACGTATAGACTAACGACTTTGTCAGACCTTCTCTGTAATAAGCTGAAGCAGACTCAGGAAAATGATCTTGATAATCGAAAATAACAGGCACATGAAAAAGCTCGCCAAGTCCAACGGCAATTGTACTAGGTACAATGTTAGCATGTATTATGACATCAATATTCTTTTTCCTCAACGCGTTTAATAATGCAAAAAACATTGGCAGAGCATTAACAATATAGTAAGACCAAATATTCTTTGTTTTCCAGTCGCTCAAGCTCAACACTTTAAAACCTAGCTTTCTATTTGTTTTCGATTCCGTGGGTATTTTTCTGTAATGTAGAACATATATGTTGATGTCAAACTTGTCGACTAGACCTTTCCCCATAGATATGAATCTGGTTTCAGTTGGATGTGATTTTAAGTCATTAATTGGAACCAGCAGAATGTTAACCATTATATCACTCCGAAACAAGTACTCATATTCTGCAGTGTCTTTTCTTTCCTATCTACTAAATTTCACCTAGAGTTGAGCAAGCTTTCGGCTATATTTAGTGCAGAATGAGGCTAAAGGCATAGTAAGTTTCCTATTTGATGACTTCGATACATATTATCTTAAAGTGCCATTTCCAAGAGCCTTAAAAAAAACATTCCATTTCTTTGCGTCACTAGGTGGAATCAAGCCACAACAATCAAATACAAAGCGGGTCCGCATCAGTCCAACAAGTCTCTGATAATCAAACTTGCTGAAAACTTCATGACCAACCGCGATGACTATGCAATCAGCGCCACTAAAAGCATATTCAAGATTATCTACTGGCCTGTACCCATAATATGAAAGGCTATCTGGAGAGCAAAGAGGATCATATGTTAATACATTTGCACCACAATCACTCAAGATTTTTTGAATCTGGAAGCTGGGCGAGCAACGTAGTTCAGGAACATTGCTTTTAAAAGCGGCGCCAAAAATGATTATTTTTGATTCTGACAAAGATATATGTTGAAGCTCTAACCCTTTCTCCACTTGAGACACAACATAACTAGGCATTGAGTCATTAATCTTTCTCGCAATCTTGATGATAGAGAGATCTAGTTCCATTTGGACGGCATCATCTATTAAAAAGTACGGATTAACTGGAATACAATGTCCGCCTACGCCTGCCCCTGTTGTTCTGAGTTGACAATGAGATGGAATCGTATTAGAAATGCTTCTAACCTCGTTGAAGTCTATACCAGACTCTTCACAGTAGCGAGCTAGTTGGTTTGCAAGGGCTATATTTACGTCGCGATAAACGTTTTCAAATAATTTTGCTGCGGCAGCAGTCATCATGTTGCTTGCCCTAACTATCTGTCCTTCAACAACTATTGAAAAGAGATATTCAGCAAACTCTAGACTACGTTGATCTATCCCCCCAATCACTTTTGGATAGCTAACCAAGTCTCTAAGAACTGTTCCTGCAGAAGCTCGAATTGGGCTGTATACCAAGCCAAAATCCTCACCAGCCTTCAGATGAGAGAATTTTTCAAGTACATCTTTTGACCTATTCACTTGAGAAGGAGCTAATGTGCTTTCAATAATCACTATTTTATTTCTCGAGAGTGATTCGCCAACTTTTTGACAAGCTTTTTCCAAAATTGAATAGTTGCTGAGTTTATTCTGATATATTCCTGTTGGAACTATTATTAAGACGAAATTGCTTGAAGCAACAGCTGGTCCATATTCAGTTGAGAAATGTAAACGACCATTTTTTACATTTCGTTTCAACAATTCCGAAAGCCCGGGCTCATTAAAGGGACATATGCCATTTTCCATCATACTTACTATTTTCTGTTGAATATCAATTCCAAAGACATTAATTCCTTTGTCAGCAAACAAACATGCAGTAGGTAAACCCATCCAACCACATCCTATTACGGCAATTGAGATTGGTTTTCGATGGATATCTTCCATATCACAAGGTTCAAGTCGTCGCTCAAGCAAATTGTCCGTGGACGAAGATTGTTTCGAAACTTTGCTTTTATACTCAGTTTTTTCTCGATTTTCCATTTTCATATTTTTCTAACTCCGTTACAGGTAATATGTTTCGTTTAACTTTTCTAGCGCGTTTCTTGATGATAAAAAGTTGTTCAGCCGCTCAGAAAGTTTTCGTTCTTATGAATATAAATTCTAAAATTCTGCATCGTCTTGAAAAACGTGGTCCTTGAAATAGAGCGTCTAACGCGAAGAATAGATCAGGGTCTCGTATGGGAAAATCCCTTGCTGTAGTAAGCGGTATATTCCGGGGTGCTTTCTTCACAGCGTCGTTTCTATAAAGGTCAAAATTCCAGAGCGTAAACATTGTGACCTCTCGCTGCAAGTTCTTCGGCAATCAAGTTTATATGACCACGGCCGGATTCTCGCAACCAGTCATTAGTCGGATATAACAAAAATATTTATATCCGATCACATCCAGTTAGGTTGAAATTACTTTCTATTGTTTATCTATGCTTATTTTTGACGGTAGGGTTACGCAGGCCTGATTATCTGATGCGATAGTGTTCAATAATTCTTCGTAAATACTCAATTTCAGGTCAGCCAACTTGTAATCAGGATGTATCAGAAAAGTGCATAAGCCACCCAGATTCTTAATTAAACTGATCATGGCTACCAGCTTTTCTGAAGCTTCCTTAGGAGTTAAACCTAAAACATAGAGTAGCTGATGGTCTTGTGTTAGTGTCACAGGAAACTCGGTCAGTCCACATAGAGTCAGGTGATAAGCTGTTCCAATACCATGCGGCTTCATAGTATACGGCTGTTTCGGCTCCCACGTAGGTACTGATGTATCATAAACGTATCCAGCCTCTCGCAGAGCCTGAATAATTTTGATATTATGCTGAAGTATTGGCGATCTAAATCCTTTTACAGGCTGCCCAGTTATTTTCTCGAGGGTCTGTTTTGCGTCTAGCACTCTTCTAATTAACTTGGGTTTAGGAGTTTGAGCAAGTTTTCCATCGTGTTTTGTATCGTGGGCTCCTATTTCTCCATAATTTGCAAGCTCCTTGATTATTTCAAGATTTAGCTTGTAATGCTTTGAAGGTATGTACCATGTGGAGGGTACGTCATATTTTTCTTCCAGTTTCTTGAGTTGTTTGGCGTTTTGGAGCCCTTTCCATGTATCAATATCATGTGTCATTAGACACGCATATTTCTTGCCATTCCATGTTTTCTTATGAAGCTTTTTCTGTGACAATCTCTCAATTGCTCTTGCCAAAATAAACCTCAAAGCGTCTAACGGCAACTTATCGCATAGAGCAAAGTTCGCCTGTACTCTATGCTCCCTCATAAATAAGTCTCTAAGTCGCTTAGGCGCCAGCGTATAAGGAACTGGTAACATTTTAACCAGATCATATAAGTGTGATGACTTGGCGTTGAACGTTTCATCTAGAATCTTGTTATATTCTTTTATAATGTCCAACCTTAAGAAAATCAAATCTTCGTTTATTTCTACTGATAAGAGAGGAGTATCTCCAGAAGTTGATGTAAATAGCCCATAAAAACAGTAAAGCATCTTAGGTGTTAACGTTAGAACGGTTTGCGAAGTTGCAGCTACAAAAACTCGTTCTCCATTTGTTTTCGCGACCCTTGACTTAATATCTTTAATTAATTTCAAAAAATCCCTAGAATCTGAAGGAATTACAATTGTCTGCTTTCCCTCAACCGGTTTCTCCCTATAAGCTATTACAACTTCAGCTTCATCTAAACCTGTGAACGCAACATTCCAAGGTGATAGAAGTTCACGTATGACATTAACATCCTCAGCTTGCCCCTGAACAGCTATTTTCAAGAAATCACCTCATTTTCCAACAATTCTAAATCCTATATTTCTACTCTAATCTCTTAAATCAAGTTTCAAATAGCGCGCGCTAATATCACAAAAACTCTTTCTTCGACTCAATGTCTGGTTCCAAGTTTCAAATAGACCAGAGGTCTGACTATTCCCCACCAGTCTCTAAACGGAGAAATCTGGGAATATCCGCCTCTGTTTCTATGTGGATACACTTTGGAAACTGGAACCTCTTTCGTTTTGTAACCCAACGTAAGAACTTTGTAGTGAATGTAATACTCCAACTCATAAGCGTCGAGCCATCTCTGCCAAATGTTAATTCGAGGATCATCAAGAATCTCTAGCCTGTAAGCTCTAAATCCGTTGGTAACGTCTGTGCATCGAACCTTTGTAAACGAAGTCCACAAGAACGGGTAAAAACGACTAAAGACTCCTCGAATAAGGGGATTCTTTACACGTCTCCCTCCGGGAAGAAAACGCGACCCCTGCACATAATCATAGTTCTCTGCTATTATTGGCTTCAAGAGGCGGGGTATTTCATCTGGGTCATCCTTATTGTTTCCAGCTAAGACAACAACAATGCTGTAACTTTTATCTTGTGCGTATTGTATCCCCTGTCTTATAGCATGTCCAACGCCCTTTCTCCCCTTGTTTTGAATCATGTGAACCGCAATAGGGACAGGTGTCCTTAGTATTCTTTTAGAGTCGTTCTTGCTTTCAGAGTCTATGATTATACAGATTTCGTCTACCACTTTTTCTTTAAACTTGCTCAGAACCTTAAGTATGCTATTATTATCGCGATAGACAGGAATTATTGCGAGGGTTTTCAATCAGCAGATTCACTCATTTTTGTTTCTATAACCCATTATCGACGCTGGATTTCCAGCTACGATAGCCCTTTTAGGCACATCTTTAGTCACAACTGAACCTGCTCCGACCAGCGCTTCTTTCCCAACTGTCACTCCTGGCAAAACAACACAACCTGCACCTATAGAAGCATCAGACTCCACTTTGGTCTTGAGCAATGTCCATTCTCCTCCGACTTTAGGATATCTGTCGTTCGTGAACGTCACATTAGGTCCGATGAAAACGTTATTTTCAATTGTTACTCCTGTGGGAATGAAAACAAACGGTCTAATCTTGCAGTTGTCACCTATGACGACGCCTGCCTCGACGTAAACGAACGAGTCGATTTTGCAGTCCTTGCCAATCTTGCACTTATACAAGTTGACTTGATCATGTATGATGGTGCCCTCGCCGATCTCGGCGTCCTTTATCATGGAGTATTTGGTAACTTTCTTCATTCAATTACCCAGTTCAACCTTTATGATCTTCCCTTCTTGCGTTGATCTCTTGATGCTTTCCAGAACTCCGACGTTAGCAGCGCCTACAGACCCTGGGTTTCGGTGATTACTATTTTGGCTGATGCTGTTAGTAAAGTGAGTGATCTCGTCAAGTATAGTATTATTTCTAGTTACATCAAGACCGAAAGTAATACCCCCGTTGTGATCTAAAATCCTTATTTCTTGGCGTAAGCAATCAACTGTTGCACTGCGTTCTTTGCCCATCACATTCAGCTCCCTCACTTTTCCAGGTTGCAGCCAACTCAACTCTACGTGAGCCATAAGCTTTTCGTCAAACTCCATTAAGATGTACGCAACTTCTTCCAGCGACTTACGTCTGTACGCTTTGGCGTTGCAGCTTACCCTAACCGGCCATTTGTTAAGCAAGTAGTTCATAATGTCAACAGGATGAGGTCCCAAATCGAAGATTATATCTCTGTCGATTGGAGAAGGCATAAGTGTCGTCCACTGTAACTTCAAATAGTATAAATCCCCAAAGTAGTTCTTAGCAACCAAATCTCGGACCGCTTTCAAGGCATTATTGAATCTGAATATGTGACCTACCTGCAAGCACAAATGCCTGTGCTGGGCGACCCCGACCAGCTCCCATGAGTGCCGAGCCGATTTAGCCATGGGTTTCTCGAGTAAAACATGTTTTCCCGCATTAAGCGCAGCTAAACCCAATTTATGGTGTGTCTCGTTCGGCGTACAGATATGAACAGCATCCACATCGTTCGAGTTAAGAAAGTCGCTGTAATCTGACCCTATTTTTTCTGTGTCAACACCTAACGCTTCTTCACAGAATTTCAAATTTTCCTCCTTCAGATCGCAAACTCTACGAAGCTTCACTTTGGGGTTTATCATAGCAAGTTGCAGGTATTCGGTTATTACCTTCCGCCCCCAATAACCCGCACCAACAACCCCTACATTTATAGATGATTTCATATCACAAATCCCCTTTATGTTCAAAAAAATCGTGAATCCTATCGCTGATGTACAACTGCTCACTTGGAATTAAATCGGGATAAATCGGAAGACTTAAACATGTTCGGCAAAGCTCCTCAGACTTCGGATAAGTTCCCTTCTCGTAACCGAACATTCTCTTGTAAATAGGCTGCAGATGAATCGGAAGTTCATAATGGATTCCGCATGATATTCCATTCGATTCAAGCCAAGCTTTTAGCCTGTCACGACGCTTGGTGCGTATGACAAAGCAATGAAATACTGGAATAACTCCATTTTCAGCACTTGGCGGAAGAGTCAACCCCTCGATATCAGACAGCAATCGGCAATAGGTTTCCGCAACCTTTCTTCTTTTTTCATTCCATTCATCCAACCGTTTAAGCTGTATTAATCCAATTGCGGCGTTGACCGTGTTCAAACGAGCAGTATATCCTATCAAATCGTGAACATATCGACTCTTTCTCCCACAGTCCCTCAGCTTAGCAGCATTATCAGCGATTCTCTTATTGTTTGTTGTCATCATCCCCCCATCACCTCCAACAGTCATATTCTTGGATGGGTAAAAACTGAAACACCCAACATCGCCCAGACTTCCAGTTTTCCTTCCTTTGAATAAGGCGCCATGAGCCTGACAAGCATCCTCAACTATAAGCAAATCATTTTTCTCAGCCAATGCATTTATCGAATCCATATCGGTTGGATAACCATAAAGGTGCACAGGAATAACAGCTGTTGTCTTCGAATGCAAAGCATCTCGCAGTAGTTCAGGATCGAGAGTGTACGTTTTCATATCTATATCCGAGAAAACAGGAGTTCCTCCAGCGTGAATTGCAGCATTAGAAGTCGCTACAAAAGAAGCTGGAGAAGTAACTACACCCTTTCCCGAAACTATGCCGGCAGCCAACAACGCAATATGCAACGCATCTGTTCCTGAATTAGTTGACACGGCGTAATCTACGTCGCAATATCTTGCGAACTTCTCTTCAAACTTTTGAACGCTTTCGCCAGAAACAAATTTTTCGTCACGAAGGGCTCGAGAAGCTGCCTCTTCCATTTCCGTGTCAAACGCAGGTTTTGCCAACGGAATCCAAACCTTCTGTGAATGACCCATGTTATTTTCTCACTTCAACATTTTTTTGTTATAACATAAAAAATTACGATACTCACTGGATTCGTAATCCCAATAAGACAAGTAACAAAATTGACTGGATATTCTCTTCAAAAAATCGGGAGAATATAATCATAGTTTTGTTTCTTTGAAGGAATTCTATACGTATGACTAACCCGCTCCTTCCGAAACTCGATATAAATTAAAAATTTGCCTTGCTTCCGTTAAGACCCCGTTGATCTCATTTTCATCAAATCATGCCGCGGAGCCTTTGCAGTATGAACTATTATAGTATTTCTAACATCAGCCGTTCTTATTTCGCTATTAGGTATGGCATCCTTCACCTTCTGTGAGAAACAGGCTGAGAATTTTCGTCTCCATTCGGGCACGAAGAGTTTTGCTGTAGTCGTTGAATTCAACAATCTTTCCCCACTTCTTTTTGAATCTATAGATGTTACGCGCTTTTTCGTCGCCTGCATCAATTTTGAAGAAAAAAGCGCCACCTAGGTCGAAATACCGGAAACTCCTTTCGTGAGCCCACCTTATGATATGCCATTTTAAAGGCTCAACCGCATAAATTCTGTTCAACCTAGCGTAGTTTGAATCTGCATATGTGTATTCATGGACCATGCCATTGTGCAATAAGCAGATTGATGCTGCAATAGGTTTATTTCTGAAGAATGCCTTGAATACCGCCATTTTACCAAGAGAAGAAAAGAAATTCCATAAGGATTCAAAATGTGAGACCGGATATGGCTCAATTCCTAGTCTCCTAGTTGACTGGACGTGGAAGTTATAAAAATCCTGGAAATCGGCACGATTCCTCACCTCAGCAAATGTAAAGTCTGCCTCGGTTTTCTCTATGTTTCGACGCGAGCTTCTATCTATGCTTCTCCACAATGACTCAGTTGATTGACCCAAGTCCACAAGTATCGTTCCCATCCTTCTTTTCTTAAAACCATAAGCAGACATCAATTGAGAGCGATCCAAAAAATAGGGGGGTCGCGCAAACCGAATTGCATAAAAGTTCCTTGCTTCAGCAATATTGAGAATTTTTTCTAACAAAGCGCCGTACGTTTTATCAGGAGAGCTATTTTCAAGCGAAGAATGCTGAATAACCACTGGACCGTTTTGCCATTGAATGAACGGAAGTGTTCTATCAAATATTCTTCTCAAGGCAGTTTTGTACAGCTTGCGGATAACAAATCCTCTTATACCTGGACAGCTACCCCAATTGAATGCTGGATAATTTCCGTAACGGCTCTGTATCGCTAGCAATAGACCATTAATATTGCCTTTCTTGTCGGTAGAGATCAGATATATTGGGTAATCACCATGAACTTCTTCTGCATATTTTGCCCAGAACACAGACTGAAATATTGTACCATTTATTCCTGCATTTTCGAGCGCTTCATTCCAGCTTTTCTCGTTTACTTTGTCTAATTCAACAATAAAGTCCAATCACCATGAAAATGCTTTTTCACACACGCGCAAATATCTTACAAAGATTTAGTTTCGCAAATCTTTGTTTCTCCGGAGATTAAACCAGAGCTAATTTGCGTTTCAACAAAACACGAGGTTATTACAAAAGTAGACATGCACAACATGATTTTCTAAATTAATCAATTGTGACGACCCTCACCTTCAGATAGAAAACAATTTAGAATATTGACGGTTTTGCTTGACCTTAGGGTTTTTCTATAATCATGGTATTCAACTAATTGTCCTCCAAATTTGGACTTAAACCTGAATATACCCAGAGCTTTGGATTCACCTGCATCAATTTTGTGCAATTCAATTCCGCTCAAGTCCAAGTACTCAAACGCTCTTTCGCGAGTATACTTTATCGTATGCCAGAAAAGAGCACCAAGTACAGGAACTCTGTTTAACCTCGCAAAGTCCGAATCGCCAAGTGCATATAGATGGGCTTTCAGGTTGTGATTCAAATAAAGTATTGAACCAACAAGTCTTCCATCGTAATAAGCGACAAAACCTTCAATCTTGTCTTTTGGTGAAAAATAGTCCCACAAAGATGAATAGAGTGAGAAAGGCCGTATTGTTCTATTTGATCTTCTCTGATTTTCCAAATGCATATAGTAAAGAAGGCGCAGGTCAGCTTTGTTGCGGACCCTTTCAATCTGCATTCTCTTTTCTGTTTTTTCAAATTTATTGCGATCTTTCCGATCCACCTGTTTGCGCAAGACGTCCAAGGGCTGTTTCAGGTTAACAAGTATTGTACCCATTCGTTTTTTCTCAAAATCTAAGGAAGAAAGTAGACTAGGTTGATCACTGAAAAATGCAGGACGGACGAATGCCAAAGAATAACATCTTTCTTCTTTAGCTTTTTGAATGATTTTTTGAATAATGTCTCTGTACATAGCGACTTTCTCTGGTTTGTCTCTGAAATTAGGTAAAATTATCGGACCGTTCTCCCAAACAATATATGGTAGCATCTTCTGAAAAATAGGCAACAAAGCATTCTTGTATAAATGCGAGAAGAGAATATGCCTCTTGGTCGTTGCGTTAAAAGTAGGATGTTTAGCATAGCAACTTTCTATTGCGAGCAATAATGCCTGTATATCACCTTTTCTGTTTAAGGAGGCAATAAATATTGGCTGGTCTTTATAGACAGTCTTCAGATAGTCTGCCCAGTATGACGATTGAAATAGAGTTCCTTCTGTACCTGCTGACCGAAGTGCTTTTTCCCAAGCCTTCTTATTGACGTTTTTAAGCTCAACTATCGTGCTCAATAATAGACACACAGATTTTGTGTAAATTTTGGAGATTTGATCCTGCTCTACCTTGGATTTCATTTTGAATTGAAATTGCTAGAATAGGTTCTTGCAGTTCTCCATTCTTCCAAATGGCAAAATCAGGGAGTGAAGATAGAAAAATGTGGGCCAAGAGCAAATACCCCTCCGCCACGAAAACAATTTACTCTTGAAAGAGGTGTTTTTAAATAGTCTTAAACCGTTTTCTCTAAGTTCACCGTTTAGATACTGATACGCTTTCTCAATTCCTTCATGATTGACTCCTAAAAGTTTCCAAATTCTCGTTGACTGCGCTACGGCATCAGATGTTTTTATTCTTTCTTTCTTGCAGCTATTTGAAATCGGTTTTCCCAAATCATAAATCTGGTAGAATGATCCATCAACGTTTTGGATCTTCCTAAGCCAATTGCTTGATTTTCTCGCGATCTCTATAAATTCTTTTTTCTTCGTAAAGCAATATGCATAAAGATATGCTTCAGTGGCGTAGCAATGAGGATGAATCATGACAATATTGGATTTCTCGTTAATTCTGAACGCCCCATTTGTCATATGTAATCGTCTGAAATTCTCCAGCACTTTAAAAGCAGTCACTTCATGCTCCTGTTCACCCAAATACTTTGAAGCCTTCAGCAAAGGTATCGCTAATTTTGCCAGATGCACAGATTGAACATGCCACCACTCAGGCTTTTCGGGAATCTTGTCTACAGCATCAAAGTCTCTGCCATCCCATAAAGAGTATAACCATCTAAGGCTTTTTTTGGCTTGGTGAAGATACTCATCCTTCTTGACTAAATCGTACAAGTCGAACATGCTAGAAATGAAGATACCAGTGTCGAAAGCATAAAGAAGATTATCTGAGAAGCAAGGAAAACCCCCATCTTTGCTAATTCCAATCATGTGTCTGGCGCATGCTTCTGCCCTATCCAAGAATCTCTTGTCTTTTCTTTCATCATACAATATGCAGCATAAGCTAATAGCATAAGCAGTTATTTCTGGATAGATGAAAGCCCTACCTGTCGATGAATAGGATGCCACGTAAGCCTCGCCAGTCCAAATTCGAGAATTCAGAACCCATTCAGAAATCTTTTCTATGGTACTTGACATTTAAATCCCTCTTCCTTCAAATGCAGCCTCTTTGACCAGTTAAAACGACTTCCTCGACCATATAGACAACTCTCGTGTAAAATCTCCTCCAAATTCAAGCAGATCTGCCTAAGTAAATTCAACGTCTATATAGACTTACAGTCACATTGAAACAGAAATACTACTGAACTCTTCTCACCCAAATTTCTCTACAGAAGCAATAGCAGTTCCTCAAGCAACCGGCGTGTTCCGTTCCGTCACATGTGACACCATCGAGGAGAACGGTATTGGTTATTTGTCGCATTATTCCAGCCTCCTCAACATACATTTTATCAAGTCTTCTTAACACTCGATATCTTTTGCCACAGTATTTTGACATTTCTGCAGTAAACTCTAACCCTCGATTTTTGAAGTTTTGATCAAGTGTAGCTAAAATTTCATCTTTGCTTTTGATTTCCACAAGTTCGCCCGGCTGGAGATTTAGAGAAATTGTCGGGGTCGTTCCAGGTTCCACTTTAACCTCAGGACGCGGTCTAACTAGAAAACCTTTGAACATTGCAGATGCCACTCGCAGCAATACTCGAAAACTCTCAATTGGGCTATAGGCTCCAGATTTGATATCACTCAAATAAAGATGCAGATCTCTTGGGTGAAAAGGCGAAGTTGCCTCGAGCAGATTTAGTGCTTGGCACACAGATAAGCTTGCGCTTGAAAGATAAGTTTTTTCTGCTCCAGACTGAATATCCGTAGATTGATTATATCCTGATTTTTTCCCCATTTTTATTAACCATTTTTCCTTCCAAAGAAAATGACATGTCCTTCGACAAGCATTAAAGGCTTCGCCATCACAAATTGCTTTTTCTAAGATCACGGTTTTATTCATGCGTCTCATCCCAACGCCCTCAACGATTATCTTGTTGACTTGTTTGAGCACTCGAAACCTTTTTCCACAATACTTGCGCATTCCCTCACTGAACGATAATCCTTCTAATTCACCCCTTCCATTAAGCGTTGCAAGTATTTCATTTTCACTGCGCACCTGCACAACGTCTCCAGTCTTAAGATTGGGATTATGTCTAATTTGGAATTTCTCCAAAAAACGTTTTATAAAAGTCATTTTTTCATATCCTCAATTTTCTTCTAAATAACCCTTATTCGTAACATTTACTTCTAATATTGGAAAGAAATTTTTCCCCGCCG
>SMTZ1_10002786_pt1 | contig 19449 bp, 18 predicted proteins | sample DeeMarSWOR136_30_FD_25667 | JGI IMG/M metagenome (IMG submission 25667)
TTCACTCAAAAGTGCGGGGGGTGGGATTTGAACCCACGAACGCCTACGCGACAAGGTCCTAAGCCTTGCTCCTTTGACCAGACTTGGAGACCCCCGCTCAGACACTCATCCCAAAAAGATTGAAACCATATATAAACATAAACGTTCATGTTTTTCGAAAATGCCTAAAGACATATGTCTGATTCAGATACTGAGTTCATAACCTACTTATGCCAAGTCTTTTCTGAATATCATTTGATAAGTCATGAACCCCGAACTTGAAGAACAGCAAAAACTCGTGTGCGAACTCAAAGACCAGCTACAATCAATGGAAAAAGAAGAGAAGAAACTGACTGAAAACGTGAGACTCCTTGAAACAAAACTAGTTGTTCAAGATTTACAGGATAAAATCAAAGTCAAAAGCGAAGCAATCAATCAGCTTCGTAACAAGGCAACAGAACTCGAAGAGAAACTAAGATCCAAAACACTCACCCCTGTAGAAGAGCAGATTCAACCAGAACCATTAAAAGAAGAGACACCACGACAATTTTTCTAAAGGCGTGCACGCTTTCTCTTTGTTCAAGAGTAGAAAAACGACTTGCTAGCTGCGTCTCTATCTTTCTTAAGAGATTTTCGCGCGTAACATGAAAATATCCCGGAGCAACTGCAGAAAACGGCCATTGTGTAATCGTGTAAAACACTCTTTCTCAACCTAAAGCAACGAATATTCAGGTGATACTGAGAATTCCGGGAAGAAGAAACGGGACGAAGATGTAAACCCGTTCACTTTCGTAACAAAAAAAAGGAGTAAAGGATTGTGTCAGACCAGCTTTGCTAACGATTGAAAGGGTATCTTTGGAGTTCCATGGTGGCTTTAGCCTTGTATAATTCCGCCTCCAACAACGCATTGCTCAGTTCCCTCCGGAATTCAAAGCTCTCGTAGCTCTCGGAAACGCCGGTTCTTCTTTCCGTCTGGGAACGTAAAGGAAACGCAAAGCCTTTGTCCTTTCCCAATGCTTTGATTAATCTACTCCCTGAGGAGCCTTTTCCTAGTGGTTTAATCTTTTTCATTCATTCCACCACACATGACCTATAGGTGATCAGGGACATAGGTTTTATGCCGTCATATGACAGTGATGCCTATGCCGTCATTTGACGGCTATAGAATTATATGTGGCTATGTCCATTTCTATGTTGGTGCTTTGAATGACTTTATATGAAGTTGCCTTGAAAGTAACGTTTGAATCCTTTTTCACAAATTTGACTCGTAGGTTTCCCTCCGCAAGTGTCTTCATTTGGTGTAACAGAGAGAATGATGTAATTGAAGTTGTTGTGAGGAATCCGGAGGATTACCCTATAGTTTTGGAAGAGATTCGCCGTCACCCTATTATGGGAGTCATTGAGGAAATAGCTGATGATCACAGGCTCTACTTGAACGTGCACGAATGTCATTGCATGAAACAAAACACAATAGTAAAACATATCGGAGAGCTAGACATTCTCAACATTTTTCCCAACATGATAGAACATGGATGGGCATATCATCGGCTTATAGTATTCAGACACAAAGACTTGGAAGAACTCCTTACACGCATTGAGAAATGGGGATGGTTCTACAAAATCCTGCATAAAATTCCTTTCGATGGGTTTGTTGCAAGTTCTCTAACTCTGTCTGCCGATACACTTTTTTCCGGCTTGACAGAGAAACAGATGGAAGCTATTCTCACTGCCCATCGCCACGGCTACTATAACCTGCCAAGGGATGCTGATGTTCAAGCAATCGCTGCCAAAGAGAAAGTTCCACGAACAACATTTCAGGAGCATCTTATGAAGGCTGAAAACAAGCTTGTAGCGGCTCTAGTTCCACACATCCAATTATTTAGTCACGCTTCGCCAGAGAGAAAAAAAGGTTTTAGGGTAAAAAAGAGCTACTCTAGAATACCCCTAAACAGGCAGACCATAAACTAGATATTCTAAAGCTACAAACCTGGCCCTAATAGCTGATCTGAAAGATAGTAAGCTGAAAGGGGTTTCCCGGGCACCGCTAGGTCAGATGCTTAACACCACACTTTTCTGCTTTGTTTTACAGCCATATTTCAGCGGGGAAGTGCCAAAAAAGCTGGTTTTATTTTTTAGCGCTATATCTGCGTGTTAACAAAACCTATTTCCTGAACCCTGCAAACTCTACATTAGAGGAGTCTATGAATTCTATGGCTCGACAACACTTAGTTAAAACCTTCCCTGCTCTAGCGAAAGAAAAGGCGAACTTGCAAAAATACTGTGTTGAAATTCAGATGATAAAACCTTACCAAATTGTTGATTTCTGGTCTAAAAAGCCCGAGACAGATAATATCCTTGAAGCCTTCATTGACGAACTCTTTACGTTGGATTCAAGTGAATATTTTAAAATCAAAGTGTCCAAAGCTCATGATCCCTCAACTGAATGAAAACGTGTAGTTAACTGCATTAAAAGCAAGAGGTAAACCTGAGAGTGTAAGGAAAGTCGTCACACAAGTGAACGCCTTTAGTGTCGCTGGAAAAAAATAACAGCGCGGAAACTCAGCCTGATTCTTTTCCTCGAAAATTCGTATAGAACTGCGGTAATAGTGACAAAAACGGTCGCAAAGACGTATCCCATAGAAACGAGTCAATAGAGAGATGCAAGAGGGAGACGCGCGCGTTATTAAGATGAAGGAAAGAGAGCCAAAGTAAACATATCTTTGCCGCCTGAATTGGCAAGAAAGCCCGTGAGTGGGGCTTAAATACTTCAAGAATCGATGAAAGCGCCTTAAAAAGGCTATATTGGGCGCCTAGAAGGCTTAAATCCTAGCAAACGTAATTGTCGCTTGACTAATCGACCTCAAAACCAATAAATATGTCGAAATCTGAAAGCATTTCAGAACATTCAAGTATGCCTCGGTGGCCTAGTCAGGTAGGGCATCACCTTGGTAAGGTGGTGGTCGCGGGTTCGAATCCCGCCCGAGGCTCCTGAAGCTATTCTTTTTGGAACTCAGAGGAAATCTCTTCGTAGAAATCTAACGACTCTGGGTTAATCAAAGCGTCTCTGTTTGTAACTGGTCTTCCATTTACTATATTTGACACTGCACTCTCCACCTTCTTCATGTTGAACGTGTACGGGACATCTGGTGTTTCGATAATTACCGCTGGAACATGTCTGGGAGACGCTTCTGCAAGCAAGGTTCTTTTAATCTTCTTTTTTAGATTGTCTGTTAAATGATACCCAGAGGCAAGTTTAACAAACAAAATAATGCGTTGGTCGCCTTTCCAATTTTGCCCCACAACCATACTGTCAGCAATTTCCTCAAAGTTTTCCACCACGTTATAGATTTCCGATGGTCCAATACGCACCCCTGAAGGTTTCAAGGTGAAGTCGGAACGACCAAAGAACGTCATTCCCCCAGTGTCGCTATGAACTAGTACCCAATCCCCATGCCGCCAAACATTTGGATAGACACTGAAGTAAGCGTTTCTATACTTTTTGCCCTCAGGGTCGTTCCAAAAATAAAGAGGCATTGAAGGAGCCGAAGCTTCACAGACAAGCTCTCCTTGCTGATCAACCACCGAATTCCCCGTATCGTCATATGCCTTCACTTTCAACCCCAAAGCCGGACCCTGCAGTTCACCTGCATACACAGGTTGAATGGGAGTCCCCGCAGCAAAACAACCATTGATGTCTGTGCCTCCAGAAATAGAATTGAAGTGCAAGTCTTCCTTGATTTCGTCGTAAACATACTCAAATCCCTCAGCAGAAAGTGCTGAACCAGTTTGAGAAATTTCTCGCAATGAAGACAAATCAAAATCCTTACCTGGTCTAGCGCCCAAGCTTTTTAGGTAATTGATGTAACTTGCACTACAGCCAAAGATGTTTATTCTTTCATCTTGAACCATTTGCCACATAGTTCTCCAGTCTGGATAGTTGGGATTGCCATCATACAACACTATAGTGGCGCCCACAGCCAAGGAGCTGAGCAGCCAATTCCACATCATCCAACTCGGCGTCGTTATGTAAAATATTCTGTCATCACGTTTTAGATCGGTGTGAAGTACCAGCTCTTTCAAATGATTTATGAGAACGCCGCCGGCTCCTTGAACCATACACTTTGGCTTACCTGTTGTGCCCGAGGAAAACATAATGTATGCTGGGTGATCAAAGGGTAACTGTTCAAATGAAATCTCCTTTTGTGCCGCTGAAGATGCAAAGTCACTAAAAAGCACCGAGTTGGGAATGGAAGTGATATTTGGTTTTTCTTCAGTGTAAGGGATTACGATAGTTTTCTTTAGGGAGGATACTCCTTTAGCCACTTCTTCAGCTCTTGGCAAGATGCTGAACGTCTTCCCCTTGTAATAGTATCCGTCAACAGTGAAAAAAACTCTGGGTTTAATCTGACTCAAACGGTCAAGAACTGCTTTTGGGCCTAGTTCAGTTCCGCAAGAAGACCATGTGGCGCCTATACTTGTTGTTGCAAGCATTGCGATAGCAGTTTCCATAAGATTGGGCATGTATGCGCCTACGCGGTCTCCAACGGTAACACCGATTTTGCGGAGTGATTTAGCCAAATGTGTCACAGAATCATATAATTCTGTATAGGTCATTCTAGCCGATTTCTTGGTTTCTCCTTTGAATATGAAAGCTGTGTGCGAATCTCTAAACCTCAGAAGATTCTCAGCAAAATTCAGTCTTGCTCCAACAAACCATTTTGCACCGGGGAACTTGCTTAGGTCATCTATTACAGTCTCATATGTGTGGGACGCCTTTACATTCCCAAATTTCCATACAGCGTCCCAGAAATCGGCTATATTTTCAATTGACCACTTGTACAGTTGATTATAGGAATCGATTTGAAGATGATGTTTTTGGTTGACAAAATTCATAAACTGGGTTATGTTTGCCTTTTCTATACGTTCTTTGGAAGGTACCCAAAGCGGTTTTCTCATTTTTATCCCTTTTCACATGCAGAGGAGTTTTTCACGAGTTACTAAGTTATTGCAAAAATAAGGTTTGCGTGACGATAGCGAGTCTATATCGCTGTGCATGGCTAATGAACTCTCGAATTCGCGTTAGTTGTCGATGAATACTTTCCTCGAAGGATCTGTTTCTGAAATATTCGCATAAACGTAATTACCTCTATATTTCGCTGTTCATGAGTATTAATTATGGGCTCCATAAACGTTCTGACAATTAACGAAGAGCCAGAAGATAAGAGAGACTTAGTTAAAATTATCGAAAACGCAACAAATTACTTTCCGTCAGAGACATGGGACGACATCTACTATATTGGAAAACTCAATTTGGAACACGATTTTAAAATAACATTAAGTGAAGAATTCCTTGGAGCCTTCCTTTTTGAAAAGTTAATTGATAGAATTAAGAAGATAAGAGACTCTGATAGATTGATGAGCATCTTGTTAGGAATAACGCCAGACCCTATAGTAGCCTTGCACTACTCTTTTGATGGAAAAAGCTTCAAAAGAGCACTGTATCTCGTTCATGACTACGTTACAGAAAAAGCCGGAGTTGTTTCCCTTTTTAAGGTAGACAAAGAATCGTCGAGCAAGGTGGTTGCCCACGGATTGGGTCACAACAAAGGTTTGCGTCATCATGTAGCACCGATTGACCTTATGTATTCTGAGTTACTGAGACTTCCTACATTGCAGGTGGAAGGCTTTTGTAAAGCTTGCCTAAGCAAGTTGGCTCAAGATTAGTTATACGCTATATGTCGCGAGTGAATGGTTCCTGTGCATGGAGAGACCATGACAGTGCTTCTTAGATTCCGTATATTTGGTCTGGAGCAAGAATGTTAGGAAATCTCTTTCTAAGCTTCAGACGGGTAGAATAGCAGAGGTGGCACTCATCAACATAGTCTTCTCCATGTTCAACGTTGTACTCTCTAACTAGTTCAGCTGGGCCCCCTCTTAGAATTGGCCCACATATTGGATGCGTTTCTGGATTGAAATTGGCGAGCAGTTCCGCCAAGGGAGTCTGATTCATGTTACCTACTGTAATGCCTTGACAAACATGAACATAGGCAAAGGGGTCAATGTGAACTCGGCTTTGATTGGAAAAGTCCTCGTCTAGACACTTATCAAACTCTGCCCAAGGCTTTGTAGGCAGTCCTTCAACAAGCTTTTCCGCTGCTCGACCCTTGAACAGAACTCTGCCTTCAACGACAGGTTTGCCTTTCCATTCTATTTCTTTCATGTATTCCTTCGGATCTTCAATAGCAATTGTGCCAACAGGCAAACCAAGATCCTTTGCAGCCTCATAGGCGTATTTAGCAAGGTTCTCTTCAGTTTCGCCATAATGATAGGCATCATCGCTTATTGATAAATCAGAAATACCAATTTGCGAAATTGGAAGGAGCCATTCCTTGGCGTCTTCAATTGATGTGGCCCAATAGGCGTTACTGACTATTCCTCTTTTAAAACCACAGTCTCTGGCTTCGCGTAAACCCCACAGCATAGTTTGAAAGTAAAGAAATGGTTCGCCTCCTTCGAAATATATCCATTTAATTCCTCCAGCTTGTTTTGCTTCATTGAGAATTTTGCGCATATCCGAAATCTTCATCACACCTTTTGCTTCAGGACAACTGTAGACGAAACAGTGGTCACACTTAAAGTTGCATTGATAAGTTTGAAGAAGATGTAATCCTGTTATTGGCATAGTTTACTATGGGAAGCTCGGGGCATTTAGCTATTTTGTAATGGTGAAACGTAACCAGCCTCCAATATCTGCAATGCTTTAACGAAAAAGCTATAGGGATTTATACATTAAATTAGACAAGTTTATTGAAAGAATAAGTTCTATATATAAGGTGGCAACAACATGATGAGGGGACTGTAGTGGTCTTCGAAGAGCTCTTGCCATACGTAGCTGCAACTGCAGCAGTAGCGGCAGTCCTCATCATCTTTTATGTCACACGGTTTGGAAAAAAGAAAGAAGAAGAACTTATACTGCCTTCTCCCAAGATAGAAGCCGCAGAAAAGTGGCGTTTGAGAGTCCAACAAAGCATTTCTCCAAATGACGCAAAAGAGGCAAAAAATGAACTGAGAACCCTAAGTTTAGAAAGAGAAATTCTGAGCGATAGCATACGTCGACTCTATGAGGCTCATGCTGAAGGAAAAATAACTGAGGAAGAGCGTGAGCAGTTAGGTAAGAGATACAAGTCGAGAATGATGACAGTTAGAGAAGCCATCTCAGAAAACGAATCCCTTGTAGCACTTCACGAATTAGAGGCGATGCAAGAAGACCTCATTAAACTATTTGACGAACGATTTGACGAATTGAACACCAAAATCGAAACCTTACGCTCACAGGTTGGAATAGAAGCCGAGGAAACAATTGTTCCTACCTCTATACCCATACCTGACCAAATGGAAAAAGAAATACTCGAAAAAACTCCTGCAAAAGAGAAGAAAAGGAGAACTTCGCGCAGAACTCCCAGGAAATCCCGAAAAACAGAGGCAGAAGAAAGGATAGAAAAGATTCGAGCCGAAGTGGAAAAGGTTTTAGATCGCCTCGAGCAGATGGAGGTTGAGACTTAGGCTTGAGTTGGAGGGAAAACGCCAAAAAAAGGGCAACTGCAGACGCAGTCAAACATGTTAAAGAAGGATTTATTGTTGGACTTGGAAGTGGAACAACCGTTGCTTATGCTCTTCAAGAGCTTGGCAAAAGGATAAAAGAAGAAAAATTGCACATCCACGGTGTTCCCACATCTCATCAAGCCTTTCTGTTAGCAGTTCAGAATAACATTCCCATAACAACGTTGGATGAACATCCGCTCCTCAATGTAACGATTGACGGAGCAGACCAAGTGGATGAAAAGCTAAACACAATTAAAGGTATGGGTGGCGCGTTAACTCGAGAGAAAATAGTGGCATCTGCATCAAAGATGAACGTCATCGTGGTGGACGAGACAAAGTTGACAGAGAAACTGGGTGCCAATCAACCTGTTCCAATCGAAGTGTTACCCTTTGCTTTATCTCACGTGATGGCAAAACTGAAAAAAATAGGCAGTGAGCCCACTCTGCGCCAAGCAGAAAAGAAACTTGGCCCCGTGGTGACGGATAATGGAAATTTCATTCTAGATGTTGATTTTGGACGAATCGACAATCCAAGGGAATTAAACCAGACGCTAAAGCTCATTCCAGGAGTAGTTGAAACTGGGTTGTTTGTGAGGATGGCGGACATCGTGTATGTTGGCGGGAAAGAAAGTGTTCGGAAACTTGAAAAACTAAGCTAAATTGGTTTTATTGTGTATGGACAATAGAGCCTCCGCCACTTCTCTGGCCTTTACACCTGTCGAAGGATTCTTGATAATCTCATTTAGATAGTTTTTCCAAGAAATGCCTAGAGCTCCTTTCCACGTCTCAAATTTCTCCGTCAGATTTTGATGCGCCTTCTCATGTAACATGCAATAACCGTTACTCACCGCTTCTTTGCTGCATATTTTACACTTCAACCCAGATTTTTCCTCCACTCTTTTTTCGGACAGGCAGGGTTCAAACACAATCTCCACGGTCTTCTGCCCTTTCCAAAAATTATTACAGTCGGCCAACCACAAGCATCACAATTTCTCCGAGTTGGTTTAACAGTGCCTAGTTGGGGAAGAGGAAAAGAAGTTTTGCAGCCGCCTTCAAAATAATTAGTGCATCCAACAAAGCGTTTGCCAGTTTTGCGGGAACGGATAATCATGAGTTTACCTGTTTTGCATGTGGGACAGTCGCCGATTATACGTTCCTGTAATTTAGCTTGTCTAACAGACTTGCTTAGAGTTCTACCTATTATTTCTTCTTGGTTCTTTAGTTCTTCTAAAACTGGTTTTAAACGGTCAACAGCTTCTCCAAGAACTTTTTCTCGTTTTTCTTCGTCGTTTTGGATGCGCCGCATTTTTTCTTCAAGCTCTCGTGTAAGCTTAACTGATACTACTGTGGGAGCATGTTTCTGGAGAATTTCTGTGACACTCTGACCTAGTTCTGTTACTTTAACGCTTCTTTCTGCGATGTAGTTTCTATCATAAAGAGTTTGGATGATGTCGGCTCTTGTGGCCTTTGTGCCAATCTGTTCATTTTCCATCTTTTTGAGAAGACTGCTAGGATTATAGCGAAGTGGCTGTTGCGTGAATTTATCCTCGCAGATTACTGAATTTACTTTAACTTTTTCGCCTTCTTGAATATCGGGAAGCAAGACTTCGTCCGAGCGAACGTAAGGTCTGTAGAAACGCATCCATCCTTCCTTGAGAATTTTACGTCCAGACAGGTAAAAACGGTGCCCGTCCACGGTGATTTCGGCTTTCATGCTTCGTTTTGTGGCAGGTTCGCCAAAAGCTGCCATAAACCGTCTCACAACTAGGTCCCAAAGTCTCTGTTCAGAAGAGTTTAGCTTTCGTTCTGGCAAGTTGCCTGTTGGGTAGACTGCTGGGTGTGCCGGGTCTTCTTTTTTCCCCTCTTTTGGCTTCAACCTTTCTAGCATGAGTAGTTCTGAAACTAGTTTTCGATAGATTGATTTTCTGCTTAACCCCGCGAGGATAGATTTGTAGTTGATTGTAGGGGGTAGTTTTTGGCTGCCTGTTCTTGGGTAGGAGATTAAGGCGTCTAGATAGAGATGCTCAGCTATGTTGGTTGTTCTTCTGGGATTGTAACTGAATAGGTGATAGGCTTCGCGTTGCATAGTGCCCAAGTCGAAGGGAATCGGAGGGTTTTGCTTGAACGTTTTTTCTTCGATTTTTGCTATTTTGCCTATTTTTCCTTTGCAAGCTCTAACGATGGCCTCTGCTTCGGTTTTGCTTTCTATTGTTTTCTTTTCGTATTCTGCTTCGTACACCTTGCCTCTTATTTCGATTTGAGCTTTGATGGTCCAGTATGGTGTGGGTACGAAGCAGGCGATGGAGTTCTCTCTTATGACTAGAAATCGTAGAGTTGGACCTTGCACTCTACCCGTGCTTAGAGTTGCGTATCTGCCGCTTGCTTTTCTAACTGCCGAAGTAAGTGCTCTTGAGAGATTTATGCCATAAAGCCAGTCTACTTCGTGTCTTGCTTTACCAGCCTCGATGAGAGTGAAATCCAGTGTTAGTGAAGGCTGCTCATAGGCATGTTCCAACTCAGCCTTAGTCAATGTGGAGTATTTCATCCTTTTAGCAACATCTGCTTTTCCACAAGCATAGTCTAGGATGCTGTAGCCGATTAGACTGCCTTCGATATCGTAATCACAAGCATCTATGAAAACATCGGCATTCTGTGCCAGCTTAGAAATGGTTTCAATCCATATTTTAGTCCGTTGGGCACCTTTCTCCACCATATGTCGAGGGAGCCATTTGAAATTAAAGGTGGGATAGCGAGATTTTTTGCCTTCTGCCTGAGCAACAGTGTAAAGGTGCCCGAGGGCTGGGACCACAACAATTTTTTTATCTCTTTTAGCAACGAAATAGGGAACACATTTTTCCCTATGCGCCTCTGGTTTGCTCTTATTGTCCAGTGCTTTGGCAATACGTTCTGCGGCAGTGGGTTTTTCAGCGATTATCAGAGTATGTTTTTCCATGAAGTTCACTCAAAATTTAGTCAAGCAAGTTACCTGCGGTAATACCGTGGCTAGCTGACACTTTTAACATCCCATTGACCAATTCCTCAGCTCGAGACCATCTTTCATTTAGAAATTTTAGGGAAAGGTCTGAACGTTCAACAAACAATTTTCTGGTCCAGTGGTTCATAACTTGGTATAAGCCATGTGCTCTAATATGATTTCTTGCCTCAGAAACCTGTTGGTCCGAAAAATCAAGTCCGGAAAACGTCGCGCACACAATTTATAAGATGAGGCTTATCCTTAGAAAAAGGAAGGAAAGAAAGCGTATGGCAGAGTTGAAGGAAATTGAACTAGACAATATACGCCCTAATAGGCTAAATCCGCGCCTTGATATTAACATCGAGAGATTAAACGAGCTAGCTGACAGCATAAAACAAGTTGGTCTCCTAGAACCCCTCATAGTTCGTCCTGTAGACAATGGATATGAAGTTGTGGTAGGTGAACGACGCTACCGTGCATCACAGCAAGCAGGACTACGAACAGCTCCAGCAATAATTCGCAACTTCACAGACGAAGAGGTAGTAGAGCTAAATCTCATTGAAAACGTTCAAAGGGAAGACCTCAGCGCTGTAGAAAAGGGAAACTGCTGCAAACATCTCTTAGAGAAGTACCGTGAAAAATATCCCTCACAGGAGGCCATTGCAAAGAAAATCGGTGTTTCTGCCGACACGGTCAGCAACTGGCTTAAACTGACAGAAGCCCCGACCGAAATTCAAAAAATAGTCGCACCTATAGAGAAAGCAGGCGTGCCTCGAGAGATTGGCAAACTTGATTACAGTACAGCAATCACCATCACCCGACAAATAGAAGAGCCAACAAGACAAATTGAAGTAGCCAAAGAGATCGCCCGCAAACCAGTTCATGGTCGAAAAGCACGTCAAGTTATAGCAGAAGCCGCTAAACAACCCGAAAAGCCAATTGAAGAAATCATGAAAGAAATAATTGAAGAACCTTACGAACTCATTTTCACCGCAGCCGATAAAGAACCCATTCTAAAAGGTTTGAAAACTCAAACCACAGGAATAAACACACCAGATCCTAAAATAAAGAGCCCCAATACGGTTCACGCCACAGTGCTAGAACCCCATTTCGCAGACCTGCGAGTTATTTCGGTTGAAAGGAAACGTCTAAAATATTTTACAGAAGAAGACGCAAAAGCGGAAGGCGGCTATAGTCTTGAAGAGTTTAAGGAAACTTGGAAAAGGAAACATAGCGAGTGGAACGAGAACCAACTAGTCTACATCATACGCTTCAAAAAAATCTAGTTCTTTCCACGTTCTACCCATGAGAACTTCTTCTGCAATGCTTTGGAGTAATAAAGCTTCCAATCAAAATCTACTTTTCGCCCCCACTTGTAATAAATTCGTGGGTCAATGTAGCTCTTCAAAGAAGTCCCAAGATTGTAATCTCTAGTTTCACGGTAAGCCTTAATTTTATATTGAAGAGTCTTAGCGCGCTTCTGCGAGCTTGAAGTACTCTTAGCTCTCAGCGTTTTCAACCGCTCCACTTTCTTAGCCAGATTCTCCTTCCAATTTTTGGGGGGTTTCCTTTTATGATTACAGACAATGGCTGCTTCAAGATTAGCCATAGTGGCAACATGCTTTTTCTCATAATCTGGATCGGGCTTAGAAACATCAGAACTGTAAAGGAAATCAGCCACCACTTTGGAAGCGTGGTATGTTCTGAAAACTTTGGATGAAACGCCGGGTACAATCTCGTCTAGAAAGAGTGAAACGTTCTTTGACCCCACACCTTCGAAAATTGATGACTGGGCAGACTCGACAAACGCTTTAATGTTGCCGATGACTTCTTGGGGTAATCTTACAGTTTTTTTCCATATAACAGCATCTTTACCTAGAAAATCAAAAGTGACGGCGTTATTCTTTCCATATGTTACATGTTCGGGTCTTAGTGTTGTGGCCCCAACCGTGTCCGCTTCATCTTTGTCTTTTTCGTCTCCCACCCGCAATTTCAAAACATCGATCAAGTAACATGCAGTGGCCGTCTTACGCCTTATAGCGTCCTCGGCATCAAGATTAGCTACTATGTGTTTTCTAACATCTTCTATTCGTTTGCTAAGCTCAATAGCCTTATCGAATTTCTCTATGTCTTTCCGCTGTTTTAGAGGCGACGAGTCTGCTAACCATATGTATTTTTCTTTGCCTCGAAGTCTATCATCCCACCTAGCTATCCACATGCTGTCTGACTGCCATATAATGTCCTTCCAATTGCCAGGTGGCATTGGGGCGTCAGGAGGAAGGTTGAGGATTATGTCGCTTTTGCTCGGGCCTTGTTTCCAATGTCCTCTTAAGGGATGTTTTCCCCGTCCCATGAAAATGCTGGAAGGTTCCGCTGTGTAGTTTCCGATTTCTACTCTAATGCCATCTACTATGGCAAAACCATATTTTTCTTTGTTTCTCTCTCTATTCTCCTTACGTTCAGCAGCCAATTTTTTCTTTTCTTCTTTTGTGAGACTCTGTTTGTAGGCTTTCTCCTTCTCAACCTGCTTTATTACTGGTGCAAAGTCGAAGTCCTCTGGTGGAATCACCTTTTCTATACCTAGAGTTTTGCGGAAGTCTTGGAAGAAATTTTCTACAAAAACGGGGTCTTCGACGTAATCTGTGCCAAGTTTCTTTACCCACGCGACTGCCATCTCTTCCTGCTCTGGCGTTAAGTCTAGCCGTTTGCTTTCCACTATTATATACAGTTTTTTCCATTCAGGTTTCTTGGGAATGAGAACGCCGTTGTGAATCAGTTTCTTCATTTGAGCCTCTCACTTATTTTTCGTTTCGTTTTAATTAAACATAATTGATTTTTTAAATCGGTTTTCGCATGACATTTAAAGCTGAATAAGGACAAGAGTGAATAGGAAACAATATCACAAGCATTGGGATTCAGCACGTTATCGTAAGCATTGGGATATATCATGTCATGTACATACGACAATACCAAAGTTCTTTATTTAAACGTTGTTTTGCTGACGCACCCGCCTAAAACAGTTTAAAATGCGAAGTCGCTACAATTTGCCATGCTGTTAGGAAAACAGGAAGTTTTAAAGCGTCTTAACATGGTTCTAAAACACAACACAAACAACAAGATAAGGTCTAAAATCCTTCAACCTTTAAGCGCTAACTTCTCAGTCCTATTTGCTGCGATTTAGGACAAGAACCTGCAAACAAGCAGCAGGAAAGCGCTAATTTCAGAAAAGGAGCAGAAAACAGGGCTACAGAAGGAGAAGGAACACCTATTCCAAGTCTCCGACAAAAATTTTTTCAGAAACAGGAATGGAGGTGAGAAACATGGCACAAACAGTGCAAGTTCAAAAACAGAAATCGCCTTTAAACAGCGTCGAAATAAACGCTAAAATTGAAAATGGACAAGTGAGAGTCCCACATCAAAAGCGCAGTCAGAAAGCACAACAAACAACAAGCAAAACACAAAGCACAATAGCACAAAAGCGTGGCAGCAACAAAGCACCTTCAGATGAAGAGTTTTTAGCTGTTTTAAAGCAGCTTCACAGCAAAACAGGAAAGGCAGCCACAAGCAGAGAGATTTCAGACGCTGCAGGCATAAAGGACAGCGACTTCGGGCGTGGGGCTGTAAGGTCAGCGATGCGAAGGCTACAGAAGGCAGACAAGGTCGATATTGAGATTCAGCCAGAAGGCAAGACCAAATACAGATACACGCCTAAATAGGAGACGCTTTCGCTAAATCCTCCCTTTTTTCTATAATAGATTAAATTTCCCCTCTGGCATCTCCAGCAAATACCTAGTTTTGCGCAAGTTTTATGTTGTGGTTAACCTGTATCTGTATTGGGAGAAAGAATTTGTCGAGAAATCATTTTTTGTGTGTAAGATGTTATCTAATAGTACTGCTCTCAACATTGGTTCTTAGTTCAATAACGGTCTTTCATCTACAAGTTCAAGCACCAGAAAGCAATCCCTACATGGCAGTGGTGCCAGATTTAATTGAGTTTGACGCTTTCCATGTTTGGATTCTTCCTGAACGCAGCGATTTCAGCGTTGACTTATACATAAAGAACCTAGACGCTGAATGGGCTTTACAGAATGCTTCCTTCAGTTTGAGCTATAATACTCCTCATTCTATACTTTCGCTTTTAAACGTTACAGTTGACTCTGCATGGACTGGACCTAACACTATCAATACCTCAACTCCAGACACACTTGACGTCTTTGTACAGAATTATACTTCACCAGAAGGAGACATTCCAATCGCCTCCATATATTTTAGGATAATCTATCAAGCTGAAAGCATAATACCAGCCTCTAATGAGACAGACTTGGTGTTTAGCAACGTGACCTTTTGGGGTTCAACGGGACCTATACCAGCAGGTCCTTCAAGAAACGGAAGGGTACACGTAATGGCTTTTCTTGGGAGCTTTATCAATATTATGGTTGAAAACATGACTTTATCAAAGACCGTAGTATGGCAAGGATACAACATCTCTATTAACGCTACTGTTTTCAACGCTGGCTTCTTCACGGAAAACGTTACCTTGATTGCCTATGCCAACGATACGGCTTTTTTCGAACCTGAAAATATGACATTGGCGGTCGGGGAGTCAGTCGACCTTACCTTCTCTTGGAATACGACGGGCTTTCCTAAAGGTAAATATGAGATATGGATTCTGTCCAACAAATACGAACGATTTATAGGATTCCATCACACTGTAGGGTACGTCATTGTGCCCATGACTGGCGATTTGACTGGCCCTAATGGTTTGCCCGATGGTAAGTGCGACATAAGAGATGTGGCAGGAGTTGCCAAGCTATTCGGTGTAAGTTATCTGCGATGGAATTATGACCCTAACTTCGACATAAATGATGATTTGATAATCGATATTGCGGATGTGGCGGCGGTAGCTATTCGCTTTGGAGATGTTGATCCATAAGTCATTGTGGTCGCCTTGCTCTCTGGGTTGCGGTACTCTTACTCGCTGAATAGGATATCGCATACCGTAGGACTGAAGAACTGGGATTTGGGACGTTTTTACTGCGTCACAAAATCAACGTTTTACGAGATACCGACGCACATCATGCCCGACTATTAAAGCGAAAAAACAGCAATTTTCATGTAATTTTCCCTGAAGACAATGAAAGGGATAGCAACCCAACAACTCGTCGAAAACACAGTAAGTATATACTTGTTTTCAACCAAAAGGAGAGATGTCTCCTGACTTTTCCCGCAAATTCGATCTTATTTCTGAGCGAAAGGTTGATATGTTATAGTGCATCTAAAGATAACAGATATCAGCTAACTTCAATACACAAGGAGAATTTCGATTACTCCCAGTCGATAGGACCACTAACATGATGTAAGAACGAAAAAGGAGCACCACGAGTTTGGGACTAAAACCAGCAAAATTGGGCAAAAAGATTGAGTTGCAGTACATACGCTTCTCGGAACTCGTCATTCCATGGGACGTATGCATCGACTCTAACACTGAACCAAAACAAGGTAGCGGTGGCGACACCAAACAACTAGGGGTTCTAGCTTATGGAACGATAACACCTGACAGCATGAAAACACTAAAAACCATGAAACAAGACAATCTAGATGCCCTAAAAACCTCAATAGGTCAATTCGGTCTGTTGAAGCCCTTCGAAGTTGCCGAGTTACCCGAGCAGTTGGGCTTCTTTTTTGGCAGGGGCAAATATGTGATCATTGACGGGCAACGAAGATACTTTGCAATAAGAGAACTGTTGAGACTACCCACGGAGCAAGACGAAAGAAGACGCAAAGAAGGCATACGAACACGCCCTGGAAACGACCACATCGAGAAAGCAGAGATCCAAGCACAAGAACAACTCGGAAAACTAAGCATCAGAGACTATGTGCTGATTCCGTGTTTAGTTTATCCATACAAAACATACCTACAGATGGTGAGACATAGCACAGAAGACAATAGAGCATGCATGCAGAAGTCTTCAAAAATTTTTCTTGAAATCGTTGACAAGATGCGTCAACAAGGAATCCCTGACCTGAATCCAGATGACTTGAGTAACCTCTGGGAAACACGAAACACTATCATAGAAGAACAGCAAGCCATAGAGGAAACACTTCAGGAGATTCGAACCAGGAAGAAAGAGGCAACGAAGACATAAGCCAAGCCTGAAGACCAGAAGCGAATATGCAGATGTGCGCAATCAAGTTCAACACAATATTTCCGCTTCATCTCTCGGATACTGATCGTCATTTCACAAGGTTTTTTTCGAAAAGAGAACCAAAAGAACACAAGGCTGGAGTGAGCTTTGATTCTAGGCTTCGAAGTGATGTTTGCGTCGATTGCCGCCATCTTGAGCGTTTTGAGTTTCAAAACTCTAAGAGCCATCAGACATCTAGGCGTGGGCAAATCATTCTGGATACCGGTGTTCGTGTCAAGCGTCATCTTCTTAATCGGATCTGCTATAACAATTCTCTATGAAGTAGGTTTTTCTCTGACGACTCAAACCGTCGAAGTGGTGCAAGTTAGTCGAATCCTTGCTCTCTGCATTCTGGTGTGTGGCATCTACAGTTACTCCAGAAAGATCAAAGGAAATCTGAAAGAAGAGTTCTCTATCCCAGAGCAACTATTCAAAGAGCGGCTCAACTTAGAATTAGAGCCTTCTATCCCCGAGGAAAGGGTTCATGAAGAACGAATCGAAAAGGGTTCAAGAAAAGGAACCACTCCAGAATGCAAACATCGATTGGGATATTTGCGAACACTCTCGAAAAACGCCTCTATTCCTGACGAGTGCTTAGGCTGTGACAGAATAATAGAATGCAAACATTCCCTAGTGAAAACATTAGAGAACCGCCCACACACAGCTTGATTCTGTTAACCACAAGCGCGCGCAAAACACCTATGAGAATAAAGTTTTAGGTCGATGAATCTCTGGCATTGGCATTCTGGAAACTTTACAGTAAGCTCCCGTGGATTACTTGATATAGAAATAGAGTTCCATCTACGAACCCAAGACCTTCAAACTGAAAGTGAAGGTTACTTCATTGATTATATCTTTGTGCGAAAATGGTGTGATCCAGAGCCTGCACATGGTGAATTGGACACTGAGATGATTCAGATGATGAGACACCATCGGAAATTCTCTACAAGCAGCTGGTGAACTTTGAATCAAACGACTATCATGTTAAAACAGCTAAGACTCTAGAAGAGGCTTACGAACTTGCAGAAGCAGGGTTTAGATATTTCACCGCTATAGAAGAGGTTCAAGTGTTCAGAAAACGCATTTAGGCGAATGTCAGATATATACGGGAAATCATGGCCTATATACTGGTATATAAAACATTAAGACTAAACATATATGGGTCGAAGTTAATTTCCATCACTCGCATCCAGTTTGTCTTTCTGTGGTTGGATTTTTTTCTGTGCATATTTTAAACTGGGCATGAGACATTATGATATATGGTAAACTAGCAAAGCTACTAAAAACGATGCTGCTAATGATGGAACTAGAATTTTGTACAATTTGCTTAGTGGGCATTTGAAGTAATCGGCGGTCAAAGCTAAGCAAAGATGGGTTGGAGAAGCTAAATATCCAAAATAGGCTGAGATGTACAGCAGACTTGCGCTGCTAGAAGCAAAGGTTAACGTTCCAGCAATAATTGGAGCGCTCACAGCTATACCTCCAGAAGGCGAACCTACAAGGAGGGCTAGAACTGCAGGAAGTGTCGCTAATAACACAACTTCATTAACATTCCATTCAACAATGATTTGACCAAGAGTCTCTGAAACTCCAGATGCTATCGTAACACTTCGCAGTAGCATGGCACCGTATGCTGCTAATGCTATCATGTAGATGGCAGGGTTTGAAAGTGTTTTAATAAGAATTTGGCGATGAGGTCTGGTGATGAAAAGTAGCAGCGCTATTCCGACGAATGCGGCTATAGAAACGTCGATTTCAAAGATCACAACTGTTAAAATCATTGCTATAATAGGTGAAAACGATACGAGGAAGCTTTTGAGGTTGTCTCCGAACTTTGTTTTTGGAATCGCTTCATCAGAAAAATCAGGTCTTCTAAGCACTGTAAAATACCCTACAGCTATCATAGCAACAACAACTGGAATTTGACTTACAGCAATTGAAGTTATTGAAGCCCCTGTAATAGCGGCAGCAAGTATTAGAACCTGGCTCATGGGATATACTGGAAAGATTATGTGACGAAACCACACGTTCACATAGGTTTTCTTATCTTCTCCCAAACCAAGCTTATCGGCTTCCGTCTCCACTAGAGGGGCAGACAATAGGGCTCCTCCGGGCACGGGAAGCAAACCTATTATGGCTGGTAATGTACTGACAATGAGCTTAGGGTTTTTGAGGAGACCGCCAAAGCTTTTGGTGAGAGTTTCTAGGGCTTGAGTTTCCTTATAAAGTAGGCTTAACCACATTATTCCAAAAGTCACCAGCACAAGAGATACTGTAATAGAATCAACAGTTGTTACAACCAAGATGCTAAAAACGTCTATTAGATTCATCGACAAGATGCCCATCACTATCGCGCTAAAAGACAACGCTATACCTAGGCTTACACGTCTGTACAACATGACTGCTAAAAAAATAAACGAGACTGCAAGGGCTGCCAAGGGATTAAGCAAAGCCAAGTAAGCAAGACTCCAAGCTTATATAGAAAAACCCCTTTTGGTTTTGATTCGCATTAAACCTTTCTACCAAAACGGCAATAATCCCGAAGAGTTGACGTACAATGAAGATTGTATAATTCACCAAAGAAAGTGTGGTGGGGTCGCTGGGATTTGAACCCTGGACAATTGGAGATGTCACCCGATACCAGCAAATTTCCATAACCATCTTCCCCCGCAAACTCCCCATTTTTTGTAGTCGACTTGGCTTGGAATC
>SMTZ1_10024140_pt1 | contig 19443 bp, 18 predicted proteins | sample DeeMarSWOR136_30_FD_25667 | JGI IMG/M metagenome (IMG submission 25667)
CCTGCTCAGCATCAGGGTCAGTTGCTTTCTTATCATCAACTGGAAACGGTGCAATTATGATTGAGTCCGAACCAACGCTTCCTTCAGGCAAGCGCTGCTTCAAGCCCTGCCAGAGCTCCTCAGTAATGAAGGGCATAAAGGGATGGAGAAGACGCAACGTCGTCTCCAAAACAAATGCCAGCACAGGCAAAGGTGAAAAATCCGACCGGGACAGGCGAATTTTGGCTATCTCGATGTACCAATCACAGAATTCGCCCCAGAAAAAGTCATGTATTTGCCGCTCAGCCTCCCCGAACTGGAAATTGGACATCAACTCGTCCACACTGGCAATGAGGCGATTAAGTCGACTTAAAATCCAGCGGTCCTCTATTGATTCCGAACGTTTCGGTGTTAGCTTGGCTAAGGCGCCGCTTTCTATCGGATTGGTTTCAAGGCTTTGAAGGACAAACCTGGCAGCGTTCCACATCTTGTTGGCAAAATTGCGCCCGGCTTCCAACCTGTGCGGACCGAGATTGATATCATTCCCCGGTGAAGTGCCTGTGGTTATGGCAAAGCGAAGGGCATCGGTGCCATAGTCTTCTATAGCATCATTGGGATTAAGGACATTACCCTTCATCTTGCTCATCTTCTCACCTTTCTCGTCCCGAATCAGCCCATGGAGGTAGACGGTGTGGAAGGGAATATCACCAGTATCTTCCAGCCCCATCATAATCATACGGGCAACCCAGAAGAACAAAATGTCATACCCCGTCTCCATAACCGATGTGGGGTAGAAATATTTGAAGTCTTCAGTATCCTCAGGCCAGCCCAAAGTCGAGTGCGGCCAGAGCGCCGAGCTGAACCACGTGTCGAGCGTATCAGGGTCCTGAACAATATCCTTAGAGCCACAGTGACTACAGGTTGAAGGCTCGTCGATAGCCACCGTCAGTTCATTGCACTTCTGACAGTACCACACCGGTATACGGTGCCCCCACCATAGCTGTCGGCTGATGCACCAATCACGTATATTCTCCATCCAATTGAGGTAGACCTTGGTAAAACGCTCCGGAACTATGGCAATCCTACCGCCAGTGACAGCCTTAATTGCTGGCTCAGCCAATGGTGCCATTTTGACAAACCACTGTTTGCTAACCTCGGGCTCCACCATGGTCTGGCAACGACCGCAGTGGCCCACAGAATGATGGTGTTGTTCAATCTTCTCCAGCAGCCCAGCCTTCTCAAAATCAGCCAACACTTTTTGCCGGCAGGCAAAGCGTTCAAGTCCGGCATAGGGACCAGCTTGTTCATTCATGGTGGCATCAGGATTCAATATCTTCACTATCTGTAAATGCTGGCGCTCTGATATTTCGAAGTCCACCGGGTCATGGCCTGGTGTAATCTTGACCGCACCGGTGCCGAACGAGGGGTCAACAGCGCTATCAGCAATAACAGGAATCACTCTTTCAATAACTGGAAGTATAACCTTTTTGCCCACCATAGCCTTAAAACGCTTGTCACCGGGGTTCACTGCCACTGCAGTATCACCAAGATATGTCTCCGGGCGTGTAGTAGCCACAGTGACATAGCCATCACCCTCAGCCATGGGATAGCGAAGATAATACAGATTGCCGGTTATGTCTTTATGCTGAACCTCCAAATCAGAGAGGGCGGTCTGGCAGCGGGGACACCAGTTTACAATCCGCTCTCCGCGATAAATCAAGCCTTTGTTATATAACCGGACAAAGGCAGTCCGTACCGCAAGACAGGGCCCTTCATCCAGAGTAAACCGCTCTCGAGTCCAGTCGCAGGAAGCTCCAAGCCTCTGATGCTGGTATGTAATCGATTGGCGTGACTTCTGCACCCACTCCCAGACACGCTCGATAAATTTCTCCCTGCCCAGCTTATGCCGGTCCAGTCCTTGCTCAGCCAGCTTCTGTTCTACGACGACCTGGGTTGCAATGGCGGCGTGGTCAACCCCAGGCAGCCACAGCGTAGGCTCGCCTCTCATCCGGTGCCACCTAATCATAATGTCTTCCAGTGTAGCCGTCAGCGCGTGTCCCAAATGAAGCTCGCCGGTGACATTGGGCGGCGGCATAATTATGACAAAGGGCTTCTTTTTATGGTCTATCTTCGGAGTAAAATAGCCATGCTCCATCCAGAAGCGATACCACTTCTGCTCAACGCGAGCTGGCTCATAAGCCTTTGGAATTTCTGTCATATCGCAAAATCCAGCTATAAAGTAATGCGACCCCTCAGGGTCGCCCACCACACCACCTCCAAAACCCTAAAATACAACTATCTTTTGCCCAAAAACCGGGCTACTTTATCCATAATCCTATCCGCCACTTCCCTTTTGGGCAAAAGAGGCAATTCCTCAATTATGCCTTTACGGTCGATTATCACTACCTCGTTGGTATCTGCGCCAATGCCGCTAACCTTAGATGTAATATCATTGGCAACGATAAGGTCGAGCTCCTTCGCCTTGAGCTTCCTTTTTGCGTTGGCTACCAAATCCTCACTCTCAGCAGCAAAGCCAACCCTGAGGAACTTCCCTTTAACTTCTCCAATGATATCGGGCGTCCTCTCCAATTCCAGTGTCAAACTGGAAGCTCTCTCACGCTTAATTTTGCTCTTAGAAACCTTCTTGGGTCGGTAGTCAGCCACTGCCGCTGCCATAATCAAGGCATCAGCTTTAGTTACAGCCTTCCTTACCGCCTCATACATTTCATTAGCCGTGCCAACATTCACCACATCCATACCAATTGGTTTATTTAGAGAACTATGCGCACTAACCAGCACTACTCCAGCACCGCGGTCTCTAGCGGCTTCAGCCAGCGCATAACCCATCTTCCCCGAAGAACGGTTGGTCAAGCAGCGAACCGGGTCAACCGGCTCCTGCGTACCGCCGGCAGTAACTACAATCCGCTTGCCAGCAAGATCACGGCTTCTACCCAACGCTTGACGGACAGCGCCCAAAATCTCGTTTAAATCAACCAGCCGTCCCATGCCCACGTCACCTGAGGCGAGCCGACCATAAGCAGGACCGATGACGGTGAAACCACGAGATTTCAGCTTGCCCAGATTATCCTGAGTTACCGAGTTCTCATACATAGCCTCATGCATTGCCGGAGCTAAGATAACCGGTGCCTTTGTCGCCAGCACCGTACAACAGAGCATGTCATCGGCAATACCAGCAGCTATCTTGGCAATAATGTCAGCTGTAGCTGGAGCTATAACCACCACATCAGCAGACTCGGCCAAGGCTACATGTTCCACACTGTATTCGGAAGCTAACTCAAACATTTTGGTAACCACAGGCCTGCCGGTGATGTTACGGAAGGTAAGCGGGGCTATAAACTCGATGGCTGCTTCGGTCATAACAACATCAACTTTAGCTCCCGCCTGAGCCAACTGGCTAGCCAATTCAGCAGCTTTATAAGCAGCGATGCTGCCCGTTACTCCTAAAACTACAGTCTTATCCTTCATCTCCACATACTAATCCTTGACCTTATTCATTTCGTAAATCAGGCGCAAGCCTATGAGGGTCAAGTCATGATTTATCACCTCGATTACTGACGTTTCCCGAGCCAGAAGCTCAGCATAACCTCCAGTAGCCACCACCTTCGCCTTACCTCCCATCTCTTGTTGAATCCGGGCGACTATGCCTTCGATTAACCCGGCATAACCAAAGACTATACCCGACTGCATAGCCGTCACGGTATTTCTGCCAACAGCCCGCTTAGGATGGGTCAATTCCACCCGAGGCAATGCAGCAGTCCGAGTAAACAGAGCCTCGGTGGCAATAGCAATCCCAGGCGCAATAGCTCCACCCAGATAATCTCCGTCCTGAGAAACAGCATCAAAGGTAGTAGCAGTGCCAAGGTCAAGGACAATCACTGCACCACCGTATAGCTGGTGAGCCGCCACAGCGTTCACTACCCGGTCAGCACCAACCTCCTTAGGGTTATCAAGACAAATTCGCACCCCTGTCTTAACTCCAGACTCAACCACCAAAGGCGAAACTTTTAGATAACGACGACAGACTTCCTCAAAAACTCCTACCAATGTAGGAACAACGCTACATAGTATTGCGTCGGTGATCTTTGAAGCATCTGTACCGTGGCGATCAAAAAGGTTGAACAGCAGGCTGGCATACTCATCCGGCATACGATGAACTCCGGTAGCTACCTTCCAGGTGCCCTTCAGCTTTTTACCATCAAAAACACCTATATTAATATTAGTATTACCAACATCAATAGTTAATAGCATGACACTCACCAAAACTCAAGGTGTCTCTCCATGTTTAAGTCTCATTATCACCTTAGGCAAAGCCGCCAACAGGTCACCAGCCAACATACCTGCATCCCCCATCTCTCGCCTCACTACCTCCGCAGCCTCACCGTGAAGATAGACGCCACAGGCTGCAGCATCGAAAAGTGGCAAGCCTTGAGCCACCAACCCTGCAATCGTACCGGTAAGAACATCGCCAGTGCCTGCCGAGGCTAATCCCGGATTAGCTACTTGGCTGATTCTAGCTCGGCCGTCAGATGCTGCTACAACAGTGTATGCCCCCTTAAGCACCACCACCTTCCGCCATTCCATAGCCGCCTTCCGAGCAGTCTCCAAACGCTGCTTTTGAACCTCCTCTACCGAACCTCCAACAAGTCTGGCCATCTCACCGGGATGTGGCGTAAGTATAGCATCCTGATTTAGCTTCTGCCACCAATCCGGTAGCTGAGCCAAGGTATTCAAGGCATCAGCATCAATGACCAAAGCTGGAGATGAACTTTGCGGCAAACCAAACAGAGTAGATTTGATGAATTCCACAACCTGTGTCTTTTGCCCCAACCCACACCCTATTAGCAAAACTTCGTAGTCCGGCAACAACCCTTTTACGACAGATGCCGCTTTAGAAGCGATTACCCCGGCTTCGACCTCCTGGAGGGGAGCATAAGTCACTTCAGAAAGTTTTGCCGCTAAAATCGGTTGAAGGCTTGAAGCAGTAGAAAGGGTTACCAAGCCAGCCCCCACTCTAGCCGCCCCCATGCAAGCAAGATAAGCAGCTCCAATATAATTAATCGAGCCAGCAACTACCAGTACTTTGCCAAAGCTATGACGCTCAGGCAGCACGGAGTTAACCCACTCTTCGGTGATTAGCTCGGTCGGTATATCTTCGGCCAGACTTGGTGGTATGCCAATATCAGCTATAATAACTTTCCCAACTCTCTCAGCACCGGGAAAGCTAAACAAGCCAGGCTTGGGAAAGCCCAGGGTAACAGTGGCGTCAGCATAGACACAACTTGGGTCAACAGCTCCGGTATCAGAATCAAGCCCTGAAGGTACGTCTACGGCAACAATTAAGAGCTTAGAATTTGCCTGTTTAGACTTTATCACCCTGGTCAGCACTTCCTTAAACACCCCATCAACAGTCCGACTTCTACCCGTGCCTAACACGGCATCGATTACCACTTCGGAAGAACCGAAGAGGCTGTCCAATCTAGTGAAATCCTTATCCTGGTCAGCTTGAACAACTGTAATATCGTGCTCCTGAGCTAGCGCCAGGTTCTTGTCACCGGCTGGACGCTGACTACACAAATAGATAACGACCTCAGCCCCCCAATCATCAAGATACCGACCGGCCACTAATCCATCACCACCATTATTCCCTGGACCGACTACGACCAGTACTTGCTTGCCTATGACACTACCTATAAGCTTCTTCGTCTCCTCAGCTACAGCCCGCCCGGCATTCTCCATCAACGTCTCGGTGGTCAAACCGATGTTAGCAGCACTGCGGTCAATCTCCCGCATTTGCTCCGCAGTAACAATCTTCATATTTTTAAACCGCCTCCCTCAATATTACTTTTGCGCCGTGAACATCTCCAGATCTCTGCTCATTGCCTGCCAATGTGTTCCCCGCCAGTAAATACGATGACAGGACGGACACTCCATATACAAATTCTGCGTCTCGAAAACATGTGGCGGGACTAAATCACGTACCTCGTCTTTGTCCCTCTCCACCAAGCCTTGATTACACTCGAGACAAATAGAGAACGGCCTAAACTGGTAGTCCAAATCTAAGGCATCAGCAATCTGCCGCAACTGAGCCTTAGGTTCATCATCCTCAATAAGTATAGCCTTAAGCCTGCCACTGGTCACCAGCCGCCGTCTCATAATCTGCGTATCCTTGGTCAAAATCACCCTATTTTGCGCCAGGGCGACCTTAACCATCTTGCCATCATCTTCTTCTTTGAAAAGCAAGGCATCGTATCCCATCATCCGCAACCACTTAGCCAGTTTGCCCACATTATTGTCAACGATAAACTTAATTTCCACGGCTCAGTCGCTCCGGTTACTACCTTACGCTAAGAGGGTTAAAATCAACCCCGTAATCATAGACATCAATGCCCTCTTTTCGCTTCAAATAACCTACTACGACATAAGTTAACGGAGTAGCTATGACTTCATAGGCAGATTTTGCCAGCCAATGGCTCAAAATCATGATGCCCAGCACAGAAAGTGGCAACACCCCCAAAAAGGCTATGGTCAGAACAACCACAGTATCGACACCCTGTCCTACCAAAGTGGAACCGATAGTTCTTGTCCACAACCACCTGCCTTTGGTTATTATCTTCATCTTAGCCAGGACAAAAGAATTGGTAAACTCGCCGGCGAGATAAGCTATGAAAGAAGCTAATAAGAAACGAGGAGTGCTACCCAGAATACGCTCGTAGGCAGCTTGCGCCTCGAAAACAGGCGCAGGAGGTAGTTTTTGTGCTATCCAGATAGCAACAACAGTGATAAAATTACACAAAAAGCCCAGCCAGATTACACGCCGTGCCTGCTGGTAACCATAAACCTCCGTAAGAACATCACCGATGATATAGCTCAGAGGGAAAATTATTATCGCCGCCGGGAGGATTATGCCACCGATGCTTATTTGCTTAGCAATTATGATGTTAGCCGTGATGAGACAGGTGACAAAGAGAGCCGCTACCACTACAAATCTATGAGAAACGGTCATATCGAAAGCCTTCGCGCTCAAGCCAATACTAAATCCAATGTCTACGACGGAAGAACCAAAGCATGGCCACAGCAATACCAAGCATGATCAAAAGTATTACCCCAAGGGGTACAAAACTAGCCTCCCGCCCCCCAGGCAAATGAATATTCATACCATAAATGCTGGCAAGGAGAGTCGCCGGCGCCATAATTGCCATGACGATAGTCAGTACCCGCATTATCTCCTGAATTCGATGTGAGGTTAGCCAGTTACTTGTATCCGCCAACCCATCCACCACCTCTTTGCAGTCTTCCAGACCATCCCAAATCTTGCGGATATGGTCGGCAATATCACCGAAATAAATGTCCTGGTCCTCCTTAAAGAAAGGATATTCTTCCTGCTCCAGTGCCTCAACAACACCGATTTGAGGGTGAACAACACGCCGGAATGAGATAAGGTCTCGCCGGACTAGCAAGATTTCACGGACTGTTTCTGGAACCGGCCTTGCAAAAATGAGGTCTTCAACTTTTTCGACGTTATCCACCACCTTGTCAAGAATCGGGAAACAATAATTAACCAACCTATCAAGCATGTGGTAAAAGAGAAAGCCTGAACTGCGACTCATATAAGTGTTACATGTTCCCTCATCAAGCCGGCATTCCTTGAAGAATTTCGCCAGCGGCTTTAAATCACCAGACTTATGGATCGTAATCACATAACTCTCACCTATGAAAATATCAACCTCACTCGGATGTGTGACCCGATTTTCCTTATCGTACACAGGAAAATGAAGCACGATGAAAAGGTGGTCAGGATACTCATCAATTTTGGGACGTTGAACTCGGCTCAAAACATCATCTAAATTCAGCGGGTGAAAATTGAAGTTCTGAGCCAAATACTTAACATCCTGCGTAGTTGGCGTTTCGATGTAAATCCAGTTTAACTTGCCACAAGCAATCGAATTCACATCTGAATTCCTATCTTCATTAACCAATGGCATTGACATATTGACACCAAATTTAATAATCTCGCTCTATTTTACCACAATTCGAGGCTAACGGAGAGACATGTATCCCCCAGATGATTAGCCACAATTATGCCTGATCCATTAGTCTCCATATTCCTGAACTTGCTCGTGCATTTCACTATATGCCCAAACTTGATTTACAGAAGGCAAAAGGCTATATTCTTAACACCAGTAAGTAACAAATGGGAATTTCGCAGAATGACTAGGCTAGATATTGGCAAAATCAGAGGTTTGCAGCAGATCTCGACGCCTGAAGGAATCTTCATAATCTGTGCCATGGACCACAGAGGCTCCCTTAGGACTATGATTGAAAGGGAGCAGCTTGATGATTATGTTGATTACCAGGAGATGGTGGAACACAAGCTAGAATTATGCACTGCTTTAGCTCCCCACACCAGTGCCGTTTTGCTAGATCCTAACTTCGGTGCCGCCCAGTGTATCTCCAGAGGAGTACTCCCCGGGCATACTGGGTTGCTGGTCAGCATCGAAGCTACCGGCTACAAAAGCGACCCACGAGGACGAATAACCACTTTACTTGATGGTTGGAACATAGAAAAAATCAAACGCATGGGTGCATCGGCAGTTAAGCTCCTGGTCTATTACCGACCTGATTTTACTGAAATCGCCAATAGCCAATTAAAAACAATACAGAAAGTTGCAGAAGCATGCCTGAAGTACGACATTCCTTTCCTTGTTGAACCAAAAACCTATCCAGCAAAGGACGAAGATACCGGAACATCTGAATTCGCTGCTCGAAAACCAGCTTTAGTGATTGAAACCGCCCGCCAGATCACGTCTTTGCCGATTGACGTACTTAAAGCAGAATTTCCCGCCAACCTGAAGTACGAAAAAAGCAGGGCAAGGCTTTTCCAACTCTGCCGACAGTTGGACGAGGCATCTCAGGTGCCCTGGGTTATCTTAAGCGCGGGTGTGGATTATGAAACATTTCAAAAGGAAGTGGAAATCGCTTGCCAGGCAGGTGCTTCTGGATTCCTTGGCGGCCGTGCTATCTGGCAAGAAGCAATACGTTTTACAGACAAGAAGAAACGAGTAAAATTCTTATCAACAACCGCGGCTGACAGACTAAAGGAGCTGGCCGACATAGCTACGAAATATGCAGTGCCCTGGTATCGCAAGCTTGGTATTGAGGCTCATGAGTTATCTGTAGTCCCAGAGAACTGGTATATGAAGTACTGAAAAGGTAAAATGTCTCTCGATATCACACATAATCCATACCGCAGGACAAAAATAGTCTGCACTATCGGGCCAAATACCAGCTTAGCTCCGATGATAAAAGAGCTACTTCAAGCTGGCATGGATGTAGCCAGAATCAACTTCTCCCACGGCACCCATAAGGAGCACGCGAGCTACATAAAAACTCTTCGACAAGCAGCTAAGCAAGTCGGCATGCCAATAGCTATAATGCAAGACCTGCCCGGACCGAAAGATAGAACCGGCAAGCTTAAGAGAAGCAGCATCGAACTTAAAGAAAACGCCGATTTCATCCTCACCACGAGAGAAATTCTAGGAGACGAACACAGAGTATCTGTAGGCTTGCCCTACCTGCCAAGCATCGTCAAACCTGGAGACACGATATTCCTCGACGATGGCGCCATAGAGCTAAAAGTGGCAGCCACAAGCAAAACTGAAGTTAGCTGCCAAGTAGTAACTGGCGGCAAGCTTGGTGATGATAAGGGTATAAATATCCCGGGCATAACCTGGAACGCCCCCACAATAACAGACGAGGATTGGGATCATCTCCTGTTTGGCCTGAAACATAACGTGGATTTCATAGCTTTGTCTTTTATTAGAGAAGCCAACGATGTTGTCAAAGTAAGAAAATTCCTACAGAAAAAGAAAAAGACCCCGGTTGTTATCGCAAAGATCGAGAGACGCGAAGCTCTGGATAACCTGGATGAAATACTGGAAGCCGCTGACGGTGCTATGGTTGCTCGTGGCGACCTCGGTATCGAGATTCCCATACAAAGGGTACCCATAATTCAAAAGGAAATCATTCAGAAGTGCAACCGCTTGGGGAAACCGGTTATCGTAGCTACTCAGATGCTAGAGTCAATGGTAAATGCACCACGACCCAGCCGAGCTGAGGTCACCGATGTAGCCAACGCCATCTTCGATGGCGCAGACGCTCTAATGCTGTCAGAAGAAACCGCTGTTGGTAGCTACCCAGTGGAAGCTGTGTCCATGATGTCACAAATCGCCACAGAGGCTGAAACAGCCTTACCGTATGAGGAGATTCTGACCAACAAAGGCAAAGACCTTCAACCTCAAACAGACGATGCCATAAGCTACGCTGCCTGTCATACTGCTTATCAACTGGGTGCAGCAGCAATCATTGCCTTCACTTAATTTTAGCTATAACACCTAGTCAATCAACCCAGAGGCAATTGTCACTATCCTGGGGAGTACGCGCCTTTCAAATCCCCGAGCCTTCAAAAATAGCCATGTTATTCACCCGAGGCGCTAGAGTAGCCAAACAAACTGGATTAGCGCAGGATGGTGATTTGGTCGTTATCACCGGAGGTGTACCTATAGGCATTTCCGGCAGCACCAATCTACTAAAAGTGGAAAAGGTAAAATGATTGCCACGGTGACTTTAAACCCCAGCCTAGACGAGATAGTCACCGTTGAGGGATTGGTGGTAGATGAAGCCAATCGTTGGACTAGCTTGCGCCGAGACCCGGGGGGCAAAGGAATCAACGTTTCAAGGGTCATACACGAACTCGGTGGTGAGACAATCGCTTACGGTTTCATAGGCGGCATTAACGGCGGAACACTAAAGCATCTTCTTCAACAACAAGGAGTTCCCTTTGACTTCACGCCAATCAAGGGGGAAATAAGGAGCAACTTCATCATCACTGATTTGAAAACTCGCCGCCAGACTAGAATTGACGCCCCAGGACCACACATCTCCAAAGACGAACTCGGAAAATTAATAGCTAAAATAACACGCATCAAACCAAAACCTGATTTCCTGGTCTTCGCTGGCAGTGTTCCCCCAGGAGTACCTATTGACATCTACCGGCAACTGATAGAAAAGGCTAAAAAGAACGGTATAAAAACCGTGCTTGATTCGGATGAGCAATGGTTAAAAGAGGGAATAAGGGCTAAACCGAACGTCATTAAACCAAACGTGCATGAAGCCGAAGAATTACTCGAAACACACCTAAGAGACCAGGCAGCAATTGTTGAGGCTGTGAAGGCTCTAGTCAATCGAAGCATTGATGTTGTAGCAATCTCACGAGGCAAGTATGGGCTCATAGTCGCCAACGGGGGAGAGATTCTAAAGGTAACACCACCTCAAGTAGAGATTCGCAGCACCATAGGTGCCGGTGACTCAGCTATCGCTGGGCTGGTTCTAAAACTAAGCCAGGGGTATGAGATTGAAGAAGCCTCTCGTTGGGCAGCAGCAGCAGGAACAGCAGCCGCCTTAACCCCCGGTACCGAGCTTTGCCGTCGGGAGGACGTAGAAAAGCTCCTCCCTCAAGTCAAAGTAGAAAGGCTGTAATACCTAAAGCCGCGTCACATCCTGTTCTATGACCGGTAATAAGAATTTGCCAGCAGGAAGATTTTTACCCAATTAATCTGTCAAATGGGCTTTCAGCTCTAGCAGGCTAGCCACAGAGTTTTGGTGATTGGTCTGTCGTTTCCTATCAAGGTAGAATGCCTCGATACCTATCTCCTTCGGGGCAACGAAATCAAATTGCCAGTTATCACCAACATGAACTACATGGCTAGGCTTAACCTCCATTGCCTGACACATCTTCAAGTAGAACTCGGATGTCTTTAGCTGCTTGTAATCCGTGAGCGAGGAAAAGATCCTGGTGAAGTAAGGTTCAATATCCTGAAGAAGATGCTTCAGAAAATCCTGCATGGACCCAGAAGCTACAACGAGCTTATACCTTCCACTTAAAGACGCCAGTACCTCTTCAACTTCTGGGTAGTAACGCACCTTGCTCTTGCACCTCTCCATCATTTGGTCAGGCGTGCCCAAACCAAACTTGTTGAACCAATATCGAACATCGTACCACTCCAATCGCTGGTCACCCACCTTTTGGTATTCCTCTTCGATGACCTTTCTAGCCAACTCAAAATCAACACCATTTCTCTCAGCGTAGCATTCAGGAATGGCCTCAAACCAGACAGCATAGCTAAAGTCTGGTGTTACCAGAGTACCCTCGGCATCAAAGGAAACTACCTTAACTTCGTTGAGGTCAACCATTTGGAGTATCTCGATTTGAACTGGAAACACCTGCTTCCAATTTATAAAATATTATCATTTCATAGATTAAGAGTCCATTATTGGAAATTTCGTCCAATAAAGTTTAAAATTAAACACAAGCAAATATTATGAATTTGGATTACCGAACTAATACGGATAAATTGGCCGACTATTCCTTCGAGCTAGGCCCAATCAGACCGCCAAGTGAAGCCTATTCATTATTGATAAGGGTAACCAGAAACTGTCCCTGGAACCGATGCCAATTCTGCCCGGTCTACAAGGGACAAAAGTTCGAACTAAGGCCGGCTGAGGATGTAATCAAAGATATAGAAACAGCCAAAACCATCGCCGACGAGATAAAAGAGCTCGCTCGAAGAATGGGTGGCGACGGTCGGCTCAGGGATGTGGCTGCAGCAATCTACAATGGATATCAACATAATGCCAGTATAAGCAACGTCGCTTTATGGCTGTGGGCAGGTGGCAAGTCTGCATTTCTTCAGGACGCCAATACACTTATAATGAGGACTCCGGACCTAGTCAGAGTAATTTCTTTCCTGAAACAAAGCTTCCCAGAGCTGAACCGGATAACCTCCTATGCCCGTTCAAAGACTGCCGCCAAGAAGTCGTTAGAAGAATTGAAGGAGCTCAAAGATGCCGGGCTTTCCCGACTGCATATCGGGATGGAAAGCGGCTCTAATCTCGTGCTCAGTTATATGGGAAAAGGCGTCACTGCTGAGGAACATATCACAGGCGGCAAGAAAGTGAAGGAGGCTGGCATTTCACTGTGTGAATATGTGATGCCCGGACTTGGTGGCAGGAAAATGTCATCAGACCACATTCTCGGCACAGCCGCAGTTCTCAACGAGATTGACCCCAATTATATCAGGTTACGCACTCTATATGTCCGCCAGGACATGCTTTTGTGGTCAAAATTGGAAGCCGGCGATTTTGAACTACAAACAGAAGACGAGGTGGTAGAGGAAATCGGCAAACTCATCGAAAAGCTCGAGGTCACCAGCGAGCTTAAGAGCGATCACATATTGAATCTCCTGCCAGAATTAGAAGGTAAATTCCCGGAAGCCAAGCCAGCATGCCTGGCTACGATAAACAGATACCTGGCATTACCATCTCAGGAAAAGCTCAATTTCAGGCTGGGCAGAAGAACTGGCTACTATGAGAAACTGGACGACCTTTATGACGCTAATAGGCATCAGGCGGTTGAAGAAACTATCGAGCGTATTAACTCGGAAACCACAGACAGTGTCGATGAGACGATCTATCGAATAAAGAGTGGCTTCATGTAGAAGTGTATGTTTTATGTCAAGCAAAGGTTTCCTTAATCTAAATCGTTTTAAATCAGGCAAGGCAATAAAGCAACAGACGAAACGCGTAGCAGAAAACAGTCGAAATAAGCAAATAAAATCCAGAAAGGTTGATAAATGAAAAGACTAACGATCTTTTTGACCTTATCACTGATACTGATTGTCTTGGCCGCAGGTTGCACCAAAGGCGAGATTAAAGAAGACAGGGGCATCGCACTCAGCAATACATACATACAGGGAATTTCAGGTGGTGATGCCGAGACGTTGAACTGGATTCTAGCTGCTGACGCTAGTTCCTTTGGCTATGCCGGCCACACTCTGGACTCGCTGGTAACCTACGATAACCAGTTCAACATCAAACTACTCTGCCTAGCCAAAGACGTGGAGGTAACACCTGACGGTCTAATCTACACCGTGACCATCAGGGATGACTTAAAATGGAGCGACGGCTCACCGGTCACTGCCGAAGACTATGTCTACACGATGAAGAACCTGATGTTCTCCGACTGGCTCAACTATCCCTACAAAGGAAATTGGCAAGAAGAGGTAAATGGAGAAAAGGTCTTTGTCACACCTGAGGTAATAGATGCTACCACATTCAAAATAACCCGCCAGACCGTCGACCCTGAGTTTGTATACATCATTTACGACCTGATTCCCTACCCCAAATATATCGCCACCAAATACGAGGGCGATGTTGAAGCCTTTACCGAAGCGCCGGAGTTCAACAATTTAACCTACACCGGCAACCTTGGACCTTACCGCTTTAAAGAATGGATCAGGAATGATAGATATGTCGTCGAGCGAAACCCCGAATATTACCTCGGCAAAGATGTTGGTGCCCCCTACTTCGGCGCCCCCTACTCCGACGCCCCCTATTTCGACCAATACATAATCAAGCTCTTCGGCACTCCGGCCACCAGGCAAGCAGCCCTGGAAGCCGGTGACATAACCCACACTGGAATCGACCCAGAGCAAGCCAACAGATTCAGGAACATGGACAACATCAAAGTTTACACCATACCGAGCGGGTATTGTAGTGTGTTAGCCCTCAATCAAAGAGCTAACGGCTGGGAAGGATTGAAGAAAAAGTCCATCAGGCAAGCCATAGCCATGTCAATAAATAAAGAGACCATCACTCAGTCCGTACTCCTCGGCTTTGGCGAGCCTGCCTTCAGCTTTATACCATCGATATCTCCATGGTATGACAGGGAAAGCCTCAACAGATACGGAGTAGGAGAACTTTATGATAAAAAGAAGGCTGCCGAGATTTTCTATCAGGAAGGCTACGGAGTTAAAAAAGAAGATGGCACCATAAGCGTCACCAAAAAGGATGGTAGCCCGCTTAGGCTCGTCCTGGCAACTAGTCAAGGTAGCAAAGTGGCCGAAGACATAGCCCTTCAGGTAAAACAGGAGCTGCTTGATTTAGGGATAGAAACTGAGATAAGGCTTATACCATGGTCCTCGCTAATAAGACAATACATGGAGAACAAAGTGCCCGGGACCGACCAGGAACCCAGAGATAACAACGGTCCTGAAGCAGTAAGTGAGCAAGAGTGGGACATGATTGTGTTGAGCTTCGGCAGTGATGTGCTGGCGCCATCCGGCAGCAGTGTCTTCTACAACACTGACGGAGGCCTTAACTTTATGGGCTATTCTAACCCCGAAGTAGACGATTTATTCAAACAGGTTAAAACCAAAGAGGCGCTGGACAAAGAGGTCCGTAAGCAAATATACGCCAAACTATCTCTTCTGCTGTCTGAGGACCTGCCTGTGGACTTTCTCTATTATAGCAGATCCAACTGGGGATTTCAGAAGAACGTCATGGGGATAGACCCTGGCCCTAGCATAAGCTACAACTACTACTTGTGGTATTTTGAATGAAGCTTCATTCTCCGTCATTTTGAGCTAAGCGAAAAATCTGGAGCAGAGCAACCGAAGAATCTAGCCCTCTAGACTCGGTTTCATGGTGATGAGGTAAAAATCCTTTATGGGGAAAAGCTGGCTCAGAGATTACATCATTAAACGGCTCATCTACTCGATAATCATAGCCTTTGGTGTAATTACCATCACTTTCATCCTGGTCAGGGTTGGACCGAGTTCGCCAGCTGACAAATATCTCGCCAACATAGCTGCCACAGGACAAGACCCAGCACAAGTAACAGCTGCCATCGATGCAAGGTACGGTTTGGATAAGCCGATATTGGTGCAATATGCAGATTATATGGGCAATCTGTTTCGGGGTAATTGGGGTTGGTCCTTCAGTACCTCGATGCCGGTAATCGAGCTAATCAAAACCCACTGGATTTACTCTTTTCAACTTATACTATTGAGCAGTCTATTTGCTGCTTTCCTGGGCATATTAATCGGTATTTACTCAGCGGTAAAGCAATATACTAAAACCGATTACGCCTTCACTTTTATATCCTTTACTGGCATATCAATACCAAACTTCTGGCTCGGCGTCATGCTCATCCTGATTTTTTCAGTCAAACTGGGGTTGTTTAAGACTTACTAGTCAGCCATGCTAGATAATTTGAGAAAGGCATTCGTAACCACCGCCCGAGCCAAGGGACTGCCTGAGCGAACCGTCATCGGCAAACACGTTTTCAGAAATGCCATGCTGCCACTAATCACCATAATAATGTTCGATTTAGGCAGCATCGTTTTCGGTGGAGCCTATCTCACCGAAATCATCTTCGGCATTCCCGGACTGGGACAGGTATCCTTCAATGCCATCTTTGCCAATGACTATCCAGTAGTAGTAGCTGTGACACTTATCGGGACATTTCTGGTACTCCTGATAAACTTAATGACTGATATCACATATACCTATCTCGACCCAAGGATACGATATGATTAGAGGGCTGCAAGATATAATTAGAAAAGTTAGACCACATTTGCGCCTCAACACACGGCTGATTAATTATTACTGGCAAAGAACAAAAAGAAACAAGCTAGCCGTAGCTGGTCTGTCTTTTCTAATCTTTTTGGTGGCATTGGCAATAATCGGCCCTTTCTTTACCTTAGACCCAACAGAAGTCAATTTCGAGGAAAAAAACATACCACCTGTAGGCTTCGGCATTGAGCAATCTGTCTATAACATAGAAACCGATGAATTTACCACCAAAGAAATCCACGGAACCTGGAGGCATCCCCTGGGCACAGACAGCAAAGGTCGCGACATGCTGGCGATGATAGTCTCCGGAGCCAGAATATCGCTACTGGTGGGATTAATTGCCACCGGCATAGCCATAATTCTGGGAACAATTATAGGTGTCCTGTCAGCCTATCTGGGGGGTTGGGCCGACAACGCCTTGATGAGATTTACCGACGTTATGATGACCTTCCCCTTCTTCCTTCTGCTGGTGCTCATAGTCTTCATTTTTGGGTCAAACCTAGCTTTCATAGTGCTGGCAATCGGGCTGACCGGCTGGACAGGCACTGCCAGACTGCTCAGAAGCGAATCCCTATCGCTGAGGACGCGGGAATTCATTACCGCCGCCAAAGCCATGGGTGCCAGTGACAACAGAGTCATATTCCGCCACCTCATTCCCAACGTCATCAGCCTGATTATTGTTATAGCTACGTTATCTATCCCAGGGGTAATTTTAGCTGAAGCTGCTCTGAGTTTCATCGGTCTGGGCGACCCGACAGTGCCAAGCTGGGGAATAATCCTTGAAGCCGGACAACATAGCCTGAACACTGCCTGGTGGGTAGCCGTGGAACCAGGAATCATGCTTTTCCTGACAGTTCTGGCTTTTAACTTTTTGGGCGACGGACTCAGAGATGCCTTCGACCCTAAGAGCAACATTTAAAAAATACAATGGAAAATGTCATCCTGAAGGTTAGCGATTTAAAGACTTACTTCTTCACCCGCGGTGGTATAGTCAAAGCGGTGGACGGCGTTGACTTTGAACTCAGGCACGGCGAGTGTCTTTGCCTCGTGGGCGAATCCGGCTGCGGCAAGACGGTCACGGCATTATCCATTTTGCGCCTATTTGACAGCCCGCCAGGGGAAATAGTTGGCGGTCAAATAAGCCGTGACGGATTAGACTTGGCTAAATGTTCCCTAAGACAACTGAGGCAGATTAGAGGTAACGATATCGCTATAGTCTTCCAGGAAGCACAATCCGCCTTGAACCCGGTGCTGACTATAGGTGACCAGATAATCGAACAAATAAGGATTCATATGCCTGTAGATTATACAAGGGCTAGAGACAGGGCTGCGACATTGCTAAAAGAAATGGGCATACCATCGGCAGAAAGAGTGCTTAGCTACTATCCACACCAGCTATCAGGTGGCATGAAACAGAGGGTATTGATAGCCATGGGCCTCTCCTGTGACCCGCAAATTCTAATCGCCGATGAACCAACCACCGCCGTAGATGTAACCATAAAGGCTCAAATACTGGACATATTCCATGAGCTTAAGGTCAGCAGACAACTGTCAACAATCTTCATAACCCACGACCTGGCAGTGGTGGCTGAAATAGGAGACCGAGCCGTAATCATGTATGGGGGTAAAGATGTCGAGACAGCACAGGTTTCCGAAATAATCAGCAATCCGAAACATCCATACACTTCCGGCCTAATCGAATGTCTGCCCGATGTCTCCAAAAGCACAGATAGGCTGACATCAATTCCCGGAACAACACCCAACCCCATTGAAATGCCCAAAGGCTGTGCCTTTCACCCCAGATGCCCCAAGGCAATGAAAATCTGCAAACAGCAAGAGCCACCAGAAATTATCACCTCCAAAGAACACAAGGTAAGCTGCCATCTATACACATGAAACAAATGCTAAATCAAAAGCTTTTAAAAATAAGAAACCTCAAAAAGTATTATCCGGTGACTGCCGGACTATTCTCACGTCATGTCGGAGATATAAAAGCTGTAGCCGGAGTGACCTTCAATATAAGTGAAAAAGAAATCGTCGGCTTAGTCGGTGAATCAGGATGCGGCAAATCAACCTTGGGCAAAACAATCCTTAGACTGGAAGAGCCAACCGGAGGAGAAATACTGTATAAAGGAACCGATGTTACCAAGCTGGACCAAAAGGGGCTCAGGAAATTAAGAAGTGAAATCCAAATAATATTCCAGGACCCGGATGCCTCTCTCGACCCAAGAATGAACGTCGGTGATTCCATCTGTGAACCCATGGTTATTCAAAATATTGGCGATGAAAAGAAACGAATGATAAGGGTAGTAGAGTTAATGGAGCAAGTTGGGTTGGAAACCAGACAGGCTAACCTGTATCCACATGAGTTCAGCGGCGGTCAAAAACAGCGTATCGGCATCGCTCGTGCCCTGGCCATGAACCCCAAGCTCATTATTGCCGATGAACCGGTGAATACAAGCTCAGATTCTAAATCTGATGATGGACATTCAAGAAAGGTGGGGATTAGCTTATTTGTTTATTGCCCATGACCTATCTGTGGTAAAGCACATGGCCCACAGGATAGCTGTAATGTACTTAGGAAAAATCGTTGAGCTAGCCGACAAAAATGAAATATTCGATAATCCTCTTCACCCCTACACCGAAGCGTTGCTTTCAGCAGTGCCCAGTTTCAAGTCAAAAGCAAAAGGCAGAATATTATTGCGTGGCGATGTGCCCTCCCCCCTAAACCCACCACCTGGCTGCCACTTCCACCCCAGATGCCATCGAGTATTATCAATTTGCAACAAAGTAAAGCCAAAATTCATAGAACTTGCCGATGGGCATTTCGTATCCTGCCATCTCTACAAACGGTAATTTATAGTTTCTTGACCATGTAGGCTCCATCTAACTCGTAGCCCCATTCAGAACGGAAATATTCCCGGGCACCAACGCCGCTGATGACGGCTATCTTGTGAGTTCGAAGCTCATCAA
>SMTZ1_10006773_pt1 | contig 19439 bp, 18 predicted proteins | sample DeeMarSWOR136_30_FD_25667 | JGI IMG/M metagenome (IMG submission 25667)
CGCGTCTGCTTGTTCTCAGTCTCGTCCTTTCGGCGTTGGCCGTGGTGTCCCTCAGCGCGGCCGCAGATTTCCTGACGCTGGCATTGATGGCGGTACCGTTGGGCCTGGGATTCGGCCTGTTACAGCCCACGCCGTTCGCCATGGTGCTCGACCGGGCGTCCGTTGAAAATCGGGGCCTCATGGTAGGCCTCGTCCGTACTGGGGGGGACGTGGGCATCATTATCGGACCGCTCTTGGTGGGCGGCTTGCTCGATTTCGGTCAGCCCGTGCTGGTCTTTTACGTCGTCGCGGCCATCATCGCCCTCTTCGCTCTCCTCTCGTGGTATATCTTTCAGCACTACGCGGTGAGCTAGCTGAGCTGACGTGGCTGTTTGTTAAGGACCAAGACAAGGGCAAGCCTGAAACGGGCCCTAGCTAAGCATGAGTTAGGTATAGCAGAGTTAGCTCGCCGGATTATGATTGGTGTCGTGTCTTGCAAGGACGGATTCGAGGACTTGGTTCGCCACGTGTGTACTTTTAAAGGGTGGATGATGTTATTTTGTGTAGGAGACGTCAGTAGGTGATGACGTGTGACGATCACAACTGTGAGTGTAATTGGAGTGGGCACCTTAGGAAAACAGATCGCTGAACGCGCTGCGTTATGCAATTATGAGGTTCACGTTTTTGACGTCAATCCGAGGGGGTTACGGGAGTTCGTGCAGAACGTCCAGCAAAAAGTGCGAGCCCACGGCTCGACGGGAGAACTCACCATCCACGACACGCTCGCGGACGCGGTTTCCACCGCGGATCTGATTGTGGAAGCGGTGCCGGAAAAGCTGGAGCTAAAACGAGCGGTCTTTGCCCAGATTGATCAAGCGGCTCCGTCCCACGCGATCATCGCGACCAACAGCTCCTCCATCCCCGTCTCACGACTTGAAGACGCCGTCAAGCGACCCGATAAGGTGCTGAACATTCATTTTTATAAAATCCCCGATCAACCCATGGCCGATGTCGCCCGCGGCACGGCGACGAGCGACGACACGTTTGAGGCGGGATTAACCTGGGTTAGAAGCCTCGAAATCACGCCCTTGGTCGTCAAAAAAGAGTGCTTGGGCTTCGTCTTCAATCGAGTGTGGCGGGCCATCAAAAAAGAATGCCTACACGTTTGGGCAGGCGGCTACGCCGAGAAAGAAGCTGTGGACCGAGCCTGGAAGATATTTACCGGAATGTCCCAAGGGCCCTTCGAGCTGATGGATGCGGTGGGATTAGATGTGGTGTATGATATTGAAATGATGTATTACCGAGACAGTGGGGATCCCCGGGATCAGCCGCCGCAGAGGCTGAAAGCGATGGTGGATCGCGGGGACCTGGGAGTGAAATCGGGAAAGGGCTTTTATCACTATGAATAAGGAATCACCGAAAACCACGACGCTTCCTTCGCTTCGATACGATATCGCCAGCCGCTTCAGTAGCTAGCTAGGAATAGGGGGTTATGCCGTCTTGGATAGAAGTTGTTTTGCGTCCTCGATCCATCGTGCCGCCGTTTGCTCCGAAGCTCCCACCGCGTCCGTTAGTTGTTGCGGTTCGCTTTCTGCCAGCTTCGTGAGAGAATCGAATCCTGCAGCTTTCAGCTGTGCAGATTTTTTTTGACCGATGCCTTTTACCTCACTGAGGTCGAAAGCGACGTCCGTGGTTGCAACGTTCATGGTGAGATGGGTCTGAAGTGTTTCCACGTTTTCCCTGTGTTGGGTCGATCGCTTGGGGTCGATGGGTATTCCCAGCACCAACGCCTGCTTTAGACTTAAGCCGACTTCTTTCAACTCCTTGCGACTGAAGCCTCGGCCTTTACTCGATCTTCGTCCCCGTTTGACAACCGCATCAATATCCAAAAGCACTCGTACCTCAAAAACAAGTGTTAGTTTCTACATACATTAACTTTTTCTTCATATTTATTGATAATCCCTTTTAGCGCCCTCAGTTCCTTTAGCTTTTTCGTCAGTAATACTCTGAAGTTGCTAGCGTATCAGCTGAGCTAGGGAGAGACTCAATCCAGCTTTCAGATTCACCTTCTGGCTTTCAATAAGAGGAAGGGAAGTATCGAAACGAGGCCGATTACTCCGCCTAAGAGAAACACGGGGACAAGACCAAAGGTCTCAGCGATGGGAGACGTGAATATCTTCATGAGGTTCCCCGAGGATTGGCCAACGTTGAGGAGGCTGTTTGCTACGCCCCTATTTTCAGGCAGTGAATTCTTTGCCACAAGGGTATTACTGAGAATCATTACGGCCCCAAAGCTCACCCCGGAGAGGAAGAACAGGAGGACGATGGCGGCGTAGGTTTCGGCAAGCGGAGAGGCTAAACAGGTCATCCCGCCCAACATAAGAACGGTGAGGAGGTAGGGTCGGATCGAGACGCGTGTTAAAAACGCGGCGGAGGAGAGGCGGATGAGCATGATGGCGAGATTGCGATAGACCGATAACGATGCAACCTCGGCGTTTGAAAGGTTCAAGTCGATCGCGGCGTATATGGGGAGGTATGTTTGGATGATTGCGCGTGAGAAGAAGTAAAGGAACGCCATCACGATGAGGCCTTGGAAGCGTGATTGCCCCACTACGTCCATAATAGACGCGCGGTATCCTTTAGGCCTGTCACTGGTGATGTGAGGATTCGTCTCTCGAATTTGTGTGGCAAGGTAGATGATGACGAGGGCTTCGACTACTGCACTGATTTGATAGAGGCTTCGAAGGGTTATTTGAGGCAGATTTAGGAGAAGAGTCGCAACGAGCGGGCCGATCACCATCCCGACGCTGGAGAAAAAGAAGAGGATGCTGATCGATTCTTGCTGGTCCTCGGGTTCCGTTATGTCCGCAATCATGGATAAGAGGATGGGAAAATAGCTCCCACCCGCGAATCCGCCGACGAAAGAGGCGATGAGAAGGTGGTTGGGGTCTGAGGCAAAGGCTCGAATAAGGGTGCCAAGCAACATGATGACACGAGGGTAGAGCACCATCGGTCGTCGTCCGAAACGGTCCGAGAGGATACCGAAGGGAACAACGAGGAAAATACTCATGGTGCTTTGGATGGTTGTAATAAGGTTGATTTGGAGGATATCCGCTCCCAGTTCAAGCGCGTAGAGTATAGAGACCGCCCAATTCATGGATCCTATACCCGTTGCAAGGAGGGGGACAAGGTAGATCTTTAAGAACTGGGGCTTTCGCAGCGTTTTAAACATAGCAGCAGCATCCCATACCCTAGTTGATATGAATCATAATTCGATGCCAACTCGATCTTGTTCTAGGTACCAGCTCCACATAAGCCCTGAACTACAGTGAATACGTGACGAGCTCGTAACGGTAAATCGAGAGCCAAGAAGACAGTTTCTTGCATCCGGACGGTTCCGGTCGCAGGATTCCCAAAGGAGATTACCTGCGCGGCGTTCATTCTCATGCCAACGTCGACCGCGTTTTGAGTACGATTTATCCTGGCGCAGACTGCAATGCCCCGGTCTTGGATCGCGGACTCTACGTTATCCATCGTCTTTTGAACACTAAACGCACTCTTCCTTTTGATGAATCGGATTCGGTCACCCATGCCTAGTCTACGTCACGTACAAAAAATATAAGTCTTTAGACCCTCCTGCATTTGACACGGAGACAAGAAGGATCACAAAGTAATCCTGACACCGCCGGTTAACACGGTTGCGTTCCCCCATGCTCGTTCCTCTTCCCGCTCGCCTGGTCATCAGACCCGAAACCTTTTCCGACACGTGACGCGTTAGCTTGCAGCGTCAGGACAGATCCACAAGCGTTCTATCCTTACATCTATACAGAGTGCCGTTTTGCCTTGAGTATGGATATGTACTTCCAAGTGTTCTAAACTATTGAACAGGGTGTTCTAAAACGTAGCATTATAACCCACTGAGGCGCAAGGTATCACTGATAAAAATGCATACGTATAGATGCAATCTCTACATCAAACGAGGCAAAATACTCTCCACGGGGCTCCTCGCGTTGATACTGGGGAGCGCTCTCGGCGCGGCGTTATTCAGCCTGGGCGGCGTGTACTTTGAACCGTTCTTCACGGGTCTAGGCCCGCTTCAACGATTTTCCTCGTATGACGAGCTGAAGACCTTCTTAAGTCTGCACCCCCAAGAAAGCTCGTGGGGGGGCTATTACCGAGGCGAAGCCAGTTTCGCGATAACCGCGGGGGATAAGACGGTAACGCCAGCGGTACCCGATTATTCAACGACGAACATCCAGGTTGCAGGCGTGGATGAAATCGATATTGTGAAGACGGATGGAGAATTTATTTACGTCGTTTCGGGAAAGAGCGTCTTTATTGTCCGCGCGTATCCTACGGACACAGCTGAAATTCTCACCCGCCTAGATTTCAAGAAAGCGGTCAACGGCCTCTTTATCAATGACGACAAGCTGATCCTATTGACCGGCGGATTCACCCCGTATCGCATTGGCTTTCTGGTCGAAGAAACCTCGATCGAGGACGCCGCGTCAACCGAGATCACGATCTACGATATCACGGAGCGGTCCACGCCAACCCTCGACCGGAACGTGACCGTCGACGGCACCTATTTCAACTCGCGCATGATCGCGGACTACCTATACGTCATCATCACCCAACCCGCGTGGCTCCACGACGGCGAAGTGATGCTCCCCACCATTACCGACGACGAGCAGGTTGTGACGGTCCCAGCAACCCGTATCTACTACTCGAACGTCTCGGACTACTACTATGCCTTCACGAACATCCTGGCGATTAACACCCAGACGCCCGACGAAGACATCGTCTATGAGACCGTCTTGACGGGGTCGGCATCGAACCTATACGTGTCACCGACCACTATCTACCTCACGGCGTTCGGCTTCGATGAACAGACCGCGATTCACAAAATCCGCATTCACGACGGCGCCATCACCTATACGGCGACCGGCAACGTCACGGGATACGTGTTAAACCAGTTTTCGATGGATGAGTACGAGGAGTACTTCCGCATCGCAACCAGCGTCCAGAGGGGAACCTCCCAAACCAGCCTCTACGTCCTGGACGAGAACTTGGCCGTTGTCGGCACCATTGAGGGCATCGCGCCCGGGGAGACCCTCCACTCCGCGCGCTTCATGGGCGACAAGGCCTATCTGGTCACGTTCAAGAAGGTGGATCCCCTCTTCGTCATCGACCTGACCGACCCGACAGATCCGCAGATCCTCGGCAAGCTGAAGATTCCGGGGTACTCGGACTACCTGCATCCCTTCGATGGGAGCCATCTCATCGGCATCGGGAAAGAGACGGTGGAAGAGGAAGCCGGTGACTTTACCTGGTCATGGTATCAAGGCGTCAAGATCTCCCTCTTCGACGTCAGTGACGTGACGAAGCCCACGGAGTTGGCCAAGACCGAAATTGGCGACCGCGGAACCGACTCTCCCGTCCTCTACGATCATAAAGCCCTCCTCTTCAGTCGAGACCGGGAACTCCTGGTGATGCCCATCTTATTGGCCGAGGTCGACGAATCCCAGTATCCTGGCGGCGTGCCCCCCTCGACACATGGAAACTTTGTCTGGCAAGGCGCGTACGTGCTGGACGTCTCATTAGAACGCGGAATCACCATCAGAGGAACCATCACGCACATGGGCGATAACAGCGACCTGCTGAAGAGCGGATACTACTTCGCGTCCGTCTACGCCGTCAAACGCGCATTGTACATCGACGACGTGCTGTACACGATCTCCGACAACAAAATCGAAATGCACGATCTGGACACGCTAGCGGAACTCAACGAAATCGAACTAGCATAGCCCATCCCAATCCTTTTTTATCTTCGTAACCCATTAACAAGGAAAGCAACGAGGAGCGCTGTCCAGTCGTGACGACTACGGAAAAGAGCCGACTTCATGGCACGACCTGGGACGTCTACCTGTACATCTTGACGTCGCAAGACCCAGTGGGCGTCAGAGACGTATGGCGCCAATTAGAGCTCTCAAGCCCAAGCCTCGCGCAGTATCACGTGAACAAACTGCTGGAAGGCAAGTGGATCAAAACCACCCGGTACGGAAAATACGAAGTCAACGACGCCCTCCAAATCGAAGCCCTCCGGAACTTCGTCATTTTCAAAGGCAAACTCATTCCCCACCTCGTCTTTTACGGCGCCATTATTGCAGGGCTCTTCCTCTCCTACGTGATTGTCTACCCCATCCGATGGGATTTTCGCGACCTCATTGTCATCGCCGTCTGCGGGATCAGCATAGTAGCGTTCCTTTACGAGGCCTATAACCAGCATCGCAGCATGATCCTTGCCAACAAAAGCGAAAAACGCTAAGACGCAATAAGCAACAGCGCAACGCGCTAGCGAACTGCAGAGCATAACCGGGGGGAGAGAGATCGGGGAGTGTTCACGTCCCACACACCGCTACCTTTTTCTAGAGGCAGCAGAGGCATACTGTAGGTGAGGAAGAAGAGATGTCGGAACCCGTGATCCACACCATCTTCGCGCGACGCAGTATCCGGAAATACACGTCCGAACGCATTAGTGACAAGGATCTGACGACCCTGCTGGAGGCCGCGATGGCAGCGCCGTCCGCGTCCAATCGTACGCCGTGGCACTTCATTGTCATCACCGACCGCGGGACGTTGGACGAGCTGGCAACCGTGCATCCGTATGGATCCATGCTAGCGGACGCGCCCCTCGGTATCGCCGTCTGCGGCGACACCCAGATCTCGTCCCACTATTGGGTGCAAGATTGCTCAGCCGCCACGGAGAACCTGCTCTTAGCGGCCACAGCGTTGGGTCTCGGCGCGGTATGGCTGGGGGTTCATCCGAGGGAAGAGCGTGTAGACGCCATACGGAAGGTCTTGCGGATCCCCGAGCACATCGTTCCCCTGAACGTGGTCTCCATCGGTCATCCGGGAGAGGAGAAAGACCCGCGGACCCAGTACAAGGAGTCCCGTGTACACCACGAACACTGGTAGCGATTCGCGGGCAAGCGAGGTACGCTTCAACCGCTAGCTAGCCCATCCCTCATCCAAGGTACCTCGTGAAGAGAAGGGGCCACGGGGACCGCGTTAGCATAGCACGGTTTTGAAGACCCGCAGATTGTTGCCGCCCAGGATCTTCTCGATCTCCGCATCGGCGTAACCGCGGGCCACTAGGCCGCGGGTGATGCGGGGGACTTGGGTTATGTCGTCCATTCCGGGAAAGCCGCATCCGCCATCGAAGTCGGAGCCCAGGCCCACGTAGTCGGGGCCAACGAGGTCGATGACGTGGTCGACGTGATCCAACCAGTCATCCAGCCCCACCGTGTCCAGCGTCTCTCGGGTGACGCCTTCCTTGATGAAGCCGCCGCAATAGCTCAGGTTGATGACGCCGCCCGTCGCCGCCAGGGCCTCGATCTGCGCGTCGGTCAGGTTGCGATGGTGGTTGCAGAGGGCCTTACAGTTGGAGTGGGACGCGATGACGGGGCGCGTCGTCCGCTCCATCACATCCCAGAACCCCCGCTCGTTGAGGTGGGAGACGTCGATGATCATGCCGAGCCGCGTCATCTCCTCCACCACTTCCACGCCGAACGCGGTGAGATGGGACCCGGCGTCGTCCCGCGACCCATCTCCCAACTCGTTGCGGGGAAAATGCGTCAGCGTCAGCACCCGAACCCCGAGGCGATAGAGCATCCGCAGCACCCCGATGTCGCCTTCCAGGGCCTCGCCGCCCTCGATCGCGAGGAGGGCCGCGATCCGTCCCCCCGCGACCACGTCGAGCACCTCCTGATGGGTAGTCGCTAGAGCAATCGCATCCGCGTTCTTCGCCACCTCGGCGTGGAACACGTCGATCATCTGGAGATACGTCTTCAACCGGCGGCCCCGAAACCGAGGCCCCGTGGCACACATAGCAAAGACCAGGCAGTCCACGCCCCCCTCCCGGATCCGGGGAATATCGACCTGCCCCTCGTCCGACCGCTCACCGAGGGCTCGACGCAGCCGAAAGTCTCGGGTCCCCGACACCTCCCTCACCATCAGGTTCTCAATGGCATCGTTATGGGTGTCCACCCGCCCGATCCTCCTCATCTCGACTTAGGTGCATCACTCACCACCCAACCTCTGTAAGCATCTCCCGAGCTCCCCGTATATATAGCAAGTATGCGTCCTCCACAACGGATTTTACTCGTACGTGCGATGGCGGGTTCGGTGCTTCTCAATAAAGTCCCAGTTCAGCTCCACGCCGAGGCCAGGGCCCTCGGTGATGGCGACGCAGCCCTCCCCGTCGATGGCAGTTAAGCCGCCCCGGTACCCGCTGAGGTACAGGTCGGCGGGGGGCTCAGTGTCGACCTTAGGGTGGACCAGGCCGGGGCCTTCGAGGTAGTTGGTGTTCCGGATGGCGGCCATGCAGTGTTGGCAGGCGATGTCCCCGCCGTGCATCTCGATGTCGATGCCGAAGCCCTCGGCGGCGTGGGCCACCTTCATCACCCCGGTGATACCGCCGTCCTTGTCCACGTCGCCCCGCACGAAGTCTGTGGCTTCGGCGACGATGAAGTCCACCTTGGGATAGACCGTGCGCAGGTGCTCGGTCTGGAGGAGCGGCGTCGGGATGAGTTGCCGAAGCTTCCGGTGAGCGAAGGCCGAGACCCCGCCGTCCCGGAAGGGGTCCTCCAACCAGAAGAACCGCGCCGCGTCGCAGGCCCGCCCCAGCTCCACGGCGTTGGCAAAGGTGGGGTACTCGCAGGCCGGATCCAGCATCAAGCGCATCTCGTCACCCACCCGCTCCCGAACCGCGCGGATCGTAGCGACCTCCTGTTGGAGGCGTCGAGGCGTATCGAAGCCCCAGCCATGGATCTTGAAGGCGGTGTACCCCCGCCGCCGACACGCCTCGGCGAAGGCGGCGTAGGCCTCAGGGCCGTCGAGGCCGCCCGCGAGGCCGTCGGCGTGCATGGTGCTGGCGTAGGCAGGCAGCCGCTTCCGGTAGTAGCCCAAGAGCGCGTAGATAGGCGCGTCGAAGGCCTTCCCCGCCACGTCCCAGAGGGCCACGTCAACCGGCGCCAACCCAAGGCCAGCGTAGTGGCGCAAGCCCCGCCAGAGGTTGGACCAGAGGTACTCCCGCTCCAAGGCGTTCTTGCCGATCAGGAAGCGGGCGACGAGGGGGAGGGTGGCGAGGGCGACGCTCCGCGTCACGTACTCCCCCACCACGCCACTCTCCGTGACGATGCGGAGAACACTCCGCTGCTCCGTGACGACGTTGCCCGGCCGCCAGACCGTGTTGAACCCGTAGTCCAACCCAACGTCCGGCTTCTCATACTCGAACTCATCCACCACCAATCGCTTGATCAATAATTTGTCCGTCATCCACACATCCCTTCACCTAAGTATCCGCCCAGACTATTTATATGCCATTCCACCACGCCACGCCGTTCGAGTACGCGTCAGGCGTATCACGCAGCCTCCACGGGTCAGCTGGCTGGCGAAGAGAAACAAAGCGTAAGAACTTGCTCGTTCAGGGTCCACAGGAGGCGAAGGAACTTAAATAGCTGGGTCGCTCAACTCTGAGGAAGGCGTTCATAATGAAGTTTGGCGTGTGTATCACAGCAGCTCCGTCTCCAGCGTTCTTGGATCATACCGCGATCGTTGAGATAGCATTGAAGGCGGAAGAGTGGGGCTACGACTCCATCTTCCTTACCGACCACTATATGACACCCTACTACGTAGCGACCTACGCGGTCTTGCCGTTCTTATCCTATTTAGCGGCCGCCACGTCGAAGCTGAAGCTGGGAACTGTTGTGACGCCCATCCCCTTCCGGCCACCAGCCATGGTAGCCAAGATGGTTTCGACGATGGATATCCTCTCAGGGGGCCGGATCATCTTGGGCGTGGGAGCCGGATGGTCGCAACGTGAATTTGAGGCCTACAGCCAGTGGGACGAAGATCGAATTCGAGTGAAGAAGACCGAGGAGGGGTTGAAGCTCATACTCCGGTTGTGGACCGACGACGAGGTCACCTTTCGCGGCGAATACTACCAGACCACAGGCGCGGTGTTACAGCCGAAACCGATTCAGCAGCCGCATCCCCCCCTCTGGTTTGGCACCTTGGGCGAGTACATGTTGAAGCTGACCGCCCGGTACGGCGACGGATGGTTACCGTGGTGCACGACGACGCCTGAACTCTATGCGGCTAAAGCAGAAACGTTACGTGGGGAAGCCCGGAAATGGGGTCGACAGGACAAGATCACGTACGCGTGTGTGATTGGCCAACTGACCACGGCTGAACTGGGGCACTTCCCGCGTCACCCCCAGGCCATCCGATGGGCGGAGACGATTGAGCGGTACATGGCCGCAGGGTGTGAGTACGTCTTGCTGTACTTCCATCCATACGAATACCTTCCGCTGTTAAAACAATTCACCGACGAGGTCTTACCATCATTCTAACCTAGCAAGCAAGCCGAATTCACCTCTTGGATTTTGGAAGGATCAAAGCTTCCCGCAACTTTCAGGTTGTTGCCTAACTGATTAGCGTCATCTGTAACCGTGACAGCCATGAGTGCAACTACGTGAAGGAGGAACATCTAGATCCGCGGGATAAAGCGTTTCGTTTGCCCACCTCTCCCTGACTTGCAGGCGTATCTATGTCCTCGAGGCGCACGCACTGGGCTTGGAGAGGCTCGCGTTCTCGCTCAGAAAGAAGAGAGCATTATTCACATGCGGAAGGGATGAAGAAACATTGTGCAAAAGGGCGAGCTAGTGGGTGAGTAACCGTCACTGTAGCGAATTCGACGGGAATAGAACCAGCCATATCACGGGTCATCCGGCTGGCTTGGTGGAAATGAAAAGCAGTCGAAGAAGGAGAGGTGTTCATGGGAGTTAGGAAATGTAGAACGGCTTCTTCGCCCATCGCGCTACAATCTTCGCTTCCCGAAGAACCTGGTCAGCCTCGCTCTGCAACGTTTTGTTCGCGTGATCTGTCGTCGTACCTTTCTCGTCCATGGGAAGAAAACGGCTGGATGACAATTTAGAATTAATGAATTCAGGGTACAGATTATCTTATCCATAAGAACACGCTCTAAGGAAGCAGATAGATAGCTAATTACATACACATATGAATGTTAAAAGCATATAAATGATAGCTACTTCTAAGTTCTAGTAGGAGGTGAGAAAACGCAAGGTATGTTTGTGTTTGAAGGTAAAGCAGTCAAGCCGCCGTTTGCTGTGAGGCAGGAAGCAGACAGAGTGTTTGTGAATGAGAAGCAAGTGTATCCACCGGAAGTCGAGGAGAAACCGGAGTTTGCTAGATTTGGTATTGAAGACGTTTTGAGTGCAACCGAAAAAGAAGCAACGCTTAAAAAGTTCGGTGAAGTCGAGCGAGCACTAGAAGCTTTCCGTTCATCTAAAGCAGAAGTGTGGGCAGAGTTTGAAGCGGCTTCATTCGAGCAGAAAGCAGAAGAGATTAGCGAGTTTTTAGAAAAGAAAGGATATACCACGGATTTATCTGCAAAATACCACGATGTACTCGTACCCATCAATGAGGATTTTGGTATCGTAGCTATGTTTAACGAAGAAGCACGAATACGCGTAATGCGGGAAGCTGAGGAAAAATTCAGACCTGAGACGAGGTTAGAATACGATGTGGCGAAAGACCTGACCGAGTATGTTGAATCAACCCTGAAATTGGGGCATTTTCTACGCGTTGAGAGAAATATGTTTGAAGCGATTCCAAAGGAACAAGTGGATGTCATCTCAGAAGAGGTGGAAAAGGAAGAAGCGGTCGTTTGGGACAAAATCGAGTATGACGAAAAGGTTGCCAAAATCACAGAAAAAATGGCGCGGATAACGCCACCGTGTAGCGCGGTAATCTTCTTCCCACACAGATCTTGGCAGGAAAGTGTTGTGGGACGGGCATCTAATTACTGGTCCATCTTAGCTCACAAACTAGTGGCCGAAGGGTATTGGGTACGGGTTTACCTAGATACAGCCGTCAGCCTTCAGTTATGGGCCGGTGTCCTTGCTCAAGGAAAAAAGCAGAACCTCCGCGTACTCTATAATGAAGGCCATGGGAGCGACGATCTTATCGACGTGGGACAAAAGACCGCGGGAGGAAGCTGGTACTATTTCCGAAGCCCCTTCGTGAGTAAGTATGCAGACCTCAGAAACACTATTGTGTATATTCACTCGTGTGCCACCATGTCAGATATGAAGATGGCAAACGCCTTTCTCAGCAAAGGTGCGTGCGCCTACCTAGGATGGCAGCATCCGACGTCAGCAAATCCTGATTACTGCGATAAAGTTGACGCCTTGTTCTGGGAGCCGATGATTGATCTGCATTCAACCGCCATATACGCTAAAAAGAACGTGGAGACCATCGACAAAGACTTTAAGGGAGCAGGGAATAGATTCTGTCGAATACCGATAAAGAAGTGGGAATGTTAAAGAATATGGCACCTCTGAATCCGGCCTCCGAGAAATTCAAGTTGAGTAAGGAGACGGAAGCGATAGTGAAAGAAGGGTTAGAGTACATTGGGCAGTTTCCAAATCGCCCATTCGAGGAAAGAGCACGGATGCTTACGAAGTTTCTCGAGGAACGAGGGGTGAACGTCGAGCGCGATAAGAGGTTTGGAGATGTGCTGGTGACATCCTCAAATGGATGGGGGGTCGTGATGCTGTTCAATGAGGAGGCAAGGATCAAAGAGGGCCGCGTAGTCTGGAATAAGTAGCTAGATGGAAGACAGCATTCGTTAGAAACATATCGTTTTTCATGCATCTCCCCTTTTTTTATCTGAAAAGGGTAAAAGTCCTCACAATTTTATCTCTCCACAAAATGTGCTATGCGGCACATTGTACTCGTGGCCGTACGCAATCTGGGCTATCGAGCTGATGAGTAGGAAGTACTGCATACCACATCCGCTATTACGTGTCATTCAAAGACCAAGAACCTCACCGCTGCCCTATCGAGCTGTAAGAGTATCGCTATAACGTCACTCGCTCGACATCCATGGCGATCTCTGCCGTTCAATAAGTAAACAATAGATTTATTACAGATTTACTTTACTAACAACACAGACAGCGTCGTTGGAGGATTGAACGAATGGAAACGTTAGAAATGATAACAGAAGTACCCGAGTGTACACTCTGTGGCAAGCGCGATGAGGACTTGAGCCTGTACTCAGCTCAGCACAAGGAACGGGGCTGGATCAAGGTGTGTCGAGCGTGCTGGGTGAAGCTGTACGACGAGAACAACATGGTCGCCGGCTCCGGCGGCTCCAGTGGAAGCTCGTGCCCCACGTGCGGCCTATAAGCCCCCCGCAAACCACCACATAGCACCCACGCTTTCAACACACAAGGTAATGAGTTAGTAGGCCGCCGAACACCTTCGACTGGTGTAGAAGACCTATGAGCAACATCGTGAAGATCACCGATCGGACTTTTAAAGACGAAGTGCTGCGTTCCACGCTTCCCACCGAGGTGGACTTCTGGGCCCCGTGGTGCGGCCCATGCAGGATGGTCATCCCCATATACGAGAAATTGTCCGAGGAATACGCCGGGCGATTCAAGTTCTGCATGATTAATGTCGATGAAAACTAAGAGAAGGCGATACAATATCACATCATGAGTATTCCGATGCAGAAATTTTGTTATCAGGGTGAAGAGGTAGATGAGATCCTTGGGGCCGTTCCCGAGCAAATCATCCGAGCCAAGGTCGAAGACGCCCTCCATCGGTTCCCCACTGATGAAGCGGGGAGACTCCGCGTACTGTTAGCATCCTGGGTTGCGGAGAACAAGAAGCATCATGAGCGCTTCAGGCAATGGGCCAATACGGTTGAGTCTCTGGGCCGTAACCCACTCTATCAAAACGTAGTCACCGCAACGGACAAGATCAGACAAGCCAATGAGGCCCGATCCCAAGCGTTGAAAGCATTACAAGCTAGCTAGCTCGCTCTTTGACCGCACGTGGCTTGGAAAAGGAGAGCCGCGCTTCGTTATGCCGAAAGGCGATTATGATCCCCAGGGGTTTACGGACCACGAGCTGAAACAATATGCGGAAATCACGTTTCGAAACAGGGTTCAGTTCTATACGAAAGCATTATTTCAGCTCTTGAATGGTGAACACGCGCAACACCTGTTGACAAAGCTAGCTAACTACGATGAAGCACCCGAACTCGCATCCAGCATGAAACCCGACGTGCCATCTACGAGAGCATACAGCGAACGTTGACGCCCGCGTACCATCGTTGGCGGGCCCGGCGGGAATTGAACCCACGACCACCGGGTCTCTTCCAGCGGGATAAAAGCCTCATCGAGACCAGGCCCACACGCCACCTGCGTCCCACCGATGCTCTATCCTTGCTGAGCTACGGGCCCGCAGCCCCCACCGAGAGTAAGAAAAGGCAACGTCATTTAAAGCTTTCTCCAAGCCCACCAACAAATCTCAGAACACCCCTTATTCCGCTAAAGCGCCTTAAAACCTGCCCTATCCTGACTTAAAACCCGTCATAATCCTCCCATCATCCCTCACCACCCCGAACCACAACCCACAGCCACAGTCCCACCCCATACGAAGCCACGCGTACACCCCCTAGCACCCCGAAAAACGAAACGAATAAATACCCACTTCCTACCTCAATACACCACCCAAAGTAACGCGGGTGACCCCCCAACCATGCCGGTCTGTATCTGGTGCGGCCACACCATCATGCCTAAAGAAAAAGCCGTCAAATTCCCCTGCCCCTCCTGCGGAGAATTCACCATGTGGCGCTGCGAACGCTGCCGCGACTTCGGCCGCCCCTACAAATGCCCCAAATGCGGCTTTACGGGACCCTAGGGGATATTTAGGGCACCTCTACTTCCTCTTCCTGAATAACATGATCTCGCGCGCGCGCTACGCTCATCGAATACGCGAAACGTGAAGGAATCGATCGCATATACACCACAATCAACCCCAATAACGAGGCATCCATACAGCTGCATATTCACGCCCACTTCGCAGTCCAAGATTGGAAAATCGCCTCCTTCAACGTATCATAAAATGCTAGCCAAGATTTGATGAACGTGTGCCACGTGGCACAGTCACACTATGATTCGCGTTACTACCTTCAACTGTAAGCTCGCGTTTTCCCTCATTTCACGAAAAACACAGTATGCTAGCTAGCTCAAGCCTATTCTTTTTTTAACATCATTGAGAGCTTCATATAGTAACTCATGAGTTCTATTGTCAACTTCTTCTTGTCTTTTTAACAATTCTTCTGTAGATATGGATTTGGTGAGTTTTCTAAAAATGGACCACTGACTCTCTATAACTTCTCTATGGTCAATCATTAATTTCGTTTTTGGCCCCTCAGTTTTCACAGCATATTTAGATAATATCTTGTTAAAGAACTTGAAGGCTTGAATGCATATACTGCCTTTATATACTTCTAATCCAAAAACACCCTTCTGCTCGGTAAATCCGAGCGAAAATCCGATCATCGTTTCCTCCTTTACAGCTTCATACACCACGCCTTCAATAATTCCGCAATTGCGAACACCTGCAGGCCCAAGTTTCATGCTTCCAAGGGAAGCTTTTTCGGTTGCCTCAAAACACAGCATAATCTATCCCTGCAAAGTTTACTTGTATTATTTCTGATATTCTCCTATTACTGAACTAACCAAAAAGCCCTTTTCGTGTTCAGCTAGCCAGCTAAAAATGGCTACAAGATAGCTCGTTAGCTATACTATGCTTCTTCCTTTGACTCGAATTTTCCAACAATGCGTTTCAGCTGATGGGCGATCATATCCAGTCTCTGTTCATGATCTTTCAACGCATTGACGATAAGACTGACGGCATCCATATTCTCGCTGAAACGCCCTTGCATGAAGCGCAAATCCTTCTCATAATTGTATTCAATAGTGCCATCTGGTTTAACCAACGACCACGGGAATGAGCCTATTTTTCCTCTCGTTGTCCATAACTCCACGAAGACTTGGACTGGCTGATTCGTTTCTTCGGCTTGTCTCTTGGCTTCGTTGAGAACAGGGTCCTCACGGTCGCTCTCGACGCCTTCTGGCACGTAAAACTTGGTGGACTCCGACGCAGTCTTTCGCTCGACGTCTTTCAGCCACGCAAAGCGGTACAATCGCAACTCTTTCGCCATCGTTTCCCGTTGTTCCTCTGAAAGCTTTGGATGCCCCTCCACATGCAGGCTTGTCGTGACGCCCATCTTGACGATTCCCTTGGGCTCCGTCCTCACCACGGTAAACGGGATAGCGCTGCCCAAGATCACGACGAATATGGCGTCTCCCTGGATCATGGGAACGTCAAACAGTCGACTCTTTAAGAAATCGGTAAAATCCCGGTCCACATTGAGGCGCATATCTACTGGAACTAAACGAATAGATTTGGCTTCTTTAACACTCGCTTTCGTTACTGTCACGTAGTCATTAATGGTTACGCCGGCGTTCTTCCGCAGCAAGCCATCCATGCGAATAATATCTGCCTGTTGATCGTCGTGGTACGCAGGCCACGCCACAGCTGCCGTGATTCTTTTTCCTTTAATTGAAACGGTGTCGCCTGCGACGATGTTTAAGGCTCGCATAGTTTCATCGTTTACCCTCACCTTTCCCATGCCCGCGTCACGTTGTTTACATTCTGCGACTCGTACTCGAACGTCCGCTGTCGTCATATTGCTCACTTAATTATTCTTGACTCATACATTTAAGGGAAACCTACTTGACGAGTCGGGTTGAAAAGACTCCGTATCACGTTCTTTAACTCAACATCATTAACGCCCAGCCAACAAGAAAACTGCCCCTTTTTCTTGGTTTAACGAAAACCGTGGCCTGTAACACGCTCGAGCATGATTGAGATGAAGACACAGCACACGGGGTATCGTGTCTAAGCGAGCTAGCTCGAAAGAGGCTGGGATCTGTGAAGCGATGAGCGGGTAAGATCAATTACGGAAAAGGCTTTCAGTGAAGGCTGGCTGATATCATTATTTCGTGAAGGAGAACGAGCTGGGGGGTGGGTTTAGATGGTTCGAGTGGTAGGGATCGATCCTGGGACGAAGAGCATGGATATCTGTGGATTAGACGGTGGAGCGGTGTACTATGAGCGGGTGGTGGATACGGTTGACGCGGCTCGACGACCGGAGGCGTTGATGGAGGCAATTGAGGCCGCGGAGCCCGTTGACCTCATCGCAGGGCCTTCGGGCTACGGCGTCGAAGTCACCTCTTTGAGGGACGTCCCCGAAGACCGTGTTGAGGACTGGTATTATGAGTATATCCTGCTCACCGATAAGGCGCACATCGAAAACGCCGTGAAAAAGGGAAGTTTTGGCGCCTTAGTCTATTACGCCATGACTACGTCAGCGATAGAGATGAAGCGTCGAGGCTGGCCTGTGTGCTACATCCCCGGCGTCATTCAGCTGCCCACGGTGCCGACGCATCGGAAGGTCAATAAACTAGACATGGGCACCGCGGACAAGATGTGCGTAGCCGTACTGGGCGTCCACGATCAAGCCAAAAGGCTAGACCTCCCCTATTCGGACGTGTCGTTCATTCACGTTGAGATGGGGTTTGGCTACAACGCCGTTCTGGGCGTGGATGAGGGGCGGATTGTGGACGGGATTGGCGGGACGACGATAAGCGGGCCCGGCTTTCTCACCATATCCAGTATGGACGCGGAGCTCGTCCAAATCGTTGGACAATGGGAGAAAGCTGATGCCTTCTCGGGTGGCTGTGCGTCTATAGGTGATTGCTCGACGCCGGAAGAACTCGTGGAGCGGATTGGTGTTGATGAACACTGTAGACTCGCCTACGACGCCATGATCGAAGGCGTGGTAAAGGCGGTTCTCGCGATGACGGCTTCGGTCCCAAAGCCAAAAGAGGTCCTCCTCTCGGGTAGGCTGACGCGGATCAAAGAGGTCGAAGATGATCTGTTGACCCGGATTGATCTTGCTCCCGTTAGAAGGGTGGGATGGCTCAGAGGAATCCAAAAGGTTAAGGAAACAGCTCAAGGCTACGCATTGGTTGGGGACGGCCTTGCCGGAGGCCGCTTTCAACGGCTCATCGAGTGGATGAGGATTAAGGACGCCAAGGGAACGGCCATGGACTACGTCTTTCACCCGAAGTTTACAGGGTTCAGAGAAACCTTAGTTCCCTTTAAATAGCTAGCTATCTAGCTAAAGGGCCACAGTAGACACACAGAGCTAGCTAGCTAAAGAAGAGAGATATGGAGAAACATTACGATAGGAGAAACATTGTATATAAAACGTAGATAATCTTAGATTAGCAAAATAAAAAACTAGAACAGAAGATCAAGAGAGTACCCTAATGCAGCTTTGTCATAGGAATCTCTTCAATCGTTCCTAGACTGTAAGTGATATGATGTACTATCCAATTAATTTTTTAAGAATAACCATAATAAAAATCTTTGAGAGCCTATGGAAAGATATCAAAAGATTTTCCAAAATATTAGCTTTCTCATTAAGGATTTAACAACTTCAATTGTTCGTTTATCAGGTTATTCAAAGGACGAAATAGTAGATTTTGCATCGCAATTAATGGCTTGTGATATTGGCTTCCAATCTAAAATATTGAGTTACGAACTTATGCATAGATATACGTTAAAGAAATCAAAACAACTTGAAATCATTGCCAGAGAAGAAGTTAAACAAGAAGTGGGCGTGTTGACTGAAACATCTAGAGCAATGTTTGAGACAATAGCTTTTTTTGAGGCGTATCTTAACGCTTTTTATTCTCTACTACAAATTATTGCGAAGCTTACTCCATTTTTTTATAAAACCGATTTTCCTGAACTTACGATTCCTGATAGAACTTTTGGTAGTCAAGTCAATTTCTTTCGAAAACATTCAAACTCGCCTGATTCAGAGTATTCGTCTTATATAGAAAATAAGCTCTGGAGGTGGTATGAAATACTGAAAAATAATAGACATGCGATAACCCATAGAGCTGCTGTTTTTGTAGGATTTGGTAAAGAAGGACGAATTGTATTTCTTGATCCTCCAAAAAACGGAGATAAACGTTATTGGATAAAAACAAATAAACCACATGTGAATCTTGAAAATTATTTAACCAATAACTTCGATAGTCTTTTTGATTTTCTTGACTTTTATTTAACTCACTTCAGAAAAAAAGTTCCTGAAAGTGAAAGAACACAAATATTGAAAAAGGCAAAAACGCGATAGATACTTCCCAGATAAATAATTCAACTTCTGAGGAAAAGAAAAGGTATTAGGATAGGACTTAGATTGGCCCAATCACAGGTATTTTCAACCTTTCTAGCTAGTTAACGCCTGACGGATACATCAACAAGGAGGCCTGAATGGATGTCTGATGACGAAGAGACGTATTCCACCATCTTCACGGCGCTCCGCCACCCCATTCGTCGGCGGATCCTTCGCATGCTCGCAACGGAGCCGATGACCTTCACGGCGATGCTGAACCGGCTGGGGATCGAGAGCCCCCACCTCACCTACCATCTGGATA
>SMTZ1_10002722_pt1 | contig 19434 bp, 14 predicted proteins | sample DeeMarSWOR136_30_FD_25667 | JGI IMG/M metagenome (IMG submission 25667)
AACAAAGGTTGCCGGAACATCACCGCTCCGGGCCCGTGCTGACAGCCTCGTCACAGGGCTGGGCAGGAGAAGTATGATGGGGAGGGCGAAGACGAAAAAGTGAAGTGGATCGGGTGAATGGAAGGGACCGACCCAGAAGGCTCTCACCTCAAACGGGAGGAGGGTTGGATCACCCGGCTTCACGAAATATTTCAGCTTGTAAAAAACAAGGGTGAAGAAATGGGAGTAGGTTGCAAAGTGGCTCCCGGACAGTAACCCCGGAAGGAGTATGCAACAGCATGCAGCCGCTGCAACAGCGAATCTGAGTACACGGTATCTAACGCTCTCCGGTGGCCGGATCGTACGTCCGTCACCACGATGATCCCCCCATCCGGCAGTGGGAATGAGATCCGCTGCCAGCCACGCCACCGCAAGTCCTGCCGATAGGGAGAGAAGAAATCTCCCTTCACGCAGGAACGGTATGACCGCTCCGGCAATGAGAACGGAGAGGCAGAGCATTCTGACAGCCCTCCTCTCACCGTCGTCAATGGAGGCGACGATTCGCCTGGCGAGAACGAAGCAGAACAGCGGGATGAGGTAAAATTGCGTGCCTTGCCAGGTCGAGAGCGCTCCCAAGAGGAAGGTGGCCGAAAGAACCGCTCCTCGTCGACTCCCACCGGCCCACGCGGAAAGAAAAAAGTAGATATGATAGATGAGGAGGGTAAGGGTCACATTCTCTCTGATGAACTCGAAGCCACTCGAACGCCCCACGAGTGGCAGGGAAACGGCAAACAGCATCGCCGTGAGGATTCCCGCCACCTTGCTCCTCCACAGGCTGGCCGAGAGGAATGCAACAGGGAAGATCGCAAGGGAAAAGATAAAGGCGGTGAAGTACCTGATGAACGATGAAAGATCCGGCTTCTGACCGGGGATCGATCGGTAGACGAGGCCGTACAGGAACTCCATTCCCGTGAGCGGCACCCTCCGCAACAAAGCGCGGGTTGGAAACCTTTGAACGGTACGCCCATCTGGTCACGTTGGCCAGACAGAAGAGCCCCAGAATCGTTATCAGAAAAAGTCTCTTACCCAATTTCTCACCTTTAAATCGTGTTGATAAAGCAGCCCTATTTTGACATAATCAAACCTTGCATACAAGAGCCGCAATAGGTAAAGAGGATATCGCGGCAGGAACGTACTGCCTCACTACTCCTGTAGTGACGGTAAGAGAAATCATTCACCCGAATGATCTTGCAAGAAGGGGGGTGCCATGCGCGCGACGGCCTATGTGCTGATCAACCTCGCAGCAGGTGTGGCAAAGGAAGTATACAACAAGCTCAACAAGATGGGGTCCGTACAACGGGTGTATGCCGTCTCCGGTCCTTACGATATGATAGCCCTCGTTGACGGTGCCACCTTCAACGATATCGGCAGATTCGTGCTCGATAAGGTCCAGACCATTCCCGGCGTTCAAAATACCATTACCTGCAACGTGATCTTCCTCGAGAACTGAGCGGGGATACCGCCGTAGAGGAGCCCTGCTGTTGTTACGGAAAAGGACATTCGCGCTCTCTTTCGTCGTTCTTGCCCTGCTCCTGGTGGGGATTCATTTCTTCAACTACGTACCGGATGACACCTTCATCACCCTCCGATACGCGAGACATGTCATCAACGGAGAAGGATTCGTATTCAACCGTGGAGAAAGGCTCGAAGGGTACACGAACTTTCTCTGGTTGATCATCATTGTATCCTGTGGAAAACTCGGCCTTCCCCTCATTCTTTCTGCACGTACGCTCAGTTTCATCTTTTCCCTGGGTACCCTTGTCCTGGCAGGGTTCGCCGCCTGGAGGCTCCCCCCTCGCGTTCCGCGAGGAAGCTGGAACCACAGCCTGGGCATCATGCTTCCACCGATGCTCCTTGCAGCATCGGCTCCGTTCCTCACGTGGAGCCTGAGCGGTACCGAGATACCGCTCTTCACATTCCTCCTGCTCCTCGGTTTCATCCTTGCGAGAGTGGGAAAGAATCCCGGCGCTGTCTTCGTTGTCTTCGGTCTCTTGGGACTCGTCCGTCCGGAGGGTCTCCTCTTCTACGCGCTCGCAGGGATCATGCTGCTCGTACGATACCCGGCCAAGCGGGAGATAATCGTCAAAGGTGCTGCGATCCTGCTCCTCTTCTACACCCCGTACTTCATATGGAAGTGGCAATACTTTGGAGGGATGCTGCCGAATACGTTCTATGCAAAGACGGGACCGATGAGGCTGCTCTTCCGTAACGGGAGCCGGTATCTCGCCGGCTTTTTCGCGAGCTACGGATACTTAGTGGTACTCGGCCTGATCTTCCTGCGAAAACATCTATCCCAGGCAAAGAGTGTTACAATCCCCCTCTCCTTCATTCTGGTCCACTGGATTGCCGTGTTCATGCTCGGAGGTGACTGGATGCCTCACTTCCGGTTCCTCCTCCCTACCCTTCCTCTGATCATGATTCTCATATCGAGCGGTTTGATGGAGGCAGGAGCCGGTATCATCGCACCGACGGCCGAAGGAGAAAAAACGGGAGATGCCGAAGCAAATACAGGGATGAGAGAAGAGAAGCGGTGGAGCAATCCGATACCGATCGTTGTCATGATGCTCGTCTTTTTGACCATGATCCCGGGAGGTGTCAATTACGATGATTTTGCCGCCGAGCGCACCACCGTTCGAGCATTCGCCAGTCTCGGGAAGCGCCTCTACGAGATCCTCCCACCAGGTAGTAGCATCGCCTGCGGATCGACTGGGGCTATCGGCTACTACACCGATCTACCCATCATCGATATTCTGGGGCTCACCGAGGCTCACATAGCCCGCAACGGCCACATTGTCGCATCACAGCCGGGGCATATGAAAACGGATGGGGCGTACGTGCTGAGCAAGAAGCCGGACCTCCTGCTGCTCGGTAATATACAGATCCACCGGGGGAAGAGAGGGCGAAGCGAGATGAAGCACAAGATCCAGGAGAGCGAAATCATCATGCAGACTGAGTTTTTCCGCGATTACGAGTTCGTCAATATCCCCATCGGGCACAACTTCCACCTCTCTTGCTACAAGCGAAAGGAATTCTTCCTCCCCCTCGAGCCGTAAACGATTCGCACACGTAACTACCGGTAGGCATACCTCGCGAAGGACGGTATTGCAAACATATACCAAAGAATGAAGTGGAAGGTAACAGGCATGAACAATGCGTGGACGAGGATGGCGAGAAGTTGTACGAGCAGCAGTCTTCCCAGCTGTCGTGCCTCTCGATCATGGCGCCTCTTCATGAGATTCCGAATGACGCGGGTGTTGTACCAGATGATCCCGAGGAAGATCGAAAACGCGATAATACCGAGAACACTGAGCACTTCGAGAAAGGCATTATGGACGAGATCCATATAAATCCACAGGACATTGTACCGCGGCAGATGATAGAGAAAATTCTCAATGCCAACTCCGAGAATCGGATGCTTCAATCCCATATCGATGGCGATTTTGGCCGTTTCTCTCCTGATAAAGATGGAGTAATCCTCCAGCGCACCTGCACCGAGATGGCCCAGGGACTTGATTCTCTCCCAGTAAATGTCAGGCGTCAGTATAATCCCCGCAACGATCAATACGGAGACCACAACGAGAACCGCGGGATTCCTCCGCTCAATGATAATGAGCAGGAACAGGAGGGACGCGAGGCTCACGAACCCGGCCCTGGAAAATGTCATCACGAACACGGCAACGCTGGCGGTGAGAGCAACGAGAAAGAATGGTCGTGCCAGGAGCGGACGCCTGTACACAGCGATGAGGAAGAGAAGGATCGGTACCAAAAAAACCTGCATCAGGGCGAACACATTCGGATCAAAGATGAATCCCTCGTATCTGAAAACACCCGTTGCCCAGATGAGTGCAGGGCCGGGGTACTGTGCGGGGCGGGGCAGGATGAGGGGAAGAAAGCTGCTCATGAGAATAGAGACCGCGAGAACGAGAAAGAACCGGCGAAACTCTTTCCTGCCTGTGACAAATTGGGATGCGATCGCGATACTGATCAGTGTTTTGACAAACTTGCTCAGTCTATAGAGTGAGCTGTCGATATCTCTCGCAACGATAAGTGAGGTAAAGGCAATGAGCACAAACGCACAGGTGAGCGTGACAAAGAGAATGTTATGAACGACAATCTTCCTCCCCAGGATAAAAGAGACTATGAGGGACACCAGTAAAAAGAGAGGAAGATACCGGTAGGCGGGAAATGGAATGTACACGTCGATGTTTGAGAAGAGAACGATAATCATGAGATAAAAAACAGGTGTTGGTCTATCGAAGAGGAACATTGCAAAGGGAAGTACCAACAGAGATACGATAGCCAGTCGAACCATACCCGCAGGTAGAAAGATCACTGCAGCCACGAGAGCCGCCACGATCAGCACAAGAATGGGAATCAACCTGCGGATGTTGATTGGTCGCCCGTAAAGCTCAAGTTTCATCCACTCTCACCTGCACATCAACGATCATCCCTGTGTTCTCTCTCTACCCGGTGTCCGGTCTCTTTCCGGCCCAGTGCCTGGAGCTCGAGACGGAAGACACCTTCCTTCCATTTCTCGAGAACTAGGAGCGCGAAGGAGATCCAGAAGAACGCGGCAAAGGTGGAAACGAGGACGATCTGTTTTCTCTTCGGCCAGGCACGCCGCTCCGGTAGAACTGGTGGATCGAGTACCCGGAGGACGCTGACCCTCCTGCTCGCCGAGATCTTTGCTTCTTCAAGCTTCAGATGTATGTACGCGAGCATGAACTCATGCGTCTTGCGTTCGCTGTATAGTCGCACGTACTCTGCGGCAAGATCGGGAAACTCACTGAGTGGTGGAAACAGTTCCGGTCTCTCACCAGTCCCTTCCCTGATTGCGAGTAGCTGCTCCCTGAGTTTCTCCAGCTCTATCTCGACACTCTTGAGTTCGGGGCTCTCCGATCTCAACGTCATCTCGAGGAGATGCTTTTCCACATCGAGCATACTCATACGAGCTCTCAATACGGATGCGACTCCTAACGCTGCCCGCGCCTGCTGTTCAATCTCGTAGACGCCGTGTTCTTCCATGAAGTTTCTCATGATGGAGTCCAGGTGAGATATCCGCATCTCCCGTCGAGCAAGTTCATCTTCGAGAAAACGCATTCGCTGCTCTGCATGCTCAACGTTCAGCTCGATCAATAGGCTATCCAGGACTTGAACGTATGTTTCAGCCATCTCCAATGCCCGGTCGGGTTTCCGGTCTTCAACACCGAGGATGATCACACCTTCATCCTTGATCTCAACGCCCGTATTTTCGTGAAGGCGACCTTGGACCCTCTCGCCGCCTCGAACGCCGTACACCTCCTCCAGCTCGAAACGCTCCGAGATGATATCGCTCATTCGACGGCTCCGTATCACGAATACGATGAGCAGGTTCTTGCGAGCACGCAAGAACATGGAATACGACTCTCCCAGCTCACCAAGCGATGAGAAGAGATCCCGGAGGCCGGTGATCTCTTGCTCGATACCTCGAGGCAGCAAGGCCGACCAGGCAATGTAACGTGGCGGTATGATGAGACTCACCACGGCAGAGACAACAAACGCTGCTACCGTGACAATGATGACTGTCTTCTTGTTGCGGAGGAGGATTGATATCAGAGATAACATATGAATTCAGACGGTGGGTGGACGGAACACCTTTTTCTTACCTTCTCATGACTCGAGAGACTATCGAATGTACCATCTCTCGGAACTACCAACAAGGACAATCTCGAGTAATTACGGCTCACCCTCGAGTTTATGGAGCAGCTCTCCGAGGCTCTTATCACCGGGGACGATCTCGAGGGCTTTCTTGATCCACATGACCGCTTCATCGCGTTTTCCCTCGGCAAATGCCAACCGGGAAAGTAGCTTGCAGGCAATTACCCGATCTCGTGCTCGATGAAGCGAGAATGCGTACGTGTAGAGCCTCTTCGCATCGTCCGAGCGCCCCCGCTGCTCCAGAATCGATCCGTACTCGATCGCAAGCAGTGGGAAATCGGGCTGCATCATGAAGGCTGCATCGTACAGCTCTTCCGCTCTCTCCAGCTTCCCTCTCTTCTGAAGAATCTTCGCATAGTTGATCTTCGTCTCCACGAGGTCCGGGGCCAGTCTGAACGCCTCGGCGAACGCTTCTTCCGCCTTCGCTTCATCCTTCTTTTCAACGTAATAGTTGCCGAGGAACGTGTACCCAGCGCTCCGGTTTACCTTCACCAGAGGCCTCGCCGTTGCCACGAGGAGTACGGAACATATTACCCCCGTGGCGAGAACCGGTTTCCAGCGCCGTCCCCTCACCTCCTCAACAATCCAGGCCAGGAACAAAGCTCCCGAGAGGATCAGGACGGGGATGACAGGGATCCTGTACCTCGAGTTCACATAGAATGGGAGAACAGATGCGAGTGATGTGAGGACAAAGAGCAGCATGATGCTCCGATTGCGTTTCGAGGTGATGAGAATCCCCAGTCCCAGCAGAGAGAGCGAGGATATCACTGCGAACGGGAGCAAGAGTAACTTCAGGACGGGACAGGCGTCCCGGTAGAAAGAAATGTCCAAGACATCCGCTACCTCCACACCGTTCCAGAAAAGGAGCAGTTTCCTCCACATGAGCTTTATCCAAACTCCGGGATCAGCGAGAATACCTTCCATGGCCATACCGAACCAGTAGTCAGAAACTTCCGCTTGGGTGAGGCTCCTCCCCGTCTCTCGCTCGGCGAACGCTTTTGCGTCCTCGATAAGCCCTCTCATATCCCCCCTCATTCCCCGCGGAGAACGGTACGTCCCGTCAGCGCCAGGCTGATTCCCGGCGTAAAAATTGATGCCACCATGAGCGGTAATGGGGATGAACCGACCTGTTTGTGAGGCGTTGTAGAGGATGGGAGGAAGCAGGAATAGAAACGCTCCGACGAGTAACAGCACCACCAATCGAGTGCATCCTTTCTTTGTACGGTGCCTGAGAAACAGCCAGAGTGAGACTGCAGGCACGAGGATGAGAAAGAGGTTCGGTCTACCGAGCGCTCCGGCACCGAGCAGCAGCCCGAGGAAGAGAGATAACACCTCGCGAGGAATTCTCTGTGAGAAGAGCGCACGTGAGCGCTCGCCCTGCAGGTCTTGATCGATTACCAATATCAAGGTGAACGATGCCGTGGCGAGAAACGTCACTACAGACGTTGCCAGAAGGCTTCCCTCATACAGGATAAAGTGAGGATACATGAGGGCCATTGCTGCGGCGAAGAGCCCGACCGTTTCTCCGGAAACTACTCCCTTCCCGTTGCGCCCTCCGAGGCGCCTTCCTGCGACAAAGAGAAGACCGATGTTCACGAGGCCTAAAAAGAACTGGGATATCCGTACCGCATTCAGGCTCTCACCAAAGAGGCGGAAGATAAGTGCGAGGAAGGCTGGATAGAGGGGGTTGAAGGTCAATCCACCCCTTGGAAACCATCCACCCGAGGATACCCCTGTAGCGAGGTCCCGGTAGAAACGTGCGTCCAACGGGAGGAGCTCGCCAAGAACCGTACTCCTCAACTGCACCAGGTAGGCGATCCTCACTACCAATCCCGCGAGGAGGATGAGAACTAGTAAAAGAGCCGATCGATTGCCCTTTTTATCCGCCACTGCGCCGGCCATTGTACCTCATCTTCCTTATGAGCGCAGGAAGCTCCCGCCACAGGATCGCATAACCCTTATACGTCTCCTGAAACCGCGCCGAAGATCCACTCACGATGGCAATCGCAGCCCGGAGGAGCGGCTCGAGCAGAAACGAGCAGAGTGTAATCAAGGTTGCGGCAATCCGATTGAAGTGCTTGAAGGTATAGAGAACCCTGCTCTGTATCGAGTAGGAGAGACGCGCGGCTCTGTCCATCTCCGAAGCCCCGCCCCCTCGATGAAAGGCCTGCGCATCCGTCAGGTAATAACTCTGCCCGCCAGCTTTCATCAGCCGATAGGAGAAATCCAGATCCTCCAGATACACGAAAAACCGCTCATCAAAACCACCCAGCGTTTCGAATACAGCCCTCCGGACAACGAAAAAGGCACCGGTCACGTGATCGACGGGCCGGTTCACACCATGGTCCCAATCACTCATCAGGTAGCTCGGAAAAAGGTGTCTTGAAAGGCGGTCCAATCCCATGACTCTCGCCAGGCACCGGGCAGGAGTGGGAAATCGGGCACACGTGCGCTGCACCAGACCGTTATCGTCAACGAGTTGGATGCCGACGACACCGACATGCTCGTTTCCCGCCTGTTCCATGAATGACAAGGGCACAAAGAGAGCATTCGAGGAGAGAAGGGTATCAGGATTCAGGAACAGGATATAATCAGCTTCACTTCCTCGAGCACCCTGGTTGCAAGCAACGGCGAACCCACGATTCTCGCTGTTGCGAATCACATCGAGCGGGAGCGCGAGATCGCCGAGCCCATCAGCCGAACCGTCCTGGGAAGCATTATCGACTATAACCACACGGCTCAACACGAAACCTCGTTTTTTGGCTGCCACGATCGAGGTCAGGCACTCACGAACCTGGCGACCCGTATTCCAGTTGACGATGACGATACTCAGTGAAGCCATTTTATACCGTTATACGAACGGAAACGAAAAGAAAAGATCCTTCCAGAAGCTATTCATCCCATTCGAATACCTGTGGTACCGCCGTGCAAACAGCTCCCGTATGATGATCGGCAAGCGTTTAGTCCTCACCCCCGGCAAACTCCCCCTCGTCCGCACATGTGCGATCTTCTCTTCGAGCATCCGGGCGACATTCCGTACCCGCGGTGTATCCTCCAGCGATGAAATCCTTTCTACAGCGGTAGCACCCTGGTCCGCATTCACGAGATAGACCTCCGGGCTCTTCCGCTGAGCTCCCGCCACCCGATCCGAAAATCCCTTGATCCTACTGCCGATCTGGCTGCCCGGATGCTGGCGGTATGTGATCAGGCAATCCGGTATGTGTGCGATATCGGCAAGGGCAGAGACGATTAACGCGATCCAGGCATCGTGAATCCAGTTGTCCGGAATGGGAAGAATCGCATCCCTGAACACGCCCCTGAAAGCCATCGTTGCACCGGTTACGACATTACGCTTCACGAGAACTTCAGCAGCTCTTCCCCGGTGAAACAACCGCTGCTCTCGAACACCGAACCGTTCGGACTGCCACAGGCGGTATCCTAGGGGATTCAGATGCTCACCGACAACCTCTGCATCCGAGAAGACCAGCCCGACCGATGGTGCGGTGGAAAAGACCTGCTCGATACGACTGAGCTTGAGTGCGTGCCACACGTCGTCCTGGTCTGAAAGGGCAATGGCATCGCCGACACACAGCTTGATCACCCTCTCGAAATTCTTCGTCGTCCCGAGCCTGTTCGCGTTGAATTCGATTCTAACGGGAAACGATGCCTTTTCTGCGAACGACCTCAAGATCTCTACCGTGCCGTCTGTCGATTCGTCGTCGCAGACGACGAGCTCGTCGGGTCGTCTCGTTTGATCTGCAATGCTCTCCAGCTGGTCAGCGAGGTACATCTCCCCGTTACAGGTACACATCGCGATAGAGATGAACATCTTGTGTTTGCTGCGGTCATCACGATGAGGAGTATCCATGAGTAATTCTCTCATTCCTCCAAGTGATCGTTTCTATCCCGCTTCGGGCACAGCTCGTCGAGACATTCGGCCAGCTTGGATGTCAGCCGTTTCCTCTCGTAGCGCGAGAGATCGAAATCAGGACTCGTGGATGGACGGTTACGCCTCTCCAGTACCGTCACGATAGCACGGCGAATGCCTTCCGTATCGTCCGGTGACACGATAAGCCCGTGCCCCGAGCACTCGAGAAGGTTGCGGCTTGCACCGGGCGGCACCATGGCAAGAATCCAACCACCAGCGGAGAGGTACTCGTACAGCTTCCCATGGATATAATACTCGGCCTTCGGGGCGGGATCAAAAAGAATGAGCAGATCGGAACGTTGCATGATCCCCACTGCCGCGGCATGAGGAACAGCTCCCGTGAGCTCGATCAGATCGTGGAGGCCGAACTCCTCCATCCTCCTCCTGGCATCCGCATGAATGTTCCCCACGAACAAAACGCGGCAGCTCTCGGTGTTGATGATCTCATCATCCACCAGGGTTCTGAGTGCGCGGAAGAGTGCCGCCGGGTAGGACGCCATATCCGTATAGCGAAAAAAGGATCCCACATGACTCATCACGAAGACACCATCATCGATCTCCCGGAGGGCGCGCTCCTCTGTACCCGAACTCATCATTTCTTCCGCATCGAATCCGTTAGGAATGACAACGATCTTCCCCGCCTGTTTTGGGAAGAGCTCCCGGTACCGTTCGGCCGCCTCGGCGGTGTTTATTACGACGGTATCCGAGCACTTGAAACTCAGCCGCTCCAAGCTCTTCTCGACCTTCAGTCGCACCCCCCCCTTCCGGAGGTATAGGTGAAGCGGTTCGATTGTCCACGGATCACGAAGATCCATTATCCACGGTTTCCCGGTGAGTTTTTTCAGCTTCATGCCGATGAGATGGGAAGAGGCTGGTGGCGACGTGGTATAGATGACATCGGCCTCACCTCGTCTCAACATGCGCCAGGCGGGTAAGAATGCCCGAGCCCCCCAGCGGATCTTGTCATCGGGAACCATGAACCATCTATCGACCCATTCTCTGACAGCACCCACTGTTGAGCTCGAAGTGGATTCAAAACCGGGTGGGGGACTCGACACGTTCCCCCTTCTCGGAAATCTTCCCCGAGATGCACGCAACCGAGAGATGCGCAACTCCCCGACTCTGATCAACTCTTCTGCCACCGCACCCCCACCCACACCAAATCTGTCCGTGGTCATCACCACAGGTGTCCAGCCGAATTCGGGAAGGTACCTGGCGAACCTCACGCTCCTCTCAACACCACCGTTTATGGCCGGCGTGTAATGATAACAGAGCATGAGGACTCTCCTTTGAAATCCCTGAACCACACCCCGGATGTTCTGTTCCTCTCCCTTCATTTCGAACTCCCGATCCTGGCAATCGTTCTGAAAGGAACGACGAGAGCCCGTGACATCATCTTCCCGGCACCCCGCGTCTGTGGAACGATGAAGCACGCCAGGTAACCTGCGACGGCGTATGAGACCACCGTCGCCACGGCTGCCCCGACTCCACCGTACGCCGGTATGAGGAACCAATTTAAAAGCACGTTCACGGCCGCACCGAGCCCGTTACCCAGCAGAAAAAATTTCATGAATCCCTCGTTGATGAGCCACTTGCCGAGCGCCTCACGTACAAAAACGAACAACCCCGCCCAGATGTGAATAGCCAGGATCAGCCCCCCACCGGAGTATTCCTCACCGTACAAGAGCTTCACCAGGGGACCCGAGGTAAACGTGAGAACGACTGCAACAACGAGGGCTATCCAAACTAAAAAATCGTACAGCTGTTGCAAGCGAACCTCATAAATCTCTCTCCCCAGGCTCTTGCTCCTCACGAGAGCCGGAAATACAGAGATTGTCACCGCGGTCGCAACAAAATACCAGACCTCCGAGATACGAACGGCCGTGGAGTAAACACCGACCTCCCGCTGCCCCACCATTTCCCCTAACATGATCTGATCTATCCTCAGGTACACCACGGCGAGAACACCAGCGAGAATCATGGGCCAGGATTGCCCCAGGAGGCTTTTCACTCTGGACACATTCGCTCTCCAGGCCTGTATATAATACCCCCTGACCCGGTACACGACGGCCATGCCGATCGCACCCGCAACGATCTCCAGAGCCGAGACCCATGCAAAGGCAACGAGAGAAGCTTCAGCCAGAATGAGTAAAATCTTCGCCAGGTTCGCAAGGATCAATGCGGCACTCTTGGCATAGACAACATACTTTGACTGGACCTGCGATTGGAACCAGATATCGATGCTGTCGAATGCCTGGAATATGATCCCGAATGCTATAATTCCAACCAGCACCTTGGTCAGTGTGTCACCGGGACGCAACAGGGAGACGGCACCCACAACGACACCGAAGCAAGCGATGCCCCCCACGAGTTTCAACAGAAATGTGGTACCGAGGATCTCATCGGTCCTCTCGGGCTCTCGCACGATATCTCTCACCACAATACCATTCAGCCCCAGCCTGGCGAGGGGACCGAAGAGAGCGACAAACGCGATGGCGTAATTGAAGTTTCCGAACTGCAGGGGACCCAGGTATCGCGCCAGCCAGATACTGACAAACAAGGCCCAGAGTATCCGCAGGATCCTCAAGACAAAGAGCCAGCCGGCATTGATGATGATTCTCCTCAGTGTCGAGCCTATCTTGAGCTTTTCTCCAGGCATTGCTGTCACTCCGCCGATACCGGTTCATACAATGATTTCGAAAATTATAAGAGAGGAATCCATCGGAGGAAAGAGGTATTGCCCTTCTCGTAATTCAATAATTTCTCATCGAATTGCCTTCGTTTTGTCCCCCGATATTGGAAAAAGAGATGTAAAATGTATTTGCGATCGGTTATAATTATTATGTAACTTGCATATGCAGAAAGGATTACTTTGATACGGAGAACCTGCTTAGCACTCATCCTCATCTCAGCCGCTGCAACGTCGGTTCTCGCTCAGTCCCCGTACGAAGAGATCCACCGGGATATTCTCAGAAAGATGGAGATAGCTCGGTTTGAGGGGCTGTTCACGGATAAACCCCTCTTCGCCCCCGAACCGACGCCTGCCCAGCTCCAGTTCGACGTCCTCCACTACGAGCTCCATGCCGCCTTTAATCCCTCCACCTACGCGGTCGAGGGAAGTGTGAGAGCAGTAGTGATGAGCCTTACGGACAGTCTCTACCAGATCGATTTCGATGCCGACGGTGTACTGACCGTATCAACGGTACAGGAGGTTGGTAGCAGTTTCCTCCTCTGGAGCCACGCGGACGACCTCCTCTCCATCAGCGTATCACCGGGATTGGCCCTGGGCGAGGAGATAGAGATCGAAATCATCTACAGTGGTTTTCCGACCACGGCACCCTATTCGGGGCTCTTCTTCTCATCACAGGATGGCGAGCCCCTTATCTACTCCCTGAGTGAACCATGGGGTGCGAGGACATGGTGGCCGTGCAAGGATTATCCGGATGACAAGGCCACATTCGACATCCACCTGGCGGTCCCCACCAATCTCTTTGCTGCTTCGAACGGTAATTACCTCGGCTATACGAACGAGGTGCACTGGGACGAGACGTACCGCAGTTACCACTGGCAGGAGAATTACCCCATGACCACGTACCTGGCATCCATCGCGGCAACGAACTACGTTGAGCTCGAAGACTCCTTCGTTTATGGCTCGGCCGACACGATGCCCATCAGGCACTACGTCTACCCCTCTCTCGTCGTGGCCGCCTCAGAAGATTTGAACGTCACAGCGCCCATGCTCGCATTCTACTCCTCGATATTTGGGTTGTACCCCTTTGTAGAGGAAAAGTACGGTGTGGCTATCTGCGGCATCGGTGGAGGCATGGAGCACCAGACCCTCACCAGCTACGGGGCCATCCTCATCAGAGGAGATCACACCTACGACTGGATTTTCGCACACGAGCTCGCACACCAGTGGTTCGGGGATCTCATCACCTGTGAGGATTGGGTTCACATCTGGTTGAACGAAGGGTTCGCCAGCTACGCCGAGGCACTCTGGTTCGAGCACCTGGAGGGTCCCGACAGGCTGCGTACCTACATGGAGAGTCAGGACCACCCTGAACGGTGGACCGGCCCGATCCTCAGAGACCCAGAGGTGACGAATCCGGGTTACTACTTCGACAACGTCGTGTACGACAAAGGCGCATGGGTTCTCCACATGCTGAGACACATCGTCAGCGACGGCACGTTCTTCCAGATCCTCCAGGACTATGTGGCAGATTCCAGGTTTCGATTCTCACATGCCGAGACAGACGATTTCATCGGTGTCTGCGAGACGCACTACGGTTCATCACTCAGCTGGTTCTTCGGCGAATGGCTCACCCGCGAGGACCGCCTCCAGTACGAGTGGTCGTGGAACTCGTACGAGGTTGCCGACATGACAAACCTCACGCTCACGGTCGAACAGCTCCAGACCGACCTCTATACCATGCCGGTCGACTTTCGCATCACTACGGTAACGGGGCAGATGGACACATCACTCTGGGTAGACGACAGGTTCGAAGTATTCCACCTCTCAATGAATGACGCGGTGACGGACGCTGAGTTCGATCCCGACCATTGGATACTCTGCGACAAGTTTGAATCACCCACAGGAGAGGAAGCCACTCCCACAGCTCTGTTCCTCGATCAGAACTATCCAAATCCATTCAACCCGGTGACGAAGATACGCTTCGGCCTCACCGAGCGGGCGGCAGTGCTCCTCCAGATCTTTGACGTTACCGGTACACTCGTGAAGACGATCGTTGATAAGCCCTGCGGGCCCGGAACGCATGAAGTCGTGTGGAAGGGAACGAATGAGAACGGTGAACCGGCCGCTTCAGGACTCTACTTCTTCCGTCTCAGATCGGGGAAACACCAATTCACGAAGAAGATGGTCCTCCTCCGGTAACAAGGCCCGCTCGAATACACAGGCAGCGCATTGGAATCTCACGCCTCGATGTCTCTCCTCCAGAGCAACGCCCGCCGGATGCTCTTGATCATCAAACGCAGGTCGTCCGTCCCCGGAACGAGAATCGATCTTGGCGTAACTCCTGTAATCCTGATGAAGCCCACAGCGGTTATGAGCGCATGCAGCGTATAGGAGAAAGATGTTGCCAGTGCTGCACCACTTACTCCCATCCGAGGGATCAGGGCAATATTGAGAGCGACGTTGGATATCAAAGCAACGAGGCCAGCCCAGAGATTTACGCGGGGGTACCCTCTCGCGAGAAGGTCGCTCGAAATCACTCTCGCCAGGCTTCGGGAGAAGATACCCGGAAGCAGGAGAAAGAGAGGAATAACAGCGGGTAGAAACCGTTCCGAGAAGAGGAAACCAACCAAGAACCGTCCGAAGATGAGGATTCCCACGCAACCGAGGAGAACGATGAGGATCGTCTGTCGGCTGACTATTGAGGTATACCGGTTGGCCTCTTCTTTCTCGGCGTGAGCCACCCGCGGATACGTTACGACGGAGAGAATATCCGGGATGTACCATATCTTCTCCGCTACGATAACCGAGATCGAGTAGTACCCGACGTACATCGGCTCTAGGAAAAGGTTCACAAGCAAGAGGTCGAGGCGCAGGTTCAGGAAACCGAGGAAGCTTGCCAGGTACCCCTGGACACCGAAACTGACCGCAGATCGGGCCAGCCCACCAGCCCAGCGGATGCGGAGCTTCACCACACGAGCGATGAGGCCGATGGCGAACAGACCGACTGCCGCGTACGAGACGAGGAATGACACCACTGCCATTTCGATTTTGCGATCCGGGTACAGAACCATGAGAATGAGGAAAACCACCAGAAACGTGACGGGTTTCACGAGCTCCAGCATGTTGAACCTTCGGAAATCATTGTTCGCCTTGAACAGCGATTGAAAGTTGTAGGACAGAATCCTAAAGGGAACGGTGGTGAGCGTGGCAATGACGAACCACACAGGTACCGAGGGGAGGATATGCGGTATGATTGATGGGGCCAGGAGCATCGATACAAACATCACCGAGATACCTATCAGGAGTGAGAGAGTCAACCAGTTGCCTGCCAGCGATTCGAGAGCAATTTTCTTCCCACCGAGGAAGTAACCGGAGCCGGTCCCGATACCGAGGCTCGTGGCGTTAAATACAACAGCGGCAGCGAGGATCGCGAGCGAAAAGAGACCTTTCCCTTCTGGACCGATCGCTCTCGCCACAATGATGCTCGAGGCGAGACCGACCAGCGAAAGAATCACCTTGGTCGCGAATGTTATTGATACGTTGCGGATGAAAGTCAAAAGACCTCTCCACAGCTTGGCGTACGAACAGGGGACTTACATTTCTCTGTAACCCTTATCTTCCCACGTTGCAAGCCCATACCCGAATATGATCATTATACGCATAAAAGGCTGACACGTCATGGTAAATCAAACTGGTGCCATAGTGGTGTTCACACGGATCGTGATCGCCGGTGCACCCACTAATGAATATCCCCGAATTCACCAAACCGTACTGTAACTGCATGAACATCAGTCTTCTTTCTGCTTGTCATCGGTTCGATTGTTTGCGAAACTGAATCCACCCATGGATGAAATGAGAGAAGAGGAGCAACAGTTCCGGGGTGAGGTACAACGGGCAACCGTGCGATACCAGCGTGTGAAAGGATTTTGATGTGCCTGAGAAAGAAACGAACGAGAGAAGAAGCACAGTCGATTGGGAACGATACCGGAGGGAATTTCCCATAGTAGCCCAATATATCTACTTTAACCATGCAGCCGTGAGTCCCTTCTCGACGAGGGTGAAGGAAGCTGTCGAGAGCGTATCGGAGAATCTCCTCCGGCACGGGTATCTGTGCGCTGAAGAACTCTTCGGAAGAGCCGATGAGGTCCGCAACGCAGCTGCACGCCTCATCGGTGGGGAATCAGAGGAGATTGCCTTCACGAAGAATACAACGCAGGGTGTCCTGATTGTGGCGAACGGCATACACTGGCGGAGTGGGGATAACATCGTCATGCCGTCGATTGAATTCCCGGCAAACGCCTACCCGTGGATCGCCCTCTCTCTGAGGGGTGTAGAGATCAGGATGGTAGAACCTGATGAGGGGAAGGTGACAGCTGAGATGCTTGCCGATGCATGCGATCAACGCACCCGGGTGATAACAACGAGCTTTGTACAATTTTCGACAGGATACCGTATCGATCTCACAGAGCTGGGAGATTTTTGCAAACACCGGGGGATGTACCTGCACGTGGATGGTATCCAGGCACTGGGTATGATCGATTGTGATGTCAAGAAACTGAAGATCGATTTTCTCTCAACCGGAGGACAGAAGTGGTTGCTCGCCATGCCGGGGGCGGGATTCTTCTATTGTCGAAAGGAGCTCCTTGATGAGATAGACGTATGGAATCCCGGTTGGAGCAGCGTGGCCGAGCGATGGGATTTCCTAAACTATGATCTCACCTTCCGAGACAGTGCCGGACGTTTCGAAGAGGGTTCCCTGAACTTCCACGCTATCTTTGCGCTGGGAGCATCGATAGACATGTTTCTCGAAATCGGTATGCCCCAGGTAGAAGAGCGGATACTATCCCTCACCGATTCACTCGCCAGGGGTCTCGAGGATAGAGGGTACGAGGTTACCAGCCCTCGAAGAAGCGGTGAGCACTCCGGCATTATATGCTTCGTCCACCCCAAAAGGAAAACGGAGGACATCCAGAAGACGATATCCGACGCAGGAGTTGTTTGCGGTATACGGGAAGGGGCAATCCGCCTGAGTCCTCACTTCTACAACAACGAGGAGGATGTCGAGAAATTCCTCGCCCTGCTGCCGTGAAACAACGAGACGAGCGAGAGCGTATTTTGATATGCTATTTATACAAGGTACCATTCCCTCGGAAAGGCGTCTGTAACGAGAGCATGGAGGTAACAGTATGACGAAAAAAAGCGGACACTCCGTCGTCCCCGGCCTCATCCTGATCGCCCTCGGAATCATCTTCCTTCTCGGCAACCTGGAAGTCTTCCATTTCGATTGGGAGGTCATCTGGACATACATCATCATCATTCTCGGTATCATATTCTGGATAGGCTATTTCACGGATAGGAGCAAGATCGGCCTCCTCATGCCCGGAACGGTTCTCCTCACGGTGGGGCTCGTATTCCACTACGCCGCTACCCGCGACTGGGATGCCATGAACCATCTCTGGCCCTTCTTCATTCTCGCCCCGGCGTTCGGATTCTATGCCATGTTTCTCTTCGGCACCCACGAGCGTGGGCTGCTCGTTCCGGCCGGCATCCTCACGATCCTCGGCCTCGTCTTCCTCCTGCAGAGCTACGATTACAGCTTGCGATTCATATGGCCCCTGGCCCTTATTATCATCGGGGCACTCCTCCTCTTCAAGGGCCCCCGGAAAACGAGCTCCGATCAAGAAGACACCAGCAAGCGCGGAGGTGACCAATGAGTAGATATCCAGGAAGTATCAAATGGGGGATCATCCTCATCATTCTCGGATTGATCTTTCTTCTCCACAACTACGGTATCATCTCGTTCGGAAGGATCATCGGCATCTTGTGGCCTCTCCTCCTCATCTGGTGGGGGTACGTTTTGATCAGGAGGGGACGGAGGGATCGGCATGCCAGAGGGTTCTTCGATGCCTTCGGCGACAAGGTCGCAACCGTTTCCACTCCCGAAATAGATCACTCCACCGTCTTCGGCGACGTCCGCATCAAAGTTGAGAGTCCAGAGTTCTCGGGAGGGAAGGTGAGTGCGGTATTCGGCGATCTCCGCGTGGATCTGCGGGAGGTGCAGCGAATCACCGGGACAGGCCACCTGGATCTCGATTCCGTCTTTGGAGACGTGATGATCCACCTGCCAGCGAATATCGCCTTCGAAATCAGATCGAGTAATGCCTTCGGCTCTCTCATCGCACCTCTCATCGCACCCGACGGGACGAGATTACACGGAAAAAGCTTCAGGAGCAGCAACTTCGAGACGGCAACGGAGAAGCTCATCATCCATGCTTCACAGGTCTTCGGTAATACTGAAGTGATACAGTGAGGTAATGCGGAGAAGGGAAGAGAGACGTCCGAGCGTGGTACGAGGTTCTCACCACGGACTCATCTCAGAACGATCATCTTTCGAACATCCTCGTACTCGCCTGCTCTCAGGCGGAGGAAATAGACACCGCTCGCCAGCATACGTCCGTGGTCGTCCCGTCCATCCCACCCGAGCTCAACAATTCCAGCATCCCTCCTGCCTCGTTCCAAGAGGGTCACCCTGCGACCGGAGACATCGTACACGGCGAGCTCAATGAGTGCCGGTCGGGGGAGGAAGAACGAAACAACAGTCGCCGACGAAAATGGATTCGGCCAGTTTTGGCGAAGGACCACCCGATCCGCGGTGAACGAGTCAGGCACAGACGGCCTGTAGCCGGCCAGCCCTGCAACCGTCCCCAGGGCAAGCTTCGTGAGATCTTCGAGGTAATCGAAGTGCACCACGTCGGCGATATCCCCGCACGTGTGATAGTAGGGATTCAACTGTGCACGTCTTCCTTCAATGATGAGAACACTCGGGATGCCGAGATCCCAGAACGACATGTGATCGCTCGCCAGGTTTTCATCTGTCACGAATTCGGGATACAGAAACAGTTCGAGGGAATCGACCGTCTCCGAAATAAACACCGCCATGGTCGAGTCGATCGGATCGGTACTTCCCGCTATAACGAACGATCCGTCTTCACCGTGGTCATAGCCCAGCATGTCAAGGTTTAACACCGCTTCATTGGTGATATTCGTATCCATGTAGTCTGCGTAGTAACGGCTGCCC
>SMTZ1_10005677_pt1 | contig 19429 bp, 12 predicted proteins | sample DeeMarSWOR136_30_FD_25667 | JGI IMG/M metagenome (IMG submission 25667)
TCTATCTCGGCACGACGCTCGACTTGGGGCCGGACGATCTGGTGAGCGCGGGCCTGTCGGCGCCGCTGTACTTTCATGAGCCTGGCTTCGAGCCTGGCACGGCGTACTACTGGCGAGTCGATGAGGTGACGCTCGACGGGACCGTTGTTCCCGGCGACACGTGGAGCTTTCGTACGCTGGCTGACACGCCGGTCGTTGACCCGAACGCTGACCCCAATTTGATACTCTGGTACACGTTCGAGGAAGAGGGAGGCGACACAGTGATCGACCGGTCGGGTCATCAGAACCATGGTACCCCTGTGAATGGTGCGTTCTGGGAAGGGGATACCCTAGAGTTCGATGGTGTAGACGACTACGTGGCAATCCAGAATCACAACTACAGTGACAGCTTCGCCGGATCGGCGCTCACGGTATATGCGCGGATCTTCGTCCGCGGACCCAACGCTTCCAGGGACCAGGTGATTCTCTCGTATGACCGTAACGAATTCTGGCGCCTCGAGATTGAAGATGACAGCCCGGTTCCAGGAGGTGTGGGTTGGGATGTGTATACCAGCACCGGGCAAGTGGATTACGTCAGCGAGCGATCCGTTACTGACCGCCGGTGGCACAATGTTGTAGCCGTGTTCGACCGTGGCACGCTGAGCCTGTATGTGGACGGTTTGCCAGAACAGCCCGTTGCTGGGGGGGCGAGTTTCGGACGCGGACGGGCCGGTCGCTACGGCTTTCTCGGCGTGGGTTCGGAGGCCTCCGAGTTCGACGGTCTCAAGGCTCCAGCCAACTACTTTCGTGGGTACATGGAAGAAATCCGCATCTATGACAGGGCTCTGACCCCGGCCGAGGTCAACGACATGTGGCCCACTCGGCTCAAAGCTTACAATCCACAGCCGGAGGACGGCGCCCGGGAGGTGGGCGGGTCATCTCTGGCGTGGACAGCGGGCGACACCGCGGCGTTCCACGATGTCTATCTTGGTATGAACTCGGACCTGACAGAGGCAGACCTGGTAGCGACCTTGCCTCTCTCTGATACTTGGTACTGGGCCACCCCGGGTTTCGCACCGGGTATCAGGTATTATTGGCGGGTGGACGAAATAGAACAGGACGGGCTAACAAGGCACAACGGCGATCTCTGGAGTTTCAGAGCAGCGCCCAGCCCTTGGATCATTCTCGTGAGCGAATTCCGTGATATCAATGAGGATGGCGTCCAGGACGACCAGGCGCTGGTAGACTGGCTCCGGGCAGAAGGGTACGTCGTAGACGTGCAACGGGACCACTGGATCGATCTCGACTCCGGCAAGATTGGCCAGTTGAATGCCGCGGACCTGGTTATCGTCGGCCCGGCCTTGTCAAGCGGCGACTATGACGACCCCAACGAGCCCGAACTGTGGAATGGGGTGAGAACGCCTCTCATGCTGATGAACACCTACCTCTCCCGGGGCAGCCGGTGGGGGTGGGTGGATCCGAACAGCATTGCTGTGCCTGTCGGTCCGGTGGCTGAAGCGGTCGCTATCGACCATCCGGTGTTCGCTGGTGTGGCCCTCGATCTGAACGTGGGGGCGGTGATGGTCGTGGACCCCAACACGGAGATTCCACTGGCCGTTGTGTCAGACGTCGGCAACGGCATCCCGATCGCTCTGGCACTGAACGGGACGGCCGCCTGGATCGTCGAATGGGATTTGCAGTCCGAGTTCTACGGAGGGTCCGGGCAGATCGCCGGAGGGCCGCGCCTGATGTTTGCGGCCGGCGTTCAGCAGACGGAAACCGCGCAGGGCGAGGTGCTCGGTCTCACCGCTGACGGCCTTCAGATGCTCCGTAACGCGATCGAACATATGCTTCTCCTGGAGCCCCCGCGCGCCTCCAATCCAAGTCCGTTTGATGGAGCAGTCAACGTACAGCCGGTCGGACTCCTGTTGAGTTGGACCCCGGGCCTCTTTGCCGAGAGGCACGATGTTTACCTTGGCACAAGCTTCGCGGACGTGCGCTTGGCCACGATCGACAACCCCGGGGACGTGTACGTCAGTCCGGACCAGGACGCGGCCATATTTGATCCAGCCTCCCTTGCGTATTCTACGACATACTACTGGCGGGCTGATGAAGTCAATGCCGATGGCACAGTCACCAAGGGGAGAGTCTGGAGATTCGCCACGGAACGTGAGCCGGCTCCCGTGGCAGCAATGAATCCCAGTCCAATTGACGGGGCAACAGACCAGTCGATCCTCGTTGATCTGAGTTGGGAGAACGGCGGTGGCGCGACCAGCTATGATGTGTACTTCGGGACGGACCCGAATGGTTTGGAGCATAGAGGTGTCGTGGCGGAGACAACGTATGATCTGAATACCCTGATTCGCAACACTAGCTACTATTGGCGGATTGATGCCAGGAACACCGGAGGGGCGACCCGCGGGGAGGTATGGTACTTCAGGACGGAGCCCGAGCCAGTTCCCATGGCAGCAGTGAATCCCAGTCCAACTGACGGGGCATCAGAACTGTCGCTCAACGTGAATCTAAGCTGGGAGAACGGTGGCGGCGCGACCAGCTACGATGTGTATTTCGGGACGGACCCGGATGCCTTGGAATACAGAGGTAACCAGACCGAGACAACGTATGACCCGGGGAGCTTGAACATTGATACGACCTACTACTGGCGCATCGATGCTAGGAACTCCGGAGGGACCACCCGCGGCCTAGTCTGGCGTTTTACCACGTTTTGGCCGGTCTGAGGTATGCCGCGACCACACAGGCAGCACCCACAGGGCATCTGGACGAAGACCTGACTCCTCACACCGCGCGGCCGGCATCAGAACGGTAGTCCTACCGCCATGAGGCGAGCGGATTCAGGGAGAGCCTCTCGCGCGTCGTGAAGCCATTCCCAAGGCGCGGATCGAGATCTTCACTGGTGGCGAACGACTGACAGCGTTGAGGCGCTCGGGTGCCAAGGCGAGACGACGGCGCGACGGAGCTGGACCTCACAGGGAGTCCCGTTCCTCCTCCGCATCAGGATGACTGGGGTCAAGGCGAAGACACTCGGAGAAGCGCTCGCGTGCTCTGGCCGTATTGCCCCGGAGCTTCTCCACATATCCCAGGTGGAAGTGCACGTCGGCCCTAGCGTGGTTGTCGTCGGCACGATGATCCACCCCTGCGTGTCCAGGTGATATCCGTAAGACCGGTGTTTCTGCGCCTCGGCCTTGGCCACGGCCTCAGAAATGCGCTTCTCCGCCTGCGCGAAGTGGCGGTGATCTATGTGGACGTGGACCAGTGAGCTGTAAGCCTCGTGCAGGTAGTCTAGCATATCTCCGCGAGCGAGACCATGCTCCTCCGGCGGCAGGATCTCAAGGCCGCGTTCGCTGGTGGTGATCACCTCTTCCAGAATCGCGATTTTCGCAGTAGGCTCTTTTTCTATGTTGCAAAGCTGAAGCAGACACCTGGTGCATCGCGTGTACGCCCTGGGGTTGGCATCGTCGCATTCAATGTACCGCCTGAATGCTGCCCGAGCTGCGACGATATTACCTTCCTTGAGCAGGATCTTCCCCAGCCAATAGTGCAGAAGAGCAGCCTCGGGTTTCAGCTGGATGGCCTGAGTCATGCTTTCCTTAGCCAAAACGATCTGGCCCGCGTTCAATCGGGCGATTGCGAGCAAGAAGCACGCATGATAGTTTCGAGGATCTGCGCTACAAGCTTTTTCGAACTGCCTCGCAGCATCTCCGTACTCCTTTTGTTCGAGCATCCTCAGCCCCCTTAGGATGGGACGCTTTGCGGTCAAATCGTAGGACGTTTGCGCCTCATTGAGGTGGTCCTCGGCGTCCTGCAAGTAGTCAGAAAACGCGGCTTGGCTACCCGCAGCAATCGCCTCGATAGCCATGCGCAGGCATTGGTCAGCCAGCGCTATTTGCTCCATGCCCTTGTAGTAGTGCGATTTGAGGTTCGCCCAGTACTGCCGGGTGCGTTCTACAGAGCCCGTCCGTTGAAGCTCGTTCAGGCCGAGGCGAAAACTGAAGTCCTCCGTCGAATCCCAAAGACCTCTGCGATTCTCCACTATTCGGAGACCTTGTAGCAACTCCTTGTGGCAACGGTCGTAGTCTCTCAGCTCGAACAACGCGCGGCCATGCCAGTAATGGTGTTGCGACATGGCCATCTGATATCCAAAACTGTCGGCGGAGAGCTTCGCGTTGTTCTCAATCGCCTCCTTTGCCTTATTGAACCATGCCTCGACACGCTCAGGTCGCCCGTCGGACCGTTCGGATTCTCTAACAACCTCGTGGGTAGTGAGATACCCTAGCATCCAGTAGGGAGCAGGCGCGGTTGGGTTCAGCACTGTGGCCTTCCTTATGTGCTCCCTTGCCTTCTCATACTTCCCGCTGGCCCACTCTCTGTCGTGATGGCGAATCAGGGCAAATGCGATCTCCTTGTGCACATGGTATTCTCTGTCGTTTCGCGCAGCGTCGCCCGGTTTTCCCAAGATGTTCTTGTATTCCTCCTTGTCCTTCATTTCCAGAAGATCATCCAGGATCTCCACCAGCTTCTCGTATTCCTTGCTCCTCGCATATGCCATCGCGAGTTCCCAGTAAACGCCGTAGGCTACGGGCGAACGTAGGACTTGAACCTTGCGGTCCTTCGGGGTCAACAGCTCCTTGAGGGTGTCCACACATTCCTTGTCACGCTTGGCGTGCCTGTAACATATGGCAAGCGTGTACTTTGCGTGATAGTCTTCGGGCGCATGCTCCAGGTGCTGCCTCAGGCTCTTGATCGCGGGTCCGCACCACTTCACCTTGGCGAAGGCATAGCCGGACCATCTTGCCGAACTCATACAGACGGCGACCCCGAAACTCAGGATCAACGGCACGACTGATATGATGTGCACAGTCATCCTGAATCGCTTGCTGAATAAGGGTTCTTTCTTCGGCAGATAGGTCTTTGCGGGATCCGTTGCACACGCGACATAGACGTTGAACGCGACAAGGAGCACACACACTGACCCTGCCAGCACCACGACCGCCAGGCGCCAGTGTTCGTAGTACAGCAACAGCGTACTCAGCGCGGCTGACATGAGAGACAGTGCAGGTGCTACGACAGACAGGTGCAACTTCTTGGCGTGGCCGAGGACTCCATTCTTGCTCTTCCCTGACATAATCACCACCTTTCGGTGCACGTAATCCTTTGGCCAACACGGTCGTGCCAGGCCGCGCGACCCTTGCCGCTTGTCAACGGGGGTTTCTGTGAACCGCCCGTCTCACTACTCCTGAACGTCCTTCCAGAACAGCCTGGCCAACGCCTTCGCTAGGCCATACGCGGGAAAAACCGCCCGAGTGGTCTGTACGCGCTCGTAGTCCTTCTGTTCGAACGCCTTCTTAAATCCAGTCCATTCTGTATCGGACATTTCTATAACCCTGAACTCGCCCTCTTTTCTGAACATGGCGCGCTGGGGCATCCGAATCGTACCTAGGTACGTCCCGTGCAGGTACAATTGAAGTTCATCACTAATTGCTTCAATACTGATTTCGTCAGGCTCGATGACTCTGCGTGAGCGGAATTGCGTACCCGGTACGACGACGGTCACGTACGCCAAGGAAACCTCGAATCGGTCACCGGCCCTTGCGGATAATCGGTCGAACCATATCTCGCCCGAATCCACGGATACGCCCCAGGCCATAGCAGTGACACGTGCCTTGGGCTCCACGACTATGTGCGCCCCTTGCTGGAACTCCATAAACGCTCTGACACCTTCTGGGGTTTCGATCTCATCGCCAGCCCTCAGAGGCATACCCTGATTGAGCGCGGACATTGTAAGCAACCTGCCACCACGACGGACCAGGATGGGTGGCTCTGGGTCGGGGATGGGCGTTTCCGGCGGCCACGGTACGATTTCGTCGTCTTCCAGCTCCTCAGGATGCACCGACCCTACACCAGGCGTCTCGACCTTCCGCAGAACCTGTGCGGGATGCATGCCATGCAGCACGTAAGCCGCGCCTGTGAACCAGTATGGCAGTCTCTGCTCAAGGACATCGTCGGCATGGGGAAGAGTTCCGTTCTTTGCCGCCTCGTTTAATGTCTCCGTTGTGCGAGAGATAAGTTCTAATCTGTTTGCGCCGTCGTTCTTCTCCCAGAAGGCCCTGAAAGTGCCAGTGAAGTCGTGGACCGTGTTCTCGGCGTCGATCACCATCGTGCCACCCGCATCCATCCAAACAGACGCATTAACCGTCACGTCACCTCCTCCATCAGAACCACGACCGAAACTGCCGACATAGATCGCCACGTCAAAAGGATCACCAGTCGCGTAGGTCTCCGGCGGGCCGCACGCACAACCGACGCCCCTCCTATCATCTCCGGCACCTGCCCCGTAGATCCCCTGGGCGTCTAGCACCGCATGTGGACCCAAGGATAGGCTATCGTGACTACTAATGACAATAGCCGCTACGGCCTTATCACCTGGTGGAGCGACACAAGTCGGCATCCTGACACCGACACCAGCAGTGTCCGTGTCGTTTGAGTATCCGGAGATCGACACATTCAAGACACCACCGTCGTTGGAATAGATTCCGCCCTCATCGGCAAGAAGCTTAACACCGCCGCCCGATGCGATGATGGAGCCATTGACGTTCAGGTTACCTTCGCTTGAGTGCACGACAATGTTACCTGCACTTGAGTTAAGCATCCCTGTGCTGATCGTGCCGGAGCCGCTGAGCGTGATGCCATCGCCGAGAGCGGTGGCAGTGATGGACTTCCAATCATGGGCTGTGCTGGACGTTACTGAGCCGTCATCTGACTGCAATTGCAGGTCAATCCCCGCGACGCCATCCCCGAGAAGCTGCGCATGCGCTGGCGTATCGGTTATTGACCCGTCCTGCCAGATCTTCAAAGATGTGTTGCCGGCCGCGATGACCATCCCACCTGGGTCCACTGACGCGGTCGTATCGTGGCCGCCAGGCCCGTCACCGGCCTGCAGAACGATATGTTTGGATGAAAGTGTCGCGCCAGGATCGAAAGACAGATTCCCTTCCCCGCGGGCTCCAGCGTGAAGCGTCATGCTTTCATCTGCTCGGACTTCGACCTTGTCACCTCCTGCCACCGTCATAGCACCATTCGCCTTCGATACGGCTACGTCGAGGTGGTCTATCTTGCCAGCCTGGGCTATCAGATTAACGACGCCACCAGCAACGTGCGGCGCCGGATCGCTCACAATCGGGGCAATGGTGCCCGAGGCTGTTATGGTCACATTGCCTTGGCCGGCGTTGACCATCCCTATGCGGAGATCGCCTGGGCTACTTATTATAATACCTGCGCTATCTTCTAATGTCGAGGCATCAAGGTATCGCTTGGCAACTACGCCAAGGGGACCTACACGGCCAGTCTCGGCTGTCAGATCAACCACGCCGCCAACGATGTTCGCTGGCGCCTCGCTCCCAGTCCCTGCGATTGCGCCGCCGGCTTTGATGGTCACGTCGCCGATGCCGGCCTCGATCAGCCCTACCGTCACATCGCGTGTATGGTCGAGGTAGACGTCCCCGCTGCCTGCTAAGGGGTCTTGGACGTACGTGTGGATGACGCCGTTGGAGTTGTCGAAATCCACGCCGGACGAGGTGAAGCTGCCGCCATTCGTCAGGATGTCCGCGTTGATCTGGACGCTACCCGCAGCGCCGTCATCATCGTCGGCGGTGGCGTAATTCGCACTCAGGACCACGTTTAGCTTGGCACTTCCCAAGTCGCTGCCGTCGATTCTGGCCCCTTCTTCAACAACGATATCGTCGGCCGCCTGCAGCGTAAGTGTTACGTCGACGGGCCCGTCTTGCGCCGGCGGCGTGATGGGCGCGGCGACGATAATGTCGCCATCGCCATCGTAGGGCCCACGTAGATCGTGGCTGGCCGTATCGAGGACGACGTTTGTTCCGTTGTTCAGGCAGTCTTCGATAACGGTGTCCGGTATGACGCTCGCGTCATCATACCAGGCGGGAGTGAATGTTCCACCACCTTCCTGCACCGGGCAACTCGCCTCGCCTTCACCGGCAATGACCGTGATGTCGGTCGGATCAAGCAAGAAGGTGCCGGCCGAGCCGCGCGGGGCACTGGCGTCCACGGAGCCTCGGGCATAGACCTGCTCGTGGCCGGACAGTTCGATCGAGCCGCCGTGGCCTGACTCGGTTCCGCCCGTCGCCTCGATTCTGGCATCCGGCCAAAACAGTGCCGTATCGCTCGAAGAGACGGTCACGTCGCCACCATCCCCCGTCAATCCTGCATTGGCAGTGGTCAGACTCTCGGCTCTGAGAGCAACCACCTCACCGGCCCTGAGATCAACCTTGCCACCATCTGAAGATGCGCCGTCAGCACGAATTGTCCCAAATTGACCGAGACGGCTGGTTGCCTCCATCGCCACATTTCCACCTTCAGTTCCGGTCACATCGATCGTTCCCGAATTGATGACGTTAGCACCGCTGACGGCCACCGTACCCCCGTTGGCGCCATCGCTTGTGGCCGTGATGGTGCCTGCGTTGCTGAACTCGCCACCGCCAGCAACCACGACCTGTCCGCCGCTTTCTGCTTCAGCCGACACCGTCAGGGAGCCGGTATTTGAGATCAAATGTGAATAGATGTCGCCTGCAGCTAGAGTTATGCTCCCTGCGGCGGCTGTGACCGAGCCTTCATTGCTCACCACGGTTTCCGGCTCTTGCAGTTCGGCCGTTTGGGGCTGGGTCGGTGGCTCAACCTCCACAAGAATGTCGCTTCCATGCTCGCGCAAGAACACTCTATCGCCGGCGGCCATTATGACATGGCCAGCAGGACAGCTTATGTTGCCGGAGTTGACAACCTCTCTGCCAACAAGGTAGGCCGCTTCCGCAACAATATCACCGCGGTTGATCACGGTCCCGTCTCCGCCAGCGAAATTCATCCGCCCACTCATAAAATCGGCATCGGAAATGTTGAGCCCTGAAGCGACCAGCTGGTTGACATTTATCTGAGCTCCCTCTCCAATATAGACGCCTGCAGGATTCACAAAGAAGACAATTCCATTTGCTCGGAGAGTCCCATCAATATTTGTGGGCGTCGCCGAGTTGATTCTGTTCAGCACTGAAGCGTGGCGACTTGGTTGGATGAACTCGACGATTTCAGGTCCGGCGATATCAAAGCTACTATAGTTTATGATTGACTTATTAGAAGCAGTGATCGACGTAGTGTTACCGCTCTGGCTGAATGAGACTTCTCCATGAACAACCTGAGCTCCTTCGGGGCCAGCCTGTGTCGTCTGAAGAAACGCGGAAAGCATCGTGCCAAAGACAAGCATGCATCCACGCGCTGCCGCCCCGATACATCTCCGAGACGAACTGTTCTGGAGTCTCATGTCTCTCTTCCACGCATCGCCAATTTCAGTACCGTCATGCCCGCACCAGAATGCAATCATTGGCTTGCTCAGTCAGAACCTGTAGACCAAACTGACATTAAGTTGCCAATCCCCCTTCTCGGTCTCCGCTGTGGACCGAAGTGGCCAGCCACAATACAACGCACCTGTGAAGTCGTCCTGTACTTCCGCAATTGCACCAACACCCACCGATGCAAGCTCCTGAATCCTCTTCTCACCCGGGAGCGGGTCCTCTGTTCTGGCTCGTCCAACGTCCACGAAGACCAGCGGAGCCAGCTTCCGCAACCAAGGTTTGCCCCGGTTGGCGGACATGGTGCCGTTTGAATCCTTCAGTCCGAGCCGGTAATACCGCACCAAGTCGAATTCATATTGCCCAGACAGCAAAATGCCGCCGTCGGCAACGATCTCGTCCTCTTCATAGCCCCTTACCGTGTGCAGCCCTCCGAAGACAGTCATTATGGCCGGCACCAACCTTCCATCGGGGCTTACCATACGGAAAGAGGTCTTTACACGGTGCACTTTCCTGGAGTCCAGATACTGATTGTGAACCGCTGACACTTTGTGTATGACAAAATCGCTATCGGCCCCAGTCCGCGCATCGTCGAATTCGTTCCTGCTGTCCCCCCCCACACTATCGACTCTCCCTAGTGAGAACACAGTGTTCGACATGTCCATCTCTGCACGACGATGCAGCTGGATTCCGGACTCCCACAAATCCATGTCCACATCGCTTGCTATGCCCAATGAAGGCGTGACCTTACTACTCTGATGACTGAGGGAGCCAGTGAGATCAAGAAACCAACCTTCGATCTGCGCGACATTGTAATTGATAAAACTGCCGAACAAGGACCCGTTGCCGAGGAAGCTGATTCCCTCGGTAGTTATGTCAAACTCGCTGTATCCACCGTAACCGCCAAGTCTCAGGCGAGGGGTTGCCACGGGAAAATCATACAGACCGAAGACCGCGTATTCGTCCTCCATGCCCTTTTCCCAGGGAGCCTGATATTGAAGCGACAACCTGTCGTCAATGCCCGTGAGATTCGTGTTGATAAGCCCTATTCGCGGTGCCCACTGTCTCTGTCTCGTCCCGGAATCATCCACCTGCACGTACGGGTGCCAGGGATTCGCTTCATACACGTCGTATGTCAAATCAAGCGCGTTGGGTTCATCTGCTCGTGAGACAACAGCAGAAACGTACCGGTCGGGGCTGAGATTCAATAGATTCACGAAATCATCCAACTGCTCTTTCTGGATCACCTCTCCTTCCTTTATGGGGGACCACTTTCTAATCACGGAATCCTTCAGGAACCCTATTCTCGGCCTCTGATACTCAAAGGTAAATCGCTCCACATCGATGTTTGCTACTTTCGCTTCAATCACCTGAATGGGCAGTACGCCATTCACAAACTCGCCGTCACTGTCCAGTGATCCATCCGGGACGTGGACACGAATACCCCTATATCCTTTTTCCCGATAAACCGAAAGCAGATAGCGAGTAAAAGCGGCTATGGTTCTTGCCGAGACCTCGCGTGATGACCATGGGCGTGCGATCAGCTCCGTCAGAACTCCAAAATCGTATGTGTCCGTGATTATTGGCCTGCCGGTTACCGGATCTGTCTTTCGCTTGCCGGTCACCGGGTCTATATCAAATTCGCGATAGACAGGAGGCAGATTCTCAACCAGCTCTTCTGTCGACAGCACAACATTGCCGGTTATTCGCACTGCCCTCACCCGGAAACGTGGACTAACGTCGGGCTCAGGCATCTTTTTTTGTGCGCCTGGTGTAATTTCTCGTTGTCTACGGCGCGACAAATCTCGCTCTAGCTCGGCCCTCTCAGTCCGGGGCGTTAATCCCGCAAGACATGCCTCAGGAAGAAAGAAGAAGACATATGCGGCAAGTATCAAGAGTGTTGTGTGTTCGGTCTTCATGAGCGCAACATCCTACCACTGAAGGCTGAAATGCTTTGCAGCGAAATACCAAGTTCCGCGCCATACCGCCAGCCTCGCGCCGCAAGGCGGGATGGTCCTTTTCATCACCGCACATCCTACATACAAAGTCGGCGGAATAGTACCGCCAGAAGGCCAAGCGTGCCGACATCCGCACACCTTGTGAGTAACCACATCTGATAACAATTATACACATAATCTATCTGAAACAAAGAAAAAAATGACAATATCTCGTATCAAATACCCGACATTATGCCTCCAGTTCCATCGCCACGGCAGACGACACCACCGCATATCCGTCCCACATGAACGCCTATACGAAACAACGCGGCTAGCGGCTATAGGAGGAGAAGAGCTAATCGGCGTGAATCAGGTGAGGGCGTTGGTGAGATAGTCCATGGATCTCCTGCAAGTTGCGTCTCAGAGCAGCGGCAGCACTGCCGCACCTTCATATCGATCCTGAGTGATATGCGAGCGCCACTTCTTTGGCTCTCGGCAGATTATCCTATTGCAGAATAAGATGTTATTGGATATAATATATAAAGTTTGGGTTTGCGAGCGGTGGCGGAGAAGTTCCGCCGCCTGAACAAGGGTTGATGCTTGACATCTGTTTCACGAGGGTGGAGGTGAGAAAGCGCCGCCAAATGTCAGGAACAGGCTTGCCCCCATACGACTACCTGTCGGCTAGCCAACTGGAGGCCCTGGTGCGATATGTCAAGGATGAGGCTAACGAGGCACGCCGCAAGGGAGCTACGAGGGCGGTGGTCAATGAACTCATCGTTGCACTTATGGTACGTACCGGCTTGCGAGCAGGCGAATTGTGCAACTTGAATATTGCAGATCTGCCGGCGAGTCATGGGGAACACACGATATGGATCCGAGATGTCAAGACGATGGTCACCAGAAAAGTTGACATTGACTCAGAAACGACCAGGAGTTTGAACAAGTTCGTGAAGCTGTACAGACAAGGAGCAGCAGCTGGTACCCCATTGTTTGTGAGCGAGCGTGGAGGCCGCCTATCCTACATGAGTCTCTATAGCAAGATCAAAATCATCGGGACGAAGGCAGGCATCGGAAGTCTGTATCCTCAAATGCTCCGACACACCTACCTTGTCAGACTCTATGACGCTACTCAGGACCTGAGATTAGTGCAGCTTCAGGCGGGGCATGCGCATTCCTCCAGCACGGCTCGGTACGCCAAAGAGAGTAGGAAGAGGTTACACACCGGCTTCCCCCCGGGAGGCGTGGCAGCACGGGGCAACGAACCGTCAGCATCCCCTACGCGCGTCGGGAAGGGAAGAAACGGCACTTCATCAGCCGGCTCTTCCGCCAAAGACAATGCAGTAGTGACGTGCGAAGCTTGCAACAGGCCAGTTTCGATGACGGTGGTGACGAAGATAGATTCGGGCCAGTCTCTTTGTCCGGACTGCCTTCAGGAGATTCGCAACAAGTGAATGGATGGCGAGGATGAAGTGGACGGAAATAGTCCACGTTGCTGGATCACTGAGAAACCACAGCGCAGCTTTCATCCTGCTTGCCTAGTCAGGGCAGGGATTGTTCAGAGAGTGGTCTGTCTCGCTCTTGTAGGCCAACACCATAGCTTTGCAACGGACTGTGAAAGCAGGCACTTACGTTTGGGGGATGTTGCACACGCTGTGCCTCGCGCAGCGCGCAGATTCTCAGTTGAGCAGTCGTCACCAGATTTGCGGGATGTAATTAGGCCGTGGGAAGGAACAGCCCTTATCTCTATGTGGCACGGTGGGCTATGGGCACACCGCAGCGGAGGGCAATTCTGAACGAAACCAGCGCACCGCTGCAGGTCCTTCTGGAAAAGTCAGCGTCTCCATTATCCGATATATTTGAAGTGCCCTGAAATGTCTGAGTTAGGTCGAGATTAAGCTTTTTTTCCCACACCTGTTGGCATATTAATTGCGCTCGAACAATCGGCGATATACCCGAGCGGCACGAGTTGAGAGCAAAACCATCAATAGTGAATCGTGTGGCACGGGCCTAATGTCTCGCCATAATGGCACTCGGATCAACCTGAGCCTGAGCCAGCGTCAGAAAGGAGGTAAATCACGGCTAAACAACTGGTGAGGCTATGGGAAAGACCATCGTATAATGGCAGAAGATTCAGGTATTACCTGCTCTATACGGATGAGCGAGGGAGAAGAAGGCAGAAATCTTTAGGTCATGCAGATCGTCGCAGGGCCGAACGTCAGAGGGCACAATTCGAGCGTAAGTTGGTAATAGGAGTCGTTCAGCCCGGCTCTATGAAACTCAGGGATTTCGTGGAGGACAGCTTGAGGAGGACTGGTGATCAAATCCGAGAGAGCACTCACAAGGAATACCGCTCGGCGATGGAAGATTTCATCCGAGTGATCGGCAATCTCGACTACCGGCGAGTTTCTCTGAGCCAGGCTGAGTACTATCGTCAGCGCTGTCTGAACAAGAGTAACAGTCCGGCTACGGTCAAGAAGAAGCTCACTGAGATCAAGTGCGTCTTCAATGCCGCTGTTGCGCGTAATCAGCTTGATGAGAATCCCCTCAGATATATCAAGATGCCAAAGTCCACTCAAAATGAGATCAATATCTACAGCGATGATGAATGCGAACGTATTCTGAAAGCGGCCCAGGATCTCACCGAAAAGTCCAATGATCAGAGACGTCTGAGGTGGGCCTTGCTGATTGTCGTTGCCCTCTCGACTGGTCTGAGACGAGGAGAGCTGCTGAATTGCACATGGCGAGATATCGATTTTGAAGAGCAGACGATAAGAGTCTGTCCGAAAGCTAACACCGCCGAGACCTGGGAATGGCTGATCAAGGATACTGACTGCTGAACACTCACTTTGCCGCCTGGCCCTATCCCTTCGGCGAAGATCAACCGCCATGCTCTTGGGTCATCAGAGCGTGTCATCCTCTTCCCAGACGGTCCCGTAGGCCCCGGAGGTGTCGAAGTACTCGATCATCCGACGATAAAACTGATGGGCGGACAATGTCGCACTGTCGCCCACTATCAACAATTTCCTGCGGGCACGCGTCATGGCCACGTTCATTCGACGCACATCCTGCAAAAAACCGATCTCGGCCCGCGAGTTGGATCGCACGAGCGAGATCACCACAGCTCCTTTCTCCCGTCCCTGGAAGCCATCTACGCTGTCGATCTCCAGACCCGGCACGGGCAACTGCTCGCGAAGGAGCCGCACCTGGGCAGCATAGGGGGCGATGACGGCGATGTCACCTGCCGCCACGCCACAGTTCAGGAGCCCCTGGACCTTTCGGCACACAAGAGCCGCCTCCTGCCGATTCAGGCGGCTCACACCGTCAGGCTCGACCTCCTCATCGAAACTTGCTCCGGCCGTGTCGATGAACTCGATTGGCAACTGCGTGGAGCCACTGGCAACAACACCCGGAAGGTTGGCCAATACGTGTTCACACACCGATGGATCAGCCTGCAGCCTGGCCCCGTAGAACTCCCGGGACGGGAAGTCCATGATCGCCCGATGCATGCGATACTGGACAATCAGTTGGCGGGCGATGGACCCACTGAAAAGAGCCATCAGCCGCTCGAACAGGCTCACACCAAGACCCTCGGCTGCCGCCTCCTGGCTCACCAATGTAGGAGACAACTGGCAGTGGTCGCCGGCCAGCACCACTTTATCGCACCACAGCAACGGCACCCAGCTACCCGGTTCAGTACTCTGGCACGCCTCATCGATCACGCCCAGGTCGAACCGCCGCCTGCCCAGCACCTCGCTATCCAGAGCCGTTGTGGTGGCACACAGGACATCGGCCGTATCGAGGATATGCTCGACGGCCTCCGCCTCCAGCCGCCGCGCATCGCCCAGCAGGTTTCTGGCCTCCTGGCGGCTTTCTTGACGCGCACCAGGTGCCGGCTTAGCCCGGGTGTAGCGGCCTGCCTGTCGGAACAAGCCCATGGCCTCCTTGACCAGCTTGCGGGCCAGTCGAACATCTGGATGCTCTTCCACCAACAGATCCAGCGTGTGGGCACGGAGATCGGCCATGACACGGGCCGGGTGCCCCAACCGCACCGCCTGCTCACCGACGGCCAGCAGTCGCTCGAAGATGTTGTCTACAGCAAGATTGCTCGGGGCGCAGGCCAGCACCTTCTCGCCGCGGCGGATCGCCCGACGGATCAGTTCCACGACGGCGGTCGTCTTGCCAGTGCCCGGCGGCCCGTGAATCAGAGCTACGTCGCGGGCAGACAGGGCAAACCGCACGGCTTGCCGTTGGATCTCATTGAGCCCGGGATCAAGGGCCGGCTCATCCTGCTCGAGATCGAACTCCGGCGTCCGTTGGCCCAATAGGATGTCCCGCAGTTCCGCCAGGCGTTCCGCTCGGGCCAGTCGTACCCGCTGCAGAGCAGCCTGTTGCCTTTGCATCGCCACTTCGTCGCTGGAGAGGTCCAGCCGCCACGTTTCGTGCCCAGCCAGATCGTCCGGGATGTTCCCAAGGGCCACTCGCAGGAATCCTTCAGCACGCTCACAAACCACACCTCGGTACTGGACCGTGCCTTTGCCTGTGTCAGGGGAGAGCACTATGGGGCTGCCCACACCCAAGCGCGTCCAAGGCAGCGACGAGCGTTTGCGTTTGGCTAACTGCAGGATGGTCCGGCCTCCAAGACCAGAATCCTCGTCGGTAATGACCAGGTCCACCAGGCTGGTTCCCGTTCGTTCGGCGTCAGCGGGCGATAGTCGCCGGCCCCGCTCGGCCGCCTCTCGCGCTTGCGCCCGGCTCTCCAACTCGAGCAGACGGGCCAACCGCTCAAAATGATATCCACCGGTGTTTGAAGCACCCCGCGGGCTCTCGGCCCAGACGCGCACCCGGCGATCCCCGAACATCTGGCCATCCAGGGCTTTGACTATGCGGACCTGCCAGTGATCAGGGATTTCAATCACGGCTTCGCCGGCCCGCAGGTCAATTCGTCCTACGCGGCGGCGGTCCGTGCCCGGGACCGAGTTGAGGAAGGCCAATAGCTGGGACTTGGCGACTTGTCGCGGAAGTGATTCTATGTGGAGTAGGATCATAGGGTTCAGGTGCTGCGGAGAAAGAGCGGCCGGGCACCTCTCCCTACGGTATGTCGCTCTTCGAAAGGAGCCTGTGCACGCATTGCGGTGGATCTAATGTGTTCACAGGCTTGTGGCGCCCATGGTCGACAATTTCCGAGGTACACCCCGGCGAAGCCATCTACAGGTTCATCTTTGAGATTCACCACAGACATGTTCCCTCGCTCAGCAGAAGGTTTATATTTCTGGGTTCAATACGGTTCACGTGGCCTCCACCAAACAAGGCAGAGTCATAAGTCATTATAGAGCTCCTCTATGATCGAAGCAACGCCGCCTGCTCAAGACGAGAGGTGGACAAACGCTGACATGCCGCCCGCCAAACATTTTGCGTAGTGAGCGTGACTGGCAGGACAGGCTCGAAAGCCAGAGAGGTCAAGAGTGCGGGCTGAGTGGTTACTCCCTTCGACCCTGTTCGCTGCCCATCTATAGAATTCCATAAACACTACTCCTGCACGCGGCAATCCCTATAATACCACAATCTGCTGGTCGATTTCAATGACTCCGAAGGTCAACCAGAGCAAGGTTCCTGCCAGAAAGATTAGGAACCAGGCCAAACGCCCGCCCAATGTCGACGACCGCTTTGAGCATCTCTATCGTGTCCTTTCGGGAAGGCTGCATGAAATAATTCATTTTCATTGGTATCGTCAGTTGTGGCCGGCACATTCCGCTTGATCGGCAACCCATAGAACGGGGCGTCGGGTGGACCCGCGAAACCGCTTTTTGGAGAACGACTGATGAGCACCCAACACCTCACTAATCTTCCCATCGCCCTAACCGAAGCTCGCCGCCAGTTCGATCACTGGCGTAGCCAGCAACCCAACAAACGAACCCGACTGCCCAAAGAATTCTGGCAGAAGGCTGTGGCTTTAGCCCGGGAGCGCGCGTTGAACAAAACCGCCCGTGCTTTGAACGTGAAGTACTATTCGCTTAAGAAGCACTTCGATGAAACCCGTGGCGACGCATCCATCTCGTCAAAGCTTACGCCTGAGTTCATCGAGCTTTTGCCCGGCACGGTGACGCCCGGTGGCGTGGAATGCACGATCGAGTGGATCGATGGTCGCGACGCAACGGTCCGGATGCACCTCAAGGGCATTGGCGTCTTGGAGCTGACGGCTCTGGCGGGTGTGTTCCGGAGCGACCGGGCATGATCCAGGTCACCCCCCAGATGCGCATTCGGGTGGCCATCAAGCCGGCCGATTTTCGTAAGGGGATCGATGGTCTGGCGTCCCTGTGTCGTGGGGCCCTGTGCAGCGATCCCTTCAGCGGATGTGTTTTTGTCTTCTGCAACAAGAGCCGCAAGGCGATCAAGATTCTGGTCTACGACGGGCAGGGTTTCTGGCTGTGCCAGAAGCGGCTCTCGAAGGGTCGGTTCCCGTGGTGGCCGCAGAGCGCCTCATCCGCCACGCAGGCCCTTCAAGCGCATCAACTTGCCGTTTTACTGTCCGGGGGGAATCCGGCCGCGGCCCGAGGGGTTCCCCCGTGGCGTCGGGTGGATGGGGATCCGTCAGAAGAAAAGAACGTATCCGTATTCGCGGGCTCTTGAAAAATGTGAAGCCAAAACCTGCCTTTGTCCGATAATATACCTGTTCGTTTTCACAGTTGTGCCGCGATGTGTTGTGAGATGGACCATGAGCGCCCAGCGAAGAATGCGAAGACAAAGCCGTAAGCAATCTCGGCGACCACGCCGTCCCGTCCGTCAGACGTCGAACAAGCCAGCCGGGTCAGAGGGTCCCGAGCGAATCGAGTTGGACCGCAGCGAGCTGGAGGCGATCCTCAAACATGCCAAAGCGGCCTTGAGCGAAGCCGAATACGCCACGCTTCATGCAGCGATGGAGACGCTGATCTATCTAACCCAGGAATTGGAGAAAAACCGCGTCTCCGTCCAGCGGCTCAAAAAGCTCCTGTTCGGGACGACCACGGAAAAGACGCGAAAGGTGATGGAGAAGCTTCTGAACAAGGCCAACCAGGAAAGCAACTCTGGAGACGACGCGGCTGAAGACAAAGACCCGCAAACCAAGCCAAAAGCCAAAGACCATGGCCGTAACGGTGCCGATACGTACACGGGCGCCGATCGCGTTCATGTGCCACATGAATCCCTCAAGGCCGGAGATGCCTGTCCGAAGTGTAAGAAGGGCACGGTGTACGAGAGCGTCGAACCCGGCCACCTGGTGCGCATCCGCGGCCAGGCGCCCCTCGGGGCCACGGTGTATGAAGTGCAGAAGCTGCGATGCAACTTATGCGGGCAGATCTTCACCGCCCGGACACCGCCGGGTGTGGGACTGGACAAGTATGACGCCCAATCGGCGGCGATGATCGCATTGTTGAAATATGGCAGTGGGCTTCCGTTCAATCGCCTCCAGAGGCTTCAGGGTGGCCTGGGCATCCCTCTGCCGGCGGCGACCCAGTGGGAGATTGTTCGGGACAGTGCCGAGGTGATCGCACCGGTCCTTCGGGAAGAAACGGGCAGGGGCACCGAAGGGACGCTACGGGGTAAGGGTCCTTGCACCTATACAAGGATTGCAGAGATGATGTCGGGAAGGGCCGTTTCCCAGCAGGGATTGGCGACAACCTGCAAAGACCCAACGTACAAGGGAAAACCAAGGCGTTGGGAGGGATTCGGTCTGACACATGAGTCCGTATGAGCTACGAAGGAAGAGTAATGTCTTCTGAGATGACTTTCAAAGTCATCCTAGGAGTGGGTAACGCCCGCACTGGGCAAAGGGACTCTGGGTACTCGGTGGTTCCGGGCCAGCCATGTGCATCCAGACACAGAACTGGAAGACTGCCATGGACTCTTGGAACGAGGATACTGGTAGACTGTATGATCGTGGGGTGTATGTGAGCTCGCACTTAAGCCTCAGATTGTACAGGAAGGCCTGTATCCGGAAAATTTCGTGAAGGGCCGAGATCAGAACCGGATTCGGGAAACGCGACTGTCCGGGATCGCAGGGAGGCTTACGGAAACGTGAGCTATGGCCAAGGCTAAACGGGCACGTAACGCGGAAACGCTGAAACAGCCAAGCCTTTGCCTAAGGTTGGGCGCGCCGTATTT
>SMTZ1_10007354_pt1 | contig 19423 bp, 15 predicted proteins | sample DeeMarSWOR136_30_FD_25667 | JGI IMG/M metagenome (IMG submission 25667)
GCCGGTGGGGAGCAGAATGAACGTAAGAGAGACAATCAGGAGATTGCAGAGGGAGAAGGATGCGATCATACTGGTTCACAATTACCAGCCACCGAAGATCCAGGACGTCGGGGACTTCCTCGGTGATTCACTTGGGTTGGCACAAGAGGCGGCGAAAACGGATGCAGGCCTCATAGTCTTCTGTGGTGTGAAGTTCATGGCAGAAACTGCAAAGATACTCTCGCCTGAAAAGACAGTCTTGCTTCCGCGAAAGGATGCTGGGTGCCCGATGGCGGATATGATAACAAGGGAGGATTTGAGGGCGCTCAAGGCAAAACATCCTGATGCCAAGGTAGTCTCCTATGTCAACACGAATGCAGATGTGAAGGCCGAGTCCGACGTGTGTTGTACATCTGCAAACGCCGTGGCTGTCGTGAAAAACATCGAAGCAGACAAGATCATCTTCACCCCAGACCAGAACCTCGCCTCATACTGTCAGAGATTTGTGAAGAAGCAGATCATTCCCTGGGATGGTTACTGTTATGTTCATGAGAGGATTACAGTAGATGAGGTGCTTCTTGCCAAGAGGAGAATACCCGACGCTCTTCTTCTCGTCCATCCAGAATGCAATCCGCGTGTCATCGATATTGCTGATCAGGTACTGTCAACGAGCGGGATGGTCGACTTCGCGAAAAAATCGGATAGGAAGAGATTTCTCATAGGGACGGAGAGTGGGCTCCTCTATCGCTTGAAGAAAGAGAATCCTGGAAAGGAATTCTATACCGCTGGAACGGCGAAGGTCTGCCAGAGTATGAAGCTCACTGGCTTGAACGATGTATTAAGCGCTCTTAGAGAGGAACGCTATGCCATAGAACTGCCTGAAGAGATTGTGGAACCTGCTCGGAGAGCGTTAGAGGCGATGTTGGAGTACACCTGAAAAGCAGCTCGTGGCGTCTATGTGCGGAGAGATCGACTTGACGCTTCCGGGTCGAGAATGCGGAATGGACAGAGTCTATTTGCCTGGCCGGCATTTCCGCGGCTGAGTTCGTCATGAGATAGAGCAACAGGAGCTCTTCTTATCGTACTGACGGTCAGGTTGATCTCCTTCGACGTCGGTCCCCTGAGGAACTGAAGTGTCGGAGTTGTGATTTCAGGAAGTCCTTTGACAGCACAGATCTTGAGCTTGACACAGGACTTGAGAATGTGTAGGATATGTGTGTACAGGACGCAAAGAGGAGAGCGCTACCGAAGTCGTCTTGCCAATACTTGGTTCATTGTGAAAGGGGGTGAGCAGTAATGGAAGATATAGAGAAATTGGTCAAAGCGACCATAGGGGAGATTGAGAAGGTACTGACGACTAAAGCCGTGGTGGGTGAAGCGGTGACTGTGGAAGGTGCGACGATCGTTCCTCTGATAAGCATAGGATTTGGTTTTGGTGCGGGAGGCGGATCCGGGGAGAGTAAGGGCAAAGAGAGTGGACGCGGCTTTGGAGGCGGCACTATAGGAGGTGCAGGAGTGAAACCGGTTGCCATGGTCATCGTGGACAAGGACGGCGTAAGGGTAGAATCAATTATGGGAGGTATGGCTACTGCAATAGAGAAGACGGGGGAGGCGATACCCAGGATGGTGGAAAGGATTCTGGAAAAGAGGAGAGAGCGGAAGAAGGGAGAATAGAAGTAGTTGTGGGCTATTGGTATCGTCGTCAGCATTCTTGGGATAATCGTCCTGCTCCTCTGTATCCCTGTTGAGATCACATTTCGCGTCGATGCCCATAGAAGAATCGAATTCAGCGCAAGAGTAAGATGGCTATTCGGTCTTATCAGCAGAAAAATAGGGGAGAAGGAGAAGAAACCGGCCGAAGAAAAGGTGACGCGTGAGACTGAGGGAGTCCCCGTAGCAAAGACGAAGAGGAAAATGATATTGAGAGTACTGAGAACAAGAGGGATGGTGAGGCAGTCTATACGTTTGCTCAGAGACACTATGGCTCGGCTGAGACTCCTGGATATCGGGATAGACGTGAACGTGGGGCTTGATGATCCTGCTGATACTGGTCTTCTTTTCGGACTCCTTGCACCAGCAGTTCTGCTTCTTGGGCTGGGTTATGAGCGGCAGGTTAGAGTGCACCCGGTTTTTGCCTCGGGGACAGTATTCGAAGGCTATTCGTATGTCGACCTGAGATTGTGGCCTATTCATGTAGTATTACCTTTGATGAGATTTTCGTTGTCAAAGAGCGCAATATGCGCGTTGAGGGTTCTCTTGGTGAGCAAATGGAGAAAAGAAAAGTAGTAGTCGGTGATCCAGTCAGAGTTGGTAGGACTACTCTGATCCCACTGGCAGAGGTTTCACTCAACTGGGGGTTTATTGGTAGGAGAGGTACTTGGTTCTTAGGTAGTAAGCAGCCTACCGCTGTTGTACTGATTTCTCCAAGATGGACGAAGGCTTTCCGCGTGACCGGGGAGGAAGTCCCACTAAGTGAGTTAGTGAGACAGGCGCCTGGCATCAGAGAAGTGTTTGACGCAGTTCAGCACCATGGATGTCAGCAAACCTGATGATAGCCTCGAAGTCTTGGCATGGGAAAGACATGGCTGAACGAAGGTACGAGATGAAGATGGTCAGCACAGACATCGGAGCGGTCAATCCGAATTTGAGCACAGCGGGATTCGCAGAGGCGAGACTGAAGATTCGGGCGGTGAAACAAGAGACCACCTCCTCTGTGAATGAACTCTCTGAGCCGTTCAAGGGCCTTCTGACACATGCAAAGGACCATAGTGCGCACCAGAGAATGGCTGGTTGGCGGTGGCGCGACGAGTTGAGGTCGCTCTATATCCCGGGTGATGCTGGCGCTAAGCCACATCTCGCCGAAGAAATGGCATACCACAGGGGCCACATATCTCAGAAAACCCAGGGCTGAGGCTTCAGTGATTCATAGTAATATGAAAAACTCCTCAATTAATAGATCAAAAACAGTACGTAAGAGCTTTAAACACAGCACAGTTGTGACGGCAACGGCAACGATTGTTTGTTGCGGGGATCGTAGCGCACCAAGTCTGTGGATTTCACGAGGTGAATCGTATGACGGGAAAAAGTCGATCTGATCAGGAACTGTATAGAAAACATTTCAGAGTAGCGGTATTCGGCTCCGCAAGAGTAAAACAGAATGAGCCTCCAGCCAGGGAGATATACCGGCTTGCGAAACTGATTGCGGCGGAGGACATCGATATTGTTACGGGAGGTGGCCCGGGAATCATGCAGGCAGCGAACAAAGGGCACAGAGATGGAAGAAAGAGCCAGGATGTGCAATCCTTTGGTTTGAACATAAAGCTGCCTGAAGAGCAGAAAGCGAACAGACATCTCGACATCAAAGAAGAATTTCACCGTTTTTCAGAACGGCTGGACACCTTCATGATGCTTTCAAATGCGGTAGTCGTCGCGCCGGGAGGTGTAGGAACACTGCTTGAATTCTCTTATGCGTGGCAACTGGTTCAGGTGAGACACATTCACGACATTCCGATTATTCTTCTCGGTACTATGTGGGCTCGCTTTTTGAAATGGATCGAGCGCTATCCTTTAAAAAGAGGATTCTTGGACGCAGAAGACCTCAACAATCTTTTTCTTGCAAAGAACTACACTGAGGCATTCGGAATAATCAAGCAATTTTACGAAGCATACCAAAGGGGAGACAGACATCCGTGCATAAATATGAAGAAATACAACATCGAAATCAGAGAGGATGGATGAAGAGAGGCCTGAGTCTCTCATGCGGAAATCGCCCAGATCGAGAGAGCACCAGGAGACAAGACGAAGGGGACTGTATTTCTTCAGGAGAGATTACATGTCGCCTCGACCTATTCGAGGGAAGCAACGAAAGGGCACTCGACTTCGAGGTTTAGCCACCTGTAGTAGAAGCAAAACGGAGTCCTCGATGGAAGGGGAACTGCGGAGGTCAGCTTCCAGCTCTCGAGACTGATAACGTGTCGTGCAGTAGCGATCCGGTTGTCGCATGCGCGTCCGGACTTCTGGCTTCTTTATTGCATATCTGTGAGAATCGTGCCGGTGAGATCACGTGTGGACAAGGTATTGTGGGTGACCATCGAGAGCAGTAGACTTGACAGATGGCATTTCTTTTGAGATAAATAGAAATGGTTTCTATTTAGCTATGGAGCGCGATTTCTATCTCAATCATCTGAGGAAACACCGCCTGAAGGTTACTCCGAGAAGAGAGGCAATTCTCCATTTACTGGTGAGCGAAAGGAGGTATTTTTCTCCCCGCGAAGTGTGGAGTTTGTTGAGAAAAGAGTTCTCGCAGCTGGGCCTACCCACAACGTACAGAATTCTGGAGGAACTGAGGACTATCGGACTTCTCACAAGAATAGAGAGGCAAGACAGACAGCTCTACTATTTTTTCTGTGAGGTCCCTCTCACAAGACATCACCATCATTTTGTGTGCACGAGCTGTAAGCGTGTCGAAGCTGTAGAATTCTGTGATTTTGCGCGTATGAACCGATATGTGGAGAACAACCTCAATGGGAGAGCAGAAAGTCACTTTCTTCAGATTGAGGGGTTATGCCGTGAATGCAAAGAAGGTGAGAGATACTGAGGATGGTGCTGGATGTGGTTTTTTGGCATCGAGCGGTGTGATGAAGTGATGCTGAGTCGAACTGTTAACTGAAATTAGGCTAAAATGCAATGGGTCTGGGAATAATGGTACGGTGCGACTGATATGAAGAGATTTCTGGGGTTATTCATTCTTATCCTATGGGTATACATCCTGTATTCGACAACGTCTGCCCTGGAGGCAAGAATTAAGGTAGTTACTACGCTTCTTCCGTACAAGGAATTCGCAGAAGCGGTAGGGGCGGAAAGAGTGGAGGTCAATGTCCTGATTCCTCCAGGCGCAAGTCCCCACACGTACGAACTCACTCCAGGTCAGCTGAGAGAAATAAGCGAGGCAAGGGTGTACGTGACGGTGGGGTCTGGTGTGGAGTTTGAAGAGGTGTGGTTTGGAAGAATGGTTGCTTTGAACAGAGAGATGATCGTATGCAACAGTTCTGATGGTCTCGAACTGAGAGAAATGGGAGAGAGTCACCAGGCTAAAGGAGACGGCCGCAGCCATCACAGAAAAGACCCTCACATATGGCTTTCCCCCAGAAATGCAAGGGTCATTGTGAAGAACATCACGGACTGCTTCGTCCAACTTGATCCCCAAGGTATCGAAATGTACGAATTCAACTCAAGTGAATACATCCAGCAGTTGGATGAGATCGATCGAGAAATAGAGGAGAAATTCTCAAAACTGAAGGATCGATCGTTCATTGTATTTCACCCTGCATGGGGATATTTCGCGCGTGACTATGATTTGCAGCAGACTGCGGTCCACGCAGAGGGCAAGGAACCATCTCCGAGAGACCTAATTCGAGCGATAGAGCAGGCACGTGCGCACGGTATCAAGACTATCCTTGTGTCTCCGCACATCAACCCCAGGGCGGCAAGATTCATTGCAGAGGAGACAGACGCTTCAGTAGTATTTGCCGATCCTTTGGCGGAGCACTACATTGAGAACCTACGAAAAGTTGCTAAGCTGATCGCGAGAAGCCGTGAGTGAAGTCATCCGGATAGAGAATCTTTGGTTTTCCTACGACAAGACAGTAATCCTTGAAGGCATAAACTTCTTGCTGAGAGAAAACACCTTCGTCGGGCTAATAGGTCCGAATGGCGCAGGCAAGACGACACTCATGAAGATCGTTTTGGGCCTTCTCAAACCCGCACGCGGCACAATAAGAGTATTCGGCAGTAAGCCTTGGGAGGCGAGTGAGCGTGTAGGATATGTTCCACAGCACTCCTTGCATGATGTTACCTTTCCCATCACTGTCTTTGAAATTGTGTTGATGAGCAGGCTTTCCAATAAGAGATTGCTTAGAAGGTACGCGTCAGAGGATTATGAGGCGGCCTCAAAGGCGCTGAAGACTGTAGAAATGTACGAATTCAGGAATAGGCAAATCGGGGCATTGTCAACCGGACAGAGACAGAGAGTCCTTCTTGCAAGAGCCTTGGCGAGTAATCCTGGACTGCTCATACTGGATGAACCTTTGACGGGCATAGACATCTGTCTTGAGTTCGAATTCTACGAACTGCTCAAGAAATTGAAGGAGAAGATGAGTATTCTTCTTATCTCTCACGATATAGGCGTTATGTCCAGTGTTGTGGATGAAATCGCGTGTCTCAACAAGCGGATTTTCTGCCACGGTGACAAAGAGAAAGCACTGAAAAACCTGGATAAAGTATACGGATGTCCCGTCGATATCATTGCACACGGTGTGCCCCATCGCGTATTAAGGGAGCACACTCATGATAGAGATTCTTAGATACGAATTCGTAAGAAATGCGCTTTTTGCGGGAATGCTGTCAAGTATTGCCTGCGGAATCATAGGAAGCATTGTGGTGAGCAAACGGATTGTCTCCATTTGTGGAGGGATTGCCCACGCTTCCTTTGGTGGAGTGGGACTGGGCTATCTTCTCCGAATCAATCCTTCGTGGGGAGCACTTCTGTTCGGAGTACTGGCAAGCCTGGGCATCGGAGGGATCAGCAAGAAGACGAAACACCCCGAGGACACGTCAATTGCCATCCTCTGGGCAGTAGGAATGAGTCTGGGAATTTTCTTTGTGGGATTGTCGAAGGGGTATGCTCCTGACCTCTTTACGTATCTGTTCGGAAATATTCTTGCAGTCTCGCGGGGCGACCTCTTCTCCATCATTCTCCTCGACGTAATGATCGGAGCAGGCGTATTTCTCTTCTACAAGGAGATACTGGCGCTCTGTTTTGACGAAGAATTCACGAGGGTGCGTGGAATCGGAGTATTCTCTCTCTACCTCTTCATGCTTGTGTTGGTATCTCTTACGGTTGTGGTCATCATGAAAATAGTGGGTATTGTGCTTGTCATTGCGTTGCTCTCGGTACCTGCGGCTATCAGCAGTAAGTTCACGCACACTCTGAAAGCGATGATGGCAGGTTCAATCATCCTGAGTATGTCATTTATTGTGGGGGGTCTGGCGATCTCATATTTCCTTGACTTGCCCTCCGGTGCTACGATCATTCTGATTTCCGCCGGAGCATTCCTGGTTGCAGAGCTGCTGCGCAGATTTGTGAGGGGTGGGATCGGACCAGAAAACGGAACGAGTGCGCCAATCCGGTAGAGTGTGAGTGGGGTGCGTAAGAAATGTGGCTGGGGAAAGGACGGTGCAAAGAGATGATCATGCCAGGCAGACACCAATTCTCTGGAAGTCCCAGTGGACAATGCCTGAGGGATGCGCTGACCATACGGCAGAGGGCTATCCCGGTGTAATCTGTCAAGAGTACGTAGAAGACATGATGAAGATAGGAGATGGGGGAGAATCGGCGACCATCTATTCTTGCCTACTCGGTATTCATACCAGTCACGGCTTGTGCGCGAACTCCTACAGAGCCATGTTGGTGGTAAGAGATGTGATCAGCGTAATTATGCCAATCGGATGGCTTCCACCTTCATAGAGAGCATTGATGCGCCTATCGGTGGCACATGTGAGGATCGTATAGAGCCCCCTCGAGGGAGGAAGAGGACGGATAACGTCGGGAAGAAGAGCGGAGGGTTCCATGAAAGTGTCTGAAAAGATAGAGTGTATTGAGTTCCCGTGCAGTGACGTTGACGTAGCCACCCATATTGTCCCCTACGGCGAGGTTGATCCACTCAGCACCCAACTATTTATGATAACGGAAGCACCGCCCCACGACCGGAAAGACTACTTCTATGCAGAAGGTCATCCTTTCTACCTTCAAACTACTATTCAAGCCTTCAATGATGCAGGAATCAAGGTCGCTACCGTGCAAGACATCTTGGATCGTGGAGTGTACATCACCACCGCCATAAAATGTGGAAAGGCCAAATACGCAGTCTCCACCAGTACTGTAAGAAACTGCTCTCTGATCCTGGAATCGGAAATGAGTCTCTTTCCCAATATACGAGCTTTTCTGCTTATGGGTGATATCGCCATCAAAGCCATGAACTACATCTGGAAAAGGCGAATAGGACGAAAGATCGTTCCGGGTGGTTCCACGTACAAGATAAGAAATCAGAAGTATTATTGGGGAGAAAAGAGAGTTTTCCCATCGTATACCCCAACGGGGAAGAACTACTTGATTGAGAAGTCGAAGAGAAAGATGATCTCGGAAGATATCGGGGAAGCGATGAGACTTATCCGTTCGACATGATCCGAATACGAACAGTGGCTAGGATTGTGGGTTCCGTCATCAACAGAAAGAATCAAGCGTTGTTTGACTTCCCCTGGAGGCTTGATTTCTGCATGGGACCGTCCGAGTCTGGATCGACAGGATGATGACCGCGCAGTCGACCATTGCGGATTCAAGAAAGCATTGTCATAAAGCTCTTCCGCTGGCGGAACGAAACCGTGTTGACAGATTGCTGAAACGGCACTATACTATTCCATTCTGGAAGACTCTGCTCCGTATTTTCTGTGGCGGAAATTGGTGACGTAAATGCTCTCCGTGATCGTGAAGTGTTGAAGGAAAAAGGATTGGTGAAAACCAAGAATCCGGATAGACAAGCAGAGAGGATTCTCGGACTCATCGAACACGCTCTATCGACGGACATCGATGTCCTTCTCTTTCCTGAATTGGTGGGGCCATTCAGTCATCTGAAGACGTTTGAAGAGGCGTTGAAGGAGACAGACAGAGATCTTGTGGCGAACATATGCTACGAACACACACACGTGAGGGACCTCGCCTCCATACTGGCTGAACAGGAGATAGAGCGCCACGGGCTTGATCCTACAGAACAGAAGACGAAACTGGTGAATTTCTGCAGAGTCTTGGTGAAAGCGGGTTCGGAGGTGGAAGTATTCACTCAAATAAAGCTCACTCCTTTCTCGACTGAGTTTTCTCTCGCATCGAAAGATACTCTATTCTGTGGCAAAGTTCTTTACAGATTCAGGACGAACTGGGGGAATTTTCTCTTCTTGATATGCAAAGATTACGTGGGAGAGGTGCGGACAGATAGGCGGACTCCGATGTTCGACTTTCTCAAGACGCTTACCGATGAGGGACTCCATTACGTATTTGTATCGGCACTCAACAGTGAACCTGAGGCATTCACACACGCCGCAAGGGCGTTCTACTATCTCCAGGAGAAAAGTAACCACACATTTACACTCTTCCTCAACACGGCAGAACTCAACAGCACGATGATCGTCTTCCCCGGAAGACCTCATCCAAAGGTACGCCCAGGCAAAGACACGGAGATCCTTCCGCTGTTCCAGGGCAAACCTGGATGGGGCACTCAGGTGAAGTTCCCTGGCTGCGGAGAAAAGACTATTGCGGCCACATTCTTGCGCCTTGACAGGTACCAGCCGATGGCTACAAAGGAAATCTTCAGTCCTCTCTATCAAACTGAGCTGCACGATTTGTCCGAATTGGGAATAGAATGGGAAGCAGTGGATGCGGCGGAGACAGCTGTGGCCGAGGAAGCGATCTCAGCGGCGGGCACCCACAATTTTCCTCTCCTTTCTACTCCGTTCGTGGGCAGAGAAGGGGAGCTCTCAGAGATCAGACGACTCCTTGAGAAACCATCCTGTCGGCTGTTGACACTCGTAGGCCCGGGCGGAATAGGCAAGACTCGTCTTGCTCTTGAGGCAGCTGCGGAGATTGCGCAATTCTCCAATGGAGTCTACTTTGTGCCGCTTGCTGCTCTCGATTCTCCGGCTTTTCTTGTCACAACAGTTGCCAACTTCCTCGGTTCTCCCTTTCACGGTCGTGAGGACCCGAAACTTCAGCTGTTGAATTATCTCCGTGAGAAGAAGGTGCTGCTGGTAATGGACAATTTCGAACATCTTCTCGAAGGAGCAGGATTGTTGACAGAGATTCTTGACAGCGCGTCTGGGGTGAAAATTCTCGCCACGTCCCGGGAACGGCTGAGACTCAAGGGTGAGCAAATTCTGGATGTGCAGGGGATGGATTTTCCGCGAGACGAAGTTATAGATGGTGCAGAAAATTACAGCGCAGTCCAGTTATTCGCACAGAATGCACAGAGAGTCCGCCCCGGGTTTACTCTCTCGGAAGAGAAGTATCATGTCGTACGAATCTGCCAGCTGGTTGAGGGCATGCCTCTCGGAGTCGAACTGGCTTCTGGCTGGCTCAAGGTGCTGTCCTGTGAAGATGTTGTTAGAGAGATTGAAAACGGTATTGACTTTCTCAGTACGTCCATGAGAGACATACCTGAGCGCCATCGAAGCATCCGAGCAGTCTTTGAGCACTCGTGGAATCTGCTTTCCGAAAGAGAGAGGGAAGTGTGCATGAAGATGTCCGTCTTTCGAGGAGGATTTCGGAGAGAAGCAGCAACAGAAGTTGCGGGCGCGACTCTTTCGCATCTGCTGAGCCTCGTGGATAAGTCGCTTGTGCGCTGGAATCCTTCAGAACGCTATGAAATGCACGAACTTCTGAGGAAGTGTATGGAAGAGAAACTGAGCGAGAGTGTTGAGGGAAGAGAAAGAGTTCATGATTTTCACTCTGAATACTACGCTGAGTTTCTCCTTCAGAGGAAGGAACGTCTTCGAGGAAGACAGCAGAGGGAGGTCCTGGGTGAAATCGGGGAAGAGATTGAGAACATACGGGAAGGGTGGAATTGGGCTATTGAGAAGGAGAAGAAAGATGTGCTGGAGAATTGCTGCGAAAGCCTCTTCCGCTTCTACGTGATACGAGGTCTGTTTCAAGAAGGAGAGGAGACTTTCGCTCGGGCCGCGGAGAGACTGGGAGCAGCCGGGAATGAATCTGGTACGGAGAACGAAGGAGTTCTTGGGAAGATTCTTGCGCGGCACGGAGTGCTCTTGGGGATCCTCTCCGAGTATGAAAGAGCTACGGACCTTCTCGAAAGAAGTCTGAAAATATGCAAAGTGTTGGACGACCGTCAGGAAGTAGGGTTCTGTCTTCGCAACCTTGGGCTGATCGCCTTTCGGCTGGGAGAACGCCAAGAAGCAGAAGACCTTCTTCGAGAAGGTTTGGTAGCATCCAAAGAGATCAACGACAGAGACGGAATCGCCACGTCTCTCAATAGTCTTGGCCATGCCTCTTACGAGCGCGGGGAATACGAAGAGGCGAAAAAGCTCTACAGTGAAAATCTCGCAATTCGCAGAGAGACCGGTGATCAGCAGGGTGCAGCGAAAGCTCTCATGAACTTGGGAAACATTGCCCACAGGCTGGGAGAAGGCTCGGATGCGGAAAATCTCTATCAGCAAAGCCTATCGATCTCGACCGAAATCGGTGATCGAGTAGGGATGGCCAGTTGTCTGAACAACCTTGGGCTTGTTGCCGATGCCTTGGGAAAGTACGAGGAAGCTCAGAAGCTCTATCGCAGAAGCCTCGCACTCAAGAAGGAGATTGGCGACAGGAGAGGGATGGCGACTTCTCTCGGCAATCTGGGAAATGTCGCCAGCCGATTGGGACAGTACGCCGAGGCGAAGCGACTTCACGAGGAATGTCTCTCAATTTGCAGACATACCGGTGACCGCGGGGTCATTGCTGGTGCTCTCCACGGTCTTGGCCATGCTGCATGTGCTCTGGGTGAATATGAGGATTCCAAGAGATACCTGTATGAGGGCCTTCAGATTGCGTGGGAAATCAAAGCGATCCCAGTCGTCCTGGCTGTCTTGGTCGGATTGGCTGCACTTCTGGTAAAGCAAGACGAGAGTGATAGTGCTCTGGACTTTCTACTCTTGGCGCTCCATCACCCCTCAGCTTGGAGAGACACCAAGGACGAGGCCGAACGCGTCTACTTAGAATGCACATCGAGACTCCCTGCCGAAGTCATTGCGGCAGCGGACAAAAGAACCCGCCAAGTAAGACTGGAAAAGCTCGTAGAAGAGATACTGACTGAGAAGTAGAGGGAACATTATCCGCCTCATCGAATGATTCGCGGCCCACCCCCAAAAAGAGCTGCGATATGACAGCTGTGTAGCCGGATGTCACAGCCATTTGGAAAGTGTACGTGGACTATTCAGAGGGGGATGTGCGAAAAACTGTTGACATGTCGCGGGTATGAGCCTATATTGTGCTGTTGAAGAGAAAACCGCGACACATGGCGGAACCCAGAATTTGGTGAGATAAATGCCTTCTGTTGAGAACCAAGAGGTCCAATTCCGAGACAGTAAAGATTCCCTTCGCATAATGCTTGCACAGATCAGTCCTGCCTATGACGCAGCCGTACTGGCTGATGAAGGCATCGTAAAGGTGAGAAATGGAGAAAAGCAGGCGGAAAAGATTCTCAAGCTCATCGACTATGCCATTTCCGTTGAGATCGATGTTCTCTTGTTTCCGGAGTTGACTGCACCTTTCAGCCATCTTAAAGCCTTTGAGGCCGCCCTGAGGAAGTCGGATAGAGATTTGGTTGTGAACATCTGCTATGAACATACCCTGATGAGAGACCTCATTGCCGTTTTGTCTGAAGAAGAGATGGAAGAACACGGGCTCCTGAGATCGTCGGAAGAGAGAAAACTGGTGAATTTCTGTAGGATTCTGATAAAGGTCGGTCATGAAACCAAGGTGTTCACCCAGATGAAGCTCACTCCCTTCTCAAGTGAATTCTCTCTATCCGCGAAAGACACCCTCTTCTGTGGGAAGATTCTTCACAAGTTCATTACGAACTGGGGGAGCTTTCTCTTCTTGATATGCAAAGACTATGTAGGAGAGGTGAGAGCGGACCGGAGAATCCCGATGTTTGACTTTCTCAAGACGCTCACCGAAGACGGTCTGCACTACGTCTTCGTGTCTGCGCTTAATACTGAACCTGAGGCATTCATTCACGCGGCGAGGGCATTCTACTATTTGCAGGAGAAGAGCGGTCACACATTCTCCCTGTTTCTGAATACTGCAGAACTCGACAACACCGCCGTGGTCTTTCCAGTTAGACCTCATCCAAGGATACGTACCGCGGGAGAGGTTGAGATGGTTCCCCTCTTTCAGGGAAAACCCGGATGGGGAACCCAGCTCAAGTTTCTGGGTTGCAAGGAGAGGCTGATCACCGGAACATTCGTCCGTCTTGATAGATACCAACCGATGCCCACGAAAGAGATCTTCAGTCCAATATTCCAGACCGACGTGGTTGACCTTCCTGAGTTGGGAATTGAATCGGAGCTGCTCATTTCTGAAGAGGCGGCTGAAGTGAAAAAGAGGATTCCACGCGGACCTCGCCACAACCTACCCTCACAAACCACACCTTTCCTTGGGAGAGAGGAAGAGCTCAATGAAATCGCGACAGCGATTGAGAATCCATCCTGCAGACTTCTGACTTTGGTAGGTCCTGGCGGAATAGGTAAGACTCGCCTCGCGCTTCAGGCGGCACACGAGAGAATAGAAGACTTCAGAGAAGGTGTATACTTCGTGCCACTTGCTCCCTTGAGTTCAACCGATTTTCTGGTCTCGACGATTGCCAACTCTCTCGGGTTCTCTTTTCACGGCCGTGAAGACCCGAAGATTCAGCTGCTGAGCTATCTCCGAGAGAAGGAGATGCTTCTCGTGATGGACAATTTCGAACATCTCCTTGAAGGTGCAGAACTGGTCCGAGAGCTTCTCCAAAGTGCGTGCCGGGTCAAAATCTTGGCCACGTCTCGAGAGCGGCTAAATCTCACAGGAGAGTGGATTTCGGAAGTTCAGGGGATGACCTTCCCAGAAGGTGAGATAGCTGATGAAGCAGAAGGCTACAGTGTGGTCCAGTTGTTCGTGCAGAGTGCTCAAAGAGTCCGCCCAGATTTTTCCCTTTCTGAAGACGAAAAAGTGCACGTAGTACGTATCTGCCGGTTAGTAGAGGGAATGCCTCTTGGAATAGAGTTGGCAGCCGCGTGGACACGGGTGCTGTCCTGTGAGGATATCGGGAAGGAAATCGAGCAGAATATCGACTTCCTTGCCACATCCGTGAGAGATGTACCAGAACGCCACAGAAGCGTACGTGCTGTGTTCGAACACTCCTGGAATCTGCTGCCCGACGAGGAAAGGCAGGTATTCATGAGGATGTCCGTGTTTCGGGGTGGATTTAGGAGGGAAGCGGCGGACAGAGTAGCAGGTGCCTCTCTTCTGCTTCTTTCGGCCCTAGTCGACAAGTCTCTGATATGCTGGAATCCATCAGAGCAATATGAGATACACGAGCTCTTGAGGCAATATGCAGAGGAGAAATTGAGCGAAGTCTCTAAAGAAAGAGAGAAGACTCGAGATCGGCACTGCGAATACTACTCGGAGTTCCTGCACCAGAGAGAAGAATACCTCAGGGGGCAGAGGGAGAAGGAAGTTTTGGAGGAGATCGCACGAGAGATTGAAAATGTGCGGACAGCGTGGAATTGGGCGGTAGAGAGGCAAAATACAGATGCAATCGCGAGATCTATTGAGAGTGTATTCCGATTGTACCTGATTCGAGGTTGGTTTCGTGAAGGAGAAGAAGTCTTCGAGAGGGCGGTGGAGCGACTGACGGAACTGGGTCAGGCACAGGGCAAGGCGGGAGCTGAAGAGATTCTCGGCAAGATTCTTGGACGGGAAGGAGTATTCTGGGCGATACTCTCTGATTACGAGAGAGCGAGAGACTGTTTTGAAAGAGGAATTGCGGTCTTTCGAAGACTTGATGTGCCGAAGGAGAGAGCGTTCTGCTTTCGCAATTTGGGCTTCGTTGTCCACAAGCTTGGGAAGTATGAAGAAGCGAAACGGTTGCTTCGGGACAGTCTCTCAACATGCACTGAGATTGACGACCGAGAGGGAGTGGCCACGACTCTCAATACCCTCGGACTCGTTGCCTATGAACTCGGAGACTACGAAGAAGCAAAAAGGTGGTATCAGGAGAGCGTGTCAATTCGCAGAGAACTAGGTGACCGACAGGGGATGGCGAAAGCCCTTATCAACAGAGGTAATGTTGCCCATACACTTGGAGAGTACGAAGAGGCAAAAAGGCTGTACGAAGAAAGCCTTTCGATTTCCGATGAAACCGGCGATCAATGGGGAATGGCAAGTTCATTCAACAATCTGGGCAATGTCGCTTATCAAATGGGGGACAGCGAGGAGGCGAAGAAACTCTACGAGAAGAGCCTTGCCATGAAGAGGCAGATTGGCAACCGGCAAGGGATAGCATCGTCCCTTGGCAACCTGGGAAACATCTCTCATGAATTGAAGCAGTATGAAGAAGCCAGGCAACTTCATCAGGAGATGCTCACAATCTGCAGGGATATTGGCAATCGACGTGGCACTGCAAATGCTCTCAATGGCCTGGGCCGTGCGAGCTGCGCTCTGGGAGAATTCGCGGAATCCAGAGAGTACTTCCAGGAGGGCCTCTCCGCTGCAATGGAGATCAATGCAGCACCGGTGGCGATCGATATCTTGGTTGGAATGGCTGCACTCATGGTAAAAACAGGAGAAAGCGAGCACGCACTTCAACTGGTGGGATTTGCCCTTGAACATGAGACAGCATACAAGGACACAAAGGAGAGAGCGGAACGTCTGCGGGCTGAGATTGGTGTCGAACTCTCTCCTCAGGTGGTCTCGGCTTGGGAGGAGAGAGGAAGGGTAGAAAGCCTCGACGAGATTGCCAAAATGGTATTGGGCGGAGAACGAAACAGGACTGCTCACACCGCGTAAGGATGTGTTACGTTCCTGGACTTGAGGTCCGACAGACATTTGGATACTCTGTGCGGGATCAAACGGGTCCTCTGGCCCAGCGCAGCGCAATCGGGTAAAACCGAAAGTGGAGTAACCAATCGAGATCTGTTTCATTGCAGGGAAGCATAATTCTTTGTTGTCCATAAGGAAGCAGGATTTCCTCTAACTGTCCTTCGGAGCTTAATAGCACTCAATGCTTGACAGGAACGTCGAAGTTGGCCATAATCTGATTAGTTAAGTCAGGTCAAGACAGGTCCAAGACTGCGCGGAACGAGGGTGGTCGTATCTGCGAGATTGTTATTATGATCAATGAACGTTTCCGGAGATTTCGTGCTGGGACCTACTGTAGCGCACGCACATCAACCTGAATCACACCATGTGGGGGAGAAGAATTCGCGTGAGTAGGAGTCTCATTCAATCCATTGGTATGGTTGTGTGCAGCGCAGTCACTGCAGGCGCCGGACTTCTCCAAGAAAAGGCAGCAAAAGGGTGTCAAGAAGGATCAGATAGAACTACGGAATCGTCAGCGCAATCGTATATCTGGATAGACTACACTCATCGTGACAGACCTCTTCAATACTGGATGATTGTGGAGGGGATTGGTGAGGTCTGGTATGTCCGGTACGATAACCAGAATCGCATCGAAAGGGGCGGAGTCACGTATCCACAAGTCCTGGAATCGAAGTCTGGGAGTTTTCCGTCCGGTGACATTCAGACGCTGTTTGAATTTGTGGAGGGCGAGGGCCTTTTAGAGTTGAAGAGCAACTATGACGGAGAGGGAGTGGAGACCCTATCCGAAGACGACATTCTAAGAGTTCATGCTAACTTGAGGGATGAGACTAAGAGCGTGACTGCGCGACCGCCTTCGTTTTGTCCGGAGAGGCTGGCTAATATTGTCCGCGTCATACAAGAAATGGCGGCTGGACTCGAAGAGGATGGCAGATACGGAGTATTCCTGAGAGCAGAGGCACTGAATGAAGCGCGTGCAGAGAAACTGAGGGGGAAATCCGAAGTCTTTTTTCTCTCTGAAGGAGAAGTGAAGGCGCATCGCGTCTTGGGAAAGACAATTGAGAACGCAGGCCAATTCACCTATGTTGGATCGTGGGAAAACACCGGGATAGACAGGTGTATTGGCACCCGCAATTTCATTGTCGTAGAAACATCAGATGGAGAGTTTCAGATCGACATATTCTTGAGGGAGAGAAGATCGAAAGTCCAATGAAGGAGGGGAGCATATTTGGCCGAGAAGAGGGTTGTAACGCCTGGCTTCGCCTGTACATCGCTTGGTCTGTCCGGTCGGGCGAAAGGATGTGAACTAGACTGAAAGTGGTGACAAAAGGAGGGAAAATGGAAAGAGTCAATTGGGACTTGCGGGTAAGAGAGATGGAATCTGTTCTGGTTTCTTTTTTGGTGATGGCTCTTGCACTCAGTGGGACTGCCTATGCGGGGGGTGGGAAGTGCGAGGGGTCTAAGTTCGAATTGGTCATTTCGGTCCGACACGATGCGAGCAGCTCGAGGCTCGATGAGTGGGAGAATGCCTTTCAGGAAGCCTCAGAACTACTTTATGATGCAACCGACGGACAGCATCAATTCGGCACGATTCTGGTGTGTAACAACGCTCTTGGAGGAAGGAACGCTGACATTCACCTCTTTGAGCAGGACGGCAGATCCTACGTGAATCTTCCGATTCCAGGCCTTGGACAACCAGGCAAACACATGTTCCTGTACGGCGATGAAAGGGGGAGACCTTTTGTCATTGTCCACGAATTCGGTCACTACGGGTATGGGCTCTATGATGAATACGTAGGGCCGAGTGGAGATGCAGAGTGCGTGGAGTCCCCTGCGAATGCAACGGCTTCAATTATGGAAGGTGGCTGGTGGCAGGCACCCGGTGTTGATGGCGGAGACGGCTGTATTAGAGAGATCAGTGAGTTCTGTGTGCCAGGAAATCACGATCCGGATGGAGACACGGAGCAAGAGGATGAACACGGGCAATCCTGCTGGGAGACGATGGTGGACTACTATCCTGATTTGACTCTTCCTGCAGGTCTTCCTGATGAAGGTCCCACAATGGGTGCCGACGACATCGTCTGGATAGAACTTGAGCCAGAAACACGTTTAGTTCTCTGTATTGATCGGTCCGGGAGCATGAATTCGCCTTCCTGGAAAATGGAGTACGCAAAACTTGCGGCCAAACTGTTTGTGGATCTTGTGGAGTTGGGTGACAAGATAGGTGTTGTTTCGTATGCTTCCGGCGTGCATGTCAACTTTCCTTTGACTGAGGTGACAAGTGATATGACGAAGGAAGAGGCGAAGGTTGCTATAGAGGCCATATCGGCCTCTGGTGCGACGGCAATGGGACGTGGACTGAGACAATCTCTCAGTGAAATAACGAGTCCGGGTGATACCGCGTGTCAACAGGCCATCATTCTGCTCTCTAATGGATTCGAAAATACCGGGGTACATCCTTACGATGTGATCCCTGATGTGAAGGAAGAGATGACCCGGGTCTTCACCGTAGGTCTTGGAGATGATGTGGATGAAATACTTCTTCAGACCATTGCCAGTGAGACAGATGGTAAGTATTTCCGTGTCAATGCTCCGGAAGATGCGCTGGATGCATTTGCCATCTTGTCGACGGAGGTCAAGGATGGAGGACTTATCCTCAAAGACCGGTCACTGATCGCCCAGGGTGAGAGGGTGGTAATCACCATTCCCGTTGACAACACGGACGAAGGTGTTGCGTTTGAAGCAACCTGGGGAGGCAGCGATCTCGATTTGACTCTCGTGAAACCGGATGGTTCCATAGTGGACTCTACCGTTGCAGCCGCGGAACCAGACATCGAGTACGTCACGGCGTCCAGTTACGAGTTCTATAGGGTGAGATCTCCGGAAGAAGGCGAATGGACAATGGTGATCGATGGTGTGGACGTTTCCGGGCAGATACCATTTACTGCTCAGGCACCGGTCAAGAACAGGATGATCGCCTTCAACGTTGGCACAGATGAGGGTCAGTATGAGTATCCCGAGGAAGTGCTCGTTCAGGCAGAAGTCCTGTACGAGGTACCTCTTGCAGGTGTCGAGGTGTTCGGAGAGGTCATACGACCCGATGAGAGCAGCGTTCCCATTGCACTATTTGATGACGGACTGACGATCCATGGTGACAAATTCGCTGATGATGGTCTCTACTCCAATTTCTTCTCGAGCTATAACGAAGATGGTTCGTACAGTATCGAGTTGGTTGCCCTGAACGCTGGCGGTGGGAAAATTGTGGATGGAGGAGAGCCACTCCGTCCGGATTCCCTCGGAGGCGAAGAGGTTGATCCGCCTCCCGTACCGGGTCCATTCAGACGTTGGGCGAGTGCAGCAGTAGTCGTCAGCGACGTACTCAGCTACGATGTACGCATCAGTTCCTCAGATATCCACTTCCGCGCGCCCCCGTTCCCGTGTCCGAAATATGCAATCTATGCTGCCGTGCACTGTGACGATGCACCAAGTCCTATAGAGAAAGTGAGGGTTCGCTTTTACGATGGCGATCCCGACGTAGGTGGTGTCCAGATAGGGGATGACCGGTGGGTCTATGACCTGTCTCCAGGGCAGCCCGATACGGCGAGCGTGAGGTTTTACTGTCGCGACGACTTCCCTCACAACATCTACGTGAGAATTGACCCGGAGAATGAACTGAAAGAGCACGATGAGGCGAATAATGAAGCTCATAGACGCTTCAGGAGACCTATGCCGACGCGTCTACTGCCCCTATCCGCAGAATTCGAC